>Ga0209916_1001001_pt1 | contig 31057 bp, 29 predicted proteins | sample ThiBio_1000_plan_FD_183956 | JGI IMG/M metagenome (GOLD analysis project Ga0209916, IMG submission 183956) | Wastewater bioreactor microbial communities from Cape Town, South Africa - Thiocy_solids_2 (SPAdes) | ecosystem: Engineered > Bioreactor > Thiocyanate-remediating > Anaerobic-Aerobic ... | reverse complement strand
AGAACTCCGGTCTTCCTCCCGTGTTGTCCAACACCGACCTACGCGCTGCGTGTATTGACCGTGCTATAGCAAGGTCAAAGTACGCAGCGCGTTCCCGGCCCCTCGAATCAGGCCCGAAAAGGGCCCTTCGGGGCCGGAAGGTGTGACGTTCCCGGCATCTTCGTCAACGATCCGGCCGAGGTGTGGAGGCTCTCCGACCTGATCGTCACGTAAGTCCGACTTCCTCCCGTCCCTGTGCCGCCTCTCCCACGAAAGCCTCACGTCCTGGGCTCCTCATGGGGGTCACAGCCTGCCAGGACCCCCATGAGGAGCCCAGGACCTCCCTCGGACGGCCACCAGCGCCGCGGACCCCCGCCCCCCGGACCAGCGACTACAGCTCCGGCAGCTCCTGCTCCAGCTCCAACACCGGCGCGAAGAGATCGCCATGCTGCTCGATGCGGTCGAGGACCGCGTCGGACTCGAAGACCAGCTTGCCCTTGTCGCCCGAGTCGGCGACGGTCTCTACCTCGTCCCAGGTGACCGGGGTGGAGGCGGTCTGGCGTTCGCGGGCGCGCAGGCTGTAGACGGCGATCGTGGTTTTGCGCTGGTGATTTTGGGACCAGTCGACGAAGACCTTGTTCTCGCGTTCGACTTTTTTCATTTTGGAGACGACCTTGTCGGGCGTCTGCTTCTCGAGGAGCTGGGCGATGGCTTTGGCGAACGGTTTGGTGTGGTCGTAGTTCACCGTTTTGGAGTTGAGGGGGACGTAGACCTGCATGCCCTTGGAGCCAGAGGTCTTCGGGAAGCACTGGACGTCGAAGTGGCCGAAGAGGTCGCGCAGGCGGAGCGCCACGCGGCAGCAGTCGACGATGTCGGCGGGCGGGCCGGGGTCGAGGTCGAAGGCGAGCACGGTCGGGCGTTTCGGGGCGCGCGCCTTGGAGAGGGAGGGATGGAACTCGACCGTCGCCAACTGGGCCATCCAGACCAGCGTCGGCAGGCCATCACAGACGCAGAAGTCGATCTTCCCGGCGTGCGGCCCGGCTTCGACCCGCGCGGTCTTGACCCATTTCGGCCGGTGTTTGGGGCAGCGCTTCTCGAAGAACGCGGCGTCGAGATCCTCGACGCCTTCCGGGAAGCGGCGCAGGGTGACCGCGCGGCCGCTCAGGTGGGGGATCATCGCCGGCGCCACCTTCGAGTAGTAGTCGATCATCTCGCCCTTGGTGAACCCGCTCCGCGGGTAGAGGACCTTGTCGACGTTGGTGAGCTTCAGCTCACGACCCTCGATCTCGACCTGGCGGCTCGTGGCCACGGGGTGGGCCTATTTCGATTTGGCTTTCGCCCGTTTTTTGGCGGGCGATTTTTTGGCTTTGGGAGCGGCTTTTTTCCGGGCTTTTTTCGCCGGTTTCTTGGCTTTGCCGCCCTGGGCCGCGGCGATGCTCTCTTCCAGCGCCGCCATCAGGTCGGGCGCTTTGGTCGCCTTCGGCGCCTCGGCCTCCGACGCGACGATCTCCTTGCCTTCCGCCTTGCGTTCGATCAGCGCCAGCAGCTGCTCGCGGTAATCGTCCTTGTAGGCCTGCGGTTCGAAGTCGGTGGAGAGGGACTCGATCAGCTGCTCGGCCATCTCCTGCTCCCGTTTCGCCGGTTTGGCGGCTTTGTCGGGGAGGATCTCGAGCTCGTCGACCGGCACGACCTCGTCGGCAAAGCGCATCGTCGTCAGCGTCAGCACCTTGCCGTCGCTGCGGATCGCGGACAGGTGCTCTTTGTTGCGCAGGACGAAGTGGGCGATCGCCACCTTGCCCGAGGCGTGCATCGCCCGCGCCAGCAGCGAATACGCTTTCTCGGCGCCGTCCGCCGGGCCGAGGTAATAGGGGCTGTCGAAGTAGATCGGGTCGATCTCGTCGAGGTCGACGAAGTCCTCGACCTCGATCGCGCGCGTCTTTTCCGGCGCCAAGGCCTGCATCTCGTCCTTGGTCAGCGGCACGTACTGGCCCGGGGTCAGCTCGTAGGCTTTGATGATCTCGTCGTAGGGGACCTCTTCGTCGGTGCCCTCGGCGACGCGGCGGTGTTTGATCCGCGCCGAGTCCGACGCGCGGATCTCGCGCAGCGCGATGTTGCGCCGCGCCACGGCGCTGTACATCCGCACGGGGACGTTCAACAGCCCGAAGCTGATCGAGCCGGACCAGATCGCTCTTGCCATTACGCGCTCACCTACCCGGATTGAAGCAGCGATCAATCGCAATGTCTTGCACGGTGGGAGAAGTGGGAACGAGGTTGCGCCCTTCCTAGACTCGTTCGGTGTCCCGGCAGCAGCGCCTCACCCTGATCGCGACGATCCTCGGCTCGACCGTCGTCTTCCTCGACGCGACGATCGTCAACGTCGCGCTGCCCTCGATCGGGCGGGAGCTGGACGCGGGGCTGGCCGGGCAGCAGTGGGTGCTCGAGGCCTACATGCTGACGATGGTGTCCCTGCTCCTGGTCGGCGGCAGTCTCGGCGACCAGTTCGGCCGGCGGCGGCTCTTCGTCATCGGCCTCCTGGCCTTCGGCGTCACCTCGATCCTCTGCGCGCTGGCGCCGAGCGAGGAGTTCCTGGTCGGCGCGCGGGCGCTCCAGGGGATCGCCGGGGCGCTGCTCGTGCCGGGGTCGCTGGCGATCGTCGCGGCGACCTTCGCCGGGGAGGAGCGCGGCAAGGCGGTCGGGACGTGGACCGCCTGGACCGGGATCGCGACCGTGTTCGGGCCCGCGGGCGGCGGCGCGCTGGTCGGCCTGATCTCCTGGCGGGCGATCTTCTGGGTCAACATCCCGCTGATCGCGGTGACCGTGGTGCTGGCGCTGCGCGCGGTCGAGGAGTCGCGCGACCCCGACGCCTTCCGCGGCGTCGACGTCCCCGGCGTGCTGCTCTCGGCGGCGGGTCTCGCCGGGCCGGTCTTCGCGCTGATCGAGCAGCCGACCCACGGCTGGGGCGACCCGCTCGTCTGGCTGCCGCTGGTCGCGGGCGTCGTCTGCTTCGCCGCCTTCGTGGTCTGGGAGGCGCGCGCGGCGCGGCCGATGCTTGACCTCTCGCTCTTCCGCATCCGCAACTTCGCGGTGGCGAACCTGACGACGCTGACCGTCTACGCCGGGCTCGGCGCGGGACTCCTCTTCGTCGCCCTCTACCTGCAGCAGGTGGTCGGCTACTCGGCCTTCGAGGCGGGCCTGGCGACGACGCCGATCTCGCTCCTGCTCTTCTTCCTCTCGCCGCGCTGGGGACGGCTCGCGTCCGGGACCGGGCCGCGGCTGCCGATGACGCTCGGGCCGATCGTCGCCGGGCTCGGGACCATCCTCTTCATGCGCCTCGACGCGAACGCGTCCTACCCGGCCGAGGTGCTGCCCGCGGTGCTCGTCTTCGGCCTCGGGCTGTCGGCGACGGTGGCGCCGCTGACCGCGACCGTGCTCGACTCGGTCTCCGAGCGCCGGGTGGGGATCGCCTCGGGCGTCAACAACGGCGTCTCGCGGGTCGCCGGGCTGCTCGCGATCGCGGTGCTCGGCGCGGTGATCTCGGCCCACTTCGGGGCGCGGCTCGACGCCGAGCTCGGTCCCCGCCCCCTCGGACCCGCCGCGACGAGCGCCGTCAGCGAAGCCAAGGAACAGCCGCTCGGCGTCCCCGACACGGGCGAAGTGGGCGCGGTCGCGGCGCCGCGGATCGAAGCCGCCGCCACCGACGCGTCGACCTCGGCGTTCCACCTTGGCGCGCTGCTCGCGGGCCTGCTGATGATCCTCGGCGGGATCGCCTCCGGCATCGGCATCCGCAACCCGCGGCGGCCCGGCGCCGCCCGCGCCGCTCCCGAGCCGGCCGACGAAATAGATTTGGCGACCCATGGCTGACCCGAAACCGATCATCTTCTCCGGCATCCAGCCGACCGGCAGCAAGCACCTCGGCAACTTCATCGGCGCGATCCGCCAGTACGTCGAGGGCCAGGACCGCGGCGAGCCGGCGATCTTCTGCGTCGTCGACCTGCACTCGATCTCGGTGCCCTACGACCCCGGCGACCTGCGCGAGCGCGTCCTCGACACCGCCGCGATCCTGCTCGCCGCCGGGCTCGACCCGGAGCGCTGCATCTTCTTCCGCCAGTCCGACGTGCGCGAGCACACCGAGATGACCTGGCTCCTCTCCGCCGTCACCTCCCACGGCGACCTCGACCGCATGACCCAGTTCAAGGAAAAGGTCGGCAAGGCGCGCGAGCTGGCCTCGGCGGCGCTCTTCTACTACCCGGTGCTGATGGCCTCCGACGTGCTCGTCTACCGGGCGACCGAGGTGCCGGTCGGCGAGGATCAGCGCCAGCACGTCGAGCTGATGCGGGAGATCGCGCGGCGCTTCAACGCGCGCTTCGGCGACACCTTGGTGGTGCCGGAGCTGGTGCTGCCCGAGGTGGGCGCGCGGATCATGGACCTGCAGGAGCCGGAGCGGAAGATGTCGACGACCGGCGGCACCGAGCAGGGCACGGTGCTGGTGCTCGACGACGAGAAGACGATCCGCAAGAAGGTCGGCTCGGCGGTGACCGACTCCGGCCGCGAGGTGCGCGCCGCGCCCGACAAGCCGGGGGTGACGAACCTGATCGACATCCTCGCGGTGGCGCGGGGGACCGGGCGGGCGGAGATCGAGCGCGAGTTCGACGGCGCGGGGTATGGCGACTTCAAGAAGGCCGTCGCCGACGGCGTGGTCGACCTGCTCGGCCCGGTGCGCGAGCGCTACGAGGAGCTGCGCCCCGACGAGGCGGCGCTCGAGGCGACGCTGGCGGCCGGGGCGGAGAAGGCGCGCGAGATCGCCGCCGCGACGATGGTCGACGTCCGCGCCCGGATGGGCTTCGGCTAGCCCCGGCACGCCCGTCGCACGCTGCGCGCTGTCAGTCCGCAAATAGCGTCTAAACGCCGTTTGCGCGTCCCGGCGCGCCTCTAATCTGCCCCGATGGCGGTCGCCGAACTCGATCTCGACCTTGACGTCTTCGCCGGGCCCTTCGACCTGCTGCTCGCGGTCGTCCTGCGCGAGGAGGTCAGCCTGCTCGAGCTGCAGCTCGGCGAGGTCGTCGTCGCCTACGTCGACCACCTGGAAGAGGCGGGTGAGCTCGACCTCGAGGTGGCGACCGAGTTCCTCGTCCTGATCGCCTCGCTGCTGGAGCTGAAGTCGCGGCTGATGCTGCCGCGCGAGGAGGACGGCATCGAGGCGATGAAGCCCGAGGAGGCGGTCGAGGAGCTGCTCGCCCGCATGCTCGAGTACCGGCGCTACCGGGAGGCGTCGGGGGTCCTGGTGGAGCGCTTCGAGGCGGAGCGTCCCTACCTCTACCGCTCGGCGCCGCTGCCCGCGAACCTGCGCCGGGTCGCGGTCGATGCCGCGACCGCCGTCTACGACCCGCAGCGGCTCGGCTCGGCGATCGGCGACCTGCTGCGCGAGCCGGAGGAAGTCGACGTCTCCCACATCCGCCCGACCGTCTCCCTGCAGCGCCGCCTGCGGGTGCTGCGCGACGCGCTCGAACGGCGGGCGAGCTTCGACTTCGACGAGGAGTTCGGCGACGAGGACCGGCTGACCCAGGCGGTGACGATCTTCGCCCTGCTCGACCTCTACAGCAAGGGCGAGGTGACCTGGGAGCAGAAGGAGAACTTCGGGCCGATCCGGGTGCTGCGCGGCAGCGGGGTGGCGGCGGCGTGACCGACCTCGCGCGCACGGTCGAAGCGCTGCTCTTCCTCTCGCCGGACCCGGTTGCGATCGCCGAACTAGCGGAGGCGACGGAGGCCACCGAGGGCCAGGTTGCCGAGGCGATCGAGCTGCTCTCCGAAGATCTCGCCGAGGGCAGGCGCGGGATCGTCCTGCGGGTGATCGGCGGCGGATTCGCGCTGGCCAGCGACCCGGCGGCCGAGGGCGCGGCGCGCCGCCTGCTGGCCAAACCGCGCACCCCGCCGCTGACCCCGGCGCAGGCCGAGTCGCTGGCGATCGTCGCCTACCTGCAGCCGGTCTCGCGGCCGGAGATCGCCCGCATCCGCGGCGTCAGCTCGGAGTCGGCGGTGCAGACGCTGGCCGATCGCGGGCTGATCGAGGAGGCGGGGCGCTCCCAGTTCGGCGCCGCGCTGTTCAAGACCTCGGAGCTCTTCGAGCGCCTCTTCGGCCTCTCCGGCCTCGACCAGCTGCCCGACCCCTCGCAGTTCGACCCGACCCCCGAGGACGAACGCGAGCTGCGCGAGCGGCTGCTGAAGGCCGGCGAACAGCGCGCCGAGTAGCGCTGCGGCGATGCGCCTCGCCAAATACCTCGCCCACGCGGGCGTCGCCTCGCGGCGCAAGGCGGAGGAGATCATCGCCAAGGGGGTGGTGACGGTCGGCGGCGAGGTCGTGACCGACCCAGCGCGCGATGTCGACGAGGGCGACGACGTGCGCGTGAACGGCGCCCCGGTCGGCGCGGAGGCGCGCGAGGTCTGGGCGGTCAACAAGCCGGCCGGGGTGGTGTCGACGGCGCGCGAGCCGGGGGCGCGGCGGGCGGTCGTGGAGCTGGTCGACTCGAAGGCGCGGCTCTACCCGGTGGGGCGGCTCGATGCGGACTCCACCGGGCTCCTGCTGCTGACGAACGACGGCGCGCTGGCGAACCGCCTGACGCATCCGCGGTACGAAGTCCCGAAGACCTACCGGGCCCGCCTGGCGAAGGCGCCGCGGGAGCGTGAGCTGGCGCGGCTGCGCGGCGGCGTCGAGCTGGAGGACGGCCCGACGGCGCCCGCGAAGGTGCGCAAGGTAGGTGACCGCGAGATCGAGATCGTCCTCCGCGAAGGCCGCAACCGCCAGGTGCGCCGGATGGTCGACGCGGTCGGGAACCGGGTCGTGGCGCTGCAGCGGATCGCCTTCGGGCCGCTGCGGCTGGGGGACCTGGCCGAGAGCCGCGCCCGTCGGCTCAGCAGCTCCGAGGTCAGGGAACTCCGCGCCGCTCCAACTCACCGCGTATGACCGCGAGGACCGCGTCCGGTTCCCGTTCGACTTCGCGCCAGGTGACGCGGAGGAAGCCGTAGTTGGCGGCGAGGAGTTCGCGATCGCGTCGGTGGTCGCGCTCGAAGGCCACCTCGATGGCGTGGTGGCGGCGACTGTCGGCCTCGACGACGAACCGCTGGGCGGGCCAGAGGAGGTCGACCTCGAGCATGCGCTCCGCGGCGCGGATGCGGGCGTTGACCTGGGGAATCGGCAGTCCCGCCGCCGCGATCAGCGGCAGGAGCTTCGCCTCGAACAGGCTGCGGAAGCTCGCGTACTTCGCCGTCTCCGCCACGGGCCGCCATTCGTCGAGAACCCCGCGCAGGCATGGCACACCGCGCCGCCGCGGTGCATTCGCGAGCGCCGCCTCGACCGCCGCGATGTCGAGCACGTTCAGCGTCGCCGCCATCTCGACCACCTCCCGCAACTTCTCGATCCCGTGGGTCCCCGCCAGGTCGACGAAGGCCCGCGCCACCGTCGTACAGGGAATCCCGTGGACAAGGCGCACTTCGGACGCGCCGGGGAACGGCACTCGATGGGCTTTGATCCCGTCGATTTTCCGCCCGTGCTCAACGGGTGCGATCAAGTCGACGACCACCGGCGCGACCTCGCGAAGTCCTAAGAGGGCGGCGGCGCTCCGATGCGAGATCACGGCTCCGGGACAGGCGAGCACCGCCGCCCGCATGCGCGCCCGCGGTCGCAGCGCCGGATGTCCCAGGATGAAGACGGTGCGGAACACGGGGTGGAGGCGACCGTCCCTGACCCATCCCTCGATCTGCCGGCTGGAGAGGCCGCACGCTTCCAGTTGCCGCCGCGTGACGAGCCCTTCTTGCCTTGCGGCGACGCTCGCGACCGCCGCGCCCGTCCTTGCGTGGTTCCTTATCCACCTCACAGGTGGATAAGGAACCACGCGGGAAATCTCTCCCCCCTCACAGGGCTCGCGGCGGTGGCGAAAGTCGCTCAGTCCGTCGCTTTGGGAAGATGCGCGCCGATGGACGTCGGCAGTGATCAGGGACCGCAGCGGCGGCTGTTCGCGCTCCGGGGCGCGGTGCAGGCCGAGGAGAACTCGCGGGAGGCGATCCTCGGCGCGACCGAGGAGCTGATGCGGACGATGATCGAGCGGAACTCGCTCGAGGCCGACGACATGGTCAGCTGCATCTTCACGACCACAGCCGACTTGGATGCGGAGTTCCCCGCGGTCGCGGCGCGGCAGCTCGGGCTGGACGACGTGCCGTTGCTATGCACGCGGGAGATCCCGGTGCCGGGGTCGATGGAGCGGGTGATCCGGGTGATGTTGCACTTCTACGCGGCCGCGGACGCCAAGCCGGTGCACGTGTACGTCGGCGCGACGCAGGCGCTGCGGGCGGATCTGAACGCCGCCCAGTAGCGGGACGCGCAAGAATCGCCGCGATGACGGTCACCTACGCCGAGAAGCTTGCGCGGATGCCGGGCTACCAGGCCGGCGTGCCGACCGGGCAGGCGCCCGAGGCGATCGCCGCCGGGGGGATCGCCCAGCTCGCCTCCAACGAGTCGCCGCGGCCGCCGCATCCGAAGGTGGTCGAGGCGATCGCCCGCGCCGCGTCGTCGATGAACCGCTATCCGGACCCCGACGCGACCCTGCTGCGCCGCCGGCTCGCCGACCGTTATGACTCCCAGCCGGGGAAGATCGCGGTCGGGAACGGGTCCTGTGATCTGCTGCTCGCCGCCGCCTCGGCGCTCTGCGAGCCGGGCGACGAGATCCTCTACGCCTGGCCGAGCTTCTCGATGTACCCGTACCTGCCGGCGCTGACCGGGGCGCGCGAGGTGCGCGTGCCGCTCGGCGAGGGCGACGCCCTGGACCTCGACGCGATGGCGGCGGAGGCGACCGCGGCGACGCAGCTGCTGATCGTCTGCAACCCGAACAACCCGACCGCGACGCACCACCCGGCGGCCGAGATCGCCGCCTTCCTCGAAAAGGTGCCCGCGCACGTGACCGTGGTCCTCGACGAGGCCTACATCGAGTTCCAGACCAACGACGACCCGGACGCCTCGCTCGACCTGACGGCGGACTTCCCGAACCTGGTCGTCCTGCGCACCTTCAGCAAGTGTTACGGGCTCGCCGGGCTGCGGGTCGGCTACGCGATCGGCTCCTCCAACTTCCGCGCCGCGGTCGACGCGGTGCGCCAGCCGTTCAGCGTCAACGCGCTCGCCCAGGCGGCGGGGGCGGAGGCGATCCTGCACCAGGACGACGTGCTGGCGCGGGTCGAGGCGACCGTCGCCGAGCGGATCCGCGTCCAGGAGGGCGTCGCGGAGCTCGGCCTCGCCGTCTCGGAGTCCCAGGCGAACTTCTCCTGGATCGACCTCGGCGACTCGGACGAAGCCGCGATCCTCGCCGGCCTCGCCGCCGCCGACATCGCCGTCCGCGCCGGCACCCCGCTCGGTGATCCGGGCCACATCCGGGTCAGCTACGGGACCGCCGAGGAGGACGACCGCTTCCTCACAGCCCTCGCGCCGCTCCTGTCGTAGCGGGAGTCCTGACCCCCTCCGAACGGCTTGTAACGAGGGCGTAAAGACAATCTCGGACGGACGCGAGCGATGTCGCCCGAGTTTGAGAGAGGAGGGGGTCAGGACTCCCGCTTCCGCAAGCCAATGTTGGACCTCCGACCGCTCACGTGGTACAAACCATCCGCTGTGAAGAGCACTGCCACCACCGCCCTGGAAACTCGGATCGCGCTCGACGCGACTCTCGGCCGTGGCAGCCTCACCGCGTATTACTGGCGATTTAGCTAGGCGTCCGGCCCGGCGACCCCTGGTCGCCCCGAGACAGTCTTCGGCCGGGCGCCGCCCATGCGGGTGCGCCCTCACGCACCCACGCAGGTCCGCGTCAGGACAAGGGGAAGTTACGATTGCACCGTTTTGGAGAAAGGCGAAGGGAAAATGATCATCGGGATGCAGGGCGCCAAGCGGGACGGCGTCCGTGAACAGCGGATCGCAAAAGTGGTGGAGCTGACGCCGCCCGGCAGCGTGCTCAGCGAGCTGCCGCTCGGCGAGGAGGGCGCCAAAGGCGTGATCCAGAGCCGCCGCGAAATCGTCGACGTCCTCCACGGGCGCGACCCGCGCCTCATGGTGGTGGTCGGGCCGTGCAGCGTCCACGATCCGAAGGCGGCGCTCGACTACGCCAACCGCCTGTCGACCGCGGCGCGCGACCTGCGCGAGGACCTGCTCATCGTGATGCGCGTCTACTTCGAGAAGCCGCGGACGACGGTCGGCTGGAAGGGCCTGATCAACGACCCGCACCTCGACGGCTCCGCCGACGTCAACGCCGGCCTGCGGATCGCCCGCAAGCTGCTGCTCGAAGTGGTCGAGCTCGGCCTCCCGGTCGGCTGCGAGTTCCTCGACCCGATCACGCCGCAGTACATCGCCGACACGGTCGCCTGGGGGGCGATCGGCGCGCGCACCTCGGAGTCCCAGACCCACCGCCAGCTCAGCTCCGGTCTCTCGATGCCGGTCGGATTCAAGAACCGCACCGACGGCAACGTCCAGGTCGCGGTCGACGCGGTCCGCGCCGCCGCCGCCCAGCACGCCTTCGCGGGCATCGACGACACCGGCGCGCCGGCGATCCTCCACACGACCGGCAACCCCGACTGCCACATCATCCTGCGCGGCGGCCACGGGATGCCGAACTACCACGTGCCGGACGTCGAGGACGCGCTGGTCACGCTCGGCGTCGCCGGGCTGCCGGAGCGCCTGGTCATCGACGCGTCCCACGACAACAGCGGCAAGGACCCGGAGCGCCAGTTCTTCGCCGCGGGCGAAATCGCCGACCAGATCGCCGACGGCAACAAGGCGATCACCGGGGTGATGCTGGAGTCGTTCCTGCTCGAGGGGCGCCAGGACCTGAAGGCGGGGGAGGACCTCGTCTACGGCCAGTCGGTCACCGACGCCTGCCTGGGCTGGGAGGACACCGTCCAGGCGCTCGACCGCTTCGCCTCCGCGGTCCAGGCCCGGCGCGCGTAGGAGCGATGGGCGGTCCGGCGGCCGCGGGGCCGCTCAGCTGATGGCGCCGCGGGTCGCCGTCCTCGGCGTCGGGCTGATCGGCGGCTCGATCGGGCTGGCGGCCCGGGAGCGCCTCGGCGCCGCGGTGGCGGGATACGACCCCGACGCCGCGACGCGGGAGGCGGCGCTCGCGAGCGGCGCCGTCGACACCGCCGTGGACTCGGTGGCGGACGCCGTCGAGGGCGCCGAGATCGTCTTCTGCGCGGCGCCGGTCGGGCGGCTGTCGGAGCTCACGGCGGTGGCGCTCGCCACGAGCGGGCCCGACACCGTGGTCACCGACGTCGGCTCGACCAAGCGCGACATCGTCGCCGCCCTCGGCACCGGGCGATTCATCGGCGGCCACCCGCTGGCCGGCGCGGAGACCGCCGGCGTCGCCAACGCCCGCGCCGACCTCTTCGAGGGCGCGCGCTGGTACCTGACCCCGACAGAGCACACGGGCGGCGTCCTCTACGACCGCCTGCAGCGCGCCGTGGCGGGGCTCGGCGCCCGTCCCCAGGCGATCGACGCGGGCGCGCACGACCACCTGATGGCGACGGTCAGCGGCATGCCGCACGCGGTCGCCAACGCCCTGGTCGCCGAGGCGGCCGGGGACCTGGGGTCGGGCGAGCGCCCGCCCGAGGTCGGCCCGAGCTTCCGTGACGCGACCCGCGTGGCGGGCTCCAACCCGGGGATCTGGGCCGACATCTTCGCCTCCAACCGCGCGGCGATCGCCGAGTCGGTCGAGGCGGTCGCGCGGCGCCTCGACGCGGCGGCGGCGCTGATCCGCTCCGGCGACCGCGAGGCGATCGGCGCCTGGCACGCGGCGGCGGGCGAGGACCGCCGCCGGCTGCTCGAAGCCGAGCGCCCCGACGGGCCGCTCTACGAGCTACGCGTCATCGTCGCCAACAAGCCGGGGACGATGGCGCGGCTGGCGCTGACGCTCGGCGAGGCGGGGCTGAACATCGAGGACATGGCCCTGCACCCGGCCTCCGACATGACCTCGGGGGCGGTGTCGCTGTGGCTGGCGGGGGCCGAGCAGGCGGAGCGGGGCGCCGCCCTGGTACGCGGACTGGGCCACGGCGTGACCGTCGTCGGCGCCGGCGGATAGCGTCGGGGCGATGAGCGACCGAACCGACTTCAGCCCCTTCGGCGCCCTGCGCGGCGCCCTGCGGCCGCCCGCCGACAAGTCGATCTCCCACCGGGCGGCGATGATCGCCGCGATGGGCGAGGGGGAGACCGAGGTCGTCGGCTATCTCGACGCCGCCGACACGCGCTCGACGCTGGCCGCCGTGCAGGCGCTCGGAGCGCGGTTGGTCCACGAGGAACGCGCGACAACGGTGGTCGAAGAGGCCGACGGGCTCGGCGCGCCGAGCCTGCGGATCGCGGGGGTCGGGCTGCGCGGCGCGCGCCCGGCGTCGATCGACGTCGGCAACGCGGGGACGCTGCTGCGCCTGCTGCCGGGCTGGCTCGCCGGGCAGCCGGAGGGCAAGTGGACGCTCGACGGCGATGACTCGATCCGCCGCCGCCCGGTCGACCGCGTCGCCGACCCGCTGCGCCTGATGGGCGCCCGCCTGGCCGCCCGCGAGGACCGCCTGCCGCCGCTCGAGGTCGAGGGGGCGCCGCTCCGCGGCATCGAATACGAGCTGCCGGTGGCGAGCGCCCAGGTCAAGTCCTGCCTGCTCTTCGCCGCGCTCCTCGCCGAGGGCGAGACGCGCGTGGTCGAGCCGCTGCCGACCCGCGATCACTCCGAGCGCATGCTCGCCGCCGCCGGCGCCGAGGTGCGCCGGGAGGGCGACGCGGTGGTCGTCACGCCCGCCGAGCGCCTCGAGCCGGGCCGGATCGTCGTCCCCGCCGACTTCTCCTCGGCCGCCTTCTTCATCGTCGCCGCGACGCTGGTCCCCGGCTCCGACGTCCTGCTCCACGACGTCGGCCTGAACCCGACCCGCACCGGCCTGCTGGCGATCCTCGAGCGGATGGGCGCGGCGGCGATCGAGATCACGCCGAAGGGCGAGGGGGGCGGCGAGCCGATCGGCGACGTCCGGGTCGGCCACTCGGAGCTGCGCGGCTGCGAGGTCGGCGGCGCCGACGTGCCGCTGGCGATCGACGAGCTGCCGCTGGTCGCCCTCGCCGCCTGCTTCGCCGCGGGGACGACGACGATCCGCGAGGCGGGCGAGCTGCGCCGCAAGGAGTCCGACCGGATCGCGGTCGTCACCGACGCGCTGCGAGCGCTCGGCGGCGCGGTCGAGGCGACCGAGGACGGCATGGTGATCGAGGGCGGCGGCGGCCTGCGCGGCGGCGCGATCGACTCCCACGGCGACCACCGCATCGCGATGCTCGGCGCGATCGCCGGGGCGGCGTCGAGCGACGGCGTCGAGGTCGCGAACATGGCGGCGGCGGAGGTCAGCTACCCGGGCTTCGAGGTCGACCTCCACTCGCTGCAGCACGGCCCGCCGCTCCGCGACCCGGTCCACTGACCGCATCGACGCTTGTCGCCCTCTGGGCGACAAGCGTCGAGAGTTCATCGACCCATACGCTGCCGCCATGGTGATCGCGATCGACGGGCCCGCCGGGGCCGGTAAGTCAACGGTGGCGCGCGCGGTCGCGGCGGAGCTCGGCTTCACCTACCTGGACTCGGGGGCGATGTACCGCTGCGTGGCGTTGGCGGCGCGCGAGGCCGGGGTCGACGCCGAGGACGCGGCGGCGCTCGGGCCGCTCGCGGCGGGCCTGGAGATCGGCTTCGACGGGCGCCGCGTGCTGCTCGGCGGGCGCGACGTGAGCGATGAGATCCGCACGCCGGCGGTGAGCGCCGACGCCTCCCGCGTCTCCGTCCACCCGGCGGTGCGCGCGGCGATGGTCGAGCGCCAGCGCGAGCTGATCGCCGCCGGGCGCTACGTCGCCGAGGGCCGCGACATCGGCACCGTGGTCAGCCCCGACTCGCCGCTGAAGGTCTTCCTCACCGCGTCGGACGAGGAGCGCGCCCGCCGCCGCGCCGCGGAGACCGGCGAGGACGTCGAGACCGTGCTCGCCGCCCAGAAGGCCCGCGATGCCCGCGACACCGAGCGCGAGCACGGCGCCCTCCGCGCCGCCGCCGACGCCGTGGAGCTCGACACTACGAGCCTCTCGCTTGAGGAGGTCGTGGCCCAGGTGGTCGCGCTCGCCCGTAGTCGGGGTCTCACCAAGCGCCCGACGGGAGATTCGGGGGACCCTGAGCGAACCTCCCCGCAGTTCGTGAGCGAAGGGTCCCCCGAATCTCCCCCCTCGCCGTGCCCGAGCGAAGGGTCCCCCGCGTCTCCCTCCTCGGAGGCCCAATGAGCGCCACCGTCGCCGTCGTCGGCTTCCCCAACGTCGGCAAGAGCACCCTCGTCAACCGCCTGGTCGGCGGCACCGAGGCGGTCACCTCGCCGGAGCCTGGCGTCACCCGCGACCGCAAGCGCCTCGCCACCGAGTGGAACGGGGTGCGGTTCGAGCTGATCGACACCGGCGGGATCGACCTCGAGGACGAGGCGGAGCTCGCCCGCGACGTGCAGGCGCAGGCGCGCCTGGCGATGGCCGAGGCCGACGCGATCCTGCTCGTCGTCGACGCCCGCGCCGGCCTGCGCGCCGGGGACGCCGAGCTCGCCCGCACCCTGCGCGGCTCCGAGGTCCCGGTCGTCGTCGCGGTCAACAAAGCCGACCGCCCGAACGACTACACCGCGACCGCCGAATTCCACGCGCTGGGCCTGGGCGACCCGCTCGCCGTCTCGGCGACGCACGGGCTCGGCACCGGTGATCTGCTCGACGCGATCGTCACCGCGCTCGGGGACGACCCCGGGAACGAGGAGCCCGACGACGCGGTCCGGGTCGCCGTGATCGGCCGTCCGAACGTCGGCAAGTCCTCGCTGGTGAACGCCTTCCTCGGCTCCGACCGGGTGATCGTGTCCGACATGGCGGGCACCACCCGCGACGCGATCGACACCGAGCTGGAGGTCGAGGGGCGCCGCGTGATCCTCGTCGACACCGCCGGGCTGCGCCGCCGCGCCAAGGTCGCGGGGACCGTCGATTACTACGCCCAGCTGCGCTCCGAACGGGCGGTGGAGCGCGCCGACGTGGCGATCGTCGTCTGCGATGCCGCCGACGGGGTCACCGCCGAGGACCTGCGGGTCGCCGAGATGGCGATGCGGGCCGGCTGCGCGACCCTGCTGGTGCTGAACAAGTGGGACATCGGCGAGACCGACATCGACGACGCGCGGATCCGCGTCGGCCGCAAGCTGCGGCTGCGCCCCGCCGTCATCACCGCCAGCGCCACGCGTGGGCGCAACGTCGGCACGCTGCTGCCGAAAGCGCTGCGGCTCGCCGACCGCGCCGCCTCGCGCATCCCCACCCCGGAGCTGAACAAGTTCGTCGCCGAAGTCGTCGCCAAGACGCCGCCGCCCGCCCGGCGCGGCCGCCGCCTGCGGCTCTACTACGCGGCGCAGGTGGGGGAGAGCCCGCCGCGGATCGCGATCCAGGTCAACGACCGCAAGCTGATCACCCGCGATTGGGCCTACCACCTGGAGAACCGCATGCGCGAGGCCTACGAGCTGGAGGGCGTGCCGCTGGTGATCGACTTCGTCCCACACTCCGGGGGACGCGGGCGTTCCCGGTAGGCTTGAGCGATGCCGACTCCCAAGCCACTCGCCGAGGGCGAGCACCTGTTCACGTCCGAGTCGGTGACCGAGGGACATCCCGACAAGGTCGCCGATCAGATCTCCGACGGCGTCCTCGACGCGATCCTGGCCGAGGATCCGGGCGGCCGCGTCGCCTGCGAGACGCTGGTCAACACGGGGATGGCCGTGGTCTCCGGCGAGATCACGACCGACACCTACATCGACATCCCGGAGATCGTCCGCGACACGGTGCGGAAAATCGGCTACGACGCGGGCTACGGCTACGACTGCGACCACATCTCGGTCCTGACCTCGATCGACAAGCAGAGCCCCGACATCGCGCAGGGCGTCGACAAGGCGTACGAGACGCGCACCGACCCGTCGGACGACGACGAGCTCGACATCGCGGGCGCCGGCGACCAGGGCATGATGTTCGGCTACGCGTCGAACGAGACTGAGGCGCTGATGCCGATGCCGATCCACCTCGCGCATCGCTTCGCCGAACGGCTCTCCGCGGTCCGCAAGGACGGCACGCTCGGCTACCTCGGCCCCGACGGCAAGACCCAGGTCACGGTCCGTTATGCCGACGGCAAGCCGATCGCGGTCGAAAAACTCCTGATCTCCACCCAGCACGACGAGGGCGTCGACTCGCAGGGCACGATCCGTCCCGACCTCTGGGAGCACGTGGTGATGCCGGTGCTGGCCTCCGAGGTCCCGGGGATGTACGACGAGGGCGCGCTGCGCGACGATTTCCTCGTCAACCCGACCGGCAAGTTCGTGATCGGCGGCCCGGTCGGCGACGCGGGCCTCACCGGCCGCAAGATCATCGTCGACACCTACGGCGGCATGGCCCGCCACGGCGGCGGCGCCTTCTCCGGCAAGGACCCGTCCAAGGTCGACCGCTCGGCCGCCTACGCGGCCCGCTACGTGGCGAAGAACGTCGTCGCCGCCGGCCTCGCCGACCGCTGCGAGGTCCAGGTCGCCTACGCGATCGGCGTCGCCCACCCGGTGTCCCTGATGGTCGAGACCTTCGGCACCGGCAAGCTCAGCGACCAGCGCATCGGGCAGCTCGTCGAAGCCGAGTTCGACATGCGCCCCGGCGCTTTCCGCGAGTACCTCGACCTCCACCGCCCGATCTTCCAGAAGACCGCGGCCTACGGCCACTTCGGCCGCGAAGAGCCCGAGTTCACCTGGGAGAAGACGGACCGCGCCGAGGCCCTGAAGGCGGCCGCCGGCGCCGAGGCCGCCGCCGCATAACCCGCAAGTAGCGCCGTCCCCCCGCGCCGAGGGGGGAGAGAATTCAGCGCTGCGTGGATTACCCGTGTCATGGCACGGGATATCCACGCAGCGCGTAGCCGGGCGGCCTGGGAGATGGCGCGACGGCAGCACGGGGTGGTGAGGCGAAGCGATCTGGAAGGGATCGGCTTCTCCGAAGAGGCGGTCGAACACCGCCTCGCCACCGGGCGCCTGCACCCGGTCTCGCCGGGCGTCTATGCCGTGGGACGGCCGGATCTGACGCCGAAGGGACGGTGGATGGCGGCCGTGCTCGCCTGCGGGGACGACGCCGTGCTCAGCCACCGCAGCGCCGCGGAGCTCTGGGGCTTCGGCCACGAGGAGCCGGGGCGGATCGACGTCTCCATCCGGCGGAAGGGCAAGATCAGGCGGAAGGGGATCAAGGTCCGCGCGCGCCCCTCCCTCGATGCCAGTTCGGTCGTCGTCCGCTTCGGCATCCCGGTGACCCGTCCGGTGCAGACGCTGATCGACCTTGCCACCGAACTGAAGCTCCTGCGGCTCGAGCGGGCGGTCAACGAGGCGGACAAGCTCGACCTGATCGACCCGGAAGCGCTCCGTCGGGCGCTCGATGCATACGTCGGCATGCCGGGGGTCCGGACCCTGCGCACGATGCTCGACCGCCACACGTTCCGCCTGTCGGATTCCGACCTGGAGATCTACTTCCGTCCCCTGGCCATCGCCGCCGACTTTCCCCTGCCGCTGACCAAACACTGGGTCCTCGGCTACGAAGTGGACTTCTGGTTCCCCGACCATGGCCTCGTCGTCGAGACCGACGGGCTGCGCTACCACCGCACGCCCTCCCAGCAGGCCCGGGCCGCCAAACGCGACCAGAAGCACACCGCCGCGGGACTCCGCGTCCTGCGCTTCACCCACTGGCAGATCGCCCACGCGCCGAACGAAGTGACCGACGTCCTGCGCCGGATCCGGCGGGTGCTCTAGACGCCCGGCGCTTGCGGCTCGCCCAGCCCGTGGCTCCCGGCGACGTTCGCGCCGGTCGCCTGGTCGACCCGGTGGACGACTTCGGCCGGGTCGGCGACCCCGTAGAAGATGAAGTCGTAGTCGCCGCTCGCGGCGGTGTCGAAGTCGACGTCGCCGATACGCACCAGCCGCTGGTAGACCGACTGGTTGTAGTTGACGTTCTGGACCCGCTCGAGGCGCGTCTCCTGAACCTCGCGCTGGACGATGCCGCGCTTGATGTTGAGGCGCCTCGTGGTGATCGTGTAGACCGTCGCCACCCGCCTGATGAAGCCGATGAGCACGGTCAGCGCGATCACGACGAGCACGACCAAGAAGACCTGGAAGCCACCGGCGCCGATCAACTTGGCGATCACCCCGAGGACGATCGCGACCCCGACGCCTTTGAGGTAGAAGCCGATGATCGCCCGCCAGGAGGGGTGACCTTGGAAGATGATCTCCTCGCCCTCGCTGAGATTGAAGGTCACGGGCCTCAGCATAAGGGCTGCGTCCCCGAGGATCCATAGTCTCGGCGCCGATGGCGATCCTCAAGGTCGAGCCGCTGACCACCGCCCGCGCGCTGCGGGGGCCGTTCGACTACCGCCGGCCGGAGGCGATGGAGGGGCTCGAGGTCGGCAGCCTGGTGCGGGTGCCGTTCGGGCCGCGGCGCCTGCTCGGCGTCGTCGTGGGGCTGGCCGAGTCCTCGCAGCTGGCACCGGAGCGGCTGGCGGAGCCGGTCGAGGCGCTCGAGGCGGGGGCCTCGGCGGAGCTGGTCGAGCTCGGGCTCTGGGTGGCGCGCGAGTACTGCTCGACGCCCTCGCGCGGGCTCTCGCTGGTGCTGCCGCCGGGGACCGGGACCGGGCGCGCCGCCCGCACCGTGCGGGCGAAGACCGAGCTGCGGGCGGAGATCACGCCGGCGGGCGAGGCGGCGCTGGAGGGCGGCGAGCGCCTGGGGGTGAAGCAGCGGGCGGTGCTGGAGGCTCTGGTCGAGGGCGGCGAGACCTCGGCGCCGCGGCTGTCCGCCGCGGTCGGCGCCGCGCTCCCAACCCTGCGCCGGCTCGCCGAGCGCGGCCTGATCGCCACCCGCGAGGCCGGCGTGCGCCGCGCCCCCGCCGCGCCCGGGCTCGCCGCCGCGGCCGAACCGCCACGCCTCCTCCCCGAGCAGCGGGACGCCGTCGACGCCCTCGTCGCGGCGCTCGACGGCGAGGCCGGCGCGCCCCGCGAGCAGCTCCTCCACGGGGTCACTGGCTCGGGCAAGACCGAGGTCTACCTCGCCGCCGTCGAGGCGGCGCTCGCCCGTGGGCGCGGCGCGATCGTACTCGTCCCCGAGATCGGCCTCGCCCCGCAGGCCGTCGCCCGCTTCCGCGCCCGCCTCGGCGACCGCTTTGCCGTCCTCCACTCGGCCCTCTCCGACGGCGAGCGCTTCGACGAGTGGCAGCGGCTGCGCAGCGGCGAGGCGAGCGTCTGCGTCGGCCCGCGCTCGGCGATCTTCGCCCCGGTCCACGACCTCGGCTTGGTCGTCATCGACGAGGAGCACGACCCCTCCTACAAGCAGGAGGGCGACCCGACCTACGACGCCCGCGCCGTCGCCCGCCACCGGGCGCGGGAGCGCGGCGCCGTCCTCGTCGCCGGGACCGCGACGCCGCGCCCGGAGACCTGGCTCGAGCTCCCTCGCCTGGAGCTGCCACGCCGCGTCGACGGCCTGCGCATGCCGCCGGTGAACATCGTCGACATGCGGGAAGTCGACCCGCGCTCCGGCCCGCTCCACGCCGACACCTGGACGGCGCTGGAGGAGGTGCGCGCGGCGGGGCAGAAGGCGATCGTGATGATCAACCGGCGCGGCTTCGCGCCCTGGCTCACCTGCCGCTCCTGCGGGCACCACTGGAGCTGTCCCAACTGCGACGTCTCGCTGATCGTCCACCGCGAGTCGGGCCGCCTCGTCTGCCACCACTGCGCCCACGTCGAACGGGCGCCGCGCGCCTGCCCGGTCTGCTCCTCGACGACGCTGGCGCGGGCGGGGGCGGGGACCGAGCGGATCGAGGAGCTGGTGCGCGAGCGCCTCGCGCCGATGCCGGTCTTCCGCCTCGACTCCGACACCACGGCCCAGCGCGGCGCCCACGCGCGGATCCTGGCCGAATTCGGCGAGGCGCCGAGCGCGGTCCTCGTCGGTACCCAGATGGTCGCCAAGGGCCACGACTTCCCCGAGGTGACGCTGAGCGCGATCCTCGACGCCGACGCGACGCTGCGCTTCCCCGACTTCCGCGCCGAGGAGCGGACCTTCGCGATGGTCGCCCAGCTGGCGGGGCGCTCCGGGCGCGGCGAGGCGGGGGGCGAGGTGATGGTGCAGACGCTGGCGCCCGGCGCCGCCTCGATCGAGCACGCCGCCGCCCACGACTCGCCCGGCTTCCTCGCGGGCGAGCTGGAGCGCCGCCGCATGCTCCGTTATCCGCCCTACTCGCACCTCCTGCGCGTGAACCTCGCCTCGCCCGCCGAGGAGAAGGTCGACGCGGCCGCCGCCGGGATCGCCGCCGAACTGCGCACCCGCCTCCCGGCCGAATCGGAACTGCTCGGGCCGGCGCCGATGTTCCGGGTGCGGGGACGGCACCGGCGCCGCATCCTGGTGAAGGCGCAGGACCGGGCCGGGACCGTCGCCGCGGCCCGCGCCACGGTCGAGCGCCACGTCGCCGACCGCGCCCTGAAGGACGTCTCGATCGGCGTCGACGTCGACCCCCAGTAAGGGGTCCATCAGGTACGCCCGTGTCCGCGAGGCGACCGCGGGCGCGCGCCCCGCTTAGAATCCTCCCGTGAGCGACGAGCAGGCGATCGACGCCGACCCGAACGAAGAGGAGCTCCACCAGAAGCTGCTCGAACGCCGCGAAGCGGCGCTCGCCAACGTGGTCAAGTTCGGCGATCCGGTGCTGAAGAGCCGCGCGTCCCCGGTCCACCAGTTCGGCCCCGAGCTGCGCGACGAGATCGAGCGGATGATCCACATCATGCAGGACGGCATGGGGGTCGGCCTGGCCGCGACCCAGCTCGGCGTGCTGCGCCGCGTGCTCGTCTTCCAGGCGGGCTCCGACAACGAGCCGACCGCGCTGGTCAACCCGAAGATCGAGTGGACCTCCGACGAACTCGCGATCGCCGAGGAGGGCTGCCTCAGCCTGCCGCGGGTGACGATGGACGTCGAGCGCCCGCTGCACGCGCGCTTCACCGGCCGCGACGTCGACGGCGAGCCGGTCACGATCGAGGCCTCGGGCCTCGAGGCGCGCGTCCTCCAGCACGAGATCGACCACCTCGACGGGGTGCTGATCCTCGACCGCACCACGCGGCAGCAGCGCAAGGCGGCGCTGCGGGCCCTGCGCTCGGGCGAGAGCTACCACCCGCCGGTCGAGGACGATCCCGGCGAGGAGCTGCGCGAGCCGCGCACCGACGCGTGAGGACCGTCTACCTCGGCACCTCGGACTTCGCCGCGACCGTCCTCCGCCGGCTCGCCGCGTCCCCGCACGCGCCCGCCCTCGTCGTCACCCCGCCGGACAGCCGCCAGGGGCGGGGACGCAAGGTCTCGCCGCCGCCGGTGGCGGAGCTGGCAAAGGAGCTCGGGACCGACCTCCTGCAGGCGGCAAGCGTCAACGACGAGGACGCGCTGGCGCGGATCCGCGCCGCCGAACCGGAGGCGCTCCTCGTCTGCGCCTTCGGCCAGCTGATCCGCGAGCCGCTCCTGAGCCTCACCGAGATCCTCAACGTCCATCCCTCGCTGCTCCCGCGCTGGCGCGGCGCGGCGCCGATCGAGCGGGCGATCATGGCCCGGGACCCGAAGACCGGCGTCTGCGTGATGCGCCTCACCGCGGGGCTCGACTCCGGCCCGGTGGCGCTGCGCGCCGAGGTGGAGCTGGGCGGGGACGAGGACTACGGCGCGCTGGCGCCCCGCCTGGCGGCGCTGGGGGGCGACCTGCTGGTCGAGGCCCTCGACCTGCTCGCGGATGGGACGTTGGCCTTCACGGAGCAGGACGACGCGGCGGCGACGTACGCGGAGAAGATCGACGGCGCGGAGAGGCGGTTGGACCCGGCGCAGCCGGCCGTCGAGCTGGCGGCGAAGGTGCGGGCCCTGACGCCGCACATCGGGGCGTATCTGGAGCTGGAAAGCGGCGAGCGGTTGGGGGTGCGCCGGGCGTCCTCATCCGCCGCAACCCCACTACGGGCGGCTGAGGTTGCGGCGGATGAGGACGCCCTCCTGGTCGGCACGGGGGACGGGGTGCTCCGGCTCGAAACGGTCCAGCCCGCCGGAGGCAAGCCGATGAGCGCCGCGGACTATCTGCGCGGCCACAAACCGCCGGCGCTCGCGTGACGCGCCCGGCCGCGAGCGTCTGCATTTACCCCTCGTGGGCGGGGGTAAATGCAGACGGAGACCGTTCGTGCCCGTAGCGGCGCCGCGGGCGCTGGCCTTCGAGGTGCTGCGGGAGACCTTCGAGCGCCGCGGGCATACGGAGCTCGCCTTTCGCGCGGGCGCCGAGCGGCTTGGGCTCGCCGGGCGGGACCGGGCGCAGGCGCAGCGGCTCGCCTACGGGTCCGTGCAGCGGCGCGGCACCGCCGACGCGGCGATCGAACGCCTTTCCGGCCGCGCGATGCGGCTGCTCGACCCGCCCGTCGCCGCCGCCCTGCGGCTCGGCCTCTACGAGCTCCTTTTCGCCGACGGGACCCCCGACCACGCCGCCGTCGACCAGGCGGTCGAGCTGGTGAAGGTCGCCAAGGCGGGCCACGCGTCCGGCTTCGTCAACGCGATCCTGCGCCGGGCGGCGCGGGAGCGGGCGGAGCTGACCGAGGCGCTGCTCGGCGACGACTCGACGCCCGAGGCCGCGGCCGTCGCCCACTCGGCGCCGCTCTGGCTGGCGCGGATGTGGTGGGAGGAGCTGGGCGCCGAGGCGACGCGCTCGCTGCTCGCCGCCTGCAACGAGCCCGCCGAGGTGGCGATGCGCGCCGCGGACGCCGAGGCGCGCGCCGACCTCGTGGCGCGGTTACGCGGCGAGGGGGTGGACGTCTCGCCAGCGGGCGGCGCTTGGCCGCTCGACGTCGCCGAGGCGATGGTCTTCGCGGGCCGGGTCGGGGACTCGGTCCCGCCGCTGGTCGCCGAGGGGGTGCTGACGCCGCAGAGCCGCGGCTCCGCGGCCGTGGTCGAGGTGCTGGCGCCGCGGGCGGGGGAGACGATCCTCGACCTCTGCGCCGGCCCCGGCATCAAGACCGGCCAGATCGCCGGGCGGATGGGGGACCGGGGCGAGGTGATCTCGGTCGAGCTCGACGAGGCCCGCGCGGCGGAGATCTCCGAGCAGGCCCGGCGGCTCGACCTCCGCGGCGTCAGCGTCTTCGAGGGCGACGTGACCTCGCTGCCGCTGCCCGAGGGCTTCGACCGCGTCCTCCTCGACGCGCCGTGCTCGGACCTCGGCACGCTGGCCTCGCGTCCCGACGCGCGGTGGCGCAAATCGCCGCGGACGATCGAGCGCGTCGCGGCCGTGCAGGAGAAGGCGCTGGCGAACGCGGCGAAGCTGCTCGCGCCCGGCGGCACGCTCGTCTACTCGACCTGCACGATCTCGCGGCGCGAGAATGAGGACCGGATCGCGGCGCTCCTGGAAGCGGCCGCGGCGGGCCAGGTCCCGGCACTCGAGCTGGACGACCTTGGCGCCCTTGCGCCGGGTCTCGCCTCCCCGCACGAGCCCCGCACCATCCAGCTGCGCCCCGATCGCGACCGCACGACCGGCTTCTTCATCGCCCGCCTGCGGAGGCCGGCCGACTGAGTCGGCATCATTAAGCGGATGTCCGATGCCCCCGGCGGCAGCAGCGTCCTCGACCGCGCCCCTTGCCCGAACTGCGGCGAGCCCTGGCTGCGTCCCACGCAGCTGCCCGGCCGCCTGCGCTGCGTCAACTGCCTGAGCCGCTTCGAACTCGTGTCCCAGTGCCCCGAATGCGGCACCCACCAGACGATCGCCCGGATGACCCACACTGCCGACATGGAATGCCAGGAGTGCGGGGCGAGCATGTTGAAACCCACGTAGGGTTGCGCGGGTGAGCGAGCGCTTTCGTGAGCTGATCGCCGCCCCGCGGGTGGCGCCGTCGATCCTGTCGGCGGACTTCGCGCGCCTCGGGGCGCAGGTCGAGGAGGTGATGGCGGCCGGGGCGCGGGTCATCCACGTCGACGTGATGGACGGCCATTTCGTCCCGCCGATCACGATCGGGCCGCTGGTGGCGGGCGCGGTCGCCGACGTCGTCCACGACGCGGGCGGGGCGATCGACGTCCACATGATGATCGAGGCGCCGGAGCGCCAGATCGAGGAGTTCGCCAAGGCGGGGGCGGATTCGATCACCTTCCACGCCGAGGCGACCCCGCACGCCAACCGCACCCTGGCGGCGATCCGCGACCTCGGCTGCTGCGCGGGCATCGCGATCAACCCCGGCACCCCGGTCGAGGCGGTCGCCGAGCTTCGCAACCTCGCCGACCTGGTCCTCTGCATGACCGTCAACCCCGGCTGGGGCGGCCAGTCCTTCATCACGACCTCCCCCGACAAGGTCGAACGCCTCCGCCCCTTGGTCGGCACGGCGAAGATCGAGGTCGACGGCGGCATCGACACCGATACGGCGCCCTCGATCGCCGCGGCGGGAGCGTCGTTGTTCGTCGCCGGCTCCGCGATCTTCGGCGCCGCCGACCCAGCCGCGGCGTACCAGGCGATCGCCCAGGCCGCCGGCGCCTCCTAGTCGCCGCCAGCTGTTCCTTATGGCGCTCACAGGGCCATAAGGAACAGCCAGACGCGTTGGCTGTTCCTTTTGCCGGAGGGGTCGGCATAAAGAACAGCTGGCGGGAGGGGTGGGGAGCCGCAAGCTGGTGCCCGGGAGGGTCCAGGCCCCGCAGGCTGTCGCCCGGAAGGGACGGGGACCCGCAAGCTGTCGCCCGGTCAGGGACCCGCCCCTCTCGCCACGGCCCGGGCAGGCTGTGGCCGTGGCGAGAGGGGCGGGTGTGCGGAAGGTGTGGAGGGACACCGGCGGGAGGCGGACGGGAGGGCGACGGATCCGTGACGGGAGTCAGACGTCGTCACGGAGATGCCGGGAACTCCGGTCTTTCTCCCATGTTGTGCAACACCGACCTACGCGCTGCGTGTATTGACCGTGCTATAGCAAGGTCAAAGTACGCAGCGCGTTCCGGGCCCCTCGATTCAGGCCCGAAATGGCCCTCTGAGGGCCGGGAAGTGTGACGTTCCCGGCATCTTCGTCACGGATCCGGCCGAGGTGTGGAGGCTCCCCGACCTGATCGTCACGTAAGTCCGACTTCCTCCCGTCCCTGTGACGCCTCTCCCACGAACGCCTCACGTCCTGGGCTCCTCATGGGGGTCACAGCCTGCCAGGACCCCCATGAGGAGCCCAGGACACCCTCCTACAGCCGCCGCCCCCGCGCGATCAGCGCCCCGGTGATCTCCTGCAACCACGCCTTAGTCTCCGTGTCGATCTCCTCCAGTTCGGCCCGCCTCTCGCACCAGCCGGCCAGTGCCCGCCGACCGCCGACCGCCACGATGTCGGGGCTCGTCACCGCGTAGCGGCCGTCGGCGAGGGCGGCCATCGTGCCGATGTCGTCGCGGCGGCTGCGCAGGAGGGCGACGACGGCGACGCCGTCGATCTCGGCGGGCGCTGAGGGGTTCTCGCCGGCGCGGAGGGGGCGGACCGAGAAGACCTGGGAGGCGGCGCGGCGGGGGAGGGGCGGGGGTGCGGGTTTGCCGATCGGGCCTTTGACCCAGCGCTCGGTCTCGGCCTCGACCTGGTCGCGCAGGTCGCCGCGGACGAGGATGTGGAGCTCGTCGCCTTCGCGCAGTTGGGTCGAGCCGCGGGGGGCGATCGCGTGGCCGTCGCGGACGATCACGTTGACCAGGGCCTCGCGCGGCAGCTCCAGCTCGCGCACCCGGTGGCCGTCCGCGGCGGCGCCCGGCGGCAGGCGGAAGGCGACCACGTCGCCGCCCATCTCGCGGATCCGCCCCGACTCGAAGAGGCGCTGGGGGAGCGCCGGCTCGTCGGTGGTGAGGCGAAGGCGCTTGGCGAGCGGCTCGAAGCTCGCCCCCTGCACCAGGGTCGAGGTGACGACGACGAAGAAGACGATCGCGAACTCCTGCTCGCCACTGCGCACCCCGGCGACGACCGGGAACGTCGCCAGCCAGATCGGCGTCGCCCCGCGCAGCCCCGCCCAGCCGAGCATCAGCTTCTCGCGGAAGACCAGCGGCGAGAGGACGGTCGCGGCGAAGGTCGCCACCGGGCGGGCGAGGAAGATCAGCACCGCCGAGAGCGCCAGGCCCTTGACCGCGACGTTGCCGATGTCCTCGGGGAAGACGAGGATCCCGAGCAGGATGAAGAGGCCGATCTGGGACACCCAGCCGAGCCCCTCGTGGAAGGAGACGACGCTGCGCCGGGCCGGGATGCGGGCCGAGCCGAGCGCCAGTGCGGTCAGGTAGACGGCGAGCAGGCCGGACCCGTGGGCGACCTCGGAGACGCCGTAGGCGAGCGCCGCCGCGGCGATCGTCGCCACCGGGTAGATCCCGTCCGACGGCAGTTCGAGCCGCGTGATGACCCAGACCGCCGCCCGTCCCAGGATCACCCCGACGACGATGCCGACGGCGATCTTCAGCGCGATCAGCCCGATCATGTCGGCGGCGCCGTAGTTCGGCTGCTGGATCCATTCGATGAACCCGATGACGAGCAGCAGCGCGACCGGGTCGTTCATCCCCGACTCGCCCTCGAGCGAGCGCGCCAGGCGCTTCTCCAGGGTCGAGTTGCGCAGCACGGCGAAGATCGCGGCCGAGTCGGTCGCGGCGATCGCGGCGCCGACGATCATCCCTTCCAGCCAGGTGAGGCCGAAGATCCACTTCGCCGCCACGCCCGCCAGGAGCGCCGTCGCCAGCGTCCCCAGGGTGGCGAGGGAGGCCGCCGTGCCGAGCACCGGCTTGATCTCCGACCAGCCCGCGGTGAGCCCGCCCTCGAAGAGGATCAGCACCAGCGCGATCGTCCCCAGGGTCCGCGCCAGCTCGTAGTTCTCGAAGTTGATCCCGCCGATGCCTTCCGACCCGGCGAGCATCCCCAGGGCGAGGAACAGCAGCAGCGCCGGGACCCGCACGCGGTCGGCCAGCAGCGCGCCGACGATCCCCGCGGCCAGCAGGACGCCGGCGATGAGGATGAGGATGGCGTCGTGGTGACCGATACGGGGACCCTAATAAGAGCAGGCCCCTCGGCGGATCCGGAGCGCTCTAGACGTTCTCGTCGAGGATCGCCAGGCGCGCCTCGAGCTCCTCCGGGGAGCCCGGCCGCGGCGTGTCGCCCTTGTGGGCGTGGGGGCGGCGGTAGACCCAGTAGAGGAGCGCGAAGAGGACGCCGGCGGCGAGCAGGAAGCCGATCTCGACCCGGCGGGACTCGTCGGCGACGATCGGGACGAAGTTCCAGGCGATGAAGATCCCGGCGCAGGCGATCCAGCGCACCGCCGCGCGGCGCACCTGGCCCTGCGCGACGCAGGCCTGGTTGACCGTCACCGAGGAGAGGTAGAGCCCCATCCCGAAGGTGACCAGCAGGAGGCCGAGGCGGTCGTAGGTGAATTTGTCGCCGAAGGCGATCTGCATGCATTTCGGCCCCGCGATCAGGACCACGACCGTGACCAGCGCGGTGAAGGCGACGATCCCGAGCAGCACCATCTTCACCGTGTGGGCGAACTCACGCGGCGCGTCGGGATCCTCGGAGGTGTGGAGGCTGGTGAGGTGGGGGAGGATCGAGGTCGACACCGACTGGAAGAGCTGCAGCGGCGCCCGCGCCAACATCAGCACGTTGAAGATGTAGCCCGCCTTGTCGGCGCCCTGGAGGCCGCTCATGATCAGCGGCCCGGCGTTGAGGAAGGCTTGTTCGGAGAACATGATCAGGAAGACCGCCGCCGCGAAGCCGCCGCCGTGGCGGAACGAGAAGGCCTCGTCGCCCGCCTCCTCGTCGCCTGCCGCCGCGGGCGCGGGCGCCGCGGCCGCCGCCGCTTTGTCCCTCTGCGCCCGGCGCGCGAACGCGAACGGCACCACGAGCAGGCTCAGCGCCGGGGCCGCGGTGATGCCGATCGCGACCGCGCTCTGGCCGCTGAGGACGCTGATCGCGACCAGCACCGCGAAGATCGTCCGGAAGCAGGATTCGGAGAGGATCAGCGCGACGAACAGGCCGAACCGCTGCATCCCCGCCAGGAAGCCGCGGGCGAAGTAGCTCGCCGCGTAGAAGAGGACCGAGGTGAAGAAGACCCAGTAGAGGGTTTCGTTGCCATCCAGCAGGCTGTTCTGGATCGGCCCGCGCAGCGCCAGCGCCAGCACCGTGAAGAGCAGCGAGAGGCCGAGCTGGATCGTCGAGGCGACCCGCATCGGCTCGCGCAGCGGCTGCCCTTTCACCATCCGTTCGGAGATGTGGCGGCTGAGCAGCTGTTCGATCGGCCGGTAGAGGGCGGAGATCGTGATGAAGACCGCCGACCAGAGCACCGTGATCTGCCCGTAGTCGGTCTTCGAGAGCGTGTGCGAGGCGATCAGGAAGTAGGCGTAGGTGATGACGCCGGTGAGCCCGACCCCGACCGCGAGGAAGCTGGCGGTCTTGCCGTAGTCGGCGGAGGAGGCGGGCGCCTTGCCCGCGCCGTCGGAGCCGTTGGTGTCGCTCACGGTTCGACCACCTTGGTGGGCTCCTCGGAGTCGTCCGGCTTCTCGCTCGGTTTCTCGCCCCCTTTTTCGTAGTGCGAGGGCGGCACGCCGAGGGCCAGCTCGACCCGCCGCACCCGCTCGAAGATCCGCTGCGTCATCACCCGCTGCCCGGCCAGGAGGTCCCCGATCACGCCGAGCGCGAACAGCACCACCGCGGTGATCATCAGCACCGCGCCGAGGATCAGCGACTGGATGTGGCCGTTGGAGCGGCCGTTGAAGATCGCGTCGATCAGGAACGGCAGCCAGGCGATCAGCGCCAGCACGGCGACGACGATCGCCGCGGTGACGAACGCCCGCAGCGGCTCATACCGCGCGTAGATGCGCAGGATCGCGGGCGTGTTGCGCCGCACGTAATCGCCGGTCGACCCGGCCAGCCGCGACTCGCGCGTCTGCGGGTTGGTCCCGATCGGCACCTCGTCGACCGCGACCAGCATCTTCCCCGCCTGCACGAGGCTCTCGAGCGTGTAGGTGAAGTTGTCGACGACCGAGAGCTGCAGCGCCGCCTCGCGGTTGTAGGCGCGGAAGCCCGACGTGGTGTCGGTGACCTCGGTGTTCGACACCCGCCGCACGACCCAGCTGCCCCAATGCTGGAGCTGTTTCTTGGCGTCGGAGAAGTGCTCGATCCGCTCCACCTGGCGGTCGCCGACCACCATGTCGGCTTCGCCGGCGAGGATCGGCGCGACCAGCTTGGCGACATCGGCGCCCTGGTACTGGTTGTCGGCGTCGGTGTTGACGACGACGTCGGCGCCGAGCTTCAGGCAGGCGTCGAGCCCGGCCTGGAACCCGGCCGCGAGCCCCTTGTTGTTGGTGAGCCGGACGATGTGCTCGACCCCGCATTCACGGGCGACCTCGACGGTGCGATCGGTGGACCCGTCGTCGATCACCAGCAGCTCGACCGCGTCGAAGCCCGGGAGGGCGCGCGGGAGCTCGGCGACCGTCGCCGGCAGCGTCTCTTCCTCGTTCAGGCAGGGGATCTGGATGATCAACTTCAAGGGAACGCCCCAAAATACGCGGGGCGGAGGTCAGAGCGGAGCTAGAATCAACTGATTGACTGGTCAGTCAACAACACCAGGCGACTCTAAGTTTCTTCGAAAGGCGCTTGCGCTGGCGGAGGGCGGCCGCGGTCGGGTGAGCCCGAACCCGCTGGTCGGCGCCGTCGTCGCGCGGGGCGGGGAGATTATCGGGGAGGGCTTCCACGCCGAGCTCGGCGGCCTGCACGCCGAGCGGGCGGCGCTCGCCGACGCGGCGCGCCGGGGCGAGGACACGGCCGGGGCGACGATGTACGTGACGCTCGAGCCGTGCGCGCACCAGGGGCGCCAGCCGCCCTGCAGCGACGCGATCATCGAGGCCGGCATCGCCCGCGTGGTGATCGCGAGCGACGACCCGACCGCGAAGGCGTCGGGCAAGGGCCCCGAGCAGCTGCGCGCCGCCGGGATCGAGGTGGTGATCTTGCAGCGCGACGACGAGATCGCCCTCAAGGCCCGTCTCCAGAACCAGCCCTTCCGCAAGCACGGACTTTCCGGCGAGCCCTGGGTCCTGCTGAAGACGGCGATGTCGCTGGACGGGCGGACGACGACGCCGGCGGGCGCCTCGCCCTGGATCTCCGGCGAGCGCAGCCGCGAGCTGGTCCACGTCTGGCGCGGCGAATGCGACGCGATCGCGGTCGGCATCGGCACCGTCCTCGCCGACGACCCGCTGCTGACCGCGCGCCTCGGCGAAGCCCGCCAGCCGGTGCGCGTCGTCTTCGACACCCACGCCCGCCTGCCGCTCGACTCCCAGCTCCTGGCGACGCTGGACGAGGCGCCGGTCACCGTCGTCCACGGCCCCGAGGCCGATCCGGGGCGGGTCGAGGCGCTGCTGCGCGCCGGCGCCGAGACGATCGCCGTCGGCGGCGCGACCCCCGCCGAGCGGGTGCGCCCGGCGCTCGTCGGGCTCGGCCGCCGCGGCCTCACCAGCCTGTTGCTGGAGGGCGGCGCGACGCTTGCAGCCGCCTTCGCCGCCGCCGAGCAGATCGACGAGGCACGCGTCTTCGTCGCCCCGCTGCTGCTCGGCGGCCCGCTGGCCGACGTCCCCGCCGCGGGACTCCAAGGCCAGCCGCTGGAGCCGGAGGCCGTGGGTGAGGACACTTTGATCCGGACCCGATTCAAGGAGTGGTGATGTTCACCGGACTCGTGCAGGACATCGGCAGCGTCGAGAGCGTCGAGGGCGGCGCCGACGGGGCGCGGCTTCGCATCGCGACGGAGCTCGGGCCGCAGATCGGCCTCGGCGACTCGGTCGCCGTCAACGGCGTCTGCCTCACGGCGACGGAGGCCGACGAGCGCGGCTTCGCCACCGAGGCGATGAACCAGACCCTGGAGGTGACCGTGATCGGCGCGCTCGAGGCGGGCGCCCGGGTCAACCTGGAGCTCGCCACGCGCGCCGACGAGCGGCTCGGCGGCCACATCGTCCAGGGTCACGCCGACGGCTCGGGGCGGGTGCTGGAGGTCGCCGAG
>Ga0209916_1000998_pt1 | contig 31228 bp, 22 predicted proteins | sample ThiBio_1000_plan_FD_183956 | JGI IMG/M metagenome (GOLD analysis project Ga0209916, IMG submission 183956) | Wastewater bioreactor microbial communities from Cape Town, South Africa - Thiocy_solids_2 (SPAdes) | ecosystem: Engineered > Bioreactor > Thiocyanate-remediating > Anaerobic-Aerobic ... | reverse complement strand
CGCGCCGGACCCGCAAGGGCCGCGCCCTACCCGGCGCGGCGCCGGGACGCCTGCCGGCGACGACCCGCCAGGGCGCCGCCGCGGTCTACGTCCCCTCCTGCACGAACCGGATCTTCGGCGGCGGACCGGTCGAGGCGCTGGTCGCGGTCTCGGCGCGCGGCGGTCTCCCGCTCTGGATCCCGGGCGACGTGGCCGGGAGCTGCTGCGGGCTGCCGTGGAGCTCGAAAGGCTTCGGCGACGCGCACGCCCACAAGGCGAACGAGCTGGTCGAGCGGCTCTGGGCCTGGAGCGCCGAGGGCGCGCTTCCGATCGTCGTCGACGCGGCCTCCTGCACCGGTCAGGTCGTCGAACCGGGGGAGGGGACGCTGAGCGAGGCGAACGCCGCCCACCTGGCGGAGCTGCAGATCCTCGACTCGGTCGCCTGGGCCCACGACCGCCTCCTGCCCGGGCTCCAGATCCTCCGCAAGCTCGACGCGGCGGCGATCCACCCGACCTGCGCGACGAACCGCCAGGGCAACGCCCCGCGCCTCCGCGCCCTCGCCGCGGCGATCGCCGACGACGTCTACCAGCCCCCGACCGCGACCTGCTGCGGCTTCGCCGGCGACCGCGGCATCACCCACCCCGAGCTGACCGCCAGCGCCACCCACGCCGAGGCGTCGGAGCTACAGGGCCGCCACTTCGACGCCTACCTGTCGAGCAACCGCACCTGCGAGATCGGCATGACCCGCGCCACCGGCCGCCCCTACGAATCCGTCATCAACGCCCTGGACCGCGCCACCCGCCCCTAAGCCTCCGCCCATCCGGCCGACGGGCCGAAAACCGGACATATAGGCAGGTTTCCGGCCCGTCGACCCGGGGGCTGCGACAGCTTTGTGACCTCAGGCGGACCGGTCGGTCGCCCGCGCGTCGATCTCGGCCAGCAGGCGCTGGGTCCTCGCGTCGCGCTCCTGGCGCTTGTCGAGCAGCGGGTTGACGATGCCGCGTAGGGCGCTCACGTAGCGCCACCACTTCGGCGCGAAGACGCGGGGCGCGCGCTCTTCGATGCCGCGGACGAAGGCGGCCGCCGCTTCGTCGGGCTTGATCCGCTTCATCAGGAAGCTCGGGATGCCCTCGTTGAGTTTCTGGGCGTCGGGCTGGGACAGGGCGTCCTGGACCATGGTGGTGTCGACCCAGCCGAAGTAGGCGACGGTCGCCGAGGCGCCGTGCGGGGCGAGCTCCACGCGCAGGGACCGTCCCAGGCTCTCCACCCCCGGCTTCGCCACCGCGTAGGGACTGTTGCCCATGCCGTTGGCGAAGGCGTAGACGGAGGAGACGAGGCCGAGGTGGCCGCGCCGTTCGACGATCTGGGGGAGCGCCGCGCGCACGGTGCGGAAGACGCCGAGCAGGTCGACCTCCAGGACCCGTTCCCATTCCTCGCCGGACATGCCGTAGACGGTCGACATCTGCTTCTGGGCGATCCCGGCGTTGGCGACGGCGCAGTCGAGGCCGCCGAAGGTCTCGACCACCTCCGCGACGGCGGCCATCATCGCCCCCTGGTCGGTGACGTCGGCACCGATCCCGATCGCCCGCGCGCCGATCCGCTCGGCCGCGTCGCGCGCCTGGGTCGGGTCGAGGTCGAGGACCGCCACCGAGGCGCCGCGCATCTGCATCTGACGCGCGGTCTCGTAACCGATCCCCCGCGCCGCGCCGGTCACCAGCGCCACCTTGCCGTCCAAATCGAATGCAGGCATCGGTGCAATGGTATTGGGGGGCCGACGGGCGTGCGGGGCGCCCACGGCCGGCGCCGATCGCCCACGCCGCCCTCGCGGACGGCCCGCGACGCGCCCGCTCCTAGAATCCGTCCTTCGTGCCCGGATTCGCCCCCGTAGACCCGAAGCAGTCCTTCCCCGACCTCGAGCAGCAGGTGCTCGAGCGCTGGCGCGCGCAGGACCTCTTCGCCCGCACCCTCGCCGCCCGCGCCGAGGCGCCGATCTGGTCCTTCTACGAGGGCCCGCCGACCGCCAACGGCCGCCCCGGCTCCCACCACGTCCTCGCCCGCGTCTTCAAGGACGTCTACCCGCGCTACCGCACCATGTGCGGGTACCGGGTGCCGCGCAAAGCGGGCTGGGACTGCCACGGGCTGCCGGTCGAGCTGGAGGTCGAAAAACAGCTCGGCATCTCCTCCAAGGACGAGATCGAGACCTTCGGGATCGCCGAGTTCAACCAGCGCTGCCGCGAGTCGGTCTTCGAGTACGTCGAGGAGTGGAACCGCCTGACCGAGCGGATCGGCTACTGGATCGACCTCGACGACCCCTACGTGACGCTCGAGGACCGCTACATCGAGTCGGTCTGGTGGTCGCTCGCCCAGATGTTCGAGGCGGGCCGCCTCTACGAGGGCCACAAGGTCGTCCCCTACTGCCCGCGCGACGGCACGCCGCTCTCCTCCCACGAGGTCGCACAAGGTTATGAGGACGTGGAGGACGCCTCGATCTACGTGCGCTTCCCGCTCCTCGGCGCGGGCGGAGAGGACGCGGGCGAATCGCTGCTGGTCTGGACGACGACCCCCTGGACGCTCCCCGGCAACAAAGCCGTCGCAGTGAACCCGGCCGTCGCCTACGTCCGGGCCCGGCTCGACGGCGAGACCCTGATCGTGGCCCGCGATCTCGCGGAGCGGGTCCTCGGCGAGGGCGTCGAGATCCTCGAGGAGCTCCCCGGCACGTCCCTGATCGGCCGCAAGTACAAGGGCCCGGTCTTCGACCTCGCCGACGTCGAGCCCGGCGCCTACCCGATCATCGCCGGTGACTACGTCACCACCGAGGACGGCACCGGCCTCGTCCACATCGCGCCCCCCTTCGGCGAGGACGACTACATCGTCGGCGCCGCCGCGGGCATCTTCGACCCCACCGTCGCGAGCACCCTCTACAACCCGGTCCGCCCCGACGGCACCTTCGACGACCGAGTCATCGGCTTCGCCGGCGAGTTCGTAAAAGGGAGTGAGACGACCCGCCGCCTCATCGACCGCCTCGCCGAGCGCGGCCTGCTCTTCCGCGAGCAGGTCTACGAGCACGCCTACCCGCACTGCTGGCGCTGTGGGACGCCGCTGCTTTATTACGCGACGACGAGCTGGTACATCGGCACCTCGGCCGTCCGCGACGAGCTCCTCGCCAACAACGAGACGATCGGCTGGCACCCCGAGCACGTCAAGCACGGCCGCTTCGGCAAATGGCTGGAGAACAACGTCGACTGGGCGCTCTCCCGCAACCGTTATTGGGGGACGCCGCTGCCGATCTGGCGCTGCGACGACGAGGCGTGCGGCGCGGTGATCTGCGTCGGCTCGAAAGAGGACCTGGTCAAGCACGGGGGGGAGGTCCCGGACGACCTCCACCGTCCCTACATCGACGAAGTGACCCTGCGCTGCGAGGGCTGCGGCGGCGCCATGCACCGGGTCAGCTCCGTGATCGACACCTGGTACGACAGCGGCGCGATGCCCTTCGCCCAGTTCCACTACCCCTTCGAGGGGCAGGAGGAGTTCGCCGAGCGCTTCCCCGCCGACTACATCTGCGAGGCCCAGGACCAGACGCGGGGCTGGTTCTACACGCTGCTCGCCGAGTCGACCCTGCTCTTCGACCAGTCCAGCTACAAGAACTGCGTCTGCCTCGGGCTCATCCTCGACCCCGAGGGCCAGAAGATGTCGAAGAGCCGCGGCAACGTGGTCGACCCCTGGGACGTGCTCGCCGCCCACGGCGCCGACGCCTTCCGCTGGTACTACCTGACCACCCAGCAGCCCTGGGCCGGCTACCGCTTCTCCCTGGAGACGGTCGGCGAGTCGGTCCGCCAGTTCATGCTGACGCTCTGGAACACGTACTCCTTCTGGGTCCTCTACGCGAACGCCACCGACGGCCTCGACCCCGCCACCCTCGCCGGCTGTTCCTTATGGTCCTCAGGGGACCAAAAGGAACAGCTGGAGCTGACCGACCTCGACCGCTGGGCGCTCTCGCGGCTCCAGGCGACGGTGGCGACGGTCCGCGAGCACATGGACGACTTCGACTGCACGACCGCCGGGCGGGCGATCGCCGACTTCGTCGAGGAGCTCTCCAACTGGTACGTGCGGCTCTCGCGGCGGCGTTTCTGGGACGGGGACGCGGCCGCCTTCGCCACGCTCCACACCTGCCTGGTCGAGACCTCGAAGCTGCTCGCCCCGTTCACCCCCTTCCTCGCCGACGAGATCTACCGCAACCTCCAGGGCGGCGCCGCGGGCGAGTTCGGCGCGGCGCCCGACTCGGTCCACCTGGCGAGCTTCCCGGAGGTCGTCGAGGCGCTGGTCGACGCCGACCTCGAAGCCGGCATGGCCGCCGTGCAGCGCACCGTCCGCCTCGGCCACGCCGCCCGCTCCGCCGGCAAGGTGAAAGTGCGCCAGCCGCTGCGCCGCGCGGTGATCGTCGCCAACGAGGACGAGCGGGCCTCGATCGAGGCGCTCGCCGACCTGGTCACCGCGGAGCTGAACGTCAACGAGCTCGACTTCGTCTCCGAGCAGGGCGAGCTCGTCACCTACACGGTGAAGCCGAACTACCGCACGCTCGGGCCGCGCTTCGGCAAGAAGATGCCGCAGGTCGCGGCGGCGGTGGCGGCCCTCGACGCCGCGCGCGTCGCGAGCACGGTCGCCGAGGGCGGCGAGGTCGGCATCGCGATCGACGGCACCGACCACACCCTCGGCCCCGACGACCTGACCCTGGCCCTGGCGCCGCTCGAGGGCTATGAGGTCGAGGCCGAGGCGGGCCACGCGGTCGCCCTGCAGCTGGAGATCGACGAGGAGCTCCGCCGCGCCGGCCTCGCCCGCGAGATCGTCCGCGCCGTCCAGGACGCGCGCAAGAACGCGGGCCTCGAGATCACCGACCGGATCGCGCTCGGCCTCGGCGGCGACGCCGAGCTGCTGGCGGTCGCCGAGGAGCACGAGTCCTACATCGCCGGCGAGACGCTGGCCACGAGCACCACCTTCGGCGACGAGGACGGTGCGGGGGGCACCGTCAGCGCCGCGACGATCGACTCCCGCGAGCTGCGGATCTCGGTCCGCCCGGTTTGAGGCGCGCGTCCGCCACGTCCACGTGCTCCGGGGGCGCTGGCTCGGCCCGCCGCGCCGGCGCCGGGGCCGCCACCCTGCTCGCCGCGGCGCTCCTCCTCGCCCTGCTCGCCCCCGGCACGGCCCTCGCCCGCGAAGCCGCCTACGGCGAAAACGGCGGCGAAGGCGCGGGCGGCCTGGTCGGCTCTACCGAACGGCCGCAGCTCCTGCTCATCCACGGCGGCTCCTTCCTCTACGACGACCCGACCTTCGAACCGCTGACCCGCGGCCCCGCGGTCGCCGCCGGCTTCGTCCCGCACTACGTCTCCTATCCGCTCGACAACCTCCCCGCGGCCGTCGAACGCGTCCGCGCCGAAGCGCGCCGCCTGCGCGAAAAGTTCGGCCTCGACCGCGTCTACGCCTACGGCTCCTCGGCGGGCGGCACGCTCGCCGCGCTGCTCTCCGGCCAGGAACTCGTCTCGGCGGGGGTCGCCAAGGCGCCGGTCTCCGACCTCGCGACCTGGGAATGGCCGACCGGTAGGTACGGCCCTGAATACTGGAGCGCGCTCGGCGTCGGCGAAGCCGCCCGCCTGCGCCTGTCGCCGACGGCCCGCCCGGAGCGGGCGCCGCTGCTGGTGATCCAGGGCCGCGCCGACAACGTCGTGCCACCATCCATGAACGAAACGTTCGCCGCCCGGTTCAGCCGGGTAAAGCTCTGGATGGTGGCCGGTGGGCACACGACCGATCGCGTGCGCCCGTTCTTGATCACCCGCGCGATGCACTGGCTGGCGCAGATCGCGACCCGCAAGATGGGCGCCAAGCGCGAAGCTGAAGCGGAAGCCAAGGAAAAGGCCGAAGCCAGGGCCGAAGGCGAAGGGTGAGCGCGGCGCCGGCCCGGCGGCGCGACCCCCTAAGCTCAAGTTGACCAATGGACTCAAGAAAACACCCTGACGAAGCGGATTCGGGCCGCGGCTTCCGCCCCGACATCGAGGGCCTGCGCGCGGTCGCGATCGTCGCCGTCCTCCTCTGCCACGCCGGGGTGCCGTTCCTGGCGGGCGGCTACGTCGGGGTCGACGTCTTTTTCGTCATCTCCGGCTTCCTGATCACCCGCCTGCTCCTGGCGGAGCTGGACGGCAGCGGGACGATCTCCCTGCGCGGCTTCTACGCGCGCCGCGCCAAACGCCTGCTGCCGCTCTCGGCGGTCCTGCTGGCGACGGTCGGCGTGCTCTCGATGATCCTGCTCTCGCCCCTGCGCAACACCGAAGTGGCCGGGGACATCATCGCCTCTGCCCTCTACGTCGCCAACTGGCACTTCGCCGCCCAGTCGGTCGATTATTTCGCCCAGGGACTGGAACCGAGCCCGGTCCTCCACCTCTGGTCGCTGGCGATCGAGGAGCAGTTCTACGTCGTCTGGCCGGGGCTGATGCTGGCCGTGACCTGGTTCTGGCGCCGCCGCGGCCGCTCCATCCGCCCGGCCCTCTGGGTCGCCCTTACCGCGATCCTGGTCGGCTCGCTCGTCTACGGCATCGCCCTGACCGACGACAAGCCGGCCTTCGCCTACTTCTCGACCTTCGCCCGGGCCTGGGAGCTCGGCCTCGGCGCCGCCCTCGCGCTGGCCGGGACGGTGCGCCTGTCGCGCCTCGGCGCCGCCGCGCTCGGCTGGATCGGCGTCGCCGCGATCGTCTACTCGAGCTTCGCCTACACCGGCAACACGACCTTCCCGGGGACGGCGGCGCTGGTTCCGACGCTCGGCGCGGCGGCGCTGATCTTCTCCGGCACCGCGCTCGCCGCGAGCGCCGGCGGCGTGACCGGCCTGCGCGCCGGGGCCGGCCGGCTCCTCTCTCTGGCGCCCGTCCGCTACGTCGGGCGCATCTCCTACTCCTGGTACCTCTGGCACTGGCCGTTCATCATCTTCGCGGCGGCGATCTGGGGACCGCGCCTCTCGGTCGCCGCCGGCCTCGCCGCGGTCGCCGTCTCCTGGGTCCCGACCCAGCTGACCCACATGCTGATCGAGGACCCGGTCCGCCGCGCCCCCGCCCTGCGCCGGCTGCCGAACCGGGCGATCGCCCTCGGCCTCGCCTGCACCGTGGTCGCGCTGGGGGTCGGGATCGGCCTGCGCGACAGCCAGCCCACGGTGCGCCTGGCGAAGCTCGCCGACGTCCCCGGGGCGGCGGCGCTCGTCGACCAGCCGGTGCCGCAGGAAACGGCGACGGCGCTGCGGCCGAACCCGCTGCGGGCCCGCGCCGACCGCTCGCGCGGCTACTACTCGGGCTGCCTGGTCGGGATCGAAGGGACGAACTCCAACAAGTGCCTCTTCGGCAACCCGGAAGGGGACCGCACCCTCATCCTCTTCGGCGACTCGCACGCGATGCAGTACTTCCCGGCGCTCGAGGAACTCGCCGAAAACCACGACTGGCGCCTGATCGAGCTGACCAAGGCGGAATGCCCGCCGGAGGAAATCGAAGTGCGCAGCATGGTCGAAGACCGCGAGTACTCCCAGTGCGACATCTGGCGCCAGTCGGCGCTCAAGCGCATCGAAGAAGGGGGCGGCAAGAACGTGACCGTGGTGATGAGCGGCGACACCGTCTACGTCCCCTACGGCCCCAACGGCGAAGAACTGACCGGCCGCGAAGCCGCCGAAGCGATGGAAGCGGGCTACCTGCGCACCCTCGACCGCATCGAGGCCGCCGGCCCCCGCACCGTCGTCATCCGCGATACCCCCGCTTCCTCAAAAGACGTCCCCAGCTGCGTCTCCGAAGACATCCAGCACCTCAAACGCTGCGCCTTCGAACGCCCCCACGAATGGGAGCGCGAATACGACGTCCGCGCCGCCAAAGCCCATCCCACCACCCACCTGATCGACCTCGACGACGAGATCTGCCCCAGCGAAGTCTGCCGCGCCGTGATCGGCAACGCCCTCGTCTACCGCGACAAATCCCACCTCACGGCAACCTTCGCCCGCACCCTCGAGCCGATGATCGAAAACGATTTCCGCGAAGCCGGGCTTTTGTAGTCGGCCGAGGGGGGAGAGTTTTCCGCGCCCAGCCCTTAGGGGTGGGTGCGATTCAAACGACACGCCAAGAACGGATTGCGTTGGGTCAAGGGCACCACTGAGGAAGCCGAATCCGTTGTCAAAAATTCGTTCGGAAAAGATTTCGACCCAGATGGCAACCCGCGCTACCGTGGCTATATAGCCGGGAAGCGATGTCGAGTGGTGGTGGCTCTCGACGATCCGGACTTGATCATCTCGATCCACCGCAGGAGGCGAGGATGAGAGTCGATTACGACCCTGAGGCCAAATCGCTGCTCTTCGAATTCGGTGAGTTCCGCGTGTCCGAAGACGGCGACTACGTCGAGGAGCTCGCCGACGGCATGTGCATCGTCTGGTTCCACGACGACCGCCCCGAAAGCATCCAACTGCTCGGAGGAGACACCTACATCGCGGCCCTCGATGAAGCCGCGGAGCGGTTCGCGCTGGACGCCGACGGCCTGCGGGCGGCGGCTCGCGCCGCCTTTGCGGCTCCCGATCGCGAAATCCTCATCGAGGTCGGTAGAAGGCTCACCGATGACGAAGGAAAGCCTGAAGCGGCGAAAGCCGCCTGACCGACGGGCGCTACTCGCCCGTCGGGTTGATCAGGAAGTCGGTTTTCGCGGAGTCGGAGAACTTGATCCAGCAGTGGTCGGGTGAGACGCCGGCCACCTCGACCAGCGCCTGCTCGAATCGCTTGGCGACCTCGGCCTTCTGCTCGTCCGAGCGGCCCTCGAACCAGTGGACCTCGACGAAGGGCATGGGTGGGTGGCGCCGCCGCTAGGCGAGCGCCGGCTCCAGCTCGGCCTCGAGGCGGCGCTTGGGCATCGCGCCGACGATTTTCTTCGTCATCTGGCCGCCCTTGAAGAGGATCATGGTCGGGATCGAGAGGACTTCGTACTGGGCCGCCGTCTGCTGGTTCTCGTCGACGTTGAGGCTCAGGATGGTGAGGTCGTCGCGCTCGCCGTCGATCTCCTCCAGCACCGGGTGGACCACGCGGCAGGGGCCGCACCAAGGCGCCCAGAAGTCGACCAGCACGGCCCCCTCGGCGTCGAGGACGTCAGATTTGAAGGTGGCGTCGGTTACGTCGGCCAAATTTCCACTCACGGTGATCGCTCTCCCGAGTCGCGTTTAGAAGCTCAATACTTCAAAAAGTATAGCGCCCCCTGTAGGGGCCACAAAGGCTAGTCCCTACCCCGGCGCGCGGCGCTCAAGCACGGTCCGTCCCCGGCGCGTTCGCAGTTTGCCGTCCATGGTCCGGGAAAGTGCGAACGCACCGGCGCTAGGTTGGGACGATGACCAACGCCGAGATCGCCGCCGCGCTGGAGGAACTGGGCGTCCTCTACGAGCTCGACGGCGCGGTCCGCTATCGCGTCCTCGCCTACTCGACCGCCGCCAAGGCGATCCGCGAAAGCCCGGTCTCGGTCGAGGAGCTGGCGCGCGAAGGGCGCGCGACCGAGATCCCCGGCGTCGGCAAGACGCTGGCCGAAAAGATCGACGCGCTGCGGGAGACCGGCGAGATCCCCGCCGCGGTCAAGCTCAAGGCGAAGTTCCCGCCGACCCTGGTCGAAGTGACGCGCGTCCCCGGGGTCGGGCCGAAAACCGCGCGCCTGCTCTGGGACGAGCTGCAGATCTCCTCGCTGGAGGACCTCAAGAAGGCCGCCGAGGAAGAGAAGATCCGTGACGTCAAGGGCCTCGGGCCGAAAGCCGAGGAGAACGTGTTGGCCTCGCTCGAGCGCCTCGGTGAGCCGGGGGAGGGGCCCGGCCGGCTCCTGCTCTCGACCGTGCGGCCGATCGCCGAGGAGCTTGCCGCGGCGCTCCGCGAGCATCCCGGCGCCCACCGGGTCGAGGTCGCGGGCTCGGTCCGCCGCTGGGGGGAGACCTGCAAGGACATCGACCTGATCGCGACCGCCGACGAGGGCAAGGACCTCGCCCAGTTCCTCGTCGACCACCCGCTGATCGCCGCCGCCGGCAAAGCGGGCCGCAACGGCGTGCGCGCCCAGACCCACAATGGCGTCTCGGTCGACCTGCGGATCGTCCCGCCCGCCGCCTTCGGCAACCTGCTCCAGCACTTCACCGGCTCCCAGGCCCACAACGTCCAGCTGCGCGAGGACGCGGTGAAGCGCGGCCTCTCGGTCTCCGAGCACGGCATCACCGACACCGAGACCGACGAGGTCACCCTCTGCGAGACCGAGCACGAGGTCTACGCGCACCTCGGCTACGCCTACATCGAGCCGGAGCTGCGCGAGGGCCGCGGCGAGCTGAAGGCGGCGCGCGAAGGCAAGCTGCCGGAGCTGGTCGAGCTCGACGACATCCGCGGCGATCTCCACGCCCACACGACCCTCTCCGACGGCCGCAACACCCTCGCCGAGATGGCCGCGGCGGGCCGCGACCGCGGCTACGCCTACATGGCGATCACCGATCACTCCGCCAGCCACGGCTTCGGCGACGACGTCCAGCCCGACGCGCTGCGGCAGCGGATCGAGGAGGTCCGCGCCTGGAACGAGGAGCACGGCAGCCGGCGCTTCCGCCTCCTGGTCGGCTCGGAGATCAACATCGGCCTCGACGGCTCGCTCGACTACCCCGACGACCTGGTCGCCGAACTGGACTGGGTCGTCGCATCCGTCCACACCTCCTTCAACGTCTCCGAAAAGGACATGACCGCGCGCGTCGTCGCCGCGATCGAAGACCCGAACGTGGACTGCATCGGCCACCTCACCGGCCGCCTGATCGGCCGCCGCGAGCCCTACGGCATCGACGTCGAGGCGGTCGCCGAGGCCGCCGCCCGCACCGGCACGATGATCGAGATCAACGGCAACCCCAACCGCCGTGACCTCTCCGACCGCCACGCCCGCCTCGCCGCCGACGCCGGCGTCCGCATCGTCCTCAACACCGACGCGCACGGCGTCGACACCCTCGTCAACATGACCTACGCCGTCGCCACCGCCCGCCGCGCCTGGCTGACCAAGGCCGAAGTCGCCAACACCCGCACCTGGGCGGAGTTCAAGAAGCTCAAGAAGAAGTGACCCCTCCCGACGAGTTCGCACTTCTCCGCGCATAGCGCGGATTTCTGCGAACTCACCCGGAGGTCAGGTCGCGTGCAGGCGGTCGCTGCGCAGGCCGGGGGTCCGCACCAGGTGGATCGGCTTGAAGGCCGAGTTGGGGACGACGAAGAAGCGGACGCCGTCGCGCTCCTCGATCGCGGTGACGGCGGCCTCGCGGGTGTGCCAGGCGAGCGAGACGATCAGGGCATAGCCGGTGCCGATGATCGCGACGCCGGGGAAGAAGAGGCCGAGGCCGCCGGCGATGACCGCGGTGAGGGCGATCGGCCAGAGGCGCTGGATCGCGATGCGGGCGGGCGACTGGGAGGGGAGGGAGGTCGCCATGCGGGCGCGGGAGAGCGGGTCGCGCATGTCCTCGCGGGCGCGCTCCGGGCGTCCCAGCCAGAAGCCGAGGATGAGCGCGATCGCCCACCAGGCGAGGGCGACGATGACGGTCGTGCCGCTCGGTTCGCCGCCGACCGAGATCGCGCTGATCGCCCCGAGGACGGTCGCCTCGGCGCCGGTGAGGAAGACCGTGGCACGCAGCAGGTCGGTGTAGGGCATGGCTACTCCGCGAGCCAGGCGAGGATCTCGAGCCAGCCGGCCGGGCCCGCGACGGTGACGTCGGCCTCCTCGGCCACCTCCGGCGGCCCCTCGGCGGAGAGGACGCCGACGCGCACCGCGGCGACCAGCTCGCCCGCGTCGCGCAGCTCGGCGAGCCGGCGGAAGGCGTCGACGTCGGTGCGGTCGTCGCCCGCGTAGACGACCCGGTCGACGCCGTCCTCGGCGAGGATCGAGGCCACCGCGGCGCCCTTGCCGCCGCCGCCGACCGGCCGCAGCTCCAGCACCTTGCGACCCCAGTGCGGTTCGAGCCCGGCGCGGCCCGCCTCGACCGCGACCTCGCGGGCGGCGGCCTCGGCGCGTGCCTCGTCGTCGGCGCCGCGCCAGTGGAGCGCCTGGATCGGCCCCTTGTCTTCCAGCCGCAGCCCCGCGTCGTCGAGCCGCACCGCCTCGATCCCGGCCATGAACGCGGCGGTGTCCCCCTCGCGCCCGTCGACCGAGGGATCGGGCTTCGGCTCGCTCTCGCCCGGCATCATCAGCTCCAGCCCGTGGTTGCCCGCGTAGGCGACGCCGTCGAGGCCCATCCGCCCGCGGACGTCGGCGGCGCGCCGCCCCGAGACCGCCCCGACCATCGCGTAACGGTCGATCAACCGCAGCAGCACCTCGCGCGCCTCGCCCGGCAGCGCGACCTCGTCGGCGCGCTCGACGATCGGCGCCAGGGTGCCGTCGAAGTCGGTGAGGATCGCCGCCTTGCCCGGCTCCGCCCGCAGCGGCGCGAGCAGCCCCCGCCAGGCCGCCGTCGTGGTCTGGGATTCACCCGCCATCCACCCCTAGTATCGCGGCATGGCGAACCCAAACGCGGCGGCGGGTCGCGGCGAGGTGCAGCGACTGGCCGCGATCGGCACCGCCGCGGGCGCCTTCAGCGGCCTCTTCGGGGTCGGCGGCGGCACCGTCATCGTGCCGCTGCTGATCTTCTGGTTCGGCTTCGGCGAGCGCCTCGCGACCGGCACCAGCCTCGCCGCGATCGTCATCGTCGGCACCCTCGGCGCGCTCGCCCAGGGCGGCATCTACGGCAACGTCCACGTCGTCACCGGCCTCTTGCTGGCGATCCCCGCGATCGCCGGCGTCGTGCTCGGCACGGCGATCCAGCAGCGCATCCCGCAGCGCGCCGTCTCCTACCTCTTCGCCCTCCTCCTGGTCGCCGTCGCGGTCGACCTGATCCTGAAATGACCGGGACCGCACGAAAGGCGCGCCGGTGAACGAGGTCCTCGCCGTCCTCGTCTGCGTCGCGGGAGGCCTGGCCGGCGGCCTGGTCGGGGTCGGCGGCGGCGTCCTCTTCGTCCCCGCGCTGACCGTCTTCATCGGGCTCGGCCAGGTCGAAGGTGAGGCGACCTCGCTGCTGATGATCGTCATCGTCGCCCTCGTCGGCGCCGCCCGCCAGCGCGGCTATGGCAACGTCCGCCTGCGCGAGGCGCTGATCATCGGAGCGCTCTCCCCGCTCGGCGTCCTGGCCGGCGTCGCCGCCTCCAACCTCCTGCCGGAGCGCGCCCTGCAGCTCGCCTTCGCCGCCCTCGCCCTGTTCATGGCGGCCCACCTGATCCGCCGCGCCCGCACCGTGTAACCCATCCTCTACGCTGAACTCGTGGATTCTTTGCGGTGGGAAGCCGATCTCCCCAAGCTCCGTTCGCCGGTGATGATCTGCGCATTCCGCGGCTGGAACGACGCTGCCGCGGCCGCCTCGACCGCGCTCGCGGCGATCGGCAACTCGCTCGACTCCGAAGCGGTCGCCTCGATCGATCCCGAGGAGTACTTCGACTTCCAGTCGACGCGCCCGACGATCACGATGGCGGCGGGGGAGACGCGGCGGATCGAGTGGCCGGAGAACAACTTCATCGCCGTGCGCGTGCCGAACGCGGACCGCGACCTGGTGCTGCTCGACGGCACCGAGCCGAACCTCCGGTGGCGGACCTTCTCCGAGCACGTGGCGACCGCCGCCGACGCTCTCGACGTCGAGTTCGTGATCACGCTCGGCTCGCTGATCGCCGAGGTCTCCCACACCCTGCCGGTGCCGATCACCGGCCTCGCCTCCTCGGCCGAGCTGGTCGACGAGCTCGACCTCGAGCGCTCCAACTACGAGGGCCCGACCGGGATCGTCGGCGTCGTCCACGACCTCTGCCGTCAGACCGGCATCGACTCCGCCTCGCTCTGGGCGGCGGTGCCCCACTACGTCGCCGCGGTCCCCAATCCGAAGGCGGCCCTGGCCCTGCTCCGCCGCCTCGAGGGCATGACCGGCATCGCCGTCGAGGCCTCCGAGCTGGAAGAGGAAACGACCGACTACGAGGAGCAGATCGGCCGCGCCGTCGCCGCCAACCCGGAGATCGAAGAGCTGGTCGAACGGATCGAGGCCGAACAGGTCGACATGCTGGCCGACGAGGTCGACGACTTGCCTTCGGCCGACTCCATTGCGCGAGAGTTCCAGAGGTTCCTCAGGCAGAAAGGCGGGGAGCAGGGGTAGGTCGGGCGGGACGGGCGGGGGTCCGCGGCGCTTGCGGCCGTCCGAGGGAGGTCCGTGGGTGTCCTGGGCTCCTCATGGGGGTCCTGGCAGGCTGTGACCCCCATGAGGAGCCCAGGACGTGAGGGGTACGTGGGAGAGGCGTCACAGGGACGTGAGGAAGTCGGACTTACGTGACGATCGGGTCGGAGAGCCTCCACACCTCGGCCGGATCCGTCACAGAGATGCCGAGAACGTCACACTTTCCGACCCTGGAAGGCCCTTTTCGGACCCCAGATCAAGAGTCCCGAACGCGCTGCGTGTTTTAGGGCCCCTATAGGGGGGTCGATACACGCAGCGCGTAAGTCGGTGTTGGACAACACGGGAGGAAGCCCGGAGTTCTCGACATCTCCGTGACGAGGTCTGACTCCCGTCACGGATCCGTGCCACTCCCGACGCACTCCCGTGAGGCTCCCGTGCACGATCCTCCACTCCACGCACACCCGCCCCTCTCGCCACGGCCACAGCCTGCCCGGGCCGTGGCGAGAGGGGCGCATCCCCTACCCCGGGCGACAGCTTGCGGGTCCCCGTCCCTTCCCCGCCTCGCCCCGCCCCACCCGGCGTTCGCACATTTGGGTCCTATCCGGTCATTTCTGCGAACGCGTTTGCGGGCACCGTCCCTTCCGCGCGTCGGCTTGCGGGTCCTTATCCTCTCCGGCCGCCGGCCTCAAGGCCCAAACCCCGCCAGGGCCCCGGACCCCCGCCAGGCACCGCACCCCCGCCAGCCCCCCGACCCCCGCTCAGCTTTCCGCCGCCGGGCACACGAGCCGGTAATCGCACCACGAGCACACGCTTGGACTCGGTCGGGGCTCGAAGTCCTGCGACAGGACGCCCTCGCCGACCGTGACGACGGTGCGCTCGACTCGCTCGGCGTCGTCGGGCTTCGTGGGGGCCGCCACCTTCTCCGCGTCGAGTACGTAGTCGTAGGAGGCGTAGGCGGCCTCGATGTCCCAGGCCTCGCGCGCCGCCAGGCGGTAGAGGGCGAGCTGGAGGTCGGAGTCGAGCTCCTCCTCGGTCTTGCGCTCGCCGGTCTTGTAGTCGATCAGCTCGAAGGCGCCGTCGGCGAGGCGGTCGACGCGGTCGACGCGGCCGCGCACGTGATGGTCGGCGACCTTGAAGTCGAACTTGCGCTCCAGCCAGACCGGCTCGGAGTCGGAGAGCCGTTCGCGCTCCCAGTAGAGGCGCAGCGCCTCGCGCCCGCGGTCGCGGTACTGCATCTCGTCGTCGGAGTCGCCGAAGCCGCCCCGTCGCCAGCCCCCCTCGAAGAGCCGGTTCAGCGCCCGCAGCTCGTCCCCCTCCTCGGGCGGCTCCTTGTGGAACCGTTCGAGGACGTTGTGCATGAGGATCCCGAAGCGCTGGTTGATCGTCGGTTCCTGCGGGATGCCGAAGACGCGGGCGAACTTGTACTTCAGCGGGCAGGTGAGGTAGAGCGTCAGGTCGGAGGCCGAGAGGCTGAGGCGACCGTCGCCGCGGCGCGGCAGGAAGGCCTCCAGCGAGGGCTCCTCGCGGGCCGCGATCAGCCGCAGGCGACGTCCCCGCTCGCTCTCGGAGTCCAGCAGGTAGGCGTCGAGCGACGACGCGTCCAGCTCCGCCTGCTGCTCGGGCGTCGCGACCTGGCGCAGGAGGCCGTTGACCGCCTCGATCGCCTCCGCCGTCCCCTCCTCGCCGGGCCGCTGCGCGAGCGCCGCCAGCTTCAGCAGCTCCAGGTAACGGGCGATCGCCCGGTTGACGTCGATCGCGGTGTCGAGGCGCGGCTCCGACAGCTCGCGCCCCGCCCGCCAGCTCGCCTCGAGCACCTGCTCGCGCAGCGTCCGGTAGGTGGCGTGGAGGCCCTCGGCGGGGCCGAAGAGCTCCTCCTCGTGCTCCTCCTCGACCGCATCCGGGGACGCGGCGAGCGCCTCCGCGTAGGCGCGGCCGGGGCGGGCGTCCTCGGCGCCGGCGGTCCGGGCGAGGACCATCTCCTCGCGGGCGGGCCAGCCGATCCGGCCCCACTCGGCGTCGCCCTCCAGCCCGAGCGCGAAGACGTGGTCGAACCCCAGCCCCTTCACCGCGCCCAGCGCCAGCCCGACCACCGCGCCCGGCGCGGGCGGCTCCTCGCCGCCGGTCGGCTCGACCCCGGCCTCGGCGACGGCGGCCAGGTAGGCGACGAAGCCGCGGGTCGAGCCGTGCGGCTCGCGCCGTGCCCAGGCGGTCGCCAGCTCGGCCAGGCGGGAGAGCCCGAGCAGCCGCTCGGCGACCTCCGGCTGGGCGGCGAAGAGGCGCTGGCGGCGTAGCCCGACCGCCTCGATCAGCCGCCGCACGAAGACGTCGGCGCGCCGCTCCTCCATCGCCGCGGCGGCGGTGCCGTAGAGCTTGAGGAAGGTCTGGATGCGCTCGCGCGCCTCCGGCTGGAACTGGGGACTGTCGAGCGCCGCCTCGCAGCCCGCGACCATGTCGAGCTTGCGCCGGCGGGCGATCGTCGTCAGCCGGGCGAGGTCACCGGGGCGCAGCTCCACCGGCGGCCGGGTCAGCGCGCGCGCCGCGGCCGCCGAGTCGTCGGGGTCGGCGAGCACCCGCAGCCAGGCGATCGCGTCGCGCACCTCGGCGCGCTGGAAGAGCGCGGTCGGCCCGGCGAGGTGGAAGGGGATCCCGCGCTCCTCCATCGCCGCGGCGATCGCGCCGCCCTCGTGGGTCGGGTCGGCGAGCAGGACGCAGATGTCGTCGGCGCGGGTGCCGCCCGCGAGCAGGTGCTCGACCTCGCGCGCCGTCGCCTGCGCCTGCGCCCGCTCGTTGGCGCACTTCCAGAAGCGCAGCTTCGGCTCGCGGAAGCGGTGCTCAAGGGTCACGACGTCGCCCGCCGGATGCAGGTCGCGGTACCAGGCGATGAGCGAGTTGGGAGAGCGCCAGCTTGTCGAGCTGGAGGTCACTGGTTCCGTGGCCTCAGAGCCGGGCTCCGCTTCCTCGCCCCTCCCCTCCAGCGCGAAGACCTGACTCGGGTTGTCGCCCGCCAGCCCCTCCAGCAGCGCCCGCTCGGCTGGCGTCGACTCCTCCAGCTCGTCGACCATCATCTGGGCGAAGCGGGCCGCGATCGTCGCCCGCACGTCGGGCCGTTCCACCAGCATGCAGTCGAGGGCGAGGAAGACGTCGCCGCGGTCGAGGCTGCCCGACTCGGCGAGGATCCCGTCGTGGGCGGTGTAGAGCTCGGCGAACTCGAGTTCGCGCCGCGCCGTCTCGTGCCCGGCCTCGTCGGTCGCCTCTTCGGCCTGCCGCTGGGCCATCTCGGCGAGCGTCGTCGGCCCGATCCGTTCCGCCTTCAGCGTGTCGATCCGCCCCAGCAGCCGCGCCAGGAGCCCGGCCGGGTTGCCGCGGATCTCATGCCGGCGCAGCGGCAGCGAGTCGAAGCGGTCGAGCAACACCGCCAGCCGCTCGGCCCGCCCGAGGACGTCGAAGAATGGATCGAGCCCGGCCGCCTCGGCGTGCTCGCGCAGCAGCCGCTCGCCGATCTCGTCCCAGTCCCCGACCCAGAGCTCCTCATAAGGGCCCTCGAGCAGCGCCTCGCAGCGGTCGCGCAGCCGCCGCGCCGTCGCCCTCCGGGCGCCGATCACCAGCACCCGATCGGGGGGAGTCCCGCCCGCCGCCAGGTCGGCGAGCCGCCGCGCCAGCAGCTCGCTCTTGCCGGTCCCGGCCGCCCCGAGGACGAGCAGGGGCCCATCCGCGTGCGTGGCGGCGCGCAGCCGCCCGCCCGCCTCCCCCTCTGCCGTCGGGTCGGTCTGACGCATCGTCCTAAGCTAGCGCGCCGGCGGCGTCCGTCTAGAGTCCCGGCCCGTGGACGTTTTCGCCGCCGACTGGCCGGGAATCTGCCGCCGCATCGTCGCGGCGCAGCGGCGCATCTTCGCCGAGGTCGTGAGCAGCGAGGAACGGACCGTCTACGAGGGGGTCGGCGAGGGCGGCGACCGCACCCTGGTGATCGACCGCCGCTGCGAGGACGAGGTCTTCGCCGAGCTGGAGCGGCTCGCGGCGCAGGGCGCCTCCTTCGTCGCCGTCTCCGAGGAGCGCGGCGAGGTCGTCTTCGGCGACGGCGGCACGACGCGGGTGGTGATCGACCCGATCGACGGCTCCCTGAACGCCCGCCGCACGATCCCCTCCCACAGCCTCAGCATCGCGGTCGCCGAGGGCGACTCGATGGCCGACGTGCGCTTCGGCTTCGTCCACGACTTCGGCGCCGACGAGGAGTTCATGGCGACCCGCGGCGAGGGCGCCTCGGTCGGCGGCCGGGCGGCGCGGGTCGCCGTCGGCAACGGCCGCCTCGAGGTCGTCGGCCTGGAGTCGGCCGAGCCCGACTGGACCGTCCCGGCCATGCAGTCGCTCGCCGGGAAGGCCTACCGGCTGCGCGTGGTCGGCTCGATCGCGATCACCGCCGCCTACGTCGCCGCCGGCCGCTTCGACGCTTTCCTCAGCCTCCGCCCCTGCCGCTCGGTCGACGCCGCCGCCGCCCAACTGATCGTCCGCGAGGCAGGCGGCGCGGTCTCCTTCGGCGATGGCGGGCTCGACGGGGCGCCGCTGGACCTTGACGTGCGGTACCCGATGGCGGCGGCGCGGGATGACGAGGCGCTTGCGGCTGTTCGTGCTGCGCAGAGCGCGTAGGCGGGGGTCCGGGGGGCTTGCGGCCGTCCGAGATGGATCAAGGGTGTCCTGGGCTCCTCATGGGGGTCCTGGCAGGCTGTGACCCCCATGAGGAGCCCAGGACGTGAGGGGTGCGTGGGGGAGGCGTCACAGGGACGTTGCGAAGTCGGACTTACGTGACGATCGGGTCGTAGAGCCTCCACACCTCGGCCGGGTCCGTGACGAAGATGCCGGGAACGTCACACCTCCCGGCCCCGGGAGGCCCTTTCCCGGGCCAGGATCGAGGGCCCGGGACGTGCGGTCGACCTAAGGTCCGGTAGCCGGACCTTAGGTCGACCGCGCCCCTGTCGGTGTCGGACGACACGGGAGGAAGCGTGGAGTTCCCGGCATCTCCGTCACGGATCCGGCGGCCGGGGGCTCGCGTGGTTCGAAATCCACCTGTGGCGTGGATTTCGAACCACGGGAGACCGACCGGGGATCCGCGTGGTTGGAAACCCGCGCCATACGCGGATTCCAACCCGGGAGATTCCTGACCGTTCGGGGACCGGCCCTCGGCGCCCGTCGGTGACGGTCCCGGCGCACTTCTGGCGCACACCCGGCGCACTCCCGTGACGCTCCAGCGAGTGTCCCTCCACACCTTCCATACACCCGCCCCTCTCGCCACGGCCACAGCCTGCCCGGGCCGTGGCGAGAGGGGCGGGTCCCTAACCGGGCGACAGCTTGCGGGTCCTCGTCCTTCCCGGGCGCCAGCTTGCGGGGCCTGGACCCTTCCCGGCGCCGGCCGTCCTTTCGACCCCCTGTGACGGCCGCGAGAAGCAGCTGGACGAATGGGTGGGGAGTCTTTTCTGCCGCCCGTGGCGCGGTTAGAGTCGCGCGCATGCCCACCTTGCCGAAGCCGAAGCTGATCCTTGCCCTTCTCGCCGTCGCCGCGATGCTGGCGCTGCCTGCCGCCGCGAACGCGACGCTCTCCTACACCAAGGGGATCCAGAAGCCGCGTGTCTACGTCGCCGAAGACAACGGCCAGGGGGCGCGGTCGGTGGGGGTCGGGCGCAACTCGCACGTCTCGCCGAACGGCGAATGGATCGCCTACGAACGCGAAACGAAGAACGGCTTCGCCGAACTGCGGCTCTACCAGGTGGACATCCACAAGAGCGAGCGGCTGCTCAACCCCTGGGCCGAAAGCTTCGTCTTCGCCTGGTCGCCCGACTCGACCTTGGTCGCGGCGCTCACCGGCGGGCTCAACGGTCCCAAGACCCTGCTCCTGATCAACGCCAAGACCATGCAGCGGACCAAGATCGCGACCGGGTACTTCAACGGCGTCAGCTTCTCGCCGGAAAGCGACGAAGTCGTCTACGGCGTCTCCAAGTCGGAAAGCTACCCGCTGAAGAGCGACATCTTCCGGGAGAAGATCGACGGGACCGGCAAGGTCTCGCTGAGCCACGACAAGAACTCGGCCTACCCGCTGTGGGGGCCGAAGGGGCAGATCGTCTTCGCCCGCCAGCTCGGCGCCAAGACGCGCAAGTACGGGCCGGCCAACCAGCTCTTCGTGATGAATCCCGAAGGGCAGCGGATCAGCCAGGTGTCCCACACCAAGGTCAACCAGCTGGCGCAGGGCCTCATTCCGCTCGCCTGGTCGGAAAACGGCGCCCGCATCCTGGCCGAGTTCGGCGGTCAGGACCAGAGCTACGCGGTCGCGTTGAGCGCCGTCACCGGCTCGGAAAAGAAACTGACCGACAACCCCGAGACCGGCCTCCAGGGCGCCGCCCTCTCGCCCGACGGGACGACCGTGCTCGGCACCGTCGGCCTCGGCTTCGGCGGCAACCCGAAGCCGAAGGTGGTCACCGTCCCCTTCACCGGCGGTCGCGAAAAGGTCCTGGTCCCCGGCGGCTACGAGCCTTCCTGGGGCGGCTGAGCCACCCGGCCTCGCGGGGCCGGTGAGTTCGCGGAAAGCCGCGCATATCGCGGAGTTCTGCGAACTCGATCGGCGGTGTCCGGGCCCCTGCCCACGGCGGGGCTTTGAGCGCTGCCTATAATTCTCGAGTCCAGATACCCGTCGCGCGCCCGCTCGAAGAAGGTGCGGAACCCGGGAGGTAGATATGCCCAGTCGTGAGTCCGACGTCCGTCGCGTCGAGCGTTCCCAGCCGGTCGAGCGTTACGCGTGGGATCGTCCCTACAAGCCTTTGGTGTCCCCGCCGAGCGTCGAAGAGAACGACGCCTGCGCGATCTACGCGTCCGTGCGCAAGGACGCGACGCCCAGCCACGAACCGATCGAGCTGGCGATCCCGGCGCTGCAGAAGATGCTCCACCGCGCCGGCAACGTCGACGGCGAGGGGGACGGCTGCGGCCTGCTGGTCGACCTGCCGCGGAAGATCTGGGCCGAGGAGGTCCGGGTCGGCGGCCACGACCCGGCGCTGACGCTCGACGACGCCTTCGCCGTCGCCCACGTCTTCATCGAGCGCTCCCAGTCGCCGGAGAAGATCAAGCACGACGCCCGCGAGCTGCTCGCCGAGGGCGGCTTCCGGATCCTCGCCGAGCGCGAGGGGAAGGTCGACTCGACCGCGCTCGGCCCGACCGCGCGCGAGGAGGAGCCCGTCTTCTGGCAGGTCGCCGGCCTCGTCTCCGACGCCGAGCACCGTGACGAGGTCGTCTTCGAGCTGTTGCTGGAGCTGGAGCGCCGGCTCGGCGTCCACGTGCCTTCCTTCTCCGGGACCACCTGCGTCTACAAGGTGATGGGCGCGCCGAGCGTGCTGGGCGCCTACTACCCGGACCTCACCGACCCGCGCTTCGAGACCGTCGGCGCCTTCGGCCACAACCGCTATTCGACCAACACCTGGCCGTCCTTCAAGCGGGTGCAGCCGTTCTCGGTGCTCGGCCACAACGGCGAGATCAACACGATCGAACAGCTGCGCCAGGAGGCGAAGATGCTGGCGGTCGCGATCACGCCCGGCGCCTCGGACTCCCAGGACCTGAACCTGACGATCGACACGATGGTCAGCCGCGAGGGGCTCTCGCTGGCCGAGGCGATGGAGATGGTGCTGCCGCCGATCGTCGACGTGATCCGCGGGCTGCCGGAGGAGCTGCGGAGCTTCTACATGTACCTGCACCAGACGATGGGGCCGTTCGCCCAGGGCCCGGTCGCGCTGATCGCCCGCCACGGCGACGAATGCGTCTTTTCCGCCGACGCGATGGGCCTGCGCCCGCTGTGGAAGGTGGAGACCGAGAACGACTTCGTCTTCAGCTCCGAGCCCGGCGTCGTCTCGGTCCACAAGATGGTCTCCGAGCCGCAGCCGATGGCGCCCGGCGAGAAGGCGATGGTGATGATCGACCGCGCCGCCCGCGCCTCGTCCCTGCACCCGCACGCGGAGATGCTGCACGTCGTCAAAGACCGCTGGCTGAAGCGCAACGGGGTCGAGGCGGTGGCGCCGTACGAGCGCGCGCTTGAGTGCGGCGGGCCGCTCGAGGGCGCCGACGTCCCCGGCTACTCGGAAGCCGGCCCGGCCGAGCCGGTGAAGGTCGAAGACCGCATCCTGGCCGGCTTCGGCTGGCAGCGCGACGACGTGAAACTGGTCCAGCAGATGGCCTCCAACGGGGCCGAGCCGGTCGGCTCGCTGGGTTACGACGGCCCGCTGGCGGCGCTCTCGCCGGAGCGGCAGAACCTCGCCGACTACTTCAAGGAGACGGTGGCCGTCGTCACCAACCCGGCGCTCGACCGCGAACGCGAGCTGGAGCACTTCTCCACCCGCACGCTGTTCGGGCGGCGGCCGTCCTTCGACTCCGCGGCCGAGGACACGGCGACCGTCGAAACTGCCTTCCCGGTGATCCTCGGCGGGCACCACGGCCTGGCGCCGCTGTCCGACAAGACCTACCGGAAGATCGCCCGCGAGCACCACACCTACCTGCTCGAGGACCTCTGGGAGGAGTTCCGCGGCCGCGCCGCCGCGGTCGACATCTCCCTGCTCGAGTCGGAGACGACGGCGGGCGCGATCGAGCGGATCAAGCACGAGGCGGTGAAAAAGGTCCGCAACGGGGCGGAGCTCCTGATCCTCACCGACCGCACCGTCTACGACGGCGAGCGGCGTTATCTCGACCCGCACCTGGCGACCTCGGCGGTCGACCAGGCGCTGAAGCAGTTCAAGGTCGAGCGCGGCGAAGTCAACCTGCGGCGGCGCTGCGGGATCGTCCTGCGCTCGGCGTCCCTGCGCAACGTCCACGACGTGATGCTGGCGCTCGGGCTCGGCGCCAACGGCGTCTGTCCCTACGTGATGATCGAAGTGATCTGCGTCGAGGACTACGAGAAGGACGTCGGCAACCTCTGCGCGGCGCTCACCAAAGGCATCGAGAAAGTCATCTCGACGATCGGCATCCACGAGGTGCGCGGGTACGCGCGGCAGTTCTCCTCGATCGGGGTGAAGCCGGAGCTGGCCGAGATCTTCCAGACGAAGGCGTTCGCGGCGAGCGAGAACGGCGGCACCGGCTTCGCCGAGCTCGACGCCGACACCAACGAGCGCGCCAAGGCGCTCTCCGGCGACGACGCGGCGGCCAAACCGGCGAAGACGTTCCGCTTTTACCCGAAGGTCTACAAGTTCGCGATCGCGACGTCGAACGGGAGCGGCAGCTACGAGGAGTACTCGGAGAAGGTCCGCGACCTGGAGAAGCAGAACCCGATCTCGATGCGCCACATCATGGCGCTGAAGGGGGACCGTCCCGCGGTCGACCCGAGCGAGGTCGACGCCGGTGTCGGGCACCACGACTACCCGATCGTCATCTCGTCGATGAGCTTCGGCTCGCAGTCGGAACCGGCGTTCCGCGCCTACGCCGACGCGGCCAAGGCGACCAACATCCTCTGCATGAACGGCGAGGGTGGCGAGATCAAAGACATGTACGGCCAGTACCGCAACTGGCGCGGGCAGCAGATCGCCTCGGGGCGCTTCGGCGTCTCGGCCGAGATGGTGAACAGCTCCTACGTCGCCGAGATCAAGATCGGCCAGGGCGCGAAGCCCGGCGAGGGCGGCCACCTGCCGGGCAAGAAGGTCTCCGAGAAGGTCGCCGCCGCCCGTAACGCGGCGGCGGGCACCGACCTGATCTCGCCGTCGAACAACCATGACCTGTACTCGATCGAGGACCTCGCCGAGCTGATCGACGAGCTGAAGACCGTGAACCCGGACGTGCGCGTCTCGGTCAAGGTCCCGGTGGTGCCGAACATCGGCACGATCGGCCTCGGCATCGCCAAGGCTGGCGCCGACATCATCACGCTCTCGGGCTTCGAGGGCGGCACCGGCGCGGCGCGCCAGCACGCGCTCCGTCACGTGGGGCTGCCGAGCGACATCGGCACCCGGGCGGTGCACCAGGCGCTGATGGAGGCGGGGCTCCGCAACCGGGTCGAGATCTGGGCCGACGGCGGTTACCGCACCGGTCACGACATCGTGAAGCTTCATTGTCTCGGCGCCAACCGGATCGGCTTCGGCACGCTGGCGATGGTCAGCCTCGGCTGCACGATCTGCCGCGGGTGTCAGCTGGACACCTGCCACGTCGGCATCGCGACCCAGATCGAGACCGTCGAGCAGGCCGCCGAGCACGGGCTGAAGAAGTTCACGCCGCAGGAAGTCAGCCGCTCGGCGGAAAGCTGCGCGCGCTTCTTCGCCGCGATGGGCGAGGAGGTCAAGCAGGTGGTCGCCTCGCTCGGTTATACCCGCGCCCAGGATCTGGTCGGCCGCTATGACCTGCTGGAGCAGGTCGCGATGCAGGACCGGATCGACCTGGCGCCGCTGATCACGCCGCTGGAGGAGTACCTGGACCTGGAGCCGCTCGACCTGCCGGTCGCCGAGGAGGTCGCGGACACCCGTGCCGAGGCGGGCCTCGTCGTCGCCCGGCCGATCCGGATGGAGGCCAAGGCCGCCTCGGCGGAGATCGCCAGGCTGGCGCCGGAAGTCTGCGGCGGGCGCACTGTGCGCAGCGAGTTCCCGCGTCCGACCGACGCCAACGACCGCGTGCTCGGCACCGAGCTGGCGGGGGCGATCGCGCGCGCGCGGATCTTCGAAGACGGCCCCGAGCCGAGCGACGAGATCCTCGCCAGCCTCGAGTTCAACGGCGGCTCGGTCGCCGGCCAGGGCCTCGGCGCGTTCAACTCCTACGGGGTGGCGCTGCGGGTCGAGGGCGGTGCCCAGGACGGCGTCGGCAAGACGATGCTGGGCGGCTCGATCTCGATCCTGAAGGGGAAGGGGGCGACCGGCAAGCGCCTCAACGGATCGGTCGGCAAGTCCTTCGCCTACGGCGCCCAGCGCGGCAAGCTCCACGTCCAGGGCTCGGCCGACTCGCGCTTCTGCATCCGCCTCTCCGGCGCCGACGTGGTGCTGGGCGGCGAGCCCGAAGCCGACATCGACGACGCGCGCGGCTGCGTCGTCGACCGCGCCAACGCCAAGGGGTTCGCCTTCGAGTACATGACCTCGGGACGCGCGATCGTCCTCGGCGACATCGGCCCCTGGGCCTGCGCCGGGATGACCGGCGGTCGCGTCTACGTCCGCTTCAACGCCTTCGGGATCGACCCCGAGGCGATCGAACGGCGGCTCGGCCGTGGCGCCAAAGTGGAGCTGAAGGACCTCGACTCGGAGGCCCTGTTCGACATCGAGGAGCTCCTCTCCGGCTATGCCGAGGAGCTGCGGGCGACCGACCAGGACGCCGAGGCCGATCGCGTCCTGGCCCTGGCCGAGGACGCGACCTCGAACTTCCTCATGGTCGTGCCGCACAAGGTGCAGGCCGACCCGAGCATCAGCACCGAGTGATCGCCGGGCGCGTCCGGCTGTTCCTTTTGGTCCTCTGAGGACCAAAAGGAACAGCTGAAGGGCGGACGGCTAGCGGGGGCGGGTGAAGAGGTCGGCGATGGTGCGGATCTCTTGCAGGAGCTCGTCGAGCATCCGCTCGGTGGCGGTGTGGATGCGGACCTCGGCGGCGGCGCGGTCGGACTCGACCTGGTCGATGCGGGCCTCGAGGCGCTCGGTGCGCTGCTCGACGTCGTCGATCCGCCCTCCCAGCTTGCGTTCGACGCGCTTGGTCCGCTTCTTGACGAAGAGGCGGGTGTCCTCGCGCAGGGCGTCGAGCTCGCGGCGCAGCGCTTCGTCCTCGGCGCCGGCGGCGCTCTGCTCGGCCAGCATCTCTTCGACTCCGCTGCGGACCCGCTCGATCTCCTCGTGGAGCTGGGCGCGGGCGCGCTCGGCGGCGGGCGAGATGGGCGGCTGATCGCCCTCGGGCGTGGGATCGACGGGATTGGGCACGGCGTTCACCCGAGGGGATCCTACGGCGAGCCGAGGCGGCAACCAATAGGATTCCGCCCCGATGGGTCCGATCAGCGCCGAAGTCGAAGTCGACGCGCCCCGCGAGGCGGCGTTCCAGCTGATCTCCGACCTCGCCCGCCGGCCGAACTTCACCGACCACTTCCTCACCGGGTTCCGGCTCACCCGGATCGAAGCGCGCGGCATCGGCGCCGGTGCTCGCTTCCGGGTCAAGGCGCCGCTGCGCTCGCCCTGGGAGGACACGACGATCGTCGAGCTCGAGGAGCCGTTCAAGATCGTCGAGCGGGGCGCGGGCGGCCGCTCGAACCGCATCCCGACCCACACGGTCTGGGAGTTCGAGCCAGGCCAGGCGGGCATGACGCTTCTGCGCGTCACCCACTGGACGACCCCGAAGGAACCCGTCGACAAACTTGTCGAGGCGCTGAGCTTCGGCGCGCACTTCCAGCGAAAGGGCTGGAAAAAGGCCATAAATCGGCTGCGCGACATCCTCGAGGCGGAAGGACCCGGGGGCGAGCGGATCGCCGTCGCCGGGGGGAACCGCTACGCGACCGGCATCCCCTAATAGACTCCCCGCCGCCCATGATCTCCACGCACCGACGTATCGCCCTGCCGCTGTTCCTCGCCCTCATGTTGGGGGTCCTCGCCATAGGCGTCTCCGCCTGTGGGTCGGGCAATCCGCGCAGCGTGGAAGAGGGTGAAGTGGTCGAGGTCGGCGGGCTCAAGTACACGGTGATCTTCTCCCGCTACCTGAACGAACACGACAACGAGGACGTCGCCTACCTCGCCGGCCAGCAGCCGCCGAAAGAAGACTCCAACTACTTCGGCGTCTTCCTCCTCGTCCAGAACACCTCGCACGGGACGCTCAGCCTCACCAAGCGGCTGACGATCACCGACTCGGACGGCAACGTCTACAACGCGCTCCCAAGCGAAAGCGAATTCGCCTTCCCGTTCGGCGGGCACGTCGAAGAAAACGAACAGATCCCAGTCCTCGACTCGACCGCCCAGCAGGGCGCGATCCAGGGCTCCGTAGCGGTCTTCGAACTGCCGGAAGAAGTCTCCGGCAACCGGCCGCTGCTGCTTCACATCCCCGGACCGCTGAGCGAATCCGGCGTCGTGCAGCTCGACCTGTAGAGGGTCGGTTACACGGTCTTCGGGCGCGCGGGAGGGCGCGGGCCTGGGGTGGGGATCCGGAAGGGTTCGGGCCGGGCAGGCTGTCGCCCGGGTAGGGATGTGGCCATTTGGAGCTGGCGTCCGGGGAGGGCTCGGGCCCCGCAAGCTGTCGCCCGGGTAGGGGACGCGCCCCTCTCGCCACGGCCCGGGCAGGCTGTGGCCGTGGCGAGAGGGGCGGGTGTGCGGAAGGTGTGGAGGGACACCGGCGGGAGGCGCACGGGAGGTTCACGGATCCGTGACGGGAGTCAGACCTCGTCACAGAGACGCCGGGAACTCCGGTCTTCCTCCCGTGTTGTGCAACACCGACCTACGCGCTGCGTGTATTTCCCACCCCATAGGGGCCCTAAATCACGCAGCGCGTTTCAGGCCCCCTGATCCCGGCCCGAAATGGGCCTCCCAGGGCCGGAAAGTGTGACGTTCTCGGCATCTCTGTGACCGATCCGGCCGAGGTGTGGAAGCTCCCCGACCCGATCGTCACGGAAGTCCGACTTCGCAACGTCCCTGTGACGCCTCTCCCACGCACGCCTCACGTCCTGGGCTCCTCATGGGGGTCACAGCCTGCCAGGACCCCATGAGGAGCCCAGGACCTCCCTCGGACGGCCGCCAACCGCTCGGACCCCCGCCTATTCGAACCCCGCCGAAAGCACCTCACTGGCAATCGGCGCGGCGACTTCGCCGCCCGCCGCTTCGGCTTCGATCAGCAGCACGCCGATCGCCAGCTTCGGCTTTTCCACGGTGGCGAAGGCGGAGAACCAGGCGTCCTTCTTGTGCTGGGGGGTTTCTTCACCTTCCGGTTCCACTTCTTCGCCTTGTTCGTTTTCGACCAGCTGGCCGAGTTCGGCGGTGCCCGTCTTCGCCGCCACCTGGCCGGCGGCGATCGCGCCCGCGGTGCCGGTCCCTTCGGTGACGACGCCGGTCATCAGCTGGGTCAGCTGGTCGGCGGTCTTCTTCGACATCACCCGCACCGGCTTCATCGTCGGTTTCAGCTTCTTCGCGTAGACGATCGAGGTCGGCATCCGCACCCCGTCGTTGGCGATCGTCTGGGCGACGCTCGCCATCTGCAGTGGCGTCGCCAGCACCTCGCCTTGGCCGATCGCGGAGACCGCGAGGTCGACTTCTTCGCCGATTTCGGTCGGGATCGTCGACTCGGCCGGTTCGACTTCCTTGACGATCTGCGGCGAGTAGAGCGTCGGCGGCGCGTTGAAGCCGAAGGCTTCGGCCGTTTCGACCATCTTCGTGTTGCCGATCTGGGGGCCGAGCGGCAGGAAGTCGGCGTTGCAGGACTCGGCGAAGGCTTCGAGGAAGGTGCCGCCGCAGAACTCGCCGTTGGCGTTCTCGATGAAGCGGCCGCCGACGTTGATCCCGTCGGTGATTTCGAATTCGTCGTCGAGCTTCACCAGGTTTTTCTGCAGGGCGGCGACGGTGGTGATGATCTTGAAGGTGGAGCCGGGGGGCTGGGGGGCGGAGAAGGCCTGGCCGGCCAGTGCGCGTACGTCGCCGTTCTTGGCGTCGAGGACGGCGACGCCGCCCGCCCGCCCCGCCAACGCGGCGACCGCGGTTTCCTGCAGGCCCGGGTCGATCGTCGTTTTCACCGGTGCCCCGGGCTGCGGCTTCGATTCGGCCAGCACGCGGCCCTTCGCGCCCTTTTCGTCCTTGGCGGGGACGGCGAGCAGCTTGCCGCCCGGCTTGCCCGCGAGGCGGCGGTTGAAGGCCTTCTCGAGGCCGCTGATCCCGACCGGCGTTTCCGGCGGGAAGCCGTGCGCGGCGAGCTTCGGCTCTTCCGCTTCGTCGGCTTCGCCGATTTCGCCGGTGACGTCGATCGCGGCGCTGCCCAGCGGGTGTTCGCGTTCGAGCGCCGGGCCTTCGGCGAGCGGCGTGCCGTCGGCGGCGAGGATCGCGGCGCGGGGCGCCAGTTCGGTTTCCGCTTCGAGCCGCTCGCCGCGCCGCAGGCCGGGGAAGACCAGGTTGCCCGCCCAGGTGATGCCGCCGTCGGCCCAGGGCAGGTCGAGGACTTCTTCGACCGTGCCGAAGGCGACGGTCTTGATCCGCAGCGGCACCGGGACGATCGTCGCGCCTTCCTCGGAGCGGGCGTCCTCGGCTGACTCGGCGACCAGGCCGCGCATCGTCGCGATGTCGCGCGCTTCGCGGTAGGCGGCGGCGAACTGCTTCGGCGTGACGTTCGCCTGTGAGGCGTCGTTCAGCTCCGCGTACATCGCCGGGAAGTTCTTCGCCTGCCAGGCTTCGGCGAAGCGGTTGGCGGCGTCCTTTTCGGGTGAGCCCGGCGCCCCCATCGCGGCGCCGACGACGAAGGCCACGACCGCCACCGCGCCCAGCGGCAGCGCACGGGTAAGCAGTCGTCTACGACGCTCGGACTCGGGAGACTGCCTGCTCACCGGTGGAAACTTAATCGAGCGGTCCGCCGCATGCTTGTATTTGACGTTGTGACCGTTCTCGACTGGGCGATCATCGCGTTCACCCTTGCCCTCGGACTGTGGGGATATCGGCAGGGGCTGATCGTCGGCGCGCTGACCCTCGGCGGGTTCGCGGTCGGGGCGTTCCTCGGGAGTCGGCTCGGGCCGCTGGTCCTCTCGCAGGGCGCCGATTCGCCCTACGCGCCGCTCTGCGGGGCGATCGGCGCGCTCCTGGTCGGGGCGCTCTCGGCGGTGGCGCTGGAGGGTCTGGCGCTGGCGCTGCGGCGGCGGCTGGTCCGGCGTCCCTTCATGCACCGCGCCGACGGGGCGGGCGGGGCGGCGCTGATCGGCGCGGTGGCGCTCGGCCTGGCCTGGATCTTCGGCGCCGTGGCGCTGCACGCGCCGGGGACGACGCAGCTGCGCGCCGACGTCCAGGACTCGGTGATCCTGCGGGAGCTCGACCACGTGCTGCCGCCGACCGGCGGGGTGCTGAACGTGCTCGACCGGGTCGACCCGGCGCCGTCGATCACCGGCCCGGCGACGCCTCTGCGGCGGCCCGACCCGGAGATCGCCGCCGACCCGCAGGTGCTCCACGCGGGCGGCTCGGTGGTGCGGGTGCTGAGCACCGCCTGCGGGCTCGGCATCGAGGGCTCCGGCTGGGCGGTGCGGCCCGACCTGATCGTGACCAACGCGCACGTGGTCGCCGGCGCCGACGACACCACGGTGACCACGCAGAGCGGGGTGGAGCTCGACGCGACCGCGGTCTACTACGAGCCCGAAGACGACCTGGCGCTGCTGCGGGTGGAAGCCGAACTGCCGCCCCTGCCGATGGCGTCGGAGGAGCGCGATGGGGCGGAGGCGGCGGTCCTCGGCTATCCCGAGAACGGGCCCTACACGGTGACCCCGGCGCGGGTCGGCGAGACGCGCGAAACGCTCAGCGAGGACTCCTACGGGCGCGGGCCGATCGACCGCACGATCACGGCGCTCGGCGGCGCGGTGCGCAGCGGCAACTCGGGCGGGCCGCTGCTCGACGAGGAAGGCAAGGTCGTCGGGACCGTCTTCGCCGCGACCACGGGCGGGCCGCGGGGCGGGTTCGCGGTGCCGGTGGAGGAAGTGCGGCGGGCACTTCGACACGTCGCGGACGGGCCGGTCGACACCGGCCCGTGCACGCGGTGAGGCGGTCGGTTCCGCGTTCGGCGGGCGGGTCCCCCACGGGCGAGTTCGCAGTAATGACCGGATAGGACCCAAAAGTGCGAACGCCAGGTGGGGCGGGGCGGCGGAGGGACGGGGGCTCGCAGGCTGTCGCCCGGGGCATGGGACGGGGACCCTCAGGCCGGAGCCCGAGGCGCCCGCCCCTCTCGCCACGGCCCGGGCAGGCTGTGGCCGTGGCGAGAGGGGCGGGTATGAAACAAGTGAAGGGACCCTCGCGGGAGGCGCACGGGAGGGTCACGGATCCGTGACGGGAGTCAGACCTCGTCACAGAGTTGCCGAGAACTCCACGTTTCCTCCCGTGTTGTGCAACAGCGACTTACGCGCTGCGTGC
>Ga0209916_1000997_pt1 | contig 31319 bp, 25 predicted proteins | sample ThiBio_1000_plan_FD_183956 | JGI IMG/M metagenome (GOLD analysis project Ga0209916, IMG submission 183956) | Wastewater bioreactor microbial communities from Cape Town, South Africa - Thiocy_solids_2 (SPAdes) | ecosystem: Engineered > Bioreactor > Thiocyanate-remediating > Anaerobic-Aerobic ... | reverse complement strand
CCGCCAGACGACCGCCGGCCGCCAGATCCGAAGGACCACGACCGCCGCGGCCAACGAGGCGATCGCCGCGACGATCGAGACCAACTCGAAGCCGACGAGGCGCGCCCAGAGGAGTTGGACCGTCGCGTAAGTCAGCCCGACGGCCAGCAAGACGGGCCAGGCCCCCAGCGCCCGCCGCGGCCCGGCGACGATCGCCGCCAGCAAAAACGGCGTGGCCAGGGTGGTCGGATAAAGGATCCAGGCCGTGGCGACGCTCAGCGCCCCCGCGTCCATCCCCGAGACCGCCGCCAGGGTCGTCAGCGGGATCGCCACGCTCCCCCAGGGGACGCAGGCCGTGTTCGCCACCAGCGCCAGGACCGCCGCGGAGAGCGGTCGGAAGCCCAGGCCGACCAGGAACGCCGCGGCGATGGCCACCGGCGCGCCGAAACCGGCGCAGCCCTCCAGGAAGCCGCCGAAGCAGAACGTCACCAGCACCGCCTGGATCCGACGGTCGGGCGAGAGCCGGGCGATCGTCGCCTTCATCACCTCGAACCGACCGGCGACGACCGCCAGGTCGTAAAGGAACATCACCGCCACGACCAGATAGACGATCCGAATCAAACCGAACGCCGCCCCCGCCCCGGCCGCCGCCGCCGTCATCCCCGGGGGCATGCCGAAACCCGCCGAGGCGCAGGCGCAGGCGACCAGAAGCGCGGCGGCCGCGGCCCGCCACGCCGCGACCCGCCCGGAGATCAAAAGCCCCATCAAGGTCAGGACGGGAAGCGCGGCGAGCAAGGTCGACGCCGGCCAGGCGCCGGCCGGGTCGTAATTCTGAATCCACATGCGGCGGGTCCTCGGGCCGGGAAGCGCGACGGCCGACCCCATGATAGGGCCGCGGAACGACGACGGAAGCCCCCGCCGCGGCGAGGGGCCGCGATCGCCGTCTTTGCGAGACGACGGGGCGGGAGACTTGACCGCGACGCGAGCCGGAGGGTAAGGTGAATGCACCGTTTCGTCCCCGCCGCGCGAGGTCGAGTCCTCCACGTCCGGGGGCCGACCTTCGGGAGGCAGCCAAGGAGTCGCCGGGTGGAAATCAAGATCTCGACGCGCCACGGCGACCTGGTCCCGAGCCAGCGCGAACGCCTGGAGGAGAAGGCCGGCAAGCTGACCAAGTTCGGCCGGTTGATGTCGATCGAGATCGCCGTCTCGCACGAGAAAGGGATCTGGAGCGTCGAGTTCCAGGTCGGCGTCGAACACAAGAACGACTTCGTGGCGACCGAGACCGGCCCGTCCCTGGAAGCCGCGGCGGACCAGTGCCTGCGGAAGGTCGAGTCCCAACTCAAGCGATACAAGGAAAAGATTCAGAACCACAAGGGAGACGTCCCTCAAGGCGAGATCCCTTCGAGGTCGGTCGAATCGGCCCGCGACGAGGCCGAGTGAGTCGGCCCCGCGGCCGAGCGAGGTCGTCGGTTCGGCCCTTTCGACCCCGCGACGCGGGGCGGGGGGCCGTTTGAAAGACCGCCCCCGGCGGCGGTCGGACCCCGGAAGCGTCGCCCGCCCCCGGAGCGCGGGCGGACCCCGGGACGAAGGTGGAGCGATCGGCCTGTCGGCCCGTCGATGGAGGGGCGGATGAAGTTATTGGATTTCGTGGTTCGGGAGAGCGTCATCGTCGACCTGAAGGCGACGGGCAAGGAGGAGGCCATCCGCGAGATGGTCGCCGGCCTGCGCGACGCCGGCCAGTTCGGCGACGAGGAGATGGAGAACGTCGTGCGGGCGATCCTGAACCGCGAGGAGCTGGGCTCGACCGGCATCGGGATGGGCGTCGCCGTCCCCCACACCCGGCACCCGACCTTGCGGCGGCTGGTCGGCACGGTGGCGCTGTCGCGGCAAGGGGTCGAGTTCGCGGCCCTCGACGGCGACCCGGTCGACATCTTCTTCCTCCTGGTCTCGCCCCACGACCAGCCGGGCGACCACCTGCGGGCCCTGGAGAACATCTCCCGGCACCTGAAGGACGAACGATTCGTCAGCTTCCTCCGCCAGGCCCAAACCCCCCAGGCCGTCGTCGAGGTGCTGGAGGAGGCCGACGAGGCCGCCGTCTGACCCGGTTCGGGGCCGGCGACGAGCCGGACGCGCGCCCGTTCCGCGCCCCGCGCCGCCAACCACAGGACACCGTCCGCGGATGATCCACGATACGACCGTCGCCCGCCGCTGGATCGAGATCCAAAACAGCCTGGGCCTCCACCTCCGGCCGGCGTACAAGTTCGTGAAGCTCGCGATGCGGTACCGATCCGACGTCAGGGTCCATTACGAGGGCGGCAGCTTCAACGGCAAGAGCATTCTCGACTTGACCACGCTGGCCGCCGAGCGGGGCGCCAAGCTGGAACTCGAGGCCCGCGGCGGCGACGCCGAGGAGGCCGTCGCCGCCCTGGCCGCCCTGGTCGAGGCCCGGTTTTACGAGGACGACGACGGCGAACCGCTCGACGCCGACCCCTTCCCGGACGCGGAGCCGCCGCGATGACTTCCGACGTCGAGAATCCCGCGCCGGACGAGGCGGAGGGGGAGGGCCCCGCGGAGCAGACGCTCCACGGCGTCGCCGCCAGCCCCGGGATCGCCGTCGGCCCGGTCGTCGTGCTGGATTCGCGCGGCCCGCGAGTCCCGCCGCGACGGATCCCCGCGGCCGGCTTCGCCGCCGAGGTCGCGCGGCTGGAGGCGGCCCTGGCCGCCGCCGCCGCCGAGGGGGCCCAGGCCGAGGCCGAGGCGAATCGGCGGCTGGGCCCGCGATACGCCGGGATCCTCGGGGCGCACGTCGCCTTGATCGGCGACCCCCAGCTCGCCGCCGACGCCCGCGGCCGGATCGAACGCCGGCGGATCTCCGCCGAGCAGGCCGTCGCCGAGGTCCTCGACGGTCTCGCCGAACGCCTGGAGGGGCTCGACGACCCCCATCTGTCGGCGCGGGCGGCCGACGTCCGCGACGTCAAGGCCCGGATCCTCGCCCACCTGACCGGGACCCGCGCCGCGTCGTTCCAGGACGACCTGGCCGCGCCGTCGGTGATCCTGACCCGAGACCTCTCGCCCAGCGACGTGGCCCGGCTCGACCCCGCCAAGGTCCTGGGGTTCGCCACCGAGGTCGGCGGCCGGACCAGCCACGCCGCGATCGTCGCCGCCGCCCTTGAGATCCCCGCCGTCGCCGGAGTCGGCGGACTGCTCCAGAGCGCCGGCGCCGCCCGGTCGGCCGTCATCGACGGCGAAGCCGGCGCGATCGTGCTCGACCCGTCCCCCGCCACCCTCGCGCGCTTCCGCGCCGCGGCCGAGGCCCGCGCCGCCCGCTTCCGCGGCCTGTCGGAAGAGGCCGCCCTGCCGGCCGCGACCCTCGACGGCGTGGAGGTCGAACTCCACGCCAACATCGAGTTCGTCGACGAGGCCGCCGCCTGCCGACGCTGGGGCGCCGCCGGGATCGGCCTGTACCGCACCGAGTTCCTCTTCCTCCGCTCCCCGACCCCGCCCACGGAGGAGGAGCAGTACGCCGCCTACTCCCAGGCCGTCGCCGCGTTGCCGGGACGCCCGGTCGTGATCCGGACCCTCGACCTGGGCGCCGACAAACTGGCCGCGCACGGCGACGTCGTCGCCCACGAGGCCAACCCGGCCCTGGGCCTCCGCAGCCTGCGTTACTCGCTGCGGCGGCCGGAGATGTTCCGGACCCAGATCCGCGCGATCCTGCGGGCCGCCGCGGAGGCGGACGGGGACGTCCGACTGCTGCTGCCGATGGTCACGGCGCTTGACGAGGTCAGGCGCGCCCGCGAGCTGATCGGCGAGGTCGCCGCGTCGCTGGGGACGGCCGTCCCCCCCCTGGGCGCGATGGTCGAGGTGCCGGCGATCGCCCTGCGGGCCGACCGATTCGCAAAGGAGGTGGACTTCTTCTCCATCGGGACCAACGACCTGATCCAGTACACCCTGGCCGTCGACCGCGGCAACGAGGCCGTGGCCTACCTGTACTCCGCCGCCGACCCCGCCGTGCTCCGGCTGATCGCCATGGTCGTCGAGGCCGCCGCCGCCGCCGCGATCCCGTGCGCCGTCTGCGGATCCATGGGGGGCGAGCCGTTGTACGCGACCTTCCTGCTGGGCCTGGGCGTCCGCGTGCTGAGCATGGCGCCGCACCAGATTCCCGAGGTCCGCCGCCTGATCCGCGGCGTCGACATGAGACACGCCAGGCGGGTCGCGGCCCAGGCCCAGACGCTCGACACCGCGCGCGACGTCGCCGCCCTCTTCGAGGACGCCCTGCGGCGGGCCTCCGGGGAGGACGCCTCCGCCGCCTGCTGAACCGAACGCCGACGACCGAAACCGGGTCCCCCGACGGCCCCCCCGCCGTCGCGACGACGGCCGGGGCGAAGACCCGCGGGAGACGTCACTCGAACCGAACCACGCACCCTCAACCGCAATCGATCGAACCAATCGCGCCCAGCCGCGGCGGGCCCCGATCCGGGCCCCGACGAGGCGCCTCGCGACCGACCCCTCGCCCCGCCGTCGCGACCCCTGACGCCCGAATCGCCGGCCGCGGGTCGAACGGAACGCGCCACGGAGCCGGGACCACGCCCGTCCGCGTCGCCTCCAGGTCGCCGGCCGCGCGTCGCTCGTCCCAGCCGTCCGTCGATCGGCTCGATCGCGCCCGAGACGCCCCGACCCCATGACCCAAGCTTCCAAGGTCCGCCTCCGCTTCGCGAAGCGCGGCGACCTCCGCCTGACCAGTCACCGCGACCTGATCCGCTGCCTCGAGCGCCTGCTGCGCCGGGCCGAGATCCCCGCCGCCTTCACCCGGGGCTTCTCGCCCCGGCCGAAGCTCACCTTCGCCCTGGCGATGGGCCTGGGGATCGAGGGCCAAGGAGAGGTCGTCGACCTGGAACTGGCCGAACCCCTGGACCCCGGCGACCTGCTGGGCCGTCTGGCCGCCGCGTCCCCGCCGGGGCTGCAATGGCTGGAGGCCCTGCCGCTGGACCCGTCCGCGCCCCCGCCCCGACCCGCCTGGGTCGAATACCTGATCCCCGTCCCCGAGGCCCGTCGCGAATCCGCGGCGCGGGCCGTCGAAGCCCTTTTGCGGAGCGAAAGCCGCATCGTGACCCGGCGTCGGCCGGACAAGGGACGCGCGCTGGATTTCGACATGCGCCCGCTCCTGCTCGACGCCTCCCTGACCCCGGAGGGCGCCCTCCGCGTCCGCCTGAAGGCCGACCCCGACGGCTCGGTCCGCCCCGAGGAGGTCCTTGAGACCCTGGGCGCGCGCGACCTGCTGGAGGGGGGGGGCCACCTGACGCGCGCCCCCCTGGAACTGCAACCGCCGGCCGCCACCCCCGAACCGACCCGCGGTCGAAGTTCGGATCCGGCCGCGGCGGCCCCCGAGACACCCCCCCGGACCGACCCGGCCCGGGCCCCCGAGACGACCCCGAACCACCGCGATCACCCGGAAGGCGTCGCATGAAGAAAGAAATGCTGATCAACGTCCTCCAACCGGAGGAGTGCCGGATCGCCATCATCGAGAACGGCGTCCTGGAAGAACTCTACGTCGAGCGCTCCAGCCACGAGAGCTACACGGGCAACATCTACAAGGGCAAGGTCGTCAACCTGGAGCCGGCCATCCAGGCCGCGTTCGTCGACTTCTCCGTCGGCCGCAACGGCTTCCTCCACGTCTCCGACGTCGAGCCCCAGTACTACGACCGCCACGCCGCGACCGGCGACGGCGACGGCGACGACGAGGACGACTCCGAACCCCGCCCGCCCGCCCGCCGCGAGCCCCAGCGCGAGCCCCGCTCCGACCGCGAGCCCCGGCGCCGCGACCGCTCCGACCGCGAGCGCCCCGACCTCTCGATCAAGGGCCGTCGCGACCGCTCCGAAGCCCCCCGCGGCTTCGGCGAGGGCCTGGACGACGACCGCGTTCGGGAACGCGCCCAGCCCCCGTCGCCCCCCGAGCCGCGCCGCGAGCCGGATTTCGACGAGGACCGCCCCGCCCCCCGCGGCCAGGGAGGCCCGTCGTCGTGGTCGAGGTCGGCCGAGCACGAGCGCGGCCGCGAAACCGAGGACGTCGTCGAGCCGATGGAGGCCCGCTGGGGACGCCCCCGGGGCGGGGAGCCCGAACCGTTCGACCCCGACCTCCCCCCTAGCCGGACGGCCCGTCGCCAGGCGTCGCCGACGCCGAGCGAGGAGCGCGAGTCCGACTTCGGCTTCGGGCTGGGCCTGGAGCGCGACGACCGCGGCCGGGGCCGTTCCCTCTTCGGCGATCGCGAAACCCCCGCCGCCCGCGGCCGCGAACCCGCGGTCGACGCCGACGTCGAGGTCGACGCCGAGGCCGAGCCGCCGGCTCCTCGCCGCGAGCGCGAGCCCCGCCGCGGCCGCGGCCGAACCGCCCGCCCCGCCCCCGCCGCGGAGGAGCCCGCCGGCTTCGACGAGCCGGCCGCGCCGGTCGAGGATCGCGACGACGCCCAACCTCCGCGCCGCCATGGCGGCCGGGCCGCCATCCGCTCCCGGGGCGGCGACCGACCCGAGCCCGACCGCCCTCGCGAGATCCTCCCCGTCGACCTTCCCGAGCCGCCGCGCGCCCGCCGCGCGGCGCCCGAGCCCCAGGAGCCGCCCCGTCGTCGCCCGGTTCCCGAGCGCGAGGCCGAAGTCGATCGCGAGCCCGAGGCCGAACGCGAACGATCGACCTCCCGCGCCCACGACCGCGCCGGCGAACCCGGCTACATCCCCCGTCGCGAACGGCTCCGCTCCAGCGAGCCGGCGACCGGCGACCGCCCCGAGGCCCCGGCCCCGCGCGGCCACGCCCCTCGCGAGGAGGACGAACCCCAGGGCTTCGGCGCCGGACTCGACGAGGAGCGTGAAGTCGATGGCGAGGGCGAGGGCCCGTCCGCTCGCGACGGCCGCCGTCGCGGCCGCCGCCGCCGCGGTCGCCGCCGCGACCACGACCAAGACCGTCCGGAATCGGCCGAGGACGCCCGAACCGTCGAGGCCGACGAGGAGGACGAGGACGACGTCGCCGACCGGGCGGACTTCCGCGGCTCCGCCGGCTTCGGCCGCGGCGTCGCCCGCGACGACCTTGACGACCTGGTCGAGGACGTCGACGACCTCCGCGACGAGGTCGAGGAAGGCCCCGCGCCCGAGGAGGAGATCGACCCCGAACTCGAGCGGGAAATCCGCAAGGAGATCGAGGAGATCGAGGAACTCGAGCGCGAGATGGGCCTCCGCGGACCCTCCGAGGCCCGCCCCGGCCGCGGCCGCGCCGCGTCCAAGCCGCCGATCCAGGAGATCTTCCGCCGCGGCGACGAGGTCCTCGTCCAGTGCATCAAGGAGAGCATCGGCACCAAGGGGCCGACCCTCTCCACCTACATCAGCATCCCCGGCCGCTACCTGGTGCTGATGCCCGGCCTCAACCGCGTCGGCGTCTCCCGCAAGATCGTCGACGAGGCCCAGCGCAAGAAGCTCCGCGAGATCATGCACGAGCTGAACCCCCCCAAGGGGCTCGGCTTCATCGTCCGCACCGCCGGCCTGGAACGCTCCAAGCGCGAGCTGGCCCGCGACCTGGCCTACCTGCTGCGGCTCTGGAAGGTCATCCTCCGCCGCATCAAGAAGGCCCGCGGCCCCGCGCCCATCTACCAGGAGTCGGACATGATCACCCGGACCATCCGGGACGTGTTCACCTCCGAGATCGACACCATCTGGATCGACGAGCCGGCCGCCTTCGAACGCGCCCAGGAGTTCCTCCGGGTGGTGATGCCCCGCTTCGCCAACCGGGTGAAGCTCTACGACGAGAAGGTCCCGCTGTTCCACAAGTACGGGATCGAGGACGAGATGGCCAAGATCCAAAGGCGGCACGTCGCGCTGCCGGAGGGGGGCTCGATCGTCATCGACCAGACCGAGGCCCTGGTGGCCATCGACGTCAACTCGGGGAACTTCCGGGTCGAGGACGACGCCGAGCGCACCGCCTACGAGATGAACCTGCGGGCCGCCAAGGAGATCGCCCGCCAACTCCGCCTCCGCGACCTGGGGGGCGTGATCGTCAACGACTTCATCGACATGCGCGAGGAACGCCACCGCCGCGGCGTCGAGCGCGCCTTGCGCGAGGCGATCAAGCGCGACCGCGCCCGCACCAAGGTCCTCCGCATGAGCGCCTTCGGCCTCGTCGAGATGACCCGCCAGCGGATCCGCGCCAGCCTCAAGCGGTCGACCTACGAGGACTGCCCCAACTGCGGCGGCGCGGGGGTGGTCAAGTCGGCCGAGAGCATGGCCATCGAGGTGATGCGGCTTTTGGGGCTGGCCTCGCAGCGCGAGGACGTCCGCAAGATCGACGTGACGGTCGCCGCGGTCGTCGCCGACTACCTCAACAACCGCAAGCGCGACGCCATCGCGCGGATCGAGCTGGACACGGGCAAGTCCGTCCTGATCCACGCCCGGGAAGGCGTCCCCGCCGAACACCTCCTGGTCGAGTGTCGCGACGCCCACGACGGCGAGATCCGGCTCTTCCCGGCGCCCGCCCCCCAGAACTCCCACCGCCGCCGCGGCTCGCGCTGAGCCGCGAGATCGAGCCGACGCCCCCGCCGGACCACCAGCCCGGCGGGGGCGTCGGCGGTATAATGGACCGATACGTGGCGATCGACGTCCCCTCTCCCGGCGGGCTGACGATCCGACACTTTTTCGGAGGCCGCGGCGATCATCGCCTTCTCCCCTTGAGGGAGAAGGTGGCCCGAAGGGCCGGATGAGGGGTCGACCGGCGTCGCGTTTCGGCGTAAGCCATGGGAGGAAAGCGACTTCGATTCCGATGGCTTCCGGTCCCGCCCACCCCCCGTCCGGCCTTCGGCCACCTTCTCCCTCAAGGGGAGAAGGCCGTTAAGCGCCGGCTTGCGTGAGAGTCGCATGCGGGATCCGATAAGTGTCGGGTCGTCAGCCCGGCGGGAGAGGGGATGGAAGTCGCAATCGGTCTATTCTTATATGGGAACTCCCATGTTCAACCCCGCCGCCGGCCATCCGACCCACCGACCTCGCCGACTTCGCGGCAACCCGGCGCTCCGCGACCTCGTCCGCGAGAGCGTGCTGACCCTCCACGACCTGATCTACCCGGTCTTCGTCCATCACGGCGCGAACGTAAGCCGCGAGATCCCCTCGATGCCCGGCCAGCGGCAATGGTCGCTCGACCGCTTCGGCGAGGTCGTCGACCTGGCCGTCGACTTGAAGCTGCCGGCGATCATGATCTTCGGCATCCCCGAGCGCAAGGACGCCCGCGGCTCGGCCGCGCTTCGGGACGACGGCGTCGTCCAGGAGGCCGTCCGTCTGACCAAGAAGCGCGCGCCCGAGCTTCTGACCATCACCGACCTTTGCTTCTGCGAATACACCGATCACGGCCATTGCGGCCCGCTCTCCGAAGCGACCGGGCGCGTGGACGTCGACAACGACGCCACCCTGCCGCTCCTGGCGGAACAGGCGGTCAGCCACTGCCGAGCCGGGGCCGACGTCATCGCCCCCTCCGGGATGATGGACGGCATGGTCAAGGCCCTCCGCGCGGGGATGGACGCCGCGAACTATCAACACGTTCCGATCATGGCGTACTCGTCCAAGTTCGCCAGCGCCTATTACGGCCCGTTCCGCGAGGCGGCCGAGAGCGCGCCGAGCTTCGGCGACCGCCGGGGCTACCAGATGGATCCGGCCAACGGCGACGAGGCCGTTCGCGAGGCGGCCCTCGACCTGGCCGAGGGCGCCGACGTCATCATGGTCAAGCCGGCCCTGGCTTACCTGGACGTCGCGCGACGGCTGAAGGACGAGTTCCGCGTCCCCCTCGCGGCTTACAACGTCTCCGGCGAGTACGCCATGGTCAAGGCCGCCGCCGAGCGCGGCTGGATCGACGAGCGCCGCGTCGTGATGGAGACCCTGACCGGCTTCAAGCGCGCCGGCGTCGACATGATCCTGACCTACCACGCCCCCGACGTCGCCCGCTGGCTTAAGCAGGGTTGAATCCAGTCGAGATCGAACGAGTACGACCGATGAGCACGCCCGCCAAGTCCCGCCCGGATTACGACCTTCCCAAAAGCTCCGCCGCGTTCGCCCGCGCGTCCAGGGTGATCCCCGGCGGGGTCAACAGCCCCGCGCGCGCCTTCGGCGCCGTCGGCGGCGAACCGCCGTTCATCGCCCGCGCGGAGGGGGCGTACCTGTACGACGTGGACGGCCACCGCTACATCGACTACATCGGCTCGTGGGGACCGATGATCGTCGGCCACGTCCACCCCAAGGTGAAAGCGGCGGTCTCCGAGGCGCTGACGCTGGGATCCAGCTTCGGCGCGCCGACGGAGCGCGAGGCCGCCATCGCCGAGGCCGTCGCGGAAGCGGTCCCGTCGATCGAGATGTGCCGATTCGTCTCCTCCGGCACCGAGGCGACGATGTCGGCGATCCGCCTGGCGCGCGGGTACACCGGCCGCGACAAGATCGTCAAGATGGCCGGCTGCTACCACGGTCACGCCGACTGCCTCCTGATCCAGGCGGGATCGGCCGCGACCACCCTGGGCGTCCCGAACAGCCCCGGCGTCACCGCCGGCGCGGCGGCCGACACCCTCCTCGCCCCGTTCAACGACGCCGACGCCGTCGAAACGCTTCTCAAGGCCAACCCCGCTCAGGTCGCCGCCGTGCTCCTGGAGCCGGTCGCCGGCAACATGGGGCTGGTCCCCCCCGAGCCCGGCTACCTCCAGGCGCTTCGCGACCTGACCCGCGAGCACGGGGCGCTTTTGATCTTCGACGAGGTGATGACCGGCTTCCGAGTCGCTTACGGCGGCGCGCAGGCGCGGTTCGGCGTCACGCCCGACATAACCGCGCTTGGGAAGGTGATCGGCGGCGGGCTGCCGGCCGCGGCCTACGGGGCGTCGCGCGAGATCATGAGCAAGATTTCACCTTCCGGCCCGATCTACCAGGCCGGCACCCTCTCCGGCAACCCGCTGGCGATGGCCGCCGGGTTGGCCACGCTGGAACTGCTTCGCGAGCCCGGCGCCTACGACCGCCTGGAAGCCCTCGCCTCCCGACTGGCCGACGGCCTTCAAGCGGCCCTCCGCGACGCGGGCGTCCCCGGCGTGGTCCAGCGCGTCGGAAGCATGCTGACGCTCTTCCTCCACGACGGCCCGGTTCGGAACTACGACGACGCGAAGAAGTCCGACACGGCGCTCTTCGCCCGCGTCTTCTGGGAGATGCTCGCCCGCGGCGTCTACCTCCCGTGCAGCCAGTTCGAGGCCGCCTTCGTCTCGCTGGCGCACACCGACGCGGACATGGACCGAACCGTCGCCGCCGCCCGCGAGGCGCTCGCCGCGGCGGTCGGTTGATCGCGCCCTCGTCCCTTCCCCTCAAGACCTGACGGAGACGACTCGACCCGGCGATGGTCCGAACGCACTCGTCGGGCGTACAATGAAAGGGTATCTCGCGGGCATCCAACGAACGGACGGGCGCCATGACGACGATGATGGTCGGGGCCGTCGATCGGGCGAAGATCGAGGCGAGGACGCGGACCATCGGCCGCGAACTGTTCGACCGCGTGGGCCGCGGCTTGCGGCCCTGGCGGCGGTCCTGGTGGGAGGAGCGCCTCATGGACGCGACCCTCGCCGATCCCGAGGTCCGCGTCCAGCTTTTCCGCTTCATCGACGTGCTGCCGACCCTCAAGACGGCCGGGGCCGTCCGGCGGCACCTGGCGGAATATCTCGGCGAGGCCGGCGACCGCGTCCCCTGGTGGATGCGGGCCGCCGTCGCGCTCGCGCCGCCCGGCTCGGCCCGCGAGGAGGCCCTCGCCTCCTCGGCGCGAACCGTCGCGGAACTGATGGCCCGCAAGTTCATCGCCGGCGCCACCCCCGACGAGGCGCTCCGAACCGTCCTGAAGCTCCGCGCTCGAAACGTCGCCTTCACCGCCGACCTGCTGGGCGAGGCCGTCGTCAGCGAGGGCGAGGCCGACGCCTACCGGGGGAAATGCCTCGACGTGATTCGCGGCCTGGCCGGGCCGCTCGCCGCCCAACCGGAGATCCCCCTGATCGATCGCGACGCCGACGGCCCCATCCCTCGCGTCAACCTCTCGCTGAAGCTCTCCTGCCTGACCACCTGGTTCGATCCGATCAGCCCCGCCGCGACCGTCGCCCGCGTCGCCGAGCGCCTGCGCCCCATCCTCCGCGCCGCCCGGGAGGTCGGCGCCTACGTTCACGTCGATATGGAACAATATGATTATCGCGAGTTGAGTTACGACCTGTTCGAATCCGTGCTCGGCGAGGACGAGTTCCGCGACTGGCCCGACGTCGGCATCGTCGTCCAGGCGTACCAGCCCGACGCCGAGGCCGAACTGCGCCGGCTCGACGCCTTCGTCGAGCGCCGGGGCGCGCCGATCACCGTCCGACTGGTCAAGGGGGCGTACTGGGATTACGAGGTGCTCACGTCTCGCCGCCACGGCTGGCCGGAGCCGGTGTTCCTGGAGAAGTGGCGCAGCGACGCCAACTACGAGCGCTGCACGCGGTTTCTGATGGAGCGTCGGGCGAACCTGCGCCCCGCCATCGCCAGCCACAACGTCCGGAGCCTGGCCCACGCCATCGCCGCGGCCGAGGCGTTCGGCCTGCCGCCGAACGCCTTCGAGTTGCAACTCCTGCACGGCATGGGCGAGGCGATCGGCGAGGCCCTCGTCGCCCGCGGCCATCGCGCGCGGGTCTACACCCCCTACGGCGCCATGCTGCCGGGAATGGCGTACCTGGTCCGCCGCCTGCTGGAGAACACGTCCAACGAATCGTTCCTCAAGGCCAGCGGCGCGTCGGACGTCGCAGTCGACGAGTTGCTGCGCGATCCCGAGGAGACCGGAGCCATGCTTCTGAAGAAGCGTCCCGCCGCCGAACCCGCCCCCGCCGCGACCGAGTTCCCGCCGTTTCGCAACGAGCCCGTCGCCGACTTCGCCAGGGCCGAGAACCGCGAGGCCATGACCGCGGCGCTCGCCAAGGTCCGAGGGGAACTGGGACGGACGTATCCACTCGTGATCAACGGCGAGCGGGTCGAGACGCCCGACCGCCTGGCCGCGTCGCTGGACCCCAGCCAGACCACGCGCGTCGTCGGCCGGGTCGCCACCGCCGACGCCGGCCACGCCGACCGCGCCCTCGCCGCGGCGGGCGTCGCGCTCGGCGATTGGGGGACGCGTCCCGCCGAGGAACGCGCCGCGATCCTGATCCGCGCCGCCGCGATCCTCCGCGGCCGCCGGTTCGAGCTGGCGGCCTGGGAAGTGTTCGAGTGCGGCAAGCCCTGGCGCGAGGCCGACGCCGACGTCTGCGAGGCGATCGACTTCTGCGAGTTCTACGCCCGCGAGATCGTCCGCCTCTCCGAGCCCCGCCGTCGCGACGTCCCCGGCGAGACCAACGTCTGCGACCGCGTCCCGCGCGGGGTGGCGGTGGTCATCCCCCCCTGGAACTTTCCGCTGGCGATCCCCTGCGGGATGACCGTCGGCCCGCTGGCCGCCGGCTGCCCGGCGGTCCTCAAGCCGGCCGAGCAATCGCCGATCATCGCATCCAAACTCGTCGAAATCCTCCACGAAGCGGGCGTCCCGCCGGGCGCGCTCCACTACCTTCCGGGCGTCGGCGAGGAGGTCGGCCAGGCGCTCGTCAACGACCCGCGCGTCGCCGTGGTCTCGTTCACCGGCTCGCGCCAGGTCGGATTGCTCCTGAACAAGCAGGCGGCCGAGACGCCGCCGGGACAGGACCACGTCAAGCGGGTGCTCGCCGAGATGGGGGGCAAGAACGCGATCATTATCGACGACGACGCCGATCTCGACGAGGCGGTCGTCGGCGTCTTGCAAAGCGCCTTCGGCTATTCGGGCCAGAAGTGCTCGGCCTGTTCGCGGGTGGTGGTGCTGGAGGGCGCTTACGACGCCTTCGTCGCGCGATTGGCCGAGGCCGGGCGGTCGCTACGGGTGGGGCCGGCGGAAGACCCCGACACGATCGTCGGCCCCCTGATCGACTTCGACGCCCGCAAGCGGGTTCTCGAATACCGCGCGATCGCCGGGACCGAGGGCCGAGTCGTTCTGGACGCGGACGTCTCCGAGATCGCCGACCGCGGTACGTTCGTCGGCCCCCTGATCGTCGCCGACGTGAAGCCCGACGCCCGCGTCGCCCAGGAGGAGATCTTCGGCCCGGTTCTGGCCGTGCTCAAGGCGAGGGACCTGGACGACGCCCTGGCGATCGCCGAGGGGACGTCCTACGCCCTGACCGGCGGCCTCTACTCGCGAAGCCCGGCGACCATCGAGCGCGTCCGCCGCGACTTCCGCGTCGGCAACCTCTACGTCAACCGCGCGATCACCGGCGCGTTGGTCGACCGCCAGCCGTTCGGCGGCTTCAAGCTCTCGGGCGTCGGCGCCAAGGCCGGGGGCTCGGAATACCTCCTGGAGTTCCTCCTCACCCGCTCCGTCACCGAGAACACCATGCGCCGCGGCTTCGCCCCGGAGGGAGTCGCCAGCAGCGCCGTCGGGAAGTGAGATATGCTCGGATCAAAACATCCCGTCGATCCACGCGCGGACCCAAGGGAACCGCTCCCCAAGCGCCGAGTGGACGTAGGCCGCGCCCCAGAACGCGACCCAGGCCAGCGCGAGCCAGCCGCGGGGGTCGTTCCAGGCGTGGCGGCGGTCAGGGACGGGGGGCTGGCTCGTGCTCATGGACGATCTCCAGGGACGGCGCGAACGGAATGGTCCTCGCCTTCTCCCTCAAGGGGAGAAGGACGCTTGAAACCGGCTCGTTCCGAGGCCGCGCGCTCGAATCGACGAACGCCGCGCCGTCGGCGGCCGCGGCGGCCCTCGCCAGCCAGTGACGGGCGGCCCGATGGACGCGCTCGGGGGTCAGGCCCGTCATGCAGGGGTGGCCGGGCAACGGACACTCCTTCTGATGGCAGGGCCGGCAGAGGGCCCGGTGGCGGACCACCAGCGACCGTGACGACCACGGCCGCCACTGGTTCGGCTCGTTGGTCCCGCTGAAGAGGACCACCGAAAGCGCCCCGGCCGAAGCCGCCAGATGCGCGGGGCCCGAATCGGCGCCTATGAACAGATCGGCGCGTTCTAATAGCGCGGTCGTCTGGCGGACGCTCAGTCGGCCCGACCAATCGACCAACCGCTCGTGCGGGCGAAGACTTCGCGACAGCGGCGGATCTTCCGGCCCCCCCACGACCACGATCCGCCAGCCGTCGTCCAGGAACCGCTCCAGGAGCGTCTTCCAGTGCTTTTGCGGCCACCGTTTCGCCGCGGTCCCGGCGCTCAGGTGGACGACCAGCAGCGGCGGCCGGGGGCGGAATTGCTCGGCGTGCAGGACGGCCTCGCCGACGCGGGCGCCCTTGCCCTTGCGACGCGCGGCGCCTCCCGGCCAGGCGTCGAGCAAAAGCGTGGCGACCCCGACGCGGTCCTCGTCGCGGACGTGGACCAGGGCCTTGCCGGCGTAATCGGGCTCGATCCCCAGCGGCTTGAGCAGTTCCAGCCGGGAGCAGACCTCGTGTCGGCCGCGGACCCACTTCGCCACGTCGGTCAGCAGGAACGCTCCGCCCCCCATCGCGAAACCGACCCGACGCGCCACCCCGCCGATCGCCAGCACCAGGATCGACAGGACGTCGCCGCGGACGTCGATCCCCAGGTCGTAGCGCGCATCGCGGAGCGAGCGGCCCAGCCGCCAGACCTCGGCGATCATCCCCCGCCGCGACGGATCGCGCTCGAACCAGGTCCGCGCGGCGATCCGCACCCGCGCGACGTTGGGGTCGGCCTCGAAGACCTCGTGGTTGCTCGGCGAGGCCAAAACGTCGATCTCGGCCTTCGGGTACGCCGCGGCGAGTTGCGCGATCAACGGCGCCGAAAGGACCGCGTCGCCCAGGTGGTCGAGCTGGACCACCAGGATCCGCCTGGGCGCGAGGTCCCGCGGCGGCGGTCGGAGCCGCCGCCAGAGCGGCGCGACCAGCCCGCCGGCCGCGTCGAAGGCGCGCACCAGGATTCGCCATCGCCACTTGCTGTAGCGATAGCGCCCGGTCCTGACAGGCTTGAGGTCAGTCGGCGACGCGGTCATATACCTCCGCCGTGAGCTTGGCCACGCGGTCCCAAAGGTAGTTGGAAGCGACGTGGGCCGCAAGTCCAGGTCGCGGCCCCTCCCGCCACGCCCTCGAAACCGCGGCGCCGATCTCGTCGTCGCGGCCGGGTCGGGCGTAGATCGCGCGGTCGCCGAAGTACGACCGCGTCGACCCTCGCGGCGTGATCACCACCGCGGCCCCCGCCAAGGCCGCCTCAAGCGCCGCCAGCCCCGGCGTCTCGAACCACGAACAGAGCGCGAAAACCCGCGCCGCCGCGTAGGTGGAGACCAAGAGCGGATCGTGATGGTCCAGTCGCTCCAGCCAGACGACGCGGTCGCCCCCCTCGCGACGGCATTCGCGCTCGTAGTGTTCGTGCCGCGGCGGCGCCTGGCCCACCACGACCATCGGCAGACCCAGCCGACGCGCCGCGCGGATCACGCTCAGCGGGTCCTTGCGCGGCTCGATCCGGCCGACGAACAGCACGAACTCGAAGTCGCCGACGCGCTCGCGGAACAGGGCGGGGGAGCCCCAGCCGAATTCCGGCAGCACCCCGTTGGGCACCACCGCGACCCGCGCCCGATCGACGCCGAACAGTCCGACGAGTTGCGCCGCCTCCTCCTCCGAGTTGGGCAGGACGGCGTCCGCGGTCAGGAGCAGTTCGCGACGCCAGCCCGGCAGTCGTCGCGACGCCCGACGCGCCGTCCAGGCGCCCAACGCCGCGAGCTTCCTCCACGCGGTCGGCTCCAGCGCCCAGAGGGCGCGGGGGTCGAACCAGCAGATCGGCGAAAGGACCACCGGCGTCCTCCTGGCCTTCGCGGCGCGGGCGAGCTCCAGGCCCTCGCGCGACATCCCGAAGAGATGCAGCGCGCGGGCGCGGTCGAGGCGGTCGACCCAGGGTTGGAACAGACGGATCGGGACGTCCGTCGCTTCCAGATGCCGGCCCGTCTGGATCAATTGGTTCTCGCCGCCTCCCGGCGCCTGGAAGGCCGACGACGGCGCGTGCAGGAAGACCGACCCGGGGACGCAAGGCCCCCGCGAGCGCGCGGCCAGCCAGCGCGCGGCGCTCGGCTGAAGGTCGGAAGTCCCGGTCGATCGCTCGCCCATCAAATAGCCTCGGCCTTTTGACGTTTCCAGCGCCTCAGCCCCTTTTTCACGCGGTCGGCGAGGGTGGCGTCGGGGATCTCGTCGATCGGCGTGACCGTCTCCCAGTCGATCGCGCGACGGACCAACTGCCGCCAGGAGTCCGGCCGACGGTCGGGCGCGGGGGGGCGCGCCGCGCGCCGCGCCGGCACGGGGACGCGCTCGAAGGCCAACGAATCCAGGTCGACGACCGTCCGCGGGCCCGACAGCGGCAGCAAGGCGCGGAAGGCGCCCCGGAACACTTCAAGCGCCAACGGATGCTCGCCGCTCCATTCGTCGAACTGGACCTCGACGCGGCCGGGTCCCCGGACGATCGCCAGCCACTTCCGCGAGGCCCGAAAGCGCCACCAGCGGGCCATGTCCGTGAGCGTCGTCCTCCAGACCAGCGGCCTGCGCTCGAGCGTCGCGGTCAGCGCGGAGAGGACCTCCGGCATTCGGCCGAGCCGACGCTCGGGATGGCCGTAGACGAAGGCGGGCTCGCCCGCGTCGGCCTTCTCCGCGACCGCCGCCGCCAGGTGTTCCGCGACGGGGCGGCCGTCGACCGCGCCGGCGTCCAGGAACAGGCCCTCGCAGATCGGATGCACGGGGACTTGCAGGACCGTCGAGGACCGATCGCCCCGCCACGGAAAGAACGGCAGGTCGTCGTAGCCGATCTGGAAGTCCGACGAGTACGAATATCCAAGCGCCTCCAGCGCGTCGTCGAGCGCGGCGTTCCAGCGGCCGTGCGGCGCGGCGAACCCCTCGACCCGGAAGCCGCGGGAGCGGAGGATCAGGTCGGCCCGCTCCAGGTTGCGGAGGTTGGCCTCGCCGTCGCGGTAGACGTGGTGGTGGTGCCCGTGCGACTGGGCGTCGAGCCCCGCCAGGTCGGCGAGCACCGCCCGTTCGGCCTGATAAGCGGCGGTGGAGACGAAATGGGTGGTGCATTCGTTCAACGGGCGTCGGGCGTTCGCGAAGCGGAAGTAGTCTTCCGCCAGGGGTTCGTCCAGGTCCACCCGCAGGTTGAACGCCGATCGGAACGGGTGCGGGAACGGCGCGAGCCGGATCCAAACGCCGTCTCGCGCCAGGACGTCCTCACGAAGTCGCCCGATGATCCGTTCCCGGATCAGCGCCTTCGGCCGCCGCGCCACCCGCTCGCGGAGCGTGAAGCCGCCCACGTTCCACTCCCCCCGCATCGGCCGGTCGTCGACCAGGGCGTCGAACGGGTCGACGGGTTCGCCCTTGCGGTGGGAGTCGACGTCGATCGCGACGTGGCCGGCGGTCAGCAGCGCCCGGACGGCGGTCGGCGACTCGCGGCGGCCGTCGAAGAGGACGAACCGGCCGCTCCGGAACGCGAACGGGCGCGGGTCGCGGACGACCTCGAACGCCACCCCCTCCTGGGCCAGGATCAGCTCCAGGCCGGGGGGCGTCTTCCAGAGAAGCAACGGCAGCGCGTCGAGACGGGCCGCGAGGACTTCAGACATCCGCCCCTCCGTCGCCTCGGGCGATCCAAAGCGCCATCAACCGCGCGGCCGGCACCCGTCGGAACAGGGCCGATCCGCGCTCGGCCGGGGAGAGCAGACGCGCGACCCGGACGTCGCCAAACGATTTGAGCAATTCCTTGCGCAACCCGCCCGCCCGGAACCAGCGCTCGCGGACGGGGCCGTTCGCGGGATACATCCACAACCCCCGGCGCTCGTCGATCGTCTTCACCAGGGCGCTGGGCAGCCAGGGTCTGCGAGCGTCGAGCGCGGCGACGTTCTTGTCGACGACCGCGAGGACGCCGCGCGGGGTCAGCACGCGACGGGCCTCGGCGATCGCGTCGGCCCTGGTCGCCGGTTCGAGGTGCTCGAAGACCTCCACGGCGATCGCGGCGTCGAAGCTCCCCGAGGCGAACGGCAGACGTCGGGCGCTGCCGCGGACCCTGGCGAGCCCCTCGGCCTCCGCGAGCATCGCGGCCGACAGGTCGATCCCCGTCACCTCCGCCCCTCGCTCCTGGAGGGCCCTCGCGAACCTCCCCTTGCCGCAGCCCAGGTCCAGGACCCGCAGGCCGTCGACCGGGCCGATCGCGTCCAGGATTCCGAGCAATCGGTAGTCTTCGGACCCGAGCGAGCCCTTGAACCGCCAGTGCAGGGCGTCGAATCGGAACGCGACCTCGGTTTCGTGATCGGAGATCATCCCGCCGCCTCCATGCGTTCCAGCTCCCGCAACTTCCACGCGCGGACCGCCGCCGAGACCCCGGACATCGCGCAGAACATCAGCCCTTCCAGGCCGTCGCGATATCCTTGCTTGTATAGATATAATTTCAAAAACAGCCACGTCGGCCGGAGCGTCAGGTCGCGCGCCCGGAACCGCGCGCCGGCTCGGCGGAGGTCGCGGGCCTCCAGCGTCGTGTATTGCTCGATCTTGCGGAGGAAGACGCGGACGTCCGGGATCGTGCGATGCTCCAGGAAGCCTCGCGTCCGGCCCGCGGTCCCGTCCAGCCGCACCGTCTCGTGGACGCGGCCGGCCCATTCGCCCTTGTCGCGACGGAACAAACGCAACGGCAAGTCTTGTCGCGTTCCCGAGTGCTCGAACGGCCGGCCGAGGATCTCGCTGCGGATCGGCAGGCGGAAGCCGGCGCGGGGGTTGGAGGGGTCGGCCAGGATCGCGCGAATCTCCGCGGCCAATTCGGGCGTCACGCGCTCGTCGGCGTCGATGGAGAGGACCCAGTCGCCGGAGGCCGCGACCTTCCCCGCGTTGCGCTGGGAGGCGAAGTCGTCGAACTCGCGGACGATCACGACGTCGGCCAGGCGCTCGGCGACGCCCCTGGTGTCGTCCACGCTCGACGGGTCGACGACCACGACTCGCTCGTCGGCGAACGCGACCGAGGCCAGGCAACCGGGCAGGTTCGCCTCCTCGTTTTTGGCGACGATCAGGGCGGAGATTCGCGGTTCAGGCACGCGCCGCCCCCTTCCTGGCGATCCCAAGCGCCGCTCGGAGGGGGAAGTAGACCGCGTAGGCCGCCAGCGCGACGTCCAGCCGGCCGACGGCCGCCAGGACGATCCACAGATGCCAGCGCAAATCCGCGTGCCCCATCAATCCGATCAGCGATCTCAAGGGCGCGAGTCGTCCGCGCCGATCGCCGTCCGCGGCGGTCTTCGCGGCTTCCTTCTCCATCTCCTCGCCGGCGAGCGATTGAATCAGGAACAAGTATTTGCCCGATGCGAACGCGATCCCCAGCAGCAGCCACTCCGGGCGCGCCGTCGCGGCGAAGGCGGCCCAGGCGACGGCCGCGTGAAGCGCCATGTCGGCCGCCTCGTCGAGCACCTGATCGAGCCAGCGGCCGAAGGCCGAGCACGAGCCCTGAAGCCGCGCCAGCCGGCCGTCGGCCGTGTCCAGCACCAGGGCCGCGGCCATCGCGGACGCGACCACGCCGCGGGCGACCCGGCCGAGATCGCCGCATGCGACGAGCGCCGCCGATATGAACATCAGCGCGCCGGCCGCGAGCGTCAGGGCGTTGGGCGTGACCTTCGAGTCCCTAAGCGCGGCGGCCAGGCGGTCGGCGATCGGGAACGCCCAGTGGCGGCCGAGGGGTTGGTAGTTCAGCCGGCGGTTCAATTCCTGCTCGGCGCCGGCGAGGCCCTCGGGGCGGTCGAGCCGCCAGATCGCGGCGGATTCCGGGTCGCGGCCCCGACGCGCGGCGCGCTTGAGGCGACGACCGTCGTACAGGCGGTCGGTTCGGACGATCGTCGCCGAGGCGGGCTCGCGGTCGATCAAGGCGACGCGGTCGGTTTCGGCGAGCGATGGGAGCGCGTCGCGATCGCCCAGGACGCCGACGCCTCCGCCGGGCCCGACCGCCGCCAGCGCCTGTTCGACCAATCGGTCGAGCACGGTTCGGCCCAGGACGACCTCCGCGGCCAGAGGGCCGCGCGGTCCCAGCGGCCGGGCGTCGATCACCAGGTTTCGGAATCCCGCCGTCATGACTCGCCTCCGTGCGAATCGCCTCGCCGCATGCTCACCATTCGAACCGTCGGAAGAACGCCTCCTGGCGTTCGACCCAGCCGGCGTCGCCGGCGTGCAGCGCCCGCCGCGCCCGCGCCACCTCCGGCAGTCGCGCGGCGGCCTCGACGAACGCCCGGCGGAAGCCGCTCCCGCCTCGGGCCATCCGGACGGCCAGCCAGGCCAGGTGGGTCGCCAGGCGTCGGCCCTTCAGGTTCTTCCACGCGAATATCAACGTATTTCGGATCGCCAGCCCGTCGCAACGTTCCGCGCCGAGTTCCGGCGCGAACGTGGCGAAGCCCTTGTGATGGGCGACCGATTCCGGGACGTAGTACCCGCGCAGGCCGGCCATCCAGCCCCGGAACCCAAGGTCCAGGTCCTCGATCCGACCGGGAAAGTAGATCGGGTCGTAGCCGCCCAGCTTCAGGAACCGCGCCCGATCCACCGCGAGGACCGGTCCCGCCGCGGCGGTGAGGTCGGCGTCGCGGACGACCGACTCGTGCCCCGGAACGCGACTCATCCCCTGGACGAGGCCGTAGCGGGTTCGGACCCGAGTCCGCATCCCTTCATAAGTCGATCCGTCGAACGTCCAGCACATCGGCGCGGAGAAGAGGGCGTCGGGACGTTCCGCGAACGGGCGGAGCAGGGGGGCGACCGAGTCGGGCGCGAGCTTCACGTCGTTGTTCAGCAGCAGGACGACGGGCTCGTCGATTTCGGCGAGGACGTCGTTGAACGACGCCAGGCCGCGGTTGGGCCGTCGGATCGCGGGGACGTCGGGATGGTTCGCGGCCAGCCAGGGGAGCGAGTCGTCGGCCGAGTCGTTGTCGACCACGGCGACGCCGCAGGGGATCGGCGAGCGTCGGGCGGCCTCGACGACCGACGGCAGGCACTCCTCCAGGAGCGCCCGACCGTTGTAATTGAGCACCAGGATCTTGGCGCGGTCGAGCGACACGGGTTCCATCCCTGCTTCGCCGTCGTTGAGGTTCGGAGCGGGCCTCGCGGCGTCCGGCCGCGATCCACCCATTCCGGCGGGTACCATACGAAACGGCGACGCCGCGGTCAAGATCGGCACCCGCGCCTCGGTGCCTCCGCCGCGGGGCCGATCACAGGTCCATATCGAGAATTCGCGAGTCCCGCCCGCAAGCGGTACACCGACCGTCGACCATGAGGTTCATGAAGTAATCCTCCACGGCGAGTTCGGGCTCGTCCTCGACGAGATCCTGGCAAGCCCCGCCATGGTCGAGCTGGACGCGGACTTGGAAGAGATCCCCGCCGCGGCCGGGGCGGACGAAGGGTTCGGGAGAGCCTTCACCGCGGAGTTTGGCCGGACATTCCATCTCGCCGTGGTAGCCGTGGACGTCGCTGTCGAAAAACGGCGTCGCACTCGCGGCGTCCGGCCACGACAGCGAGAGGGGCGAGATGAACTCGTTCCCGTCGTAACGGAGGTTGTAGCGGCTTCCGCGATGGCCGAGCACCCAGGCCGCCGCCGAGCCGGCAGGCGAGGAGAGCTGGAACGCGACGGAATCCATGTCGCGATCCTCGACGAGGTCGGTCGCCGCCGCGCGTACGTCGGCGAGGCATCGCGGGGGGTGGGCAAGGACATGGGCGCGCAACTCCATCTCGTGAAGCTCCGTGGTCGTCGCCGGCCGATCACGCCGTGACGGGAGCGGTTACCGGCCAGCCACCATTAAGCGCGTGGGTTTCCCGTAGTAGACCGTCGCACTTAATCAGGTGGGTCGCTTCCTTGAAAACCCCGACGAGGAGCGATTGCGATCATCCCTTCTCCCCTTGTGGGAGAAGGTGGCCGAAGGCCGGATGAGGGGGGCGTATCCAGGGGCTTGCGGTCGCGTCCACCCCTCATCCGCCCCTTCGGGGCACCTTCTCCCACAAGGGGAGAAGGGATTAAGCATGCTTCCTCGGGGTGGTTCTCAATAACAAGGGCCCGCCTTCTTAAGTGCGACGGTCTAGTATGCTGGGTCTGGACCCAGCCCACGCGAGCCGAGGCTTCTCCAAGCTGGGTCATGACCCAGCCTACAAAACGACTCATATGATCAAGGGCGACGGTCCACGACGCCTACCCGGCGTATTCGGAGCCGCGGAGCTTCTCCAGGAGCTTCTTGGTGGCGCGGATGCCGTCGGGCTCGGGGAGGCGGCTTCCCTCGTACTCGATGCCGACGAAGCCCTTGTAGCCGGCGTCGGTGACGATCTTCATGATCCGGGCGAAGTCGAGGTTGGTCTCGTTCCCCTCGTCGTCGAAGTCGTGGCTCTTGGCGGAGACCCCCTTGGCGAAGGGCATCATGCGGGCGATGGCCTCGTAGACGTCGATGGCGTACTTGCCGTCCTTCCTGGGGAAGTTGCCGAAGTCGGGCAGGGTGCCGAAGTTGTCCGAGTCCACGGCCTTGACGAGCGCGAGCATCGCGTCGGGGTTGCTGGAGGGGCCGCCGTGGTTCTCGCAGATGACGTGGATCTCGTGGGTCTCGCCGTAGGCGGCGAGCAGCCCGCAGGTCTCGGCGACGGCGGTCACGTCGTCGGGGCCGTAGTGCTCGCCGGTGTTGATCCGGATCGCGTGGCAGCCCAGCTCGACGGCCGCGTCGACCCATTTCATGTGGTTGAAGGCGGCCTTTTCGCGCTCGGCCTTGTCGGGGGAGGAGAGGTCCCCCTCGCCGTCGATCATGATCAGGACGTTGGTCAGGCCGTGGTCGGCGACGCGCTTGTTGAGTTCCTTGAGGTACTTCGAGTCGTGGGCCTTGTCCTTGAAGAACTGGTTGACGTATTCCAGGCCGTCGACGTCGTAATCCTCGCGGGCGACCCTGGGGAAGTCCAGGTTGTCGAGCTTGCCGGAGAAGAGGGCCTTGTGCAGCGACCACTCCGCCAGCGAGATCTTGAAGTCGCCGATCTTGCCCGGCCCGGGCTTGCCGGCGGCGTCGGCGGCCAGGGCGATCGGCGCGCGCGGGCCAAGGCCCAGAAGGGCGCCGCCGGCGGCGGCCCCGAGGAGGAACGAACGACGGTCGAGCGAGCGGCTGTGCATCGGGGGCTTGCTCCCGGGGTCAGGCGAAGGAGATGGATTGGTCGTTCAAGACCCGCTTCAGGGCGTCGGCCGCGTCGGCGAATCGCTCCGGGCCGGTGAAGCCGAAGGATTGCTCGGCGACGACCAGGTGCGGCTCCAGGACCGCGAAGCCGTCGTAGCCGCTCGCCGCGGCGTCGGCCAGGAGCCTGGGGAAGAGGCCGTCCCCCTCGCCGGCCGGGACGCACCGCCGCTCCCTGGCGCTGTAGTCCTTGACGTGGAGGTGGGCGACGAACGGCTTGAGCAAGGTCCACGCCTCCTCGATCGGCTGGCCGACCTCGACGTAGTTCGCCGGGTCGAAGGCGTGCCTGAGCGCCGGCGAGGCGACGGTCGCCAGGACGTCGTGGACGTGGTCGGCGCTCTCGCCGTAGATGCCCTTTTCGTTTTCGAGCATGAGGGTCGTCCCGCGCGCCAGGGCGCGGCGGGCGAGTTCGGCCATGCGGGTCATGACTTCGTCGCGACTGGCGTCGCGGGGCTTCTCGGGCGGCAGGTAGAAGCTGAAGACGCGGATGCGCGGGCAGTCGTAGAACTCGGCCAGGTCGAGCGCCCGGGCGAAGCGGTCCAGGTGGGGCTCGAACGGCTCGTCGATCTTGATCTTGCCGATCGGCGAGCCGATGGCGCTGAGGCCGAAGCCGGCGTCGCGGAGCATGTCGCGGAAGGCTTCGTGCCGGGCGTCGGCAAGGTCCAGGACGTTCGTCCCGTGGATGGCGCGGAACTCGATATTCCTGATCCCGTGGCGGGTCAAGACGTCGATCTGTTCGCGGGGATCCTGGGAGATCTCGTCGGCGAAGGCGCTGAGGCGGATCATCGGGGCGTCGCTTTCGGGCGTGGCGATGGGCTTCGGGTCGTCTTTGGGCCGATGATAGGCGGTTCGGCGCGAAACCTCCATAGGCCGGTGGCGGCCCGGGGATCTTCCGAGTACGATGCAAGCGGCCGATCGCCGACGGCCCCGAGTCGACCGCCCGAACGCCCGAGGCCCCTCGCCATGTGGACGCTCTTCTTCACGTTCGTTCTGTACTGGGCCGTGGCCTTCGCCGGCTGCCTGACGGTCGTGGAGATCGCCCAGGACGCGCTCTACGACGAGGCCACGCCGCGCTCGGGCTTGAAGTCGGCGCTGGCGGCGCTGGTGTTGGGGTTGATGATGACCTACTACCACCCCTCGTTCGACACCATGTTCACGGCGAACTTCGGCGCGACGGTGCTTCAGGGGATCGTCTGGTTCCTGGTCTTCATGTTCGTGTTGCAGTTCCACCCCTGGCACGCCTTGGGAATCGGCGTCCTGGTCATGTGTCTGGTGGCGCCGCTGGCGACGATGGGCGTCGACAGCATGCTCAGGCCCGACGAACAAACGCGGCGGATTCGAAGCGGCTCGGCGGCCATGACGAAGGCCGTGCGCGGGTCGCTCTCCTCGGGCGCCGCGCCCGCGCCGGCTTCCGGGGCGACGCCCGCGGCGGCCCCGAAGGCGAAGTGATCGCGATTCAGGGGAGGTTGCGGAGCAAGACCTGGAGGGCGTCGGCGAGGCGGTCGGCGGCTTGCTGGGCGTGGGCGTGGAGCGACCAGAAGTCCATCAGGACCGACGGCCGGCCGGCCAGGGCGCGCAGGGCCGCGCCGACGCGGTAGGCGCCGCTGGCGTTGAGCATTCGGCCGATCTCAGGCGGCAGTTCGGTGGCGGCGTCGTCGCTGACGACGCGGAGGGCGTGGAAGGGGACGCCGCGAGCGCGGGCGGCGTCGGCGGCGGCGAAGGTCTCCATGTCGATCGCGTCGGCCGCGCGTTCGTCGCGCAGACGCGCCTTCTCGGCGACGCTCCCGACGATCCGATCGACCAAAAGCAGGCGGCCGACGACCTTGACGGTGGGGACCGCCGCGGCGGCCGCGGCGTCCAGCGCGATCGCGCCGCCGCGGCCGTCGACGACCTCGCGCGGCGCGATCAGGTCGTTGCGGCTCAGATTCGGATCGAGCGCCCCGGCGAAACCCGCGGAGACGATCGCGCGGGGACGGTGGCCGTCCATGAGCCGCTCGACGCCGCGGCGAACCGCGTCGACTCCCGCGCCGGCGGCGGCGACGACCACGAGCCGGTCCTCCAACTCCCCCTCGATCACGGTCAGCCCGCGCGCCTCGTAGCGGCGGACCCCGGCCAGGCGGTCGACCAGATGGCCGATCTCGATGCCCAAGGCCGCGACCACCCCGACGTCGGCCGGCGCGGGGGGCGGTTCCAGGGAGGGATTGGGGTGGCTTTCCAACGGGGCCTCGCCTTGCCGGGGGGAGCGATCGCTTGAAGTCCCCTCTCCCCCCGGGAGAGGGTGGCCCGAAGGGCCGGGTGAGGGTCGCGGCGCTTCGGAGCGAGCGTCGGCGCGCGTCCGGCGCGGCCGACGGCGCCCGCGAAGCGCCGCGACCCTCACCCGCCGCTGGCGCGGCCGCCCTCTCCTGGGGGGAGAGGGGACGGGCGTGCCCATTACCTCGACGGTATTTTATAGAAACTGCCAGCGCACCATCTTGAGCGTGTCGCCGAGGCGGCTGTTGACGCCCAGGGCGGCGGAGGTCTCGAAGCCGGAGTGCATCATGCAGTTTTCGCAGCGGGGGTCGCGGCCGGGGCCGTACTTCTCCCAGTCGGTGTGCTCGATCAGGTCGTCGTAGCTGGCGTGGTGGGCGTCGGTGATGAGGTAGCAGGGGCCTTTCCAGCCCTTGATGTTGCGGGTGGGGTTGGCCCAGGCGGTGCAGCTGAGCTCGCGCTTGCCCAGGAGGAACTCCAGGTAGATCGGCGAGGTGTAGAAGCGGTACTTGCGGAAGAGGGCCTCGGCGGCGCGGAACTTGGCGCGGATGTCGGCGCGGGTGAGGAACATGTCCTTGTCGGCGACCGCGTCGTAGCTGTAGCCGGGGGAGATCAGGAAGCCGTCGACCCCCAGCCCGGCGAGGAAGCCGAACAGCTCGTCGAGTTCGCCCATGTCGGTCTCTTTGTAGACCGTGGTGTTGGTGCAGACGAGGAAGCCGGCCTCCTTGGCCGCCTTCACGCCGTCGACGGCGATGTCGAAGACCCCCTCGCGCTCCACGGCCAGGTCGTGGCTTTTGCGGGTGCCGTCGAAGTGGACGTTGAAGAAGAAGCGGTTGTTGGGCTTGAAGTCGGCGATCCGCTTGCGGATGAACATGCCGTTGGTGCAGAGGTAGACGACCTTCTTCCGCTCCAGGATCTTGGCCGTCAACTCGCCGATGCCGGGGTAGATCGTCGGCTCGCCGCCGCAGATCGAGACCACCGGCGCGCCGGCCTCGTCGACGGCCGCCAGGCACTCGTCGATGGTGAGCTTCTGCTTGATCGTCTTCGAGTATTCCCGAATGCGACCGCAGCCGGTGCAGGTCAGGTTGCAGGCGTGCAGCGGCTCCAGCATCAGGACCATCGGGAACTTCTTGGCCCTGGCGAGCTTCTTTTTCGCGACGTAGCCGGCGATCCGGCTGGTCGCCTCGAAGGGGAAACGCATGCGACGATCACTCCCTTGTTGTGCGTGCGTGGATCAGGATCGGTTGTGAAGAGGCGGTTCAGGCGGTCGGCCGGGGGTCGGCCGGGATTCGGCTGGCGAGCGCCCCCGGCTTCACGCGGGCGACGGCTCTGGCGTATCGCGCCAGCGCCATCGTCGGGAACGTGTCGCGATACAGGTGGTAACGGAGGTAGAAGACCCTGGGGAAGCCGGTGCCGGTGAACTCGGCCTCGTCCCACGAGCCGTCCTCGTTCTGGGCGTCGACCAGGTACTGAATTCCTCGGGCGACGGCCGGGCCGTCCGCGCGGCCCGCGGCGATCAGCCCCAGCACGGCCCAGGCGGTTTGCGAGGGGGTCGGATTCCCGGTCCCCTTCAGCGACGGGTCGTCGTAGGTCCGGCAGGTCTCGCCCCAGCCGCCGCATCCTTGCTGGACCGACTCCAGCCAGTCGGCCGCCCGAACCAGCGCGGGGTGGTCCATCGGCTGGCCGATCGCCTTGAGCCCCTGAAGGACCTGCCAGGTTCCGTAGATGTAATTCACGCCCCAGCGGCCGTACCAGCAGCCCTCCGGTTCCTGGGTCCGCCAGAGGTAGTCCAGGCCCTTGCGGACGGCCGGGTGGTCGGTCGCGAAGCCGAGGTCGCCGAGGGCCTCGATCACCCTGGCGGTGATGTCGGCGCAGCTCGGATCGAGCATGGCGTTGTGGTCGGCGAACGGGACTTTCGTGAGGACTTCGTTGTCGATGTCGACGTCGAACGCGGCCCAGCCGCCGTCCTTGTTCCGCATCGCCAACAGCCAGGTCGTGGCCCGCTGGACGGCCGCGGCGTACCGGGGCTCGTCGGCCTTGCCGCCGCGGAGCAGGGCCATCAGGACCATCGCGGTGTCGTCGATGTCCGGGTAGAAGCCGTTGGCGTACTGGAAGTGCCAGCCGGTCGGCTCGATCCCCGGCCGTCTCACCCGCCAGTCGCCGCCGCGGCGGATCTCCTTGGACAGCAGCCACTCCGCGGCCCGCTCCACCGCCGGCTCGTCGGCCGGCTCGTCGGCGTCGGCTAGCGCGATGGCCGCGATCGCCGTGTCCCACACCGGCGAGACGCACGGCTGGAACCGGGTCGTACCGTCCTCGTCGATCCGAAGGTCCTCAAGCTGCCGCCAGGCCCACGCGACCTCCTGGGAGTCGCGATCGTACCCCAGGCAGTGCAGGGCCAGGATCGTGTACACCATCGGCGGGTAGATCGCGCCGACGCCGTCGGAATCCTCGAAATGCTCGATCATCCAGCGGTGCGCCGCCCGGACGCCCGGACGCCTGAGCGCCGCGGGGGCGATCCGGTCGAGCCACTTCAACCCGCGGTCGGCCGCCAGGAAGAACCGGCTCCACGATAAGAGCGGATACCGCGGCCGGGTCCAGCGCTTCGCGCCGGCGACGAACAACTCGTCGATGTCGACCGGCGTCTTGCGAACCGGCTTGAAGTGGGAGACGATCGACAGCGGCACGACGATGGTCCGGGTCCACGACGACATCGCGTAGAGGCTGAAGCCCCAGCGCCTGGGGATGAGCGTCAACTCGGGCGGGACCGTGGGGCATTCGTCGTAGGGGATCTGGCCCAGAAGGGCGAGGTAGAAGCGGGTGAAGCTGTTGCAGGCCCCCGCGCCTCCCATGCGCAGGATCGCCTCGCGGGCCTTGACCATCTCGGGGTGGTCGACGGCCGCGCCGGTCAGCTTGAGGGCGAAGTACCCTTTCACCGACGTGCTGACGCAGGCCGGGCCGCCGGGGTAGTTGGGCCAGCCCCCCTCGGGGAGTTGGCGTTCCAGGAGGTAACGCGCGGTCTTGAGGCAGACGTCCTCGCGCTCGCGGCCGAAGAAGGCCAGCAGGAGGATGGTCTCGGATTCGAGGATCGTGTCCCCCTCCAGTTCGCCGACCCAGTGGCCGTCGTCTTTTTGGAGGCCGCGGAGCCATCCCCGCGCCCGGTCGAGCGCGGCCTCGAAGCCCTCGGCGTGGAACGGCCGATGGGTCGGTTTCGATGGGGATGGGATGGGGGTCTGGCGAGGAGCGCCTCCGTCCTTGTTGGCGATCATGCGTCGTCGATCCTCGTGCGGCTCGCGGGGCGCTCCACCGCGGAGGGATCGCCGATGATCCCCGGCGCGCCATGGAGCGGTCTCCCTCCCTGGAATGGGAGGACATCCTAAGCGCGCCGGGGAGATCCGATCAAGATCAAACCGCCTCCCGATTTGCGTTCGGCGGTTTCGACGCGCGCGTCGGGACCGGACAGACCGCCCATCCTTTCCAGCATCGCGCCGCAACGGCTCAAGGACGGAAGTAGCCGTAGCCTTCCTGTTGTTTGCGGATGACCTCGACGGCGCCGGAGGGGACGGTCCCCACGCCTGGGATCAGGTCGTCGCTTGAGAGCGACTTGTCCCGCAGCGAGTTCTCGCAGGCGACGAACCGGGCGCCCTCCTTGACGAGCGCGGCGACCTCGTCGGGGTACTCGCTTTTGTCCTTGATCAGCAGCTCCAGCCCGCCGCTATGACAGACGACCTCGAGATCGGCGTTCGGTTCCGCCTTGAGGATCCGTCGGACGTTCTTCAGCCCCTGCTTCTGACGCGCGGCGTCGGCGAAGTTGACGTGGACGACGCCCTTGAGCGTGGCGCGCGGCTCGGCGAACGCCTTGGCGCGGCTCGCGGTCGCCATCGTCAGTCCCAGTCCGACGGCCAGGCCGACCGCCGCCAGCGTCAGGGGGATGACGCGCGTTGTTATATTCATGGATGTTCTTCCGTTGCGTGGGTGGGCGTTGACGGACTCCGATCGTCGGTCGCGAATCCGCGTCATTGCTAGGTTGTGGGGCAGACGACCCGGCGCTTCTTTCAGAAGCCGTCGCGACAAGGGCGGGCCGCGACGATCCTCGCCTTCTCCCCTTGAGGGAGAAGGTGGCCCGAAGGGCCGGATGAGGGGTCGACCGGCGTCGCGATCCGTCGTAAGCCATGGGGTGACAAAAACTTCCAGTTCGATGTCTTCTGGACTCGCCACCCCTCATCCGGCCTTCGGCCACCTTCTCCCTCAAGGGGAGAAGGCCGTTTGGCGGCGGCTCGCCTGAATGTCGCGAGAGAGACCCGATCAGCGTCGAGTCGTCGGATTCTAGGACGGGAGTCAAACCCGCGCCGTCGGTCGCGATCACTCGGACGTGAAGTTGGACACGACGCGGAAGCCGCGGAGCAGAGGGAGGGAGTCGAGGAGCGCCTTGATCCGCTCCGGCGGCGTTCCGGGGGCGAGCGTGCCGCGGACCTGGACGACGCCCCCCATGACCCGCGCTCGGTCGACGTGGGCGGCGTCGCCGACGCGGCGGCGGATCCGGTGCAGGAGGTAGGGTTCCAGGTCGTCGGCCCTGGCCTTGGTTCGCAGGGGGTTGGGGGCCTTCTCGTCCGGCGGCGGGAATTCCAACTCGTCCACGACGTCGCGGACGCCCGGCGTTTGCTGGACGGCGCGGAAGGCCAGCATCGCCTCGTAGGCCGACGGCGTTCGGCCGCGGATCGTCACCTCGTCCCCGCGCGACGTCACCGCGATATTCGATCCCTTCAGCGCGGGGGTTCGCGCCAGGGCGAGCCGGGCGCGATCGTCCAGGGCGTTGGTCGCCGGCCGGGGATCGACGGCGGCGCCGAGCATCGGCGGGGG
>Ga0209916_1000996_pt1 | contig 31388 bp, 34 predicted proteins | sample ThiBio_1000_plan_FD_183956 | JGI IMG/M metagenome (GOLD analysis project Ga0209916, IMG submission 183956) | Wastewater bioreactor microbial communities from Cape Town, South Africa - Thiocy_solids_2 (SPAdes) | ecosystem: Engineered > Bioreactor > Thiocyanate-remediating > Anaerobic-Aerobic ... | reverse complement strand
AAGCCGCCGATTCAGCCTCCGGATCTCGAAGAAGAGCCAGGCCTGGAAGCCGACCATCGCGGCGATCCACGCCGGAACGTACCAGCGCGTGCCGGCCGTCAGGTAGACCGATCCCGCCATCACCGCGGCGAACCCGAGCCCGGCGACAAGCAACCGACGCCCGCTCCTGAGCATCATCTCGCGTTCGCGAACGGTCGGCGCGGTTTGCGCCGGCAGCCACGCGCCGAGCCAACCTCCCGCCAACCCGAGAAGAGGACCGACGTCTCATGACCCGCCTCCCCAGGAGCGAGCGGACGATCCTCGCCAACATACCCAGCCCGCGCCCGCCGACGTCAGCGCGACCGCGGGGTTTCGCGCTCATGAGCAACGCAATGCTCACGGTCGGTCGATCCGCTTCCCGAATCGGTCGAATCGGCCCCGACGAAGACGAGACGGTCCCGCCTGATCGCGGCGTCGAGGGGGACCGCGGACGGCGACCGTGGAGGGGGTCAAGCGGCGCGAACGACGAGACGCTCAAACGCATCGCGACGCGAACGCTCATAGCCACGCGCTTGGAATTCCAAATACGGCGTGAGGTTTGCAAATCAGGAGCCCGCCGCGCCGGGACGTTCGGGAATTCCCACGAACGTTGACGCGAAACCACGTCAAGGAGTGCAAGACCATGAAGCTCGGCAAGATCCTATTTTCTTCGGTCCTGGTCGTCCTCCTCGCCCTCGGCGTCGCGGCGAGGGCCGACTCCTCTCTCGGGTTCGCCGCGGGCGGCGGCGTCACGGCCGACGGGAGCCTCACCGGCGACATCAGCACGGCCACGCTCTTCACCTTCGCCAGCCTGACCGACGACGACCCGCCGACCGGGGTCCCGGACACGCAGACTTCGGTCATCCCCGCGACGGGGATCTTCGCGAGCATCGTTCCCGGAACGTTCATCGAGAGCACCTCCCTCGACCTCGGGGCCGCGGGCGGGACCTCGAATCCCTTCCTCACCTTGAGCCTCAACGGCTATCACTTCGTCGCGACGTCGCTGACGCATGACACGTTCGGCCCCAACGGGAGGCTGATCGATCTGGCGGGCGAGATCAACGGCCCGCCGGGCTTCACGACGGTGTCGTCCACGTTCTCGCTCGCCTTCACCCAGGCGGGCGGCCCCGGCAACACCATCGGTTACGGTGGTACGCTGGCGACCCCGCTCAACGCCATTCCCGAGCCGGCCTCGCTCGGCATGCTGGCCCTCGGCGGCCTGGCCCTCGTCGGCGTCGCGAGCCGTCGCCGCGCCTCGCGAGTCTGACGGCTCGCGCTCATCCGGGGCCGATGCCGAACCGCGCCCCTTGATGCTCGTAACGCACTCCTCGGCGCTTCGGGTTCATCCCCGAAGCGTCCGATCGCTTTTGCCGCCCACCCCATCCCATCACCTCCGATCCCGCCCGCGGGCCCTGTTCTCGGGCTGGCATTTCGGGCAGAGATAGGTCGGTCGGCCGATCAAGCCGGCGATCTTCGTCTTCACGATCGGCCCGCCACAGTTCTTGCAGGGCAGGCCGGCGCGGCCGTACATGGCGTTGACGGCCAGGAAGCCCCCCTCCAGACCCAACACGGTGCGATAGCCGGCGTCGAAGCTGGCGCCCTCGGCCTCGATCGCCCGTCGCAGGACCGGCCGGATCGCCGCGTGCAGGCGGCCGACCTCCGCGGGGGTCAACTCGGCCGAGATCCGCAAGGGATGCAGGCGGGACTCGAAGAGGATCTCGTCGGCGTAGATGTTGCCGATCCCCGCCAGCACCTTTTGATCCAGCAACGTCGGCTTGACCGCCCGCCGGGTCCGCGCCAGCCGCGCGGCCAGATCGTCGCGGCCGATCTCCAGGGCGTCGGGGCCCTGCGCGCGGGCGAAGGCGGCCTCGGCCTGCTCGGGACCGGGGAACCAGAGGAACCGGCCCAGCCTGCGGGCGTCGCAATACCAAACCGAGGCGTCCGGGTTCGCCAGCCGGAACGTCAGGCGGACGTGTTCGGGTCGGTCGGGCTCGACGAGCCGAAACCCTCCAGTCATCCGGGGCTGAATGACGATGATCCCCGCGTCGGCGGCCAACTCGACGACCACCCACTTGCCTCGCCTTCCCACCCGCGCGACCACCGCGCCGGCGCGACCCGTGACGAACTCGTCGAGGGCGACCCCCTGGAGCATCGTCGGGTCGTGAAGCTCCAGCGCCGCGATCCGCCGGCCCTCCAGGGCCGGGCGCAGGCCGCGAACCATCGTCTCGACCTCGGGAAGCTCGGGCATCGTCGCCTCGCACGCTTAATTAGAAGAGGACCGCTTGCAAACGCGAAAAGGCGATCCATTGTACGGGACGACCGCTCCGCGCGAAAGCGGGCCGGAGTCCGCAAGAAACCCGTCGTCGCGAGAGCAAAATCCGTCAGAGACGATGAAGGTTCTTGACAGACGGCCGTCCGTATTGAAAACTATCATCCGATGACCGTGCAAGGATTCCATCAGAACGGGTCGGCCATGCTCCCAGAGACCCGACGTCGACGGCTTCGCGAGTTGATCGCGAGGCAGGGCTACGCGACGCTCGACGAGCTGGTCAAGACGCTGAACGTCTCCGAGAGCACGGCGCGGCGGGACCTGGAGGCGCTGGAACTCACCGGCGCGATCCGGCGGACCCACGGCGGCGCGGTCGCCTCCGACGGGTCCGACCACAAGCACGGCCTGCCGGCGTTCGACGACCGCACCCACACGGCGATGGCCGAGAAGCGGGCGATCGGCGAGGCGACGGCGGCCCTGATCGAAAACGGCGACTCGATCCTGCTGGACGGCGGCACGACCACGTTGGAGGTCGCCCGGGCGCTCCTGGCGCGAGACATCCACACCCAGATCGTGACCAACAGCCTGCCGATCGCCCAACTGGTGGCGTCGAACCCGCGGACGGACCTGATCCTCATCGGCGGCTCGGTCTATCCCAGGACGGGCGTGGCGCTGGGCCCGTTGTCGATCGCGATGATGCGGGAGATTCGGGTTCGGGTGGCGATCCTGGGGGCGGGCGGAATCATGGCCGACGGCGTGTACAACTCCAATCTGCTTCTGGTGGAGACCGAGCGCCGGATGATGGCCTGCGGCCAGGAGGTCGTCATCACCGCGGATCGGACCAAGTTCGGTCGCGCGGCTTTGGCGAGGCTTTGCGGCTGGGACGAGGTGACCCGACTGGTCTGCGACGTCGGGGCGCCGGAGGACCAGCGGGCGACGGTGGCGGCGGCCGGCGTGATCGTCCACGCCGTCGAGACCGCCGGCAACGACGGCGCGACGGAACCCAAGGGCGATTCGACCGACGAGAGGACCGAGGCATGAGCGCGACGGCGACGGCGACCCGCGACCAGATCGAAAGCCTGGTGCGGTCGATCATCCTCAAGAGCATGGGCGCCCCGGCGCCGTCCCCGACGAACGGGAACGGCGCGGCGGGCGCGCCCAGGGTGGTCGTCAACATCTCGGCCCGGCATTGCCACCTGACGCAGGACGACGTCGACGTCCTCTTCGGCGAGGGCCACCAACTGACGCCGATGAAGCGGCTGTACCAGGACACCGACTTCGCCTCCGAGGAGACGGTGGCGGTGGTCGGCCCTCGGCAGCGGATGATCCCCGGCGTGCGGATCCTGGGCCCCTGCCGCAAGTTCAGTCAGGTGGAGCTGGCGTTCACCGACGCGATCAGCCTGGGGATCGACGTGCCGGTGCGGCTCTCCGGCGACGTCGAGGACACCCCCGGTTGCCTCTTGATCGGCCCCAAGGGCTCGCTGGTGTTGCCCAAGGGGGTGATCCGGGCGGAGCGTCACGTCCACATGGGCCCGCGCGACGCCGAATACTATGGCGTGAAACACCTGGATCGCATGAACATGAAGGTCGAAAGCCCCTGCCCCAGCACGCTGGAGGGGCTTTTGGTGCGGACCCATCCGGACTGGAAGCTGGAGGTCCACATCGACACCGACGAGGCCAACGCCTGCGACCTGGCGCACGCCTCCCGCGTGATCTTGACGAAGGCCTGAATCCGACGGGCCGGCGTCGCGGACGCATCGGCCGTCTCCATTCCTGACCCCACCGCGAAAGGAGGGCCCCCGTGGCCTCCGCATCCCTCGAAGCGCTCGGAATGATCGAAACCAAGGGGTTCGTGGCGCTCGTCGAAGCGAGCGACGCGATGCTCAAGGCGGCGAACGTGGAGTTGGTCGGCTGGGACAAGGTCGGCAGCGGCCTGGTCACGGCGTTCGTCGCCGGCGACGTGGCGGCGGTGAAGGCGGCGGTCGACGCCGGGGCCGCGGCGGCCAGCCGGATCGGCGAGGTCGTCAGCGTCCAGGTGATCCCCCGGCCCCACGAGGACCTCGGCGGCGTCCTGTCGTTCGTCAAGGCCGCCCCGGCGCCCGCGACGCCCAAGGCGTCCTGAACCGGAGAGGGGGCGACCGAGATGGCGACGGCACAAAAGCCCGCGACTCGCGGGAGCAATGGGAGCCTGAGGATGAACGGCGAGGCGCTGGGACTGATCGAGACCAAGGGGCTGGTGGGGACCATCGAGGCCACCGACGCGATGCTCAAGGCGGCGAACGTCGTGCTGGCCGGCAAGATCCAGGTCGGCGGCTCGTTCGTCACGACCCTGGTCCGCGGCGACGTCGGCAGCGTCCGCGCCGCCGTCGAGGCCGGCGCCGAGGCCGCCAGCCGCGTCGGCGAGCTGGTCAGCGCCCACGTCATCCCCCGTCCGGACGCCGCGGTGATCCGCGCGTTCCTGGGCTGAGACCGGCTCCTCCCGATCGATCCACCCCAACCACGGAGCCGAATCCATGAACGGCCAAGCGCTGGGCCTCGTCGAGACGATGGGCCTGGTCTGCATCATCAACGCGGTCGACGCCATGCTGAAGGCGGCGGCCGTGGAACTCGCCAGCCCGATCGTCAAGCTCGACGGCGGGGTCGTCGCGGTCATGATCCGCGGCGACGTCAGCAGCGTCCGCGCCGCGGTCGAGGCGGGCGCCGAGGCCGCCGGCCGCGCCGGCGAGCTTCGCGCCGCGCACGTCATCCCGAGGCCCGGCGCGGCGGTCGTCCGCGCCTATCTGGGGGCGTCGCGCTGACATGAAAGTCCTCGTCGCCAACCTGGGCAGCACCAGCTTCAAGTACCGCCTCTTCAACCTGGACGACCCGGCCGAGCCGGTCCTGGCCCGAGGGGCGATCGACCGGATCGGCTCGCCGCTTTCCCGGGTCTCCTGCAAGACCGACCGGGGGGAGGTCGAGGCCACCCGACAGGTCGCCGACCACGGCGACGCGGTGCAGATCTGCCTGGACCAACTCGTCGACCCGGAGATCGGGGTCCTGAAAGACCCGTCGGAGGTCTCGGCGATCGGCTTCAAGGCGGTCCACGCCCGCAACCTGACCGGGGTCCAGTTGGTCGACGAGTCGGTCCTTCAGGCGATGGAGGCGTTCAACGACGTCGCCCCCGCCCACAACCCCCCCTACGTCAAGGTCATGCGGGAATTGCGAAAGCGGTTCCCCAAGCTGCCGCTGGTCGCCGCCTACGAGACCGGCTTCCACCGGACCATCCCGGAAGCCCACCAACGGTACGCGATCCCGGAGGAATGGTCGACCACGCTGGGGATTCGCCGCTGGGGATTCCACGGCGCGAGCCACCGCTACATCTCCTGGCGGATCGCCGAGCTTCTGGGCCGCAAGGATCTCAAGGTCGTCTCCTGCCACCTGGGGGGAAGCTCGTCCTTGACGGCGATCCGCGACGGCGCGTCGATCGCCACCAGCATGGGGATGAGCCCGCAAAGCGGCCTGCCCCAGAACAACCGCGCCGGCGACTTCGACCTTTTCGCCCTCCCCTACCTGCTCCGCGAGACGGGCAAGAGCCTCGACGACGTGCTGTTCGAGCTGGCCGAGCGATCCGGCCTGCTGGGGATCTGCGGCAAGAACGACGTCCGCGACGTGGAGGCCGCCGCCGCGGCCGGCGACGTCTCGGCCCAGCTCGCGGTGGACGTGTTCGTCGCCTCGATCCGCCACTACCTGGGGGCGTACCTCCTGGAGTTGAACGGGGCCGACGCGATCGTCTTCACCGGCGGCATCGGCGAGAACTCGTCGTTGATCCGATCCAAGACCCTGGCCGACCTCGACTGGTTCGGGATCGACCTGGACCCCGACCTGAACGCCGGAGGCCCCCACGAGCGGCGGATCTCCACGGAGAAGTCCCGCGTCCAGGTCTGGATCGTGCCGACCAACGAGGAACTGGTGGTCGCCCGCCAGTCGCAAGCGCTGTTGAAGTCCGGCCGCTCCGGCATCGCCTGAGCGGGCCTCGTCCACTCCAAGACCCACGGGACTATCCGCCGATGTTCCTGGCCCGCGTGACGGGAAGCCTGGTGGCGACCCAGAAGGTCGCCACGATGACCGGCCGCAAGCTCCTTCTGGTCGAGCCCTACCGGGTCGACCCCAAGGAGGGGGACCGCCTGGTCCCCACCGGGCGGACCTTCGTCGTCGTGGACGCCCTGGGGGCGGGCGTCGACGAGATGGTCCTCGTCTGCCAGGGCTCAAGCGCCCGCCTCACGCCCGAGACCGAGAAGCTCCCCATCGACGCCGTGGTCATCGGCCTGGTCGATACCGTCGACGTCCGGGGCCGCGTCCTCTTCTCGGCCCGAGACCCGGTCTGACCCTCGGCCCTTCGAAACGATCGCCGTCGCCCGCATGGACCTCGACCCAGCCCAGGAACCCCGGTTTCCGTCATGCAAACCACAGAAGATCTGATCCGAAACGTGGTCCAGCAGGTCCTCACCCAGATGGGGACCGGCCCCGCCCCGAGCAACGGCCACGCCGCGGCCAAAACCCCCGCGGGGGGCGACCTGGGCGTCTTCGCGAGCGTCGAGGAAGCCACGACCGCCGCCGAGGCCGCCTTCAAGGTCTTCCGCGAACGACCGCTTTCCGACCGCGCGAAGGCGATCGCCGTCATCCGCGGGATCTGCGTCGAGCAGGCCGACGAACTGGGACGGCTGGAGCTGGAGGAGACCAAGATCGGCCGGCTCGACCACAAGATCGCCAAGCTTCGCGACACCATCCCGCTGATTCCGGGCGTCGAGTACCTCCGCACCGACGTCGCGGCCGGCGACGGCGGCACGACCTTCACCGACTACACCCCTTTCGGCGTCATCGGCTCGATCACCCCGGTGACGCACAGCCTGCCGACCCTGGCCGCCAACGCCATCAACATGCTGGCCGCGGGCAACACGGTCGTCTTTAACGCCCATCCCTCCGGCCGCGCCATCGCCGCCCTGGGAGTCAAGCGGTTCAACAAGGCCATCGCCGCGGCCACCGGGCTTGAGAACCTGCTGACGATCATCGACCCGCCGACCATCGAATCGGCCAACGCCCTCTTCGCCAGCCCCAAGGTCCGGCTCCTGGTCGTCACCGGCGGCCCCGCCGTCGCCCGCGCGGCACTCGCCAGCAAGCGCCGGGCGATCGTGGCCGGCCCCGGCAACCCGCCGGTGGTCGTCGACGCCACCGCCGACCTGGACCTGGCCGCCCGCTCGATCGTCGCCGGCGCCGCGTTCGACAACAACGTCCTCTGCATCGGCGAGAAGCAGGTCTTCGCCGTCGCCCCGGTCTTCGACAAGCTGATGGAGGCGATGCCGAAATACCAGGCGTTCCGCCTCTCCGCCCCCCAGGTCGACGCGCTCACGAACGCCGCGTTCGAGACCGGCTCCGACGGCAAGCCGCACGTCCGCAAGGGGTTGGTCGGGAAAGACCCGGCCATCCTGGCGGCGCACGCGGGAGTGAAGATCCCGGCGGCCACGCAGTTGCTCTACGGCGAGACCGGGTTCGACCACCCGTTCGTCCAGGAGGAGCAGATGATGCCGTTCGTCCCGTTCGTCAAGGCGGCGGACGTCGACCGGGCGCTCGCCATGGCGCGCGAGAGCGAGCACGGCTTCGGCCACACGGCCGTTCTGCACTCGCGCGACGCCGCGCTGATGACCCGGATGGCCAGGCTGATGGACTGCACCATCTTCGTGGTCAACGGCTCGTCGCTCGACGGCCTGGGCGGGACCGCCGTGCCGTCGTTCTCGATCGCCGGCCCCACCGGGGAGGGCGTGACCACCCCCCTGACCTTCACCCGGCAACGGCGGTCGGCCATGGCCGGCGGCTTCCGGTTCGCCTGAGCCCGACCGCGGAGGGGCCTTCCGATGCAGATCGGCCGCGTGGTCGCCACGGCGACATCCACCGTCAAGCACCCGACCTTCGAGAAGGAACGGCTCCTGGTCGTCCAACTCGAAGCCGCCGACGGCGCGGCCGACGGCGAGCCCGTCCTGGCCTTCGACCGCCTCGGCGCCCGCAAGGGGAGCCGAGTGATCCTCACCAGCGACGGCGCGGCGCTTCGGAAGATGCTCGGCCGCGACACCCCCGGACGCTGGAGCGTCATGGCCCTCCCCGACGACCTTTGAAGTGAAACGATCATGACGCGATCACCCTTCTCCCCTTGAGGGAGAAGGCCGGACGGAAGACGACCCTGATTCGGCGGAACGATCGTGACGACCCAGGCGTGGACCGGATTCGAGACGACGCGGAGGACGACGGCCCCGGGGCCTTTCCCGGCCGTCGCGCGCGCCGACGATCCGATCCGGGCCGTCGACGAGGCCGTTCGCGCCGTGCTGGCCGAGATGTTCGGCCCGGCCCGCGCCGCGACGCCGACGCCTCCCCGATCGGCCGTCGAGCCGGTCTTCGCCGATCGCCTCCTCGGACTCAAGCAAGCCCAGGCGCTCGCGCCGGGGACGACGATCCGGATCGCCGCGGGAACGGTCGTCACCCCCCTGGCCCGCGACCTGTTGAAGAAGAACGACGTCGTCGTCCGCCTCGCCGGGCTGGCGGAGGTCGCCGCGACGGCGAGGGGCGAATGGGCCTTCGCGATCGAGTCCGGCGCGGGCTGGCTCTCGGCTCTTCGGCGGTCGCTGCTGGAGGACGCCGGACTCTGGCGCGAGTTGGACCCGGACGTCGACGCCGCGGCCGCCTGGCTGGGCGCGGGCTCGGGGCGAGGCGCGCTGCTGGTGACCAGCGACGGCGCCACGGCCGTGTGGCGAGGCTGCCAACGCCCGGGCGTCCGCGCCGCGTTCGCCAGCGAGCCGGCCGACGTCCACCGCGCCACCGAAACGTTGGGGGCGAACCTGATCGTCATCGACCCGGCGGCCAAGTCGATCGCCTGGATCAAGCAACTCGCGACCGCGTTTCGAAGGGCCGGCGCGCCGCGCGACCCGTTCGAAGCCGGCCGCGGGATCGGAGGGACGCCGTGAGGATCGTCGAGGTCGTGGGACGGGTCACGCTGTCGCGGGTCAACCCGAGCCTCTCCGGGGCGCGGTTCCCCATCGTCCGGCCGATGCCCCTGGAGGCGCTCCGCGACGGCGCCGACGTCCGCGGCGAGGAACTGGTGGCCTACGACCGGCTCGGCGTCGCGCCGGGCGACCTGGTCGGGCTCAGCGAGGGGGGCGAGGCGGCCAACCCCTTCGGCCGGACCTTGACGCCGGTCGACGCCTACTGCGCCTGCCTGATCGACGATATCTCATTCTAGTGCTTTGTCACGACTCGATTCAGCGTGGTTCCCGTAGGCTGGGTCTGGACCCAGCCCACAGAGGCCGAGGCTTCTCCAAGCTGGGTCTCGACCCAGCCTACAAGAAGCAGTCGACGACATCTCATTCTAGGCATACAAGCGGAACTTCACGAAACGATCTTTCCGACCATGACGAGGCGAGGAGGGCGGCCATGAGCGTCCAGAACGAGTGGAAGCTGCGGGAGCAGATGTGCGAGATCGGCCGCCGGCTCTACAACAAGGGCTTCGCGGCGGCCAACGACGGCAACATCAGCTACCGCCTGAGCGAGGACCGCGTCCTCTGCACCCCGACGCGCGTCTCCAAGGGCTTCATGAAGCCCGACGACCTGTGCATCGTCGACATGGACGGCAAGCAGGTCTCCGGCAAGCGCAAGCGCTCCAGCGAGATCCTCCTGCACCTCTCCGCGCTCAAGGTCCGGGCCGACCTTCGCTCCTGCGTCCACTGCCATCCGCCCCACGCCACGGCGTTCGCCGTCGCCCGCGAGCCGATCCCCAAGTGCGTGCTGCCGGAGATCGAGGTCTTCCTGGGCGAGGTCGCCATCGCCCCCTACGAGACCCCCGGCACCCAGACCTTCGCCGACACCATCGTCCCCTACATCAAGGACACCGAGACGATCCTCCTGGCCAACCACGGCACCATCACCGCCGGGACGGACCTTGAGGACGCCTACTTCAAGACCGAGATCATCGACGCCTACTGCCGAATCCTGCTTCTGGCCAAGCAACTGGGCCGGGTGAACTACTACGGCGACGAACAGGCGGCCGAACTCATCAAGATCAAGCCCCGGCTGAACATCCCCGATCCGCGTCTGACCCGCGGACTTGAGAACTGCGACCTCTGCGGCAACAGCCTCTTCCGCGAGGGCTACGGCGACTTCTCCCCCGAGCCCCGCGTCTTCGTCCACCCCAAGCTGGTCGACCAGGCCGCCCGGGCCGGCGAGACCTCGACGTGCGGCTGCTCCGCCGGCCGCGCCGAGTTTCCCGCCGCCGCCGACGCCAAGCCGTCCCCGAACGGCGAGGCCGCCGGCTCGGACGTCGACGCGCTGGTCAAGTCGATCACCGACCAGGTCATGGCGGCGCTCGGCGGCTCGAAGTAACGCGGCGGCGAACACGGCGACGGTCCACGGTTACGGCCCGAGGGGGGGCCGCTGAGATGCAGAAATCACTCGATCGAAAGCTGGCCGCGATCCACGCCGACCCGAGCGGCTGCCGCGAGTTCATCCTCGCCGACGCCAAGGACGCCGACATGGCCACCGGCCTGGGCGCCCCCGGCGAGAGCCCCGAACGCCACGACGGCGAGGTCCGCTTCAAGACCCTCGAAGAGTACCGCCGCCAGATGCGGCTGGTGGCCAGGCAGGAACTCGTCGACATCATGCTCATGTCGGCCAGTTCCAACCATGCGTTGACGTTCGGCGAACGGCTCTTCGCCGACTCGCCGGTGACGCCCGCCATCCGCGCCAACGACACCACCGACATCTTCCTCGCCCGCGGCTCCTCCTACGCCGCGGAGCCGTCGCGGCCGTTCCGCACCGCCAGCCTCGACCACGCCATGTGCGGCCACCTCGACTGCAAGCCCGAGGAACGCGCGCTGGGGGCGAACCTGGGACTCTACAGCGTCACCTTCAACAACGACCTGGGCCACGACCTGGCGACCATGGAACGCTTCCACGCCTTCCGCGAGGAGGCCGAGCGCAAGGGGTTCCGCTACTTCCTGGAGGTGTTCGACCCCAACGTCGAGACCGGACTCTCGCCCGACGTCCTGCCGGGCTACCTCAACGACATGATCACCCGGATGCTCGCCGGGGTCGCCCCCGCCGGCCGGCCGGTGTTCCTCAAGGTCGTCTACCACGGCCCCAGGGCGATGGAGGAGTTGGTCCGGTTCGACCCCCACCTGGTCGTCGGCATCATGGGAGGCTCGGCGGGGACCACCCGCGACGCCTTCCAGCTCCTGCACGACTGCCGCGAGCACGGCGGCAGGGCCGCGCTCTACGGCCGCAAGATCAACAACGCCGAGAACCAACTGGCGTTCGTCCAGTTCCTCCGCCTGATCGCCGACGGCCAGATCGATCCCGTCGACGCCGTGAAGGCGTACCACGCCGTCCTGGGCAAGCTGGGGATCGCCCCGAACCGCCGGTTGGAGGACGACCTGCAAACCACCGAACAGTCGATGCGCTACGGCGGGACGTCGGTCGCGGTACCGGCGATGCCGGCGGCGACGGCCGTCGCCCCGTCGCTCGTCGCGGCGAAGCCGTCGACCAACGGCAAGCCCTCGGCGAACGGCGCGACGCTCGGCAACGGCTGGCGCGTGCCGGCCAGGCCGCTGGTGACCGAGTCGCGACCCTCGCGGGAGAACGGCGGCGCCGCCGCGGCGTTCGCCGCGACCGCCGACGGTCGCCCCGACTTCGCCAAGATGAGCCCGGTCGACCGCCTGGCCTACCATCGCGCCCGGCTGGGGCTGGGGCGCTGACTCGGCCGGACGGTTGCGATACCCTGACTTCCTGACCCGACGTTCCACGGGACCGGAGCCGCCCCCGGGCGGGAGGAATCGCATGTCGTCCGTCCGATCGCGCGTCCCGCTGGCGGCCCTCGCCGCCCTGCTCCTCCTGGCCGTCCCGGCGGCGGCCGAGGAGGACTACGTCAAGGCGCACTACACCAAGTACGAGTTCCTGATTCCGATGCGCGACGGCGTCCGCCTCTTCACGGCGGTCTACGTCCCCAAGGATCGGTCGCTGACGTACCCGATCATGCTCAACCGGACGCCCTACGGCGTGGCCCCCTACGGAGCCGACGCCTACCGCTCCGAGCTGGGCCCCTCCCCGCCGTTCAGCCGCGACGGCTTCGTCTTCGCGTATCAAGACGTGCGCGGACGGTACATGTCGGAAGGCGAGTACGTCAACGTCCGTCCCGTCCGGCCGATCAAGACCGACGCGGCCGAGATCGACGAGAGCAGCGACGCGTACGACACGATCGACTGGTTGGTCAAGAACGTCGGCGGCAACAACGGCAGGGTGGGCCAGTGGGGGATCTCCTACCCCGGCTTCTACACCACGATGGGGATGATCGGCGCCCACCCCGCGCTCAAGGCGTCGTCGCCGCAGGCTCCGATCGCCGACTGGTTCGCCGGCGACGACTGGCACCACAACGGGGCGCTCTTCCTCGCGCACGCCTTCAACTTCATGTCCGGCTTCGGCCATCCCCGGCCGGAGCCCGTGAAGCGGTACGCGACTCATAGCTATATGTACAACGACAAGCCCGACGGCTACGCCTTCTTCCTCGACCTGGGCCCGCTCTCCAACGTCGACGCCCGCTACTTCAAGGGGGACGTCGCGTTCTGGAACGAGATGATGGGACACCCGAACTACGACGACTGGTGGAAGGCCCGCGACGTCCGCCCCCACCTGAAGGACGTCAAGCCGGCGGTGCTCAACGTCGGCGGCTGGTACGACGCGGAGAACCTCTTCGGACCCCTGGAGACCTACCGCGCCGTCGAGGCCGCCAACCCCGGGACGACCAACGTCCTGGTCATGGGCCCCTGGCTCCACGGCGGCTGGGCCGGCGGCGACGGCGCGGCGCTGGGGCCGATCGCCTTCAACTCCGACACCGCCGCGTATTATCGCGAGAACATCGAGTTCCCCTTCTTCCGCTCCATCCTCAAGGGGGGCGACCAGGACTCCCGGCACTTCCCCGAGGCCCGCGTCTTCGAGACCGGCACCAACCAGTGGCGCGAGTTCGACGCCTGGCCCCCCGAGGCCGCCAAGCCCAAGAGCCTCTTCCTGGCCGCCGGCGGCCGAGTCTCCTTCTCCCCCCCCGAGCCCGACGCCGGGCCGCCCTACGACGAGTACGTCAGCGACCCCGCCAAGCCCGTCCCGTTCATCGACGCGATCTCCAACCGGATGACCGCCGACTACATGATCCAGGACCAACGCTTCGCCGCGCGTCGGCCCGACGTCCTGGTCTACCAGACCGAACCCCTGGCCGAAGACCTGACCCTCGTCGGGCCGATCCAGGTCAAACTCAACGTCTCGACGTCGGGGACCGACTCCGACTGGATCGTCAAGCTGGTGGACGTCTTCCCCGACGACTTCGCCGGCAAGACCGTCGACGACGAACCCCTGGCGAGCTTCCAGGGCCTCGTCCGCGGCGACGTGATCCGTGGACGCTTCCGCGACGGTCTGTCGAATCCCCAGCCGTTCCAGCCGGGCCAACCGACCGCCGTGAACTTCACGATGCGCGACGTCGCCCACACGTTCCGATCCGGCCATCGAGTGATGGTCCAGATCCAGAGCACCTGGTTCCCCCTGGTCGACCGCAACCCCCAGAAGTTCGTCGACATCGCCGCCGCCGCCCCCGAGGACTTCCAAAAGGCAGTCCAGCGCGTCTTCCGCGACGCCTCCGCCCCCTCGCGGCTGGAGGTCCTGGAACTGCCCCGGTGACGAATCGATCCACACCAGACTGAAGCGCGTGTGGGTTCGTTCGTCCGCGACGCCCGCCGCTTCGACGACGCATCATGTTACGCCACAAAATATTAAGCGCGACCTCGGCGGCTTCGTTCGTCGTGGTCGAGATGTGTTTTCGAAGGTCTCCTCCGACTTGTCGTCGCCGCGATCCCGGCGGCGGCGGATCACCGGGTCGGCGTGAGCCCGGGCGGTCGTCGGCCGCGGTCTCGAACTGCATTCATGCAATCGAATTGTCAAAGAACGACGATCCACCCGGTATGATCGCGGGCGGAACTCGCGGGATTTCAGAATTCCGTCGGAATTTCGACACTCGTCGCCAAACACCACCGAGAAGAGGGTCGGCGGGCGGTCGCCCCGGGTTTCATCGCCCGCATGCTCGCGACGGCGACCCGCCGGCTTATAATGAGTCGATCCCGTCCAGCCGTCGAGGACTCGGCCGGAAACCTCGCGACGAGAGAGGAAGTCGATGAACCGTCCGTCGTATCGCGTCACGGAACTGCTTGGCGACGGCATCGGCGCCGAGCTTTCCGAGGCGGTCCACCAACTGGCCGAGGCGCTGCCGATCCGATTGGAGTTCGTCCCGGTGGACCTCCGCGTGGAGAACCGCCGGGCCAAGGGGAAGGTGGTCTACGACGAGGCCGTCGCGACGATCCTCGACACCCGGGTCGCCCTCAAGCACCCGACGGCGACGACCGAGGAGAGCCCCAACGCGGTCCTCCGGCGGCGGCTGGACCTCTCGGTGATTCATCGCCCGGTCTACACCATCCCCGGCGTCCCGACCAACTTCCGCCGGGAGTTGGACCTGGACATCGTGCGGATCGCCACCGGCGGCACCTACGACGACCCCGGGAGGATGATCGGCGACGATGGGGCGGTCAGCCTCCGGATCGTCGAGCGCCGGCCCGTCCGCGAGGCCGCCCGCTACGCCTTCAACCTGGCGCGGAAGACCGGCAAGCGGGTGACGAGTTCGTCGAAGTACACGATCCAGAAGGCGACCGACGGTCTTTTCGAGCAGGTGGCCGCGGAGGTCGCCGGCCAGTTCCCCGAGGTGCCGCACGGCGTCGAGTTGTTCGACGCGCTCCTGGGCAAGGTCATCATGGCGCCGGAGAAGTTCCAGATCGTGCTGGTGTTGAACGAGTACGGCGACTTCCTCTCGGACATGGCGTGCGGGCTGGCCGGCTCGCTGGGCATAGGCGCGAGCGCCAACCTGGCGTTCGACGCCTCGGCGGTGGTCCGGGTGGCGTTGTTCGACGCGGCCCACGGCACCGCGCCGGACATCGCCGGCAAGGGCCTGGCCAACCCCACGGCGATCTTCCTGGCGTTCTCCCTGCTTTTGTACCAGTTGGGCGAGATCGCCTTGGGCCAGGCGGTGAAGAACTCCACGTTGGACCTGCTCCGCGAGGGGACGCGCACTCGCGACCTGGGAGGCGGCGAGACGACCGCGAGCTTCACCGCGGCCGTCGCCGCCGAGGTCGCTCGCCGACTGGCGAAGCGGCCCCCGGCGGCCGGCTGAGGGCCTTCTCGCTCCGCCGTCGTCACTGGACGCGGGAGTCGTCGCCGTAGTCGTGGCCCTGGAACTCGCGGGCGCGGGCCTCGGAGATGGCGCGGAGCAGGCCGTTGTTGAGGCGGCGGTACAGGGTCGATCGGTACGCGGCCGGGGCGTCGCGGTCGATCCAGGCGCGGGCCTCGTCGGGCATTCGGCGCACGCCCAGCGACTCGGCGATGGCGCCCATGGCGACGAACCGCTCGGCCTCCGACTGATAGAGGACGAGGCTGGCGCGGGCGTCCTCGAACCGGCCGGTCGAGATCAGGCTGTCGATTAGGATGCCGATCAGGACGCCGCGGAGCCCGCGCTGCTGGACGGAGGCGACGGCCCGGGCGGCGAGATTGTAGCTGCGGGTGGCGTCGTCGTCGCGGCCGCGACGGGCCTGGAACTCGGCGACCAGGACCAGGGCGCGGGCGCGGGCCTCGGCGTTTCGGATCCGATCGGCCAGATCGGTGGCGCGCTGGTACTGGCCGGACTCGCCGGCGGCGGTGGCCAGCCGCTCCTTGGCGCGGTTGCGCCAGATCGGCCGCTCGATTTCGTCGGCCAGCGTCGCCCCTTCCTCCAGGATCTCGTCGGCCTGGTCGGCATAGGCCGCGCGGTCCTCCTCGCTGGACTGGGGGCCGCGGTCGTCGATGGAGGCCGCGGCGTACTCCAGGGCGACGACGGCGCTGCCGACGGCCATGTTCTCGACGGCGCGGTCGAGGTACTCGCTGCGATACGTCGGGTTGCGGATCTGGGAGGCCATGGCGGCGGCCCGGCGCCATTCCAGGCGGGCCGTGCGGATCGCCAGGCGGCCGTCGATGTGGGGGAGGCCGCCGCCGGGATCGTCGGGGAAGAGGCGGACCTGGGGCTTGCCCTCGCGAAGCAGGGAGTCGGCGAGTTGGCCGGCGGTGGTGACGATGGAGATGATGAGCTGGTCGTGGATCAGGTCGTTGGTCTCCTCGGGCGCGGCGGTCGCCGCTTCCTCGGTCGCGCGGTGGGCCAGCACGAGTTGGTTGCTGAGGATGGCCCCGCGGGCGATCTGGAGCATGATCCGCCCGCGCTCGCCGGGCTCGGAGATGAGTCTGGCGGTGTCGATCATCTCCGGGGTGATCCGCAAGCCCCCCGTGACGGCCCCGCCGCCCGAGCCGCCGGACTGGAGCAGGAACGGCGCGATTCCGGGGTCGTCCGGGAAGCGGACGTTGACGCCCGGGCCCAGCGGGATCCGCCCGGCGTCGGGCGGAGGCAAGGGGCCCGGCGCGTCGGGGCCCTCCATGCCCGGCGACTCGCGCAACGGCGCGTCCGGGCGGTAGTCCGGGACCGAGGACCTGCCGGTCCCCGTCCCCGCGCCGCTCCCGGAGGAGAGGGGGGCGACGTCCTGGGCGCGGGTCGTGGCGGGCGGAAGCGCCCCGGCCGCCGCGAGGGCCAGCGGGAGCGCCGCGTATCGGAGCATCGGGTGTCGGGGCCGCATGGGGTCTATCCTCAAGTCCGATCCTCGGGATGGCCGACGATTCGGGTCGCCCCTTTCGACCGGCGGATCTTCAAGACGCGGTCGGCGCGCGGCCGACGACCTCAAGGATGCCCCGCGTTCCCCCCGCGGTCAAATCGCGGCCCGGGCCGCTCGCGACGGCTTTTCGAAGACCCGTCGCGGATTGTCGACCAGGGCGAGTTTAGCGACCTCCAGCGCCCGCTCGACCGTCCAGCCTTGCTTGACGACCGCCTCCCCGGCCAGGGTCTCGGCGAGGACGCGGCGGTACATGTCGAACTTCGGCAGGATGAATTCGAGCTTGTAGGCGTCGGAGTAGTAGCCCAGGAGCTTCACCTTGGGAACGGCCTGGATCCGCGCCTTCAGGTCGGCCGCGATGAACGCCGGGACGTTCGAATACCACCAGTGGCCCATCGGCAGGACGTTGGGGAAGATCCACGAGTACGCCACCAGCTCGGCCCCGGCGTCGGGCGCGAGCGTGGAGACCGGGAACGTCACCCCCGAGAAGTGGTTGAACAACGCGCGATATTCGTACAGGCTGACCCGGCGGTCGAACAGGTCGCGGCCTCCGGCCACGCCCGCCGGGTAGACGTCGCGAACCGGGCCGATCATCAGGTCGAACGGCAGGCCGAAATCGGCGCAGAACTCGGCCAGCATCCAGAAGACGGTCGCGCGGATCTCGTCGTGTTCGTCGGGGCGGAGGTCCAGGCCGCGGAGCGCCCGTCGGATCGGCGTGACCGCCCGTTTCGGCGCGGCCGGCCGCGGCGCGAAGTCCGGCGGCAGGCTGACGGCGCAGGCCCGCGCCCCCCTGGCGACGAACCGCTCGAACAACGCGCCGATCGCCGCGCGCAGGCCCTCCAGGTCGCCGACGTCCACGCCGGTCGCCGCCTTCAGCCGCTCGACCGTCCCGGGCCGGTGGAGCTTCAGCGCCAGATCGTCGGTTCGCAGGCAGGGGACGTACTTCTCGACGTCCCAGCCCTCCAGCGGGTCGTCGAAGTCGTTGGTGAGGAAGACGGCCTCCAGGTTGGTCGTCCTCCAGACCTTCTCGTCCCAGGCGGCGCCGTCGCGGTCGTGAAGCGCGCGATCGTAGAGGCCGGGGACGTCCTCGGGACCGATCCGGTCCCCCTCGAAGCCGTGGAACGTCCGGGCGATCTCCACCAGCCAGGAGTACTGGACCGTGTTGTCCAACGTCGCCAGCCGACGGGCGAGGTTCTCGACGCGGGCGCGGGGGGGAAGTTCCGGGGCGACGTCGGCCGCGGGCATGCCGGCGGAATGGGCCAGCTCGGTGTAATAATGGTATCCTAGAATCTCGTCGAGGTCGCGAGCCGCGGGCCGGTGCGGGTCGATATGCGAGTGGGGGTCGAAGATCGGCCAGCGGCGAATCTCCTCCAGCAGTTCGCGGGCGGGTTCGGAGACGCGGCGGAAGGGGCTCTCGGCGGTCATGTCGGCCTTGCCTGAAAAGGGGCGGACGGGTCGGAGCGGCGCCGACCCGCGCGGGACTCGCTTTCCGCGAGCCTAGCCGGGGCCGCGCCGGACGTAAAGGGTCGGGACGCCGCGCGGGGGGCCGGATCGTCATGAGGGTGGTCGTGACCGGCGGCGGGACGTCCGCGGCCATCGACGACGTGCGGGTCGTCACCAACGTCTCCACCGGCCGCACCGCCGCGGCGATCGCCGAGGCGTGCCTCGACCGCGGCGACGACGTCTGGCACGTCCACGCGCCCGCCGCCGCCCTCCCCCTGCTCCGCCACGCCCGAATCGACCTCGACGCCGACCCGGCCGCCGAGCGCGACCGCCTCGACCGCCTCCGCGCGCGATGGACCGCCCGGCGCGACCGGCTGCGCCTTCGGCCGTTGAAAGTCGGAACGGTGGCCGAGTACGCCGAGGCCCTGCGACGGGCCCTGGAGGAATCGGCGGCGGACGTCGCGTTCCTGGCGATGGCCGTCTCCGACTACGAGCCCGAGCCCCGCCCCGGCAAGATCGACTCGCGGCGGGACGAACTCGCGGTCGCGATGCGACGGACGCCCAAGGTGATCCGATCGGTACGCGACTGGGCGCCGTCGGTCTACCTCGTCGGCTTCAAACTCCTCTCGGGCGCGTCGGAGGCGGAGTTGGTCCGGGTCGCCCGCGAGGCGTGCCGGACCAACCGCGCCGACCTGACCGTCGCCAACGACCTGAAGGCGATCCGGGCCGGCCGCCACGCCTTCCATCTGGTCCGTCCCGACCGCGACGTCGAAACCCTCCCCCCCGGCGCCGACCTGGCCGCGCGGCTGGTCGACCGGGTCCGGGCCTGGGCGGACGTCGCGAAGGACGCGAGGCCCGAGGATTTTTTTCGATTTCGCGCGAACCCCTCTCCAGGGTAAGATGTCCAAGGGCATAAGTCGGCCGCGGAGACTCCCCATGCGGGGGTCGCGCCAGCCGCCCGGCTTCCGCCGCGGTCGATGGTGGTTTGATTGGATTGAAGGGGATCGGGCGCGTGCCCGGCCCCATCGAGGACCGGAGGTCATCGGATCTCGACTCGGTAAGCGCTCTTGGGGCTGCTGAAAACGCCCCTTCCCCGCGGAACTCGTCGCCGTCGCGATTCCGGGCCCGGCTTCATCGGCCGCCCCGAACGCGACGATCCCGACGACGACCCGCACCGTGAGCCCGCCCCCACCTGGGGCGGATGCGAGGCTAATGCCATGTTGACCCGCACCAACCTGACGCTGTCGGCCCTGTCGAACCGGCTGAATCTCGGGACGCGGTCGCTCGTGCTCAACACGGGCGTCAACAACGGTACGGCCTCGCGCATCCGCCACTCCCATCACGACGTCATGCGCGATTCCATGGCGGTGTTCAAGGTAGGCGATTTCTTCGTCTATCCCGCGCCGCCCATTACCGACCCGGCGATTCCGGACGCGCCGCGCCCCGCGAGCGATCCGGCGTCTCCGGCCTGCGCGTCCCCAAGGTCGTCCCAATCCCAGGAGAGCTGGCGACTGAGCCAGGGTCTCGGGCTTGGGTCCGGCCGGGCGCCGTCCTTCCGATCCCGATCCGCGGCCGCCTGTACGGCGGCCTCGGCTACCAGGCCCCGGCTCGGCCGGGGCGCGGGTAAATCGATCGGTAAGGCCGGCGCGGCTGGGGCCGCACGCGGTCGGACGGCTGAGATCGCCGCCTTCGCGGCGATAGCCGGGTCTTGAACGAGTCGAACCGCCTGGATTGAACGCTCGCCGACGGTCGTCGGCGAGGCGAGGCTCGCGACGACGGGAACCCGTTCGGTTCGGTTCCCTCCCCGCGCCCCGTCTCCGCGGCCGCGAGTCGATCGTAACGATCCGGCGGGACCAGACTCGGCGCGGAAGTGGCTGAAAACGGGTTCGTCGGACTCGAACGGCCGCGCCGCGCACGCGCATCCACCGCGTCGCCGCGTCTCGGACGCGCCGAACGCCCCGGAGGTCGCCCGCCGTTTGATGGGCGGGGCCTCCGTGACGGTCGTTCCGCGTCCGTGTCTCGCGAGCGTTACAGGTCCGTGACGTCGCCGGAGCTTCGCCACTTAAAGACGGTCCCGAAGATCGGGCCGATCGCGCGAGGAAGTCCGGTCGCCCCCCGGAGTGGGGAAGGTGGGTCCGTTGATCGCCACGATGCTGGAGCGAGAGGAAGACACGCGGGGATGGTACGCCGTCGCGGCCCTGGTCCGGAAGGCTCAGGCCGGGGACCGCGACGCCTTCGGCCGCCTGGTGGAGCAGTTCGAGCCGACGGTGCGGGCGATCGCCCTGCGCCGGCTGGGGAACGTCGGCGAGGCGATGGAGTTGACGCAGGAGGTCTTCCTCCACGTCATGCGACGGCTGGGTCAGCTTCGCGAGCCCGAGCGGTTCGCCGGCTGGCTGCGGCAGATCGCCGCGCGGATGGCCGTGAACCACGCCACCCGCCGCCCGGCGGTCTTCGCGGTCGAGGCCGCCACGCTGGATAGCGCCTCGGAGACCGAGGATGAGCCGATCGACGCCCTGATCGCCCGCGAGCGCGCCCAGCGGCTCTGGGAGTCGATGGATCGCTTGAAGCCCCTGGATCGCGAGGCCCTCGTCGGCTTCTACATCCGGGAGTTGTCGCTGGTCGAGATGGCCGAGGAGTGGGACGTCCCCCTGGGGACCGTCAAGCGCCGGCTCCACACCGCCCGCAAGCGGCTGAAGGCCGAACTGGAAGCCACCTCCCCCGAGGACGAATGGTCCGAGGCGGGACGCGACGACGAGGACGACGACGCCGAAGCCCTGGCCTGCGTCGGCGCCGGCGCCTCGCGGGGCTGGTGAGCGAAGTTCGATCGATCACGCCGAGGCCCCCGTCGCGAGTCGGGGGTTTCGGCGTTTCGAAACCGAGGAGGCCGCGCGATGAGGGAAGAACCCGTACCGCCCCCGCTCGACGACCCGGCGCTCGCCGCGGAAGTTCGGGCCATTCTCGATCAAGGTCGAAACGCGCTCGCGGTCAAGCGGTTGTGCGAGGGGGCCGCTTGGAGTGTTCAAGAAACCTTCCTCTGGATCGTCCGGGAACAGGAGGCTCGCGACGAACGGGCTGGCCGAGCGCGAAAACCTTGCCCCTCGTGCGGCCAACCGCTCAGGACCGACGCGGCCAGGCAGTGTTTCGCATGCGGGGCCGACTGGCACTGAACGCGGCGGCCGACCCGGCGCTCCACGTTTCATTGACGATATATCCGATTCGGCATAGAATTGGGGATGGTCATTCGGAGCGGACGATGTGGGAAGTGTTATTTCACGCGGAGTACGTGCCCGAATTCGATGCCCTGGACGTCGAGGTCCAGAGAGCCATCTTCGGGCGTATCAACCTTTTGCGAGCAACCGGTCCGAATCTCGGACGACCTTACGTCGACACCGTCAAAGGTTCTCGGTTCCCCAATATGAAGGAGCTTCGCGTCGTCCATCGCGGACGACCCTGGCGAGTCTTGTTCGCCTTCGACCCTTCCCGGCGGGCCGTTTTGCTCGTGGGAGGCGATAAGGCGGGGGATGATCGCTGGTACGAGACGGCCATCACCGTCGCCGACGAACGATACGGACGTCATCTAGGAGGATGAGCCATGTCGACCGTGCGAGCCGAGGACGTCCTGGCGCGGATGTCTCCCGAGAGTCGAGCCCGGATCGCCGAGTTAAGCGAAAATCTGATCGCCGAATACGAAATCTTTCTTGATTTGAAGGCCGCCGACGACCTCACGCGGGAGACGCCCGAATATAAGGCCAAGTTCGCCTCGCTTCCGTCAGAGTGCCGGGCGGAACTCCTTCGCCTTGAGGCCGAGAAGCTTCGCCGGTATGTCGGCGCGATGGGCGGCAAGTTGAGGGCTTCGGCGGAGTTCCCGGACGGGTCGAAGGTGGTGCTGGATGAATGACGCCGTCTTTTCGAAGCGGAAAGCCCTTGAAGCGGACGGCTGGGTGATCGGCGACGCCGAGGACTTCCTTGGGCTGACGGTCGAGGAACGTCGCCTGGTCGAGTTGCGCGTCGCCCTGAGCCGCGCCGTGCGAGCGGCGAGGGCGGGTCGGGGCTTGACCCAGGCGGAGGCCGCCAGGGCGCTGAAGACAAGCCAGCCCAACGTCTCCAGGATCGAGACGGCGGCGCCCGGCGTCTCGCTGGATTTGATGTTCCGTAGCCTCTTCGCGCTGGGCGGCACGCTCCGAGACGTCCTTCCGAGCGAATAACACTCAACGAGGAGCGGACGAGCGCGTCGCCGGGTTCGAACGCGAAGACGCCCCGCCGATGGTTTCCCACCGGCGGGGCGTTCGCCGTTTCAGGGAGCGCCGAAGGTTCCTCGGCCTGAAGCGGAGGGGTTGAAAGGGACCGGGCGGTCCGACCGCCCGGCGATCGAGTCGAGGGTCAATGGGCCTGGGGCGAGGCGACCGCGCCCTGGGGCGTGGGGACGACCATCTGGGACGTCGGCGCGACCGCCGGCGGCTCGCAGACGACGACCACGGGGACCTTGACGCAGACCTCGACGGGGACTTGCCGGCAGACGGTCCTGGGGACGCAGATCGTCTTGACGTCGGAGACCTGTCGGCAGACGGTCACCGGCTCCTGGACGACGTGGGTGTCGACCACCTGGCGGCAGGTCGTGTACGGCACCTGGCGGGTGCAGACGACCTGTTGCATCTCGCAGACGGTTTGCGGCACGCATTTGGTCCGTTGCTCGACGACGGTCTCGCAGACGGTTTGCGGCACCTGCTTGACGCGCTGCTCCTGGACGATCCGGCAGGTCGTCACCGGCACCTGGCAACTACGGGTCTCCGCGACCATCCGGCAGGTCGTCACCGGCACCTGGCGCGAGCAGGTCTCCGTGACCACGCGACAGATCGTGATCGGCACCCGCTTCACGCGGGGCTCCGCGACCATCTTCGTGATCGTGCAGGGAACCTGCTTGGCGACCGTCTGACGGACCATCCGGGTGTAGGTGTACGGCACCTGCTTGGTGAGACGCTCGGGGACGTAGGTCGTGACCTGGTACGGCTCCTGGCGGAACTGGGTCTTGGAGCACATCTTGGTCACGCTGACCGGCACGCAGCGCGTCCGGGTCTGGGGGACCATGTTGCAGACGGTGTAGGGGACGGTCTTGGTGCAAGTCTCCTGGACCGTCTTGCAGACCGTCACCGGCACCTGCTTGACCACCTCGCGCGGGACGTACTCGCAGACGGTGTAGGGGACGGTCTTGGTGCAAGTCTCCTGGACCGTCTTGCAGACCGTCACCGGCACCTGCTTGACCATCTCCTCGGCGACCATCCGGCAGGTCGTCACCGGCACCTGTTCGGTGACCGTGACCGGGACCGTCTTGCAAATCGTCACCGGCACCTGCTTCGTCACCGTCTGGCGCTCGTACACCGTGCATTCGACGTTCTCGACGATCGTCCGGGGACGATAGACCGTCCGCTGGCACCAGGTCCCGGGCGTCTCGACCAGGCAGCCGTTGACGCAGACCGTCTTGCCGGGGACGAAGTACGTCTCCACGACCGGCTCGCAGACCGTCTTGCAAACCTGCTTGACGATCGTCCGGGGCACGCAGACCGTCTCGCACACGTCCTTCATCACGGTCTCGTTCGCCGTCTGATAGACCGTCTTGCAGACGGTCTTCATGGTCGTCGTCTGGACCGGACGGCAGACGGTGTAGCGGCACTCCTTCATGACCGTCTCGCGCACCGGACGGCTGACCGTGTAGGCGACCTGCTTGTATTCGGTGCGCTTCACCGGGACCTGGACGGTGTAGCGGCATTCCTTCATGACCGTCTCGCGCACCGGACGGCTGACCGTGTAGGCGACCTGCTTGTACGCGGTCGACCGCACGGGAACCGTCACGGTGTACGGCTGCTGCTGCATCACGGTCGTTTGGACCGGCACTTGCACCGTGTAGGGGATGGTGCGGTGGCAGGTCTTCTGAACCGGCCGATTCACCGTGTAGCAGACCGTCTTGTACGCGGTCTCCTGGACCGGAGTGCAGATCACCTGGTTGACCGTCTTGAGGATCGTCTCTTGCACCGGCCGGCAGACCGTGTAGGTGACGTCCTTGAACGACGTCTCGCGCACCTGGCGGTTGACGTTGTAATACTGGGTCTGAAGGTGCGTCTCGCGCACGGGGCGCTGGACGGTGTACGTCCGCGTCTCGTAGTGGGTCTCGCGCACCGGGCGGCTGACCGTGTACGCGACGTCCTTCCAGACCGTCCGCGTCACCGGCCGCTGGACGGTGTAGTTCACCGTCCGGTTGACCGTGCGGTACACCGGCTTGCTGACGGTGTACCGCTCCTGGCGGACGTGGTTCTCGACGACGTTGCGGACGGTTTGCACGGTCTTCGGCCGCATCACCGTCTCGGCGACGGTTCGCGTGCAGGGGACCTGCTGGGACTCGTAAACGGTCTCTTGCACGTTGCGCAGGACCGTCTGGCGCTGGATTTGATACTCAACATGCCGCCCCCCACAGTCCTGGGGATCCGGGCAGCCTCGCGGCGAAAGACCGCCGCCGTAACTGGCCTGGGCCGGGCGCGCGGCGAACCCCAGTCCCAATCCTAGGACCGTCAGGGCGAGCCACGTTGGTTTTCTCGACATCGGACGCTCCACGGTACACTCCCGACGAACTTCGGCGCTCATGCGGCGCGAGGTCCGAGACTCCGCCTCGGGACTCCGGGCCGTCAACCAAGCCTAAACTTCGTCTCGCCCCCTTCGCCCGCTTCAAAGGTTTGACCAAATTATCCAACACCCGAAGTCGCCCAGAACGCGCGTTGCTTACATGCGTTACCCAAGGAACGCCACCATCGGCATCCACCGCAAAGTCTCCGATTTCGGAGTGATTCGCGCGACCGAAGAAGTCTTCGTCGGCGAACCAAACCGAGCCCCAGGCCGTCGGGAAAGGGGCCGCGGCGGCGACTGGTCGCCGGAAGGGTCGAGAGGTATGTTCGAGAGGGCGCGCGACGACGTCGCGGCGTCGGTTCGATCTCCGTCAGCGAGGTGTCCTGGATCATGAGCGAAGCGTCGGCGATCGTCGTTCCGAAGGGGTTCCGGGCGTCCGGGGTCAAGGCGGGGGTGAAGCCCTCGGGGGGGCTGGACCTGGCGTTGATCGTCGCCGACGTCCCCTGCTCCGCGGTCGGGACGTTCACCACCAACCGCGTGTGCGCCGCGCCGGTGAAGTGGTGCCGCGAAATCGTGCCGACCGACTCGGCGCGGGCGGTCGTGGTCAACGCGGGCAACGCCAACGCGGCGACCGGCGCGCGCGGCGAGGCCGACGCCCGCCGAACCGCCGAGGACGCCGCGGCCTTGCTCGGCTGCAAGCCCCATCAGGTTCTCGTGGCGTCGACCGGGGTGATCGGCCATCACCTGCCGATGGACAGGATCGAGGCCGGCCTCCGCGCCGCGGCCCCCGCGCTTTCGACGGCGCCCGCGAGCTTCCACGCGGCGGCCGAGGCGATCCTCACCACCGACACCCACACGAAGATCGTCTCCCACGCGCGCGACGGCTGGACGCTCCTGGGGATGGCCAAGGGGGCGGCGATGATCGGCCCCCGGATGGCCACGATGCTCGCCTTCCTCGTCACCGACGCCCGGATCCCGTCGGCGACGCTCCAGCCGATCCTTTCGGAAGCCGTCGAGGAGAGCTTCAACTGCCTCTCCGTCGAGGGTCATGCCAGCACCAACGACACCGTGCTGCTTCTGGCCTCCGGCCTGGCCGGCGAGGAACTCTCGGGCCAGGCGCTTGAGCATTTCGCCGCCGCGCTTAAGGACGCCTGCCAGACGCTCGCCCAGGCGATGGCCGCCGACGGCGAGGGGTCGACCCACTTCATCACCATCGACGTCGAGGGCTGCGCCGATCGCGAGGAGGCCCGGACCCTCGCCCGCGCCGTGGCCGACAGCCCGCTGGTGAAGACGGCGATCCACGGCGCCGACCCCAACTGGGGCCGGATCGTTTCGGCCGCCGGCTACGCGGGCGTCCCCTTCGAGGAGCGCGAACTGTCACTGGGCATCAACGGAGTCCGCGTCTACGACCACGGCGCCCCGACCGACTTCGACGCCAACGCCCTCTCCGCGGAGCTTCGCGCCCACCGCGACGTCCACCTGCGGCTCCACCTCAAGCGGGGGACCGCCTCGATCCGCTTCTGGACCTGCGACCTCACCGCCGAATACGTCCGCCTCAACGCGGATTACACCACCTGACCGTCGCGTCGGCTCGGGGGTCGTCCGACGGAGCTAGACCGTCGACGACCCCCGGAGGATGCGCCGCAGGACGTCGTCGGGGAGTTCGACGGGGTTCCCCTTCATGCTGCTGGCGCGTTTGGCGCCGGCGACGACGGCGTCGAGGGCCGCGGGCGAGTGGTCCAGCGCCAGGGGCGGGATCTTCAAGTCGTCGCAAAGCCGGGCGACCCACTGGACGCCGTCCATGGCCGTCGCGTCCGGCTTGCCCGTGAGGATTCGGGCGACGGCGCGGTAGCGCGCCAGGGCCGGCTCGTCGGCCGAGCGCGCTTCAAGCGCGGCGATGTTCGCGGTCATGACGAACGGCAGGAGCCGCGCGCAGATCGCGCCGTGGGGGTGGCCGTAGGCGCCTCCCAGCACTCCCGCGAAGCCGTGGACCGCGCCCAGTTTGGCGTTGGCCAGGGCCAGGCCGCCCAGAAGCGAGGCGGTCGCCATGTCCTCGCGGGCGCCGCGGTCGGCGCCGTTCTGGAACGCCGTCCGCAGCGAGCGCGCCGCGCGGGCGATCCCCTCGCGGCAAAGGCCGTCGGTGATCGGGTTGGCGGCGACGCCGACGAACGGCTCGATCAGTTGCGTCAGCGCGTCCATGCCGGTGAAGGCGGTCACCCGCGGCGGCATCGAGAGCGTCAGCTCCGGATCGACCACGGCGACCTTCGCCAGGAGCGCGGGGCTTCGAAGGCTGACCTTCACGCGCTTCTCGGGGACGTCGAGCACGGCGTTGCGCGTCACCTCCGCGCCGGTGCCGGCGGTGGTCGGGACGGCGAGGAACGGCAACGGCGAAGCGGTCAGCGGCTTCCCCTCGCCGACGACCTCCAGATGTTCCAGGACGTCGCCCGCCTGCGTCGCCATCCCGGCCACGGCCTTACCGGCGTCGATCGCGCCGCCGCCTCCCAGGGCGATGACCAGGTCGCAGCCCTCGGCCCGCGCCAGGCGGACGGCGGATTCGACGGTCGCCACCTTGGGCTCGCCGTCGACGTGGAACGGGACGCTCCGGACCCCCGCCGCGGCCAGGCTCGCGGCCAGCGCGTCGCCCCGGCGGCCCTCGCGGCCCGTGACGATCAGCGCCCTGGAGCCGAACGGCCTCGCCAGATCGGGGAGATGCTGGAACGTCCCCCATCCAAAGACGATGCGGGCGGCGGTGGCGAACTCGAACGTCATGACGCGCCTTCGGGATGGAGCTTCTCGTACTTGACCGAAGCCCGCGGCGCGGCCTGCATGGCGGCGGCCTTCTCGGCCCAAGCGGCGTAGTGGGGCGTCGCCTTGTGCGCGGCGACGGCCTCGGCGTCGCGGTAGACCTCGTAAAGCGCGAACCGGGTCGGTTCGTCGCGCTCCTGGAGGACGTCGAACCGCGAACAGCCCGGCTCCCGGAGGCTGCCCCGCGAGTTGGCGACGCACGCCTCGCGAAACGCCTCGACGCATTCCGGCTTGATCTGGACGTTGACGATGACGACGAACATGAGGCCCCCTCGCTGGACGTTGATCCGCCCATGGTAGACGCTCGCGGGCGTCGACATCAACCGCGCGACGCCGCGGGCGCCGAGTCTCAATCCGGGTCCACGCCCATCTCCCGGAGCAGGGCCGCCAGCCGCTCGGCCCGCTCGCCCTCCGTGGATCGCCAGCCCGATCTTCCCAAGCGGCTTGGTTTTCACGCGAGTGGAGCTTAGGATCGGACGTCCCCGCCTTGAGTCGGCGGGACTCGCGGGGTTCGGAGGAATCGCCGCCATGAATCCAGAACCGAAAGTCGTCGTCGCCGCGGGCGCGGCCGGCGGGATCGGCCGGGCCCTGGCCGTCGACTTCGCCGGGGACGGGGCCGCCGTCGTCGCCTTCGGGCGCGACGCGAACAGGCTCGCCGAGACCGCGGGTTCCGTCCCGGACGGACGGGTCACGCGCGTGGCCGGAAGCGTCGCCTCGGAAGCGACGTCGAGAGACTCGTCGACGAGGCCATGCGCGTCCACGGCCGGATCGACGTCTTGATCAACAACGCGGCGGCTTATCCCAAGGCCATGCTTCGTCATGACCTACGACTTCGCCGGCGGCTGGTCGACGCGGGCGGGGCATAACTCGCCGCTCTTCGCGTCGTCCGCGGAAGGGCCCGGCGCCGGGTCGAGCGCGGGGACGATCCTCCACCTGCTTGAGAAACGCAAGGTCCCGGCCGATCGCCTGGCCCTGGGCCTGCCGCTCTACGGCCGGGGGTTCCCCGTCGCCGAGCCTCGCGCGCCGCTTCCCAAGGGTTTCAAGACCTTCAACGTCAACGCCAAGGGGGTCGGCAAACTGTTGGCCGAGGGCTGGACCCGCGTTTGGGACGACGAGATCAAGGCGCCCTGGCTGATCGCCCCGGACAAGACCAAGGTCTTGGGCTACGACGACGCCGAGTCGATGAAGGCGAAGACCGAATGGGCCATGTCCAAGGGCCTGCGCGGGGTCTTCTTCTGGCAGATCGACGGCGACCGCCTCCCCGACGGCTCCAACCCGCTTCAACAGGCCGCCCACGCCGCCTGGAGCGCGGGCCGGTGATCGCGACGGCGACCGCCCCCGAGGAAACCCGCGTTGCCGTGACCGACCGCATCGGACAGCCTCCCCCCGGTCACGCGCCCTCGGCGTTTTTATCTCAAGCCGCAAATCCGGATCGACCGATGGAAACGGTCGAACGTGCCATGCGGCTGATGGCTGGACGCCGTGAAACAGGAGGAGGGGAATGGCGCTGCTCTTTTCGGAAACCGTGCATGCGACGGCCATCATCGACCCCGAGGCCGTGCTGGCGCCCGACGTGTGGATCGGACCTTACGCGATCATCGAGGGACCGGTTCGGATCGGCCCCGGCTGCGTGATCGAGGCCCACGCCTGCCTGTGTGGACCGATGACCTTGGGGCGAAACAACTTCGTGGGCCACGGCGCCGTGCTGGGCAAGAGCCCTCAGCACCGCGGCTACCGCGACGAACCGACGGGGGTCCGCGTCGGCGACGACAACGTGTTCCGCGAGTTCGTCACCGTCCACCGCGGCACCGCCCAGGGCCACGGCGAGACGGTCATCGGCGACCGCAACCTCTTCATGTGCAACTCCCACCTGGGCCACGACGTCCAGGTCGGCGACGACTGCACGGTCGTGAACAACGCGCTGGTGGCCGGCCATGTCGTCCTGGAGGATTCCTGCATCCTCTCGGGCAACACGGCCGTCCAGCAGCGGGTGCGCGTCGGCAGGTTGGCGATGCTGGGGGGGATGGGCGCCACGTCCAAGGACATCCCGCCGTTCATCCTCCAGCAAGGGTACAACTGCGTGACCGCGTTGAACCTGGTGGGGATGCGTCGCGCCGGCTGCTCGAACCAGGCGGTCAACGGCATGCGACAGGCGTTCCGGATGCTCTACCGCGAGGGGAGGCCGGTCTCCGCGGCGCTGGACCGAATCATGGCGGACTTCGGCGAGATCGCCGAGGTCAACGAGTTCGTCGAATTCGTCCGGGCGTCTCGGCTCGGGATCAATCCCGCGCGTTCCAGCGAGCGCGAGAACTACCAGGTCGCTTGAAGCGAGACGGGGCGGCCGAGGTCACGCCCGGCCGCCGTCGCCGTGCTTCCGCCGCTCGACGACGAGACGAGCCCGCTCGAATTCCGGGTCGTCCAGTTCGCCGTCGCGCCTCGCCCGTCGAAGCGCCTCCAGAATCTCGTCGTCGCTGGCCGGATCGAGTTCCTCGGTGGCCTCCTCCCACGAGCGATAGGCGAGGATCACCCCCCAGAACAGGGCGGCCACCAACGCGACCAGCCCGAGATAGTAGTACGGGGGCGTCTCGAACCGTTCGGCCAACGGTCGGAACGCCCCGACGATCAGACCACGTCCCGCCACGGTCCACCCCCTCCCCAGGCCCGCCTCGATCCCCGATGACTTGTCGGCGCGGCGGCGACGATTATACTGATTGATAGAGGATTCGGCGAGCGCGGCGAGTCTCCGCGCCCGATTCCAGTGCGGTCGCGTCCCGCGTCGGGTCGATTACGCTCCCCGTGGGAGAGGACGTCCCACGCGCCGCTGATCCGAGGAACAAGGGGGAGTCTCATGGTTCGCCGCTGCCGCGCGCTGGCGTTTTTGCTGCTGGGACTCGGCGCGTTCTCGGCCTCGGCCCAAGCCCAAGCCCTGGGGGGGTTTGGCATGGGCGACATCATGCAGGATCCGTTCGCGTTCTACTACGCCTACTATCTGCCGAACCAGCAGATCCAGGCGATGCGGCCGCGGCCGACCGACGCGATCAACCAGGCCGTCATGCAGCGACAGTATTACGCGAACATGGAGAAGCCCCGGGTCTATGACCCGATCTCCCCCTACACCGCCGAACCCTACGACCCTCTGAAACCGTACGCTCGCCAGCAGGGCCAGGAGCGCTCGGCCAATCCGTATCGCTTCGCGCTCGACCCGTCCAACGCCACGGGTTCGGGTCCGGCCGCATACTACGGTCGAGCCGCGCAGTATTTCCCCACCTTGCGGCAAGGCCGCGGCCCCAACGCCAACGTGGCGTCCGGCGCTCGCCGCGGCCCGGGAGGACATCGCGGCGGCCGGGGGATGGGCGGGATGGGGATGGGCGGGATGGGGATGGGCGGGATGGGCATGGGCGGCATGGGGATGGGCATGCCGGGCTGATTCGTTCCGACCGAAATCCATCGGG
>Ga0209916_1000995_pt1 | contig 31407 bp, 22 predicted proteins | sample ThiBio_1000_plan_FD_183956 | JGI IMG/M metagenome (GOLD analysis project Ga0209916, IMG submission 183956) | Wastewater bioreactor microbial communities from Cape Town, South Africa - Thiocy_solids_2 (SPAdes) | ecosystem: Engineered > Bioreactor > Thiocyanate-remediating > Anaerobic-Aerobic ... | reverse complement strand
CTTTTGCAACATAAAAGGAAAGCGGGGCACTCCCCCCGAATTTGAAACAACTGTTTTTACGCTTGTAAACCTTTACCACAAAGGGATACAGCCATTTTTAACCCGATTTTAGTCGGACAACAATGATTGAAAATGTAAAACAAGTAGGCAGGTACATAATCATTTTCTCTTGGACGAATAACAAAAACACCACTATTTAGTGTTGCTGGCATGGGAAGTTTATCAACAAAAGCCAATTTACCAATAGTGCCGTCTTTTGTAATTAAAATATCACCGAGTTTAATTTGAATATTTTTATCTTGAACATATCTTTCTTTTTTGACGAAATGGCAAGAATCCCATTTTATCTTTCCACCGAAAAAATCTGTTCCGGTAATTAGAAAATAATCCCCTTTATCAAGATATTCAGAAACCGTAAGACCTTGCCAACCTATTCTGGCCTTCATTGTAGAGTTATCAAGAATATTTACAATTGACCAATCAATCGGAATCATTTTATTCTCGGTTTTCTGTCTTTTTTTTATTTCTATTTGACCTACCATGTAAAATTCATTTGCTTTAAATGTGCTTCAACCTTACCGGTTAGTACCTCTAATTCCTGTGAGAGTAATGGCAATGTTGTTTCATACCGTTCGGCCAGTTCTTTAATGCGTTGTGTCAACCGGTGGCTTATATTGTCCATTTCGGTTTTTATGCGTTGCTCCATGTTAGCCATCCATTTTCTATCTACCACTACAGTTTTTATTTCGTCAATGCTCAGCAGAGGGTATTGTTTAATAACCGCTATTTCCAATTCTTTTAAAGCGGTTTTAATGTTGCTCTGTATATCTGCTTCCTGTTCCATCAGTTTTTTATACTGTTGCAGCATCTCGTATTCTTCGGCATTGTCGGCATCTTTTTTACCCAGATCCTTTATTGCGGCCTGCAAATTCTTCCTACTTATTTTCTGCTTATCATCCATAGCATTTGCCAGTAAGCCATCTTCGCCGCCATGTTCTTCACGCAGTTCTTCCATCTGTGCATTCAGGGTTTCGGCTTCGGCTTCCATGTCGGTAATGGCCTGTTTTTCCTTTGCAAAGTATTCCTGTATCATTAATGTGGGAGGTATCAGGCGGCCTTCCAGCCCTTCAATACCGGCTACTTCTTTTACAATTTCCTTATCGCCTTTTTTGGTTTTCTTTTCGATACGTTTTACTTCATTGCCTGCCTTCCAACCATCGTCAGCCAGTTCATACATGTCATCCTGCATGGTTTCTTCCCAATAATCCATCATGTGCTGGTACATGGTATATTTATCGGTAAGGGGTTTATCGCTGTATTGTGCCAGCAGACTTTCAGAAATGGTATGTATTTCCTGTTTGGGGTGCAGCCCCTTGTCCAATACTTTTGCATATTGAGTGGTTTCCGTTCTCCATTGGTTAAATACCTTGTCCATTTTTTTGCTAAATGCAATAAACTCCTGGTGGTTAAAAATGCAGTTCTTTATTTCATCCTTTGCCACAATAAGGTCCGAATAGCCCGGCCGCTTGCTTGCTATAAACAAACTGGTTTTAAGTGTTGGATATACTTTCCAGTATTTCTCCAGCTCGTCAATATCACGGTTGGGTAAACCGCCCAGCAGGTGGGCTGCTATGTCCTGCATGTCTTCGGGTTCCTGGCTATCAATATAGCGGGGAATATTCAGGTTATAATCGTTCTTTTCATCGGATATTTCAGACAATGGAATCATCCGGGAGTATTTGTCAATTTCCAACTGGTTGTTGAAAGTGTCAACAATGCGGTGGAGGTCCTGCTCCCGCAGGCGGTTCTTATTACCGTCTTTAATAAAGCCCTTGCCTGCATCAATCATAAAGATGCCCTTGCGGTGGGCAGCATCTTCTTTATCAATCACAATAATACAGGCGGCAATGCCTGTTCCGTAAAATAAGTTTGGCGGCAGCCCAATAATGCCTTTGATATATCCCTTCTTAATGAGTTTCTTTCGTATATCAGCCTCGGCATTGCCCCTGAAAAGCACACCCAGCGGCATAACTATGGCTCCCTTTCCTTTTGATTTGAGCGATTTGATTAAATGCAGCAGAAAGGCGTAATCTCCATTCTTTTTAGGTGGCAGGTTATCATACCCCTCAAAGCGTTCGTAAATATCTGCCGCAGGCAAAAAGCCATTCATCCAGTTCTTATTGCTGAAGGGTGGATTGGCTACAGCAAAGTCGAAGGTTTTGAGTTTGCCGGTGCTTTCATCTTTGAACTCCGGTGCTGCCAGGGTATTGCCCTGTACAATTTCGGAAGCAGGGTTGCCATGTAGCCACATATTCATAACGGCAAGGGCACGGGTGGCATTGTCGTTCTCCTGTCCGTATATGGTTATGCCATGGGGTGCTTCGGCGGCGGCTTTTAATAACAGGGAGCCGGAGCCACAGGTGGGGTCATATACCGTTTCGCTCTGGCTTTTAGATTTGTTGATCCCGATGACTTTTGCCATGATTCGGGAAACCTCGGCAGGCGTATAAAACTGGCCCTTACTCTTACCGCTTTCAGTAGCAAAATTCCGCATCAGGTATTCGTAGGCATCGCCCAAAATGTCGTCTCCCTCTGCACGGTTGTTGCTGAAATCAAGTTCGGGCTTTTCAAATATTTCTATGAGGTTACTCAACTTGTCAACCTTGTCCTTGCCCTTGCCCAGCTTTTCATCATCATTGAAGTCGGCAACAGTGATGACACCGGTCAGGTCGTTGGCTTTGGCCAGTTCCCCGATTATCTTGTTTATCTTATCGCCAATATCCGCCTGGCCTTTTAGTTTGGCCATATCCTTAAAGCTGCCGCCCGGGGGGATGTCTACTAATGCCCCGCCCTTATCCGACACATATTTCATAAACAATAAAACCAATACATAGTCTTTGTATTGGCTTGCGTCCATGCTGCCCCTTAATTCATCGCAGCCAGCCCATAGGGAGCTGTATAGTTCTGATTTTTTGATTGCCATTCTTTAGTCCTGGTTGATAGGGTTATCCGTAATTGGAGCAACCTTTTTGCAAATTAAGCAATAACAGCGGTTTATGATGGCTTTATGAGAGGCAATTTGGTGACTGCAAAAAAGTGAACCTTATAATTAGGGATGGTTAAGGAAGGGAAGCGGGTTACTGCCTTTGTAGTAATAGTTGGGTTACACCTTTTTCCCTATGCAGGTAGGGAGGGATTGGGTGGAAATACAGTCAATCAATACAAGAAAGAGAGAAAGAGATACCCCGGCGGCGCAAAAAATAATTTAATATTCTATTTTCATAAACAAAAATAAAAATTGTGCAAAATCTGCACAGTCAATTTCAAAATTTGGCCGATTGAAATGTACGTGTTGGACTTACGCCGCAATTTTGGCCGCTTCGTTAATGCGATTGGCAACTGCCTTTTTAATTTGCGGCGCAACAACCAGGTTGTTGAATTTGCTGATGGACTTAAATTGCAATTTTGGAATGATTTCGTCATGAGACTGAACGAGGACAACGATAGTAACCACACCTTTAAACCCAATCATGCTAAAACGGATCTTGCCTTTTAGCTTTGGGTAAAGCTCATTCAGATAATTCCGGATATTATGGTCCGGTTTCGGCAATCTTGCGATTTCAATAAACCGATGGCGGGTTTTGATAAAGCCAGCTTTGGCGGCTAATTGCCTTAGCTGTGATGCTCTTGTTTTCTTGCAACCTAATAAACCGGCAATTTCCGGCAAGCTAAGACCATAATACTCAGGTTTTGGGCGGTCGGCGTAAGCCCTGGCAGGACTGGTAGCATCCCTTTTGTTCGCTACGGGCCTCAGCTTACGCTTTATAACAACCTCCCAAAAGTATTTCTGGCCGTTCACTGCCGCACCGAGTATTGTGCCAACAAGAAAGGCTTTTAGTTTCTTTAAATTTTTGTAGTAAAGTGTTGTGGCTTGCCTGTTCTTGCATTGATGTTCTAACCTGATACGGTCGAAGCCACGGATATAGTATAGCCCGGAGTTTTCACTCAGGTTTATCCAATTCAAATCAATTAATTTCTGAAAGTGCTTTTGGTAAGTGCGGTTTGTGTTGATGCCCAAATCCTTTTTAATGGACTTAAAGGCCGGTGCGTCTTTATGTATTTTACCGCTGGAGTGGAATTTGAGATAGAGGTAGATGGCAAATGATTTTTCCAGACCGTTTGTTACAACGTGCCGGGAAAGTTCCACTGGTATTTGTAATTTATCTGTTTGCCTGATATACATATTTCAGTCCGTTGCTTTTTTATAAGCAATAATTGTTCATTCAGTTTCATGCAGCAGTTGGTGGTTTGTATTAAGATCACTCCGGGTGGAAGCAATGAAGAATAGTTTTCGGATAGGGGGATTAAGCAGCGTTTTGCTTGTTACCTTCCAGTACTTTCATTACATCCTTTCTTGAATAGTAGATAGTGCCTCCCATCTTCGTAAATGGCAAGGTTCCATTTACTCTCAGGTTTTGTAATGTGCCAGGTGAGCAAGCTAACATGTTCATTACATCGGCGCTTTTCAACCACTCTTTTTGTTCCGTTGCAGGGCTTAAAAACTTTTTGATTTCATCAATAAGCTCTACCTTTAAATCCTGAAAATCCTTCTTTGTGACTAATTCTAACTGCATTGTTTTTTATCATTTAGTTACAACAATTCCTCTCTAATAAGGATAAGACAAATTTACCCAATTTTGACGCTAATATTCTTAGTATTTATCCACACAATATTCACTATTCCCCAATAAAATCGGGCATTTTTCCACAATTTGGCATAGTTGATATTTCAGACAAATTATTTAGTAATGGTTAAGCAATTTTTGCTTTTGCAGTGCTGTTAACCAAGTTCATTTTTTCTTTCAGCAATGCCATATCGTTACTTACTTTTTTATCCAGCACTTTCGCATAATGTTGTGTAGTGCGGATTGATTTATGACCTAACATTTTTGATACACTTTCTATCGGCACATCATTTTGTAAAGTAACTGTTGTAGCGAATGAATGACGGGCAATGTGAAATGTGATATTCTTTTCTATCTCACAAACGGCAGCAATTTCTTTTAAGTAATCATTCATCTTTTGATTGGAGTTTACCGGCAGTAACTTTTTTTCTGCACAGCACTTTGGATGGTTGGCATACTTATCTAAAATTGCCTGGGCAGATGGCAGAATAGGAATACTGGAACGGGTGTCTGTTTTTGTGCGATTTACTTTTATCCATCTTTCGCCATCAATGCCAATGATAACATGGTCCCTTGTGAGCTTCTTAACATCGCTGTAAGCAAGGCCGGTGAAGCAACAGAAAAGAAAAACATCTCTCACCTGATCTAAACGGGAGGTGGCAAACTGTTTATCTGCGATGGCTTGTATTTCATGCTCATGCAAAATTACTCTTTCCACTTCATGCAGATGAAAACGATAATTGATGAATGGGTCTTTATCAATCCAGCCATTGCCAAGACAGATACGCATTATCTTTTTGAAGTTAGTGAGATACTTAATAGCAGTGTTGTGCGAACACTTACGGACAGCTTTTAGAAAATATTCATACTCAGTAATGAACTCATGATTTACATGCTTAATGGGAAAGTCTGAAACATTGTACTTGTATTCAATAAATTCTTTTGTATGATGTAATGCTGTTGCATAGCGTTCATGTGTGCCAAAAGAATATTCTTTACCGATTAAAGACTTCATCTGCTCGTTGTGATACTGAAAAACCTCCATGATGGTTTTGCTCTTTTCCGTTATGCCGAAGTAGGAGTTTTTAACGGTATCAGCAGTGATGGCCTTACCGGTTTCCAGTAACCGATTGTAGTGCTGAAAAAGGGCTGTACGAACTGCCATGATATGAGCATTCAAGGCCCGGATTTCTTCCGTATTTCCTTTTGCTATCCCAGCTTTGTTTATCCATCTATCCGGTTCAATAAACCGTTTCAGGGAAAACTCGGTTCTTACTTCATTGATGGTAATCCTGGCATAGATGGGAGCCTTGCCAAACTCGTTCTTTTTTGAAGATTTTACCTGAAAAGACAGGTGCATTGCGTTGTTCATTTTCGTCCGATTTATGGTTATAAATTTACTAAAATTATTGGTATTTTATGCCAACAAAATATCCACAAAATGCAGACTGGTAAAGGATTTCAGCGATTTGGCGAGACCCTGAAAAGTGAGGAGAAAAGGTCTCGATTTAGACCATTTTCTTTGAGGATTTTTGAATAATTTGGGGAGTACCCCAAATAAAAAACCCTTGCCACCATTGAGTTTGCAAGGATTTAATACTTTTTGAACAGTGTTCCAGCGGAGAGTGAGGGATTCGAACCCCCGGACCTGTTACAGTCAACGGTTTTCAAGACCGCCGCGTTCGACCGCTCTGCCAACTCTCCGGCGCAAAAATAGGCTCACAACGCTAATTGGCAAAAACTTATTCAATAATATTTTTACGATGCCGCCCGGTATATAATTTCCCGCATTTTTGGCTCAGGCAAAAGATCATTTCTTTTATCTTATTCTTCAGGAATACCTGCAAAGATTTATAAATAAAACTTGATGAATACTAATTTTATTAGTATTTTTATGCTAACAAAATACGCAATCCCGGATGAACGTTATGTTTCCGTATTTTTTATCGGGTGACCGTACCCGCGATTGGCATTCTTATTGATTCAACTGCTTAGTTTTTTGAAACTGTAAATCATATAATTGATGGAAAAATTCTCGTTACTACCAAACACAACAAAAAAACCGGTTACCGGAGTAGATATTGTTTCTCACAATCATGCACCCATCTGCGAAATAGAAATCATTGACCTGCGCATACAGCAGGCAAGAGAAGAAATGGATGATTTGCCTTCCAAGAGATTTCATTTTATTGACACCGATAAAACAGTATACCGGGCCGAACTGCGGGTTTTTGAGATGCAGGGAGAGGGGGATTTTAAAACGGTATTGAGAGATTGCTGGAACTGGTGGCTGACGCGCAGGATCAGGGAAAATACAATGTACCAGCTTTCCGTAAATTAAGGGTTTTTTAGTTTTCTCATGTAAATTTTGGCGCCGCGTTTCTACGCGGGGCTTTTAAAAAACAGCAATGCGCATGAAGAAATTCATCATAACAGAGATCGGGAAGCGCACTGCTCCGTCTCAGGATTGTATAATGCGCAAAATACCCATATCCCGTGTATTGGGGCTTTTGCTTGTTGTGCAGCATCACCCGCAATGATCCGCCTCATATAGTTCCTGTTCGTAGGCGCAGGCTTTTGCCACCGGCTTCCTTCGGATTCCACCTCCCGGTGGACACCCTTGCCTTTAGCTAACACTTCTTACTGCATGGCGTGTTCGGGACTTGCACCCTATAGTACTTATACATGCCTGACACACACAAAAAAGCCTCAACTTTTGTTGAGACTTTTTTTGTGACCCCGTCAGGATTCAAACCTGAAACCTTCTGATCCGTAGTCAGATACTCTATTCAGTTGAGCTACGGGGCCTTTTCCGTATTCGGGCGGCAAAGATAAGGCGGCAACCTAAAAATGCCAAAAGAATAAATCGGAGCGATCGGCAGCCGGCTTTCGGCTATCAGGTGCGCACCATTCAATGTCTCATTTCCACATTTCCTTTCACTTCTCACTTCTCACCTCTCACTTCTCTCCTCCCTTCCTCTCTCAATAGTGCCATCTCACAAATGCTTCCATTGCAGCGTATTTAATAAGCCCCAGTTGGGCGTACAAATCGGCGGTATTGGCGTTGCGTTCTTCCGCCCGTTGCCAAAACTCACGGGCATCGGTACCCTGGAAGGGAACCGAATCTTTTTGCGACTGGTGTATGAAAATGCCGAAACGTTTTTTAAGCACCTGTTCGGGGCTCATGGGTATAGCCATTTCTATTTCAGTAATATCCCACTCCTGCCATGCACCTTTGTAGAGCCACACCCAGCAATCCTTCACCCATTCATCTCCCTCCGCTTTAATTCTTTTGAGCGATTCAAAAACAATTTCAAGGCATACTTTATGTGTACCATGCGGGTCGGCCAGGTCGCCGGCGCAATATACCTGCTGTGGTTTTAACTCACGCAGCAGTTTCATGGTTAGTTCCACATCCTTTTCACCCATCGGCTTCTTTTCAATAGTACCTGTTTCATAAAAGGGCAGGTTCTGAAAATGTGCCCGCTCATCTCCAACTCCTACATACCGGCAGGTTGCTTTGGCTTCACACCTGCGGATAAGTCCTTTAATATTCCTTATTTCCGCGGTGTCTGACTGCCGGGATTTTTTCTGCGCAAAATATTCACGTGCCTGCTTTGATATTTCCTTCGATTTTTTACTGTCAATGCCAAACATATCCTCAAATCCTACCGCAAAGTCCAGGAACCGGGTTACAAACTCATCGGTAACCGCAATATTGCCCGAGGTTTGATAGGCCACGTGCACTTCATGTCCCTGGTCGTGGAGACGCTGGAAAGTTCCTCCCATGGAAATGATATCATCATCGGGGTGCGGGGAAAATATAACCACCTTTTTAGGATAAGGTGTTGACCTTTCCGGATGCTGGGGGATATCTGAATTGGGTTTGCCGCCGGGCCAACCGGTAATGCTGTCGCGCAGCATATAAAACACCTGCAGGTTAATTTCGTATACGTCGCCTTTTTCCACCAGCAGATCGCCTAACCCGTTATCGGTATAATCGCTGTTGGTTAAACTCAGTACCGGCTTGTTCAATTTAATGGCCGCATTAATTACCGCTCTGCGGATGAGCTTCGGTGTCCACTCGCAATCGCCGGTAAGCCACGGCGATTTAATGCGGGTAAGTTCCGAAGCCGCCAGTTCGTCCAGTATAAAAGTGCAATTGTCGTGATTCTGCAATAAGGAAGCCGGAATGGATTCCGTGACATTATCTTCCGCAGAGGCTTTAACCACCGGGGCTTTAAACTGCCCCCAGGCCAACAGCAATATTTTCTTTGCTTTCATAATGGTGCTTATTCCGGCCGTTATGGCCAAACGGGGCACCTGTGAAATATTAACAAATTCGTACGAGTTGGCCTGACGTGTAGAATTCTCAAGTGTAACCAGCCTCGTTTTCGAATATACACTTGATCCGGGCTCATTAAAACCAATATGTCCGTTTACCCCAATACCCAGTACCTGCAGGTCAATACCCCCGGCATCTTCAATCATTTGCTCATACCCCGCGCAAAGTTCTTTTACTTTTTCTTTTGGCCATTCCCCACTGGGTATATGGCAGTTGGCCTGGTCTATATCAATATGATCAAAAAGATTAACTTTCATGAAGCGCTGGTAACTCTGCAATGCATTCTTATCAATCGGATAATACTCATCTAAATTAAAAGCAACTACATTTTTAAAACTTAAACCTTCTTCTCTATGCAGCCGGATCAGTTCGGCATACAGGGTTTTTGGAGTAGAGCCAGTTGCCAGTCCCAAAACACAGGGTTTGCCCTGCGATTGCCGCTCTTTAATGAGATTAGCGATTTCCTGCGCCGCGAAACGGGATCCTGCTTTAAAATCGGGAAATATCCTGCAGGAAATTTTCTCAAAAGAATCAACCATACTCATGATCAGTTGGAATTTAGATATTTTAGTTATTTAAATAATTGTTCATAGGGAGGAAGCTGCAAGATAGGAGTAAAAATGCATTCATTTTATGTGAGCCAAAATTTTGGACAAACGTTTGTGGATGGCTATCTTTATAGTACCGCCCTGTCATAAAATCCCTGTAGAAAATGAACCTGTACACTTAACACATTTTTATATGAAATACCTGCCAAAATATGTTACCCAAGCCGCTATTGTATTGTTTTTACTTGCAGGCTTCACCATACCAAAAGGTTTTTCGAACAGGTACGCTGATCCCGCAATGCTGAAGGGTGCATGGCACAACGCCGAAGGTAGTATTGAGCAGAGCCTTATTGTAGCAGATGGCTATTGTATGCTTACAAAATACGACAAAACCAATAAAAAATTCATTCACAGTTTTGGCGGACCTCTTACCGCCGCGGGCGATAAAATTAGCCTTAAGGTAGAATTTAACAGCAACGACAAAACCCAGGTGGGCAAAACAATGGAATATGATTTTTCCATTGACAACAATATACTTACCAGTAATATAAGCGGAGCCAAAACAGATTGGCAGAGAACGGATGATGGGAAAAGTAATTTGGCCGGCAACTGGCGTATTACACAGCGGAAACAAGATGGTAAAATGGGGGATCTGCCGCTGCGTGCCAGAAGAACCCTCAAACTTTTAACGGGAACGCGTTTTCAATGGGCGGCCATTAATATTGAAACAGGCGAATTTTCGGGAACAGGCGGCGGAACATATACGTTTGCCAACGGAAAATACACCGAACATATTGATTTTTTTTCGCGCGACAGCTCCAGGGTAGGCGCTTCCCTGAGTTTTGACGGGAAAATTGAGAATGGCAACTGGATCCACTCCGGACTAAGTTCCCGCGGGGAGCCGATATATGAAGTATGGTCGAGGATGAAGTAGCCTCACCCTCTTTCCCTCTCCACGGAGTGGCGAGGGACGGTGCTCAATGGCAAAGCTAAGCACAGGTGCTTCCATTTCAGCTATTGAATAAAAGTGTGAAATGCCCTTGGCGTCCGTTCCACCTCCTTGCCCTTTGCCTGCCCGTTCGGTTGTGACGTGAAACAAATCCGAAGCCGTAATTTCTAAATTCGAAGGAATACAACGATAAACAAAAAACTAAAAATCATAAACTCAAATTCCGAAATCCGAAGCCGGTTATACAGCCATAAACCACAAACGATAAACCACGAATAATAAAACGATAAGCTCAGACTGAAACGAACATCCTCTCTACCCTGCAACTTGTAACCCGAGACCTGCTTCATCTCAAATTTTAAACCTGTCCGCCGTGGCGGATATCAAATCTCAAATCTCAAATCCCCTTTCTCATTGAAGAAGCCCTTAACTCCATTGTGGTTTTTAGTTCAATGGTTTTGTATTGATGATGAAGGGTGTTGTTCTCAATCATAGTTATCAGTAACCTGGCGGCCGATTGCCCAATATCAAATGTAGGCTGGTGTATCGCTGTTAAAGAAGGGTCAATAAAACGGCAGACGGGATTGTCGAAAAAACCTACAAGGGCTATATCCTCAGGTATGCGCAATTTCATTTCTTTCAATACCTCAAAACAATCTATCGCTATTCTTTCGCTGGTGGCCAATATAGCGTTTGGCTTTGGCGTGGTTTTTAATAATTTAACCAAAGCTTTCTTGATATTGGCAAAACCAAAATCACAGTGAACAATCCATTTTTTCTGAACCGGGATCTTATATCTTTTTAATGCTTCTGTATACCCTTTCATTCTGTTCTTTGTAACCGATAAGTAAGGAGCCATGGTAACATGGGCTATACGGCGGTATCCCTGTTCCAGCAAATGACAGGTAGCGTCATAGGCTCCACCCGCATCATCGGTAACCACACGGGGCGTATCAATTTCATCGCATATCCTGTCGAACATTACCACCGGAACACCTTTATCAATGAGCTCCGCTAAGTGAGCGCCTTTTTTAGTTTCATTAGAAACAGAAATGATCAGTCCGTCTATCCTGCGCGATGCCAGCAGGTTAATATTGGTTACTTCTCTTTCATATTTTTCATGACTTTGAAAGATCACCACGTGATAGCCCAGGTTATAGGCTATATCTTCAATACCGGCAATTACGGCCGAACAAAAATAATTGGCTATCTCAGGAACGATTACACCTATTACTTTGCTTTTTTTTTCTTTTAACGAAAGCGCAATCGGGTTAGGTGTGTATTTCAATTCATTGGCCAGATCCTGTACCAGTTTACGCGTATCATCATTTATTTCCGTGCTTCCCCTTAACGCACGGGAAACCGTAGACGCAGAAATACCCAGTTTACGCGCAATATCTTTTATGGTTACCGGCTGTGGCGTTTGCATACCATAAAGATATAATCCCTTTAGCATTCATAAACATATTTACCTATTTACCGGCAGGAATAAATCTTTTCTAAATTATTAGAGCTTTAACTGAAATACATATAATGCAAACGTTGCCGGGAACGAGTGCAGAAAATGACCAGGCGTGCGGTTCATTTCCACTATTGGAAAGCACCGCGTATCTCCCTATTTTTACGTCAACAGAATTTAAAAAAGGTTTATTGATTTTGCCGCGATTGCTTTTTGATTTAAATATGAAAATAAAATTACTAACCACTATAGCGGTGCTGATGCTATGGTGCTGCCCTGCAACCAATGCCCAGGTTATTGCCAAACTAACGCTTGCTGCTGTTAACAACAGCATTAGTGCGCCTGTATATATTAATCTTGATGCCATAACAAGTGTTCCGGATTCTCTGCTATCTCTTCGTGAAATAACCGGCAAAAAAAACACAACCGTACCCTTCCAAATTGAAACGGGTTATCATCGCTACCTGTGGTGGATGGTGAACAATAAGAAAAGCTCTTCAAAAAGAGTGTTTGAACTGGTCAAAATCAATTCTGCTTCTGCCTCCGCAACCGCAGCTTTACAATTAACTATAAACGACGGAACTGTATTGATTACAGAAAACGGTAAAAATGTATTGCAATACAATTTTGCCACGCATTATCCTCCCGCCGGCGTTGATACCGTTTTTAAACGCAGCGGGTTTATCCATCCCTTATGGACGCCTTCGGGAAACGTACTTACAAGGATCAATCCTCCGGACCATTATCATCACATGGGCTTATGGAACCCCTGGACGCATGTGCTTTTTGAAAACAAAGAAGTAGATTTCTGGAATATCGGCGATAAAAAAGGTACGGTTCGTTTCAGTAACTTCATTTCAAAATACAGTGGCGATGTATATGCCGGCTTTAAAGCCCTGCAGCAACATGTGGCTTTTAATATACCCGCAGCCGGAATGGAAAAAACAGCGATGAATGAAGTTTGGGATATTAAAGTGTACAATGCGGGAGAAAATATGTGGCTGTGTGATTTCACCTCTTCCCTGAATTGTGCCACCAACAGCCCGGTAAAGCTTAAAGAATACCGCTATGGCGGCTTTGGCTTCAGGGCTACGGAAGAATGGAATAACGCCAACAGCAAAGTGCTTACATCGGAAGGTAAAGCACGTAAAGAAGCGGATGCCTCCACTGCCCGCTGGTGCATGATTGACGGAGACCTGGCGAAAGGACATGGCGGCATTTTATTCATGAGTTTCCCTTCCAATTATAATTTCCCGGAACCGATGCGGGTTTGGCCGGCAGACGCCAATAAAAGAGGCGATGTATTTTTTAGTTTCAGCCCCACCAGAAATAAAGACTGGACGCTGGAACCTCAAAAGAATTACGTTCTAAAATACAGGATGCTTATTTATGATGGAACAATAACACCCCCGCAGGCGGAAGAAGTATGGAAAAGTTTCGCGCATCCTCCGGAAGTGAAGGTGGAGAATGTGAGAATGTGAAAATGTGAAAATGTGAAAATGTGAAAATGTGAAAATGTGAGAAATTTGAAAATTTGAAAATGAAGGAAGGGAACCTGTCAGGACTGAGGCGCTGCGTTGACGTTGAGCAGTCCTCACAGGTTTTGAGAAAGGGATAATGTGAGAATTTGAAAATGATATATATAGCGGTCGGTATGCGACGCAGGAGCGGCAGACCGCATGGAATTTAAGAATGAGGGAAGGCTGCATATTGCCTGGCTATTATTCTAAAGAGGAAGTGGTATAACCATCAGTTTGAAATTATTCTAAAGCACCGTCCCTCTACACTGCGTGGAGAGGGAAAGAGGGTGAGGTAAATTGAAATATAAAAATATGACTAAAAAAAGCTTATTATTAATTGCATGCATCTGCCTGGCTTTATTTGCTGTAGCCCAGAATAAATCAAAGGATAAAGCCAAAGTGAACTGGAAGAAAGTGAATGTGCTGGTATACATTAAAAACGGAAAAGGATATGTGCACGAGAACAGGGCGGCGGGTGTGGCCGCTATTCAGCAGTTGGGCGCCCAGTATGGCTTTTCAGTAACCGCATCGGAAGATCCGGCGGATTTTACCGAAAATAACCTTAAGAGGTATAACCTGGTTATATTCAACAATACCAACAATGAGGGCTTTGATACCGATGAGCAAAAAGTAGCTTTCATGCGCTATGTGCAGGCAGGCGGCGGATTCGTGGGTATTCACTCTGCAACCGGTACGGAAAGGCAGTGGCCATGGTTTAAAAGATTGATTGGCGCTTCATTTTTGCGGCATGCAAAGCACCAGCCTTTTAAAGAGATCATCATTGATGCAGATCATCCTTCTACCTCCTTTTTACCCAGAATATGGGAGAGAAATGACGAGTGCTACTTTTTTAAAGAATACAATCCCGATATCCGGGTATTGATAGTACATGACCTTGCGCCGTTAGATGATAAAGACAAGCCAACCTATTATGGCGGTACATCTTCTCCTTCGGTATGGTGCCACGAATTTGACGGTGGAAGACAATGGTATACTTCGCTGGGGCACGACAGCGCCACCTATGCAACAGCAGAATTTCAAAAACATATTATGGGTGGTATAATATGGGTTATAGGAAATAACCAACCACTGGATTATTCGAAAGCAAGAGCAACGGCTCCCAACGATCCTTTAACATATTAAAGATGAATGACAGTTAAAACAATATATTTTCAATACAGTAAAAACCGCTATCATAAAACCAGTTATCATGAGCAAAAAAACAGTATCCTCCAGGAGAAATTTCATTAAAAATACCATTAAAGGCAGCGCAGGTGCTGCCATGCTGGCCACTATTCCTTCCATTGTGCCTGCTTCGGTATTGGGCAAGTATGCGCCGTCCAACCGAATAAATGTTGGCGCTATTGGCACTGGAAGGATCGCCCGTGACTGGGATATTCCTGGTGTAATAAAACAGGATTCCGCAAGGATACTGGCTGTTTGTGATCTGGATAGCAACAGGGTGCAGAGCACTAAAAAGTTAGTAGATGATTATTACGTAAAAAAAGGTCAGTCGGGCTACAACAGTACAAAAACCTATGAGCACTACGAGGAATTGTTAGGCAACAGGGATATAGATGCAGTAATTATTGCCACGCCAGACCATTGGCATGTGCTCCCTGCTATTCGGGCTGTGCAGGCTGGGAAGCATGTATATATGGAGAAACCCGCTTCGCTCTGCATTAGTGAAGGAAGGATACTGAGTGATGAAGTGCTCAAATCGGGCTGTGTATTGCAAATAGGCAGCCAGCAACGTTCTATGCCACAGTTTAAAAAAGCATGTGAGCTGGTGCGCAATGGACGGATTGGAAAGTTACACACCATTTATGTAGGACTTCCCATTGACAAGCCGGAGGAAAGCACCATTGAAAAAGAAATGCCGGTGCCGCCTAACCTGAATTACGAAAAATGGCTGGGCGCCACCCCATGGGTACCCTATACCGAAAAGCTGGTACACCCGCAAAAAGATTATTCGAGGCCGGGATGGCTGCGTTGCGAACAATTTGGCGCAGGCATGATCACCGGCTGGGGTGCACATCATTTCGACATTGCCAACTGGGGAATGGGAACAGAAAATACAGGACCCATTGAAATATCAGGCAAATCCGATTGGCCTGCTAAAGAAGCTTTGTGGGACGTGCACGGCAATTACAAAACGGAAAATCTCTTTGCCAACGGGGTAAAAGTATTGGCCAGCAATGAATACCCCAATGGGGTGAAATTTATAGGCACAGAAGGTTGGATATTTGTTACCCGCGGCAGTTATTCCGCAACAGCCAGCGACCCGGTAGCAAAGGGCAAAAATACAAAGGCGCTGGATGCAAGCGATCCCAAAATTCTTACATCAGTAATTGGCGAAAATGAAATCCATCTCATTGATAGCAAAGATCATCATGCCAACTGGCTGAACAGCATCATTACCGGGGTTCCCAATATTGCGCCTATAGAAGTAGGGCACCGGGCATGTTCGGTTTGCCTGCTCAATCATAGCGCTATGAAGCTGAACAGGAAACTATACTGGGATCCTGTAACCGAAAAGTTTAAAAATGACGATGAAGCCAACGCCATGCTGGTGCGTTCACAAAGATGGCCTTACCAGATTGAAAAGGGATTTAATGTAAGAACGATGATTTGACAATTTGAAAATGTGGCAATTTGAAAATTTAAAAATGTGAAAATCAAGAAAAAACAACAGCCCTGGTCGGCTACATTCTAAAAATGATGTGGAAGAACCAATAGCCTGAAATTATTCAACAGCACCGTCTCTCTCTACTGCGTGGAGAGAGAAAGAGAGTGAGTCAAAACTATACTATGCAACGATATACAATCATACTATTTTCGGCCTTAATGATAGGCTCAACAGCCTGCCGGTCTTCCGGCGATAAAACGAATGAAGAAACAAAAGACAGCAGCATGGTGAAACTCATTACACTCGACCCGGGCCATTTTCATGCCGCACTGGTACAAAAGGTGAGCTATGCCGGCGTGGATACTACCGTACACGTATATGCGCCCGAAGGTCCGGAGCTGCAATCCTATCTCAGCCTGGTTAACCAGTACAATGAAAGACCTGATAATCCCACACACTGGAACGAAGAAGTATATACCGGAAGTGATTTCGCTGAAAAAATGCTGGAGGAAAAGAAAGGGAATGTAGTGGTGCTGTCGGGCAACAACCGTTTAAAAACAGATTATATACAAAGGTCTGTGGCTGCCGGGCTGAATGTGCTGGCCGATAAGCCCATGGCCATTAACAGTACTAATTTTACCAAACTGGTACAGGCATTTGAAGAAGCAGGAAAGAAGAAAGTACTGCTTTATGATATAATGACTGAACGTTCAGAAATCACCAATATCCTGCAGCAGGAACTGATGCACCTGCCCGGTTTGTTTGGCGAATTAAAAAAGGGCACGGAAAAAGATCCGGCTGTTATGATTGAAAGTGTGCATTACTTTTTTAAAAACGTATCGGGTAAGCCATTGGTAAGACCGGAATGGTTTTTTGATGCGGCGCAGCAGGGCGATGCCATAGCCGATGTAGGAACGCACCTTGTTGACCTGGTACAATGGCAGTGTTTCCCCGGCGTATCGCTGGATTATACGAAAGATATTCAGATGAACAGCGCCCGTGTTTGGCCAACGCCCTTAACCTTGTCGCAATATACATCCATCACCGGTAAAAATACTTACCCCGAATATCTAAGGCCGGATGTTGTAAAAGATTCTATTTTAAATACGCATGCCAATGGCGAAATGAACTATACATTAAAAGACATTCATGTTAAGATCATTGCCCGTTGGGATTATAAAGCTGCAGAAGGCGGCGATACCCATCATGAAATTATAAAGGGAACCAAAGCCACCCTGGAAACAAGGCAGGGCAAAGCAGAAAATTACAAGTCTGTTTTATACATTCTTCCCGCTGCCGGTCAAAAGGCTGATTTTAGTTCGGCAGTGGAGGAAGCCATAGCAACCGTGGCTGCAAAATATCCCGGAGTAAAAGCTGAGCAGCAGGGAGCGGCGTGGAAGGTGGTTATTCCTTCATCATACGACGTGGGACATGAAGCACATTTTGGACAGGTGATGGAAAGGTATTTACAATACATCAAAGAAGGAAAACTTCCGGAATGGGAAATACCCAATATGATAGCAAAATATTACACTACAACGAAAGCACTGGAAACAGCAACGAAACATTAACTGCTTTTAGCCTGGTATAAACGATAACAGCTTTAAAGAATGGCCCGAAAAAAACAATTTAACGTGCCAGGGGCGGAGCTTTGCCTGTAAAAACAGGATAAGTAAAAGATGAATAATACTGATCTAACTACTTTTTATGATGACAACCAATATGTTTAATCTGGCCGGCAAAAGAGCATTGATCACCGGCGGCAGCAGAGGCCTCGGATTTTCCATTGCAAAGGCATTTATTGAATACGGCGCCGAAGTGATCATTACAGGCAGGAATAAAGAACACATGAACAAAGCATGTAAGGATCTTGGAGAAAAATGTACAGGGCTGATTTTTGATCTTAAAGATTTAGACCGGATCGGCGCATTTGTATCAACCGTAGAAAAAGACCATGGTGTTATTGATATACTGGTAAACAATGCCGGCATCCATTTAAAAAAAGATGCACTTGAAGTAAGTGATGAAGCGTATGAAGAAGTGATCAGGGTTAACCAGCAGGCCGTATTTGCAGTAAGCCGGGAGTGCGCCAAAAAAATGGTGACGCGCAGGAGCGGTGTGATCATTATGGTGAGTTCCATGGCATCACAATATGGCATACCTAAAGTAATCGCTTATACGGCATCAAAATCGGCAGTAGAAGGAATGACACGCGGCTTGGCCGTAGAGCTGTCTCCGTTAGGGATAAGAGTAAATTGTATAGCGCCGGGTTTTATAGAAACAGACATGTCGTCGAAAGCGCTCAATGGCGATAAAGAAAGAAAGCAACGGGTATTATCGCGTACACCAATGGGCAAATTGGGAACACCGGAAGATATAGCGCATGCGGCTGTGTATTTATCATCCGACGCGGCAGGTTATATCACCGGCATCGTGCTGCCTGTTGACGGGGGTAACGCTATTGGGTTTTAGCGATTGGTTGTCAGCTATCAGCTTTCAGCCGTGAGCTATCAGCTTTCAGCCGTCAGGTATCAGCGGTCGGTACCGACAAAGGAGCGTCAGACCGCCGATGAATCCAAAGGCTGCCGGCGATCAGCTTTCAGATTCAGCTTTGGGCGGTGGCCTTCGAGCTTTGGGTTAGTTGCAGGTTACAGGGTACAGGAAATATCCGTTTCAAACTGAGCTTATCGCTTTATTATTTGGGATTTATCGTTTATGGTTTATGGTTGCATCCGGCTTCGGATTTCGGAATTGGAGTTTATGATTTTTAGTTTTTTTGTTTAGTCGTTGCATTCTTTCGGATTTCAGAATTAAAACCTTCGGATTTGAAATTGATTCTGGTTGCAGAGAAAGTAGTACCATAATAAAATACATATTCATCCGGATAAAAACAATAGAAACAGAGTTAACTGCAAAAAGCGCCAAACTAAAGCTGATTATTTAATAACCAACAAAACTTGCTATTATGAAGGAGAGAAAACTTCGCAGGCTACCGGTGCTTTTATGCATCCTCCTGCTTTGCCAGTGGCAAACTACCCTGGCGCAAAATATTACGGTACAGGGCAGGGTAACCACGGCCGACCGCCCCAATGGTATTTCGGGAATATCGGTTACCGTGGAAGGCACCACCAATGGTACTACCACCAATGATGAAGGCCGATTCCGTTTAACCGGAGTACCCGCCTTGGGAAACCTTATATTTTCATCTGTGGGTTTCCAGCCACAAACCATTGCTGTAAAAAATCAGTCAACCATTAACGTTGAACTGGAAGCGGCGGAAGCTTCGCAATTGGAACAGGTGGTGGTGATTGGCTATGGTACGGCCAAAAAGAAAGATCTTACCGGGGCTGTATCGTCGGTCAAAGCCACTCAACTGGAAAATGAACGGCCTGCATCTATCCAGGATATCCTGCGCGGAAATATTCCCGGGCTGAACATCGGCTTTACCGCCTCACCAAAGGGAGACGCATCACTGGAAGTAAGAGGCAAAAACACTTTGAATGCAGGATCCAGTCCGCTTATCGTATTAGACGGTATCATTTATTATGGTGCTCTGGCCGACATTAACCCCAATGATATCGAAACCATTGACGTATTGAAAGACGCAAGCTCTGCGGCAGTATATGGCGCAAAAGCGGCAAGTGGCGTAATCCAGGTTACTACCAAAAAAGGCAAAAGCGGTAAACCCGTTATTAATTTTAACGCGAGCACCGGGCTTGCCACCATGAGCGTTAATGAAAGGGTGTACAACGCGGAGGAATTTCTATATACCTGGAGAAGAAATGCGCAATACAGTACGAACATTGCGAAAGCAAAACCCTTCCAGTATGATGACCCCCGTGAATTGCCGTCAAATATATCTGTGGCCGACTGGCTGGCTTACGACAATTCCAATCCTACTGCCGACCCTGTTACCGTTTGGTTGCAAAGATTAAACCTGCAACCGGTTGAAATTGCCAACTACAAAGCCGGCCGCTCCCTGAACTGGTACGATATGATGTTCCGCAACGGTCAGCGCCAGGACTATAATATAAGCCTTTCCGGCAGGCAGGACAGGATAAGCTATTACTGGTCTATGGGCTATATGAAAAACGAAGGTGTTGTTGTGGGTGATGATTATGATGTAGTGCGCACCCGCATCAATGTAGATGCTAAAGTAACCGATTTTTTAAGTGTAGGCACCAACACCCAGTTTAGTGTACGCGATGAAAGCGCCGTGCCGGTAGACTGGACGTTGATAACATCCAATTCTCCCTGGGGCTCTTTCTGGAATGACGATTCAACAGATTACCGCTATCATCCCAATGATGAAGCCAGTGGTGGGAGAAACCCTTTCTCGGTTCCAAAATACACCGACCGCCTGAAAAAATATTATACCCTCAATTCCAGCATTTACGCAAAGGTTTCTTTGCCATTTGATATAAAATACCAGGTAAATTTTACACCCCGGTTTGAGTGGTACAATTATTTCAACGGGCAATCTTCAAAATACCAGGACTGGACCAATGTTGGCGGTATAGCCACCAGGGAAAACCGGAATATTTACCAGTGGCAGGTAGATAACCTGTTAACATGGAGTAAAAATATTGGCAGGGATCATCATGTAGATGTAACCTTACTGGCCAATGCGGAAAAATACAGGGTATGGCGTAATAAAGTGGTGGGTACAGGTTTTCAGCCAAGTGATGTACTGGGTTACCACAATATGGGAGCCGCAACCATTACCGTTCCCTGTAATACCTGCGTTTATAGCGATGAAGGCGATGGCACCCAGTATGGAGATGAGGTGAGCACAGCGGATGCATTAATGGCCCGCCTGTTTTACTCGTATAAAGACCGCTACATGCTTACTTTAACAGCAAGGCGTGATGGCTACTCCGCGTTTGGGCAAAGCAATCCAAGAGCCACTTTCCCATCAGCAGCCATAGGCTGGGTTTTCAGCGATGAACCTTTCCTGAAATCGGGATGGCTGAACTATGGCAAACTAAGAGTAAGCTACGGGCTCAATGGCAACAGGGACATTGGGCGATATGTTGCATTGTCTGATTTACAAACCGGGAAATATTTGCATGTACTGCCTAACGGAAGTATCCAGCAGGTATCGCAATTGTATGTGAACAATATGCAGAACAAATTACTGAAATGGGAAACCACTACCGCTTTTAATGTGGGACTCGATTTCGCCCTGCTCAGCAACAGGATAGATGGTAGCATTGATGTGTACAAGAGCAAAACAAATGACCTGCTGGTTAAACGCACCTTGCCCGATATCCTGGGATTTAGTTTTGTGTGGGATAACCTCGGTCAGGTTGATAACAAAGGAATAGAAATAGGCCTCAATTCAAGAAACATCCAGAGGAATAATTTTACCTGGAACACCTCATTGAACTTTTCTTTGAACCGTAACAAAATTGTGCATCTCTATGGCTCTAAAACAGATATAAAAGACGCGAATGGAAATGTGATAGGGGAGAAAGAATCGGATGACAAAGCTAATAAATGGTTTATTGGACAACCTTTAGACGTTGTATGGGATCAAAACGCATTGGGCATCTGGCAAACGGATGAATACGACCAGGCACGTACATACGGTGTTTACCCCGGCGATTTTAAAGTAAAAGATGTAAACGCTGACGGTAAGTATACCGACGCTGACCGGGAGTTCCTGGGCTATACCCAACCCCGTTTCCGCTGGACACTGCGCAATGAATTCACCTTCTTTGAGAACTTTAGTTTTTCATTCATGATGTATTCGTACTGGGGTCACATGGCCACTTATAACCAGGCAAAGAACAGGAGCAATGCATTCCCCGACCGTGTGAACTCCTATGCCTTCCCGTTCTGGACGCCTGAAAATCCCACAGACGATTACGCCCGGCTGGCTTCAAACGATGGTAGCGCGAGTTACAGCGTGTACCGTAAAAAATCATTCATCCGGTTAGACAATGTGGCACTCGCTTATTCAGTTCCTCAAAATCTGCTGAAAAGAATAAGTACGCAGGATCTGAAATTCTTTTTCACCATAAAAAATGCAGGGGTCTATGCACAGCAATGGACCTACTGGGATCCGGAAAACAATGGACCCACACCAAGGATATACACATTGGGCTTGAACTTTACTTTATAAAACATTTCGTAAAGTAACCTTGAGTACAATATCCAATCACTACATAAATATCAGAAAATGAAAATAATATATAAACCTGCATTATCCATAATGGCAATTGCAATCATTGCATTGACGGGTTCATGCAAGAAAGACTTTTTAACACCGGAACCATTATCCTTTTATACGCCTGAAAATACGTTTAATACACCGGAAGGATTAAAAAGTGTTTTGGTTGCCTGCGAACGCAATATGCGCTATGAATTTTTTGGAGACGGCGCTCCGATTATTACGCAATTGATTTTTTCGGAGATGGCTATTGAAGGTACAACAGATAAATCGGGACCGGCGCAGGACCTGAATCTGCAGATCACACCCACAGCGCAGTTAAACCATGTTGACTTTAACCGGATTGGCTGGTATTGGTACGAGGGCTATAAGGGCATTAAGTACGCCAACACGGCGATCTCTTATATTGATCAGCCGAAATGGAAGTCGGAAGAAGAAAAAAACGCGGTACTGGGAGCGGCTTATTTTCACCGCGCTTACAGGTATTATATGCTCACCAATGAATTTGGCGATATTCCCACGGTAATGAAGGAAGTAACAGCACCCAGGCTTGATTTTTACTCGGTTAAACGGGAAGTGATCCTTCAAAAAATAAAGCAGGACCTGGAATTCGCGGAACAATGGGTTCCTGCAAAAACAAGTGGAGGGGAAGTTACAAAAGGCGCCGTAAGCCATTTGCTTACCAAAGTGAACCTTGCTTTGGGCAACTTCGATGACGCCATTGCTTCTGCGAGTCGCGTTATTGACGGGGGTGTACATGCTTTAATGACCCAACGGTTTGGCGTTGATAAGGCTGATGCTTCTAAAAATGTTATATGGGATTTGCACCGCCCGCTCAATAAAGCAAGGGCCGAGAACACCGAAGCCTTAATGCTGGTGATAGACAGGGACGGGTACAAAGACAATGGCGATTTCGGCGGTGGCGGTTCCACCATGCGGCAGGCAGTGCCTTACTGGTTCTCCAATAATATAATTACACCCGCCGGCAACAGGGGAACAACCGATGCATTAAAGAAGAACAATCCAGCTATTGACTTTGACCAGGCCACCAACTTTGGCAGGGCTATAGGCCGTTGCCGTGCCACCTGGTACAGCACTCATACCTTATGGGATGATCCCAACGATCTGCGGCACGCGCCGGGCAACTGGATGCGGATGGAAGACCTGGTATACAACAACCCCGCATTAAAAACCATGAATCCCCCCGATCCTTATTACGGAAAACCATTGCAGCTTTACAATTCTTCAGGTGGTATTCTTTGCGCCGATACCATCAGAAGCTGGTTCGACTGGCCACATTATAAATTGTACATTCCGGACATTGAAAACGCAACGCCCAGCGGCGGGCATACCGACTGGTATGTATTTCGCCTGGCAGAAACCTATTTGCTCAGGGCAGAAGCGTATTTCTGGAAAGGTCAAAACGACCTTGCTGCGGAAGACATCAATAAAATAAGAGTTCGTGCAGGCGCTGCGCCCATAACAGCGGCGGATGTAAATATCGGCACTATCCTCGATGAACGTGGCAGGGAATTGTATTACGAAGAACCACGCAAGGTTGAGCTTACCCGTATATCCTATTTGTTTGCCCAAACAGGAAAAACGGCTTACAATGGCAAAACATACAACCTGCAGAATTTCTCTACCGATAATTTCTTTTATGACAGGATCATGGAAAAGAATAATTTTTACAATAAAGGGGTAGTAACCAATCATGGCGACAGGTACACCATGAGCCCATACCATGTGCTTTGGCCAATACCCCAGGGCGCCATAAATAGCAATGTGGAAGGTATATTAAATCAGAATGAAGGGTATGATGGCTTTCAGAATAATGTGCCGCCATTAACGGCTATACCGGAGGAATAATTAAGTATATAAAAAAACATTCCATTTGAAAAGTGAAAGCATCGTCTTTCACTTTTCACTTTTTAACGTATATTTCCGCACAATGTATCGAAGGTTTCCAACCTTTGAAAGATTGGAAACCTTGAGGTGCAATAGGGGTTAATGCCCGTTGCGCTGAGATTAAGTATAATTTTTTTGAGACTATGCCTTTTCTTACCAAACCCGGTACACAATATCCGCATCATAGTCCGTGTAATGCCGGTACTTTCTAAATTGCATCCACAGTAATACCGTTGGGTCAGATTTTTTCTTATAACGCGGTACAACCGGACGCACATTATTCAGTTTGGAATTACGCGTTATGGGTGTTATTTTCCAGCTTTTTCCAAAATTTCTGGTTATTGCTTTTGACAGCTCAAAAATACCATTGACCTGGTGAGAAAAATACAGCGTTGACGGATCTGCAGGATCCAGCGTCATACCGCCGGAATAATTCTCCTCCCTTTGTTTTTTACCTTCTTCATCTTCCGGAAACCACGTTCCGGAATTAATAAGCAAATGATCTTCCCATTTTCCATTGTTATATGCTGCATAATAATAAAGATGCTCCCGGTTAGAAGGGTACCGGGTATAAGCCACCACGGGACGGCCTTTTTTATCCGTTGCAATATCAAATATCCATGCCTTGCCTGTTGCCGGCGTAGCCTTATATACTATGGATGCATCTTCCGGATGAAATGGTAATTGATCAACCGTACATATTTGCATACCGTCTGCCCGCCAGAAAGCATTGTTTTCATAATAACAATAGTACACGGAATTAAGCGGCTCGTTGTTGGGATGCCCGTTGGTAAATAACAGGTGGATCTTTGATTTTCCATCAGAATGGTATTTAACATAAGGGCGATTGTTAACATCCAGCCCTCTGGAGGTGATCACCACCCTGGGTTCCGACCAGGTTTTTCCGTTGTCTGTAGACGTAATCAGGTTAGGTTTAAAACCAATCCAGCGGCCGAAACTATACAATTTATTTTGCTCAGATTCCAGCCTGAACGGATTGGCATAACTGTATGTTTGCTTCTTGTATTTGCTAACAAGCGCTTCAGTATACGGTTTAAATATCAGGGGTGCGCCAAAGCACTTTACATCATAGGGATGCTCTGTGATATTTTGAATAACGCCCATCCCATTTACGGTGCCATTGTGCCAGGTATACTGGCTCAATATGTTTCCATCGGCTAATTCCAGGAAAGCCGGGTTATCGTGATCGTCTATCTCCAATTCGTGATAAAGCTTTTTATTGACAATTTTTCCCGAGCCGGGCTCCAGCGATGCAGCATACACATTTCCGGTTTTATCAATCCAGCCGGTAACAATCATGGTTTTGCTGGCGCTGGTATAAATAGCGCGGGGGTCGCTGAACCAACACCAGGCTCCGTCATAACTGAGTACCTGCGGTTGCTGGGCGTTGATCTCTGAAAAAACCAAGAATGAAAAAAGAAACAATATTGTTGTACGTATCAGCATGCCGGCGGGATTTATAATTTGACAATACAAAGAGTGAAAGACGACTGGTAAGTTTACCTTTGTTCACGGCCAAAAGTAACAAAATGAAAAATGAGAACTCCGTCTTTGAATTTTCATTTTTTAACTTATACTTTCGCACAATGTGTTGAAGGTTTCCAACCTTTGAAAAGTTGGAAACCTTTCAGTGACTGTAAACAATAACAAAAACATGCATACCAAACAATTACTACAAACATGGCGCTGGTTCGGGCCAAATGATCCTGTAAGTCTCCGGGATATTAAACAGGCTGGCGTTCAGGGCATTGTTACCGCGCTGCACCATATTCCCCACGGTGAAGTATGGACGAAAGAAGAAATACGCAGGCGCCAGGATGAACTGAAAGCAGGGGGCTTTGAATGGAGTGTAGTGGAAAGCCTTACCGTGCACGAAAACATAAAAACGCGCAGCGGCAATTATGCGGAACTGATTGAAAAATACAAACAATCGCTTGCCAACCTTGCCTCCTGCGGCGTGAAGGTTGTTACTTACAATTTTATGCCGGTAAACGACTGGACAAGAACAGATATCAATTACACCATGCGTGATGGCTCAAAAGCACTCTATTTTAACTGGAGCGATCTGGCTTTGTTTGATATACACATCCTGCAAAGAAAAGATGCTGAAAAAACCTATCCCGCCGCTATCATTGAAAAAGCGGCTAAAAAAAATAATGCATACACTTCAGCCGAAAAAGAAAACCTGGTCAATACCATTTTGTTCGGTATTCCCGGAGAGGAAAGGCGAACAACGGACGGTATGAAAAAGGAATTGGAAAAGTATAAGGATATTGACCGTGCTGCATTAAAGAGTAACCTTTCCTGGTTTTTACAACAGGTAGCTCCCGCAGCAGCCGAATTAGGCATTCAGTTGGCCATTCACCCCGATGACCCCCCATTTGATATATTGGGCTTACCACGCATTGTGTGCTCGCAAAAAGACCTTCGGGATATTATTTCTTATTCAGAAGCGCCCTCAAACGGGATCTGCTTTTGTACGGGATCGCTGGGCGCTAACCCCGCAAATGATCTTCCGGCAATGATCAAAGACCTGGGCGCCCGCATTTATTTTGCACATTTGCGCAACGTAGTAAGAGATGAGGATGGCAATTTCTACGAAGCCGATCATCTTGAGGGCAATGTGGATATGTATGCGGTGATGAAATCCCTGCTCACCATTCAGCAGCAAGCGGCTCATCCTATACCTTTCCGCCCCGATCATGGTCACCAGATGCTGGACGACATGGATAAAATCACAAATCCCGGTTATTCCGCTATAGGCCGTTTGCGTGGACTGGCAGAATTGCGTGGATTGGAATTGGGTATTTCAAAAGGGCTGCATTTTAATTAAAAGCTTTCGGAGTGGCATTTTAATTCTCTAAATAATTGGTTATTAGAAAAATACAAAATCAATAGTCTACTTTGCGTTAAAAAAAATTAACATTTTATACCCGCTTTATGGTATTGATTTTCGCTTAAAATAGCGGTAGTTTTATCACAGAAAGAAATTTCTTTCAAAATTGAACCCATTCAGTTAGCCTTACAGAACAAGCTATTCAACATATGGTGGGTTAGTGTCAATCAACTTCAAGTGCAACCTCTCAACCGGGAGGTTGTAGCTTTTTTGGGCCATCCCCATTGAAACTTTCTCTTAATAAAAATGTAATTTCCCGATCCATTTATATGAATTAGCTAATTTGCCCCATATTTTATTGTGAATGATATGAATTTTACTGCCGAATGGATTAGTTACGACAGCACCAACGCTTTTTCTGCTTTGGCTATTGATTACCTGCATCAGCGAACAACATTACAGCCCTTTTATAAACACAGCGCCAGCCTTGAGGGAGTTGGCGGCGCTATTGAAGAAAGGAAATTGTTTAGCACCGACCGTACAGCTTTAGTAGCCGCGCTTAAAACCCAATATGCACAAATTACTACATCCGAAAAGGTTAAATCCAATATAGAGAAGTTAGCGGATAACAAGACATTTACGGTATGCACCGCGCATCAGCCCAATCTGTTTACCGGCTACCTGTACTTCATTTACAAAATTGTACATGCCATAAAATTGTCCGATGAGCTAAGCGCTGCTTATCCGCAATATCATTTTGTGCCTGTGTACTATATGGGCAGCGAGGATAATGACCTGGAAGAATTGAACCATATTTACTTAAATGGTGAAAAGCTAACCTGGGAAACCAATCAAACGGGCGCGGTTGGCAGAATGAGCACCAAAGGGCTGGATTCCTTTATTGATCGCATTAGCGGGGAACTTAGTGTTCTTGAGCATGGACAACAATTGGCTGAACTGCTGAAAACCTGTTACTGCCAGTCTTCATCGGTACAGGAAGGCACTTTAAAATTTGTGAACAGCCTGTTTGAAAATTACGGGCTGTTGGTATTGATCGCAGATAATAGGGCCCTAAAAAAAGAGATGACAAGCGTATTTGAAGACGATCTTCTGCAGCATACCCCTGCTGCGATTGTTAAACAAACTGCCGGGCAACTGGCAAAACATTATCATGCCCAGGTTAATCCAAGAGATATTAACCTTTTCTACATGAAAGACGGTATCAGGGAGAGAATAATCAAAACCGGCGATCAGTTTGAAATCAACAATACGGGTATCCGCTTTTCCCGCAATGAAATATTAAATGAACTGCACGGCTATCCCGAACGGTTTAGTCCGAATGTGGTATTGCGCGGTTTGTTCCAGGAAACGATTTTGCCTAATGTGGCCTTTATTGGCGGAGGTTCTGAAGTTGCTTACTGGCTTGAGTTAAAGGAAATGTTTGCTCACTATAATGTACCCTACCCTGTTTTGATACTGCGCAATTCTTTCTTAATCGTGGAGCAAAAAATGACCCGCCTGATGGAGAAGCTGCAGCTTTCGGCCGAAGATATTTTTAAAGACGAAGCGCTGTTGCTGAATAATATCATTAAAGCCCGCAGCACCCTGCAACTAACGCTTGAAAAAGAAACAGCGCAATTGGCCGACTTTTATGATCATCTCAGGTCGGTCACAAACCGGGTTGACATAACGCTTACCCAACATGTCAGCGCATTGGAAGCAAAATCTGTAAAAGCACTTAAAAACTTAGAGAAGAAAATGCTGAGAGCCGAGAAAAATAAATATGACGCAATAACCGCCCAATTGCGGAAATTGAAATCGGCATTGTTTCCCAATAATACCCTGCAGGAAAGGGTGGAAAATATATTGCCGTATTATGCCCGGTATGGTAAATCATTTATTGATATGCTGTATGAGCATGCCCCCACCTTCGATAAAAAGTTTGGTGTATTAAGAGAGGCGTGACCGGCAGCGGATGTTAGGTTTCAGCTTTGAGCCATCAGGTTTGGCGTAGGGTATATGGTATAAGGCGTAAGGTGTAGGGTATTTTTGTACTTAGCTGTGGTGCTGCTATTGCTCATTTATTGCGTCGCACTCGTATACGCCTTGTCCGCTATTGAGCAGGAATACCACTACATAGCAGATATTATAGTAACTACAGGAATAATTTACTGCTGAATTACCATTACTGCATATGGCTTTAAAACCTTACATTTGACCTGTTATAAACACTCCCATTATGCAGAATAAAATACCTGAAGGACGGAATATAAAGCGCTTCCGGGAGATGCTCGGTATCAAGCAGGAAGCGTTGGCACTATCCATTTTCATCCTATCGAAAAATTAATTCAGCTTCATAAAGAAAAGATTGCATTGTACGAAAGGATGCTAAGGGAAAAAGATGAGATGATTGAAAGAGTGGAAAAATTATTGGAGAAATTATTGGAGAAAAAATAGGCAGTTCTGCAGTTACTGTTGTTGGTACGCCACCCGCAGTATCCGCCCTGCATACACAACAACGGCGGGTAGCTGGAACACCAATGTGGGCAAAAAAAAGGAAGCCGGATATTTTGTCTTTGCTTTTTACATTCATTTTTTGCTTTTTTTTATAAAGCCATCAAACTGTTTCCCGGATAAAAACATTTAAAGTATAGCTAAGCTATCACAGCATCCGATTATAGCTTATGTCCGGAGTTCCGGACAGCTTATTATAGAAGGTTCGTGGAAGTTGCACGGCACTGGAACGCCGGCAGAAAAAATCAACCATATTTTTCTTCCAATCCATCATAGTCTAGCCACTCTCTCCATTTCCATTGCCTAAATATATTATCCGGAGTATGTGGGTCCTCTATTTTATCATACAACTGAACAAATACCTGACCAGTTGGTAATTCTTTTATTTCTGTGGCATATGGAAAACTTAGTATTCTTTCTTTGGGAACTAATTTAAAAAATTCCCCTCCAAACCACATTTTCCACGCTACCATTAACCATGTATATGATATTAAAACACTTCTGCCAGGATTAAACTTAATATCATACTCTTTTTTATCAAAAAGCCCTATTTTATAAGGTGTATTTTCAATTGTTCGCCAAATATCTTTATCTATATTTCTATGGTCAATATTTTCAATAAATGAAGTAGATTGTACACACTCAAAATCCTCATTATATAAAAACCCTGCGTTAAAACTCTTATGATCAATTATCCTTTCTATTTCGCTATTAGAAGGGTGAAAAATTTCATTTTCTTGCACAATACTTATATGACGGTGAGGGTGTTTACTTCCAGTAATAACAATGCTAAATATATCAGAATTATTATTGCCAATAGCAATGGTTTCATGGGATTGATAGTTTTCTAATATTTTAATGTGTTCACTTCTATTCCATTTTTTGGTCTTATACTTTTGTGTAAGTCTCTCTGGACTGAACCTCGCAAATTCTTTAAATAGATTAACATAGAATGAAGGCACAAAAAAACTTTCATCAAAACTAAGTGATAAACCAACTTTCATAAATTTTAATCTGATAATTCAACAATTCTAACATTATTCCTGCCCAACTTGTCTTGAGCTATTCGCATAACCTCATTTAAATTGCCTTTATTATACCCTCTCGGTATCCCAATATGAAGTTCAACATTTTTTATTGGTCTTTCTATTCCTTTAAATGTAGCTGTAGAACCCACATTCTTCAAATTGACCAAATCATCTATGTTTTTAAGAATATTTTCAAACGTAAAATTCTTTTCCGCATTTACAGTTTTTAAGCTTACGCCTACCTTTTCGGCTTCATTATAAAAGTCTATTGTTTTAAAGAAAGGCGATGCTGTTTCTGCCAACCATTCGTATCCTTTTGCAACATATCCTGCTGCGGACTTTGCTTCCAGTATTTCCGCTACCGGTCGGTGTCTCACCGACCGGAAAATTTCCCCTATCGGAGTGTGTCTTCACACACCGAAACACTCACTCCTTATAATGTGTCAGGAAACCAAATTCATCAACGCCTTTTAAATAGAACCTTGCACTACTCCACCTGTAATCTTCCGGCAGGTTACACAATGCCCATTTTTCAGCCACAGGATTGTTATGTATATATTCCAGCTTTTGTTCCAATATTTTTATCGTACTTAACGGAATAGCCAGAGGGTCACGTTTCCAGAACTGATACTGGCGATCGTTTTTGCCTGATAAATAATTTAATAGAATTATCCATTTAGGGCGTAAACCAAAGATAGGGAATGTGTAAATGCCAAATTATTTAGTATTTTTGAAGCTAAATTATTTGGTATGTTTAAAGGGATATCAATTGAACAGTTCAATAAAAGCT
>Ga0209916_1000990_pt1 | contig 31643 bp, 24 predicted proteins | sample ThiBio_1000_plan_FD_183956 | JGI IMG/M metagenome (GOLD analysis project Ga0209916, IMG submission 183956) | Wastewater bioreactor microbial communities from Cape Town, South Africa - Thiocy_solids_2 (SPAdes) | ecosystem: Engineered > Bioreactor > Thiocyanate-remediating > Anaerobic-Aerobic ... | reverse complement strand
GGAACCTGGCCTTCGGGTACGGGGCGCGGTGCCGCGCCGGTCAGACTGCCTTGCGCGGCTGGCGCACGTAGCGCGTGCGCAGCAGGATGTCCCACAGCGGCGTGGTGACGCCGAAGTTGGTGTCCGGATGGTAGTGGTGCACGTGATGGGCGCCGGCCCAGCGGCGCAGCACCGGCTGCTTGAAGCGCACGTGGTGGATGATGAAATGCGCCAGGCCGTAGACGATGTAGCCGAGCGTGATCGAGCCGGCCAGCAGCAGCGCGAATCCGAACGGCATCAGCATCACCAGCACCGCGGTCAGTGCGATCAGCACCATCGCCGGCAGGAAGAACGGTAGCGAGTCGTAACCCAGAGGGCGCTCGTGGTGCATGCGGTGGCCCTGCTCGAACAGCGGGATGCGGGTGTGGAACATCCAGCGGTGGAAGAAGTACTCGATGAAGCTGAAGGCGAACAAACCCAGCGCGATCGCGCTCGTGGCCAGCCATGCGCCGCCGTCGAGATGGCGCCAGCCGACGACCAGCAGCCACGCGCCCAGCGCCGTATCCAGCACCAGTTCGGTCCAGTAGTTGGTGCGCGTGGTGGACATCCGCGCAATGGCATCCACGCCCGAATGCATGAGGTTTCGCATCATCGCTGCACGTTCTTCCCTGGCACGCTGCCGGTTTGCAGGCCCATGTCCCCATTCTCCCACGTTGGCAACAACAATCCACATTACTTTTGACGGGCACGGCTGAGCGCAGCCTGAGCGGCCGGGTTCGCGCCGCCTGCGTCAGTGCGACAGCGCGAAGCCGGTGAGTATCTGCGCGGTGGACTCGGGCTTTTCCAGCATCGGCAGGTGGCCGCAGCCGTTGATCGTGCTGGTGCTGATCGCGCTGGCTGCGGTCAGCTCGTTGCGCAGGCTGTCCAGCGCCGAGATGTCGGTGATCCTGTCGCCGTGGCACCACACGCCCAGCACCGGCATGGTCAGCCGGCTCAGCCGCTGCTGCAGCGCCAGCGGCTGCGCGTGCAGGGCGCGGAAGGTGCGCTGGATGAAATCGTGGTCGCGTCGGTTGCGCTCGACCAGAACGTCGACGAAGCGGCCGGGGCGCTCGGGCGGCTGCGCGAATTCCAGCGCGGCCAGCCGCGCGTAGCCGGCGCGGTCGTCGAACAGGTAGGGATTGCTGCCGGCATTGAATTGGCGGGCGAAGTCGCTGTCGCCGGCCTTGAGGCCGAAGGCGTCCAGCAGGGCCAGGCCGGCCACGTGGTCGGGATGGTCGGCGGCATAGGCCGCGGCGATCGTCGCGCCGGTGCCATGGCCGACCAGCATGAAGCGCGGCAGCCGCAGTGCCTGCACGAACGCGTCCAGCCGCGCGGCCTGCGCGTCGACGTTGTAGTTGCCCTGCGCCACACGCGAGGACTCACCCCAGCCGGGCAGGTCGGGAATGATCAGGTGAAAATTCGCAGTCAGCAACTTGGCCACCGGCAGCCAGACGTTCTTGTCGCCGGCGAAGCCGTGCAGCAGCACGATGGTCGGGCCCTCGCCGCCTTCGTAGTACGACCAGCGCGTGTCGCCGACCTGCACGCTGTGCGTTTCCAGCCTGGCCGCCATCGCCTCGCGCAGATGCTCGGCGCGCAGCAGCCACTGCGGTGCGAACAGGTAGCTGCCGCCGAGCACGATGGCCAGCAGCGCCACCAGCCAGGCGAGGAACTTCAGCCGCCGGCGCAGCATGCGCTTCCAGAGCGGAGTATTGGCGTCGGTGGATGGGGGCATCAGGTTTCCTGGTGGAGTGGCGGCGGGCGGTGCCCGCCCTACGGCGAGGGTAGGGCGGGTACCACCCGCCGGCACTGCTGCGTCATTGCGCGAGGCGATGAGGCGCCACCGCGATCAATCCGGCTTGTCCGCCGGCTTCGGCTGCTTCGCCTTGGCGATGATGCCTTCCACCACCTGCTGGGTCAGCGGGTGGTAGCCGGCTTTGGCCTTGGCGTAGACCTGCTCGGCGAAGGCCAGTCCCTCCGGCGTTTTCACGAATGCCTTGTACAGAGGTGTGGTGAGGTAGATGCGGCCGATCCGGGTCATGTGCTCGGCGGCGGCGCTCCACACCGCCTTGTCGCCGGCGGCAATCGCGTGGCTGTACCAGCGCATGCCGATCTCCGCGTTCGGCGTGCCGGTGAGGTGCCAGGCGGCGTCGAGCTGCTGCATCCTGTCCAGCGCCGGCGCGTCGGGCAGGCGGTCGAGGAAGTACATCCATTCCTGCGTGTTCCAGCCCTTCGCGTCGAGCTGGCCGGCCGCCAGCGTGCCGGCGAGGAACTCGCCGCGCTGCTTGTCGATCGCGTCGAAGCGCGGCGACTCGGGCAGTGGCGCATTCTCGGGGATGCCGCTGCCGTAGACCCATTCGCGCACCTCGGCCCAGCTCATCTTGCCGGGGTACTTCTCGATCAGGTTCGGCTTCATGTAGTCGAGCATCTGCTCGGTGGTGATGCTGTGCCAGGCGAAGTGCTTGAAATAGCCCTTCAGATAGGCATCGAAATCGGCGCGACCGAAGCGCTGCTCCAGCGTGCGCAGGAACCACGAACCCTTGTCGTAGGCCACGTCGGACAGCGAGTCGTCGGCGCCCATGCCACGCGGGTCGGGCGCGAGCTTCTGCGCGTTCGGCGGCATCGTGCCGATCTTCTTCAGCAGCGCGCGGGCGGACAGCAGGGCCTCCTCGTCGGCTTGCGATTTGCCGTACACCGCCTCGGTGATGCGGCCCTGCACGTAGGTGGTGAAACCCTCGTTGAGCCAGATGTCGCGCCACGCGGCGGCGGTGACCAGGTTGCCCGACCACGAATGCGCCAGCTCGTGCGAGACCAGCGAAACCAGGCTCTTGTCGCCCACCAGCACGGTCGGCGTGGCGAAGGTCATGTTCGGGTTTTCCATGCCGCCGAACGGGAACGACGGCGGCAGCACCAGGATGTCGTAGCGGCCCCAGGCGTAGGGACCGTACAGTTTCTCGGTGGCCTCGATCAGCTTCTCGGTGTCCTCGAATTCGTGCGCGGCCCGGGCCACCACCGAGGGTTCGGCATACACGGCCGAGCGCGGCCCGGTCTCCTTCACCGCGAGGTCGCCGGCGGCGATCGCCAGCAGGTAGGACGGGATCGGGTGCGGCTGGTCGAAGCGGAAATCGCCATCGAGCGGATGCTGCGCGTCGTTGAGCGCGCTCATCGCCACGCGGATGTTCTTCGGCGCGCTGACGTGCGCGTCGTAGGTGAAGCGGATCGCCGGCGAATCCTGCAGCGGCACCCACGAACGCGCGTGGATGGATTCGGACTGCGAGAACATGAACGGCGCTTTCTTGTCCGCGGTCTGCGCCGGGGTCAGCCACTGCAGGCCGGAGGCGGTGGGCGCGGTGGCGTAAACGATGCGCACCTGCGCCGGATGCTTCGGCGCGGTGATGGTGAGCTTGCTGCCCAGCTCCTTGTCGCGCGGGGCCAGCGCGTATTTCAGCGGCGTGGCCTTGCCGTCGGCGGCCAGCGCCTCGACCTTGGCGATCTCCAGGTCGCGCGTGTCCAGCACCAGCGACTGCGCCTGCGGATTGCGCCAATCGAGTTTCAGCGTGGCCTGGCCGGCAAGCTGCCTGTGCGGAAAGTCGATCTTCAGGTCCAGGTCCAGATGCGTCACGCGTACCTGGTCGGGCTGGGCGTAGGAGTTCGGATCGTTGGCTTGGGCAGCCACCGGCAACAGCAGCGTACCGAAGGCGAGTAGCGGGAACAGACGCATGGACAGGAGCTCTCTCGGGCCGGGAAACCCCGAGTATGCCACCGCCGCGCAGGCCGCCGCCTGTGACAAAAGCTCAGGGCAACTCGCGCACCGCATGCGGGTCGCTCGCATACGGATGCATGGTGGCGAGGAAACCCGGCTGCGCTTCCACCCGGGCGATCCAGGCGCGGATCGCGGGATATCCGTCCAGCGCAAAGCCCGCCTCGGCCGCGCGGCTGCCGTAGGCGAACAGCGCGATGTCGGCGATGGTGTAACGCTCGCCGGCGATGAAGTCGCGCTTCGACAGCTCGCGCTGCAGGATCTCCAGCGTGCGCACGGCGGCCTGGCGTTTGGCCTCGACCAGCGCGGGCGCGCGGCGCGCCAGCTTGCCGGTCAACGTCCAGTGGCGCAGCGCACCGAGCACCGACTCCACCCGTTCCTGCTCGAAATGCAGCCACTGCTGCACCTTGGCGCGGCCGAACGCATCGTCCGGCAGGTATGCCGTGCCGTCGGCCAGATACATCAGGATCGCGTTCGACTCGGCCAGCGTGCGGCCGTCGTCCAGCGCAATCGCCGGCACCGTGCCGGTCGGGCTCACGCGCAGGTAGCTTTCGCTGCGGCCTTCGCCCTCGAAGATGCTGACCTCCACCGTGCGGTACGCCCGGCCGAGGTGATGCAGCAACTGGCGCACCTTCCAGGCATTCTGCGAGGGCAGGTAGTCGTACAGGGTGAGCATGGGCAACTCCGATGGGGCGAGACGCGCACTCTGGTATCACCGCGTCGCGCAGGCCATCCGCTTCTTGCGACGACGGCATGGGGACCGACCCCTCGTCAGCAGTACCGCTCCGCCAGCGCGTCGGTGGCCTCGACCAGGCGATCGACGATCGCCGGGTCGGTGGCGCTGTGGCCGGCGAGCACGAAGTGCAGGGTGGCTTCGGGCCAGACTTGGGCGAGGTCCCACGCGCTGACGGCGGGGCAGATGATGTCGTAGCGGCCGTGCACGATGGTGGCGGGGAGATGGCGGATGCGCGAAACGTCGCGCAGCAGCTGGTCCGGTTCGAGGAACAGCGCGTGGCGGAAGTAGTGGGCTTCCATCAGTGCCAGGCTGACCGCGTGATGCGGGTCTTCGAAGATGCCGCCAGCGTCGGGATCGTGCAGCAGGGTGGTGCTGCCGCCTTCCCACGCGCTCCACGCCTGCGCCGCGGCGAGGCGGGTGGCTTCGTCGGTGCTGTTGAGTCGCTGCCAGTAGGCGTCCAGCATCCCGCCGCGTTCGTCGCTCGGGATGAAATCGCGGAAGCGCGCCCAACGTTCGGGGAAGATCTGCCGCGCGCCGCCGTCGAGTTCGTTGAACCAGCGCAGTTCCTGCGGCCGGCCGAGGAAGATGCCGCGCAGCACGATGCCCAGGCAGTGCTGCGGATGCGCCTGGCTGTACGCCAGCGCCAGGGTCGAACCCCAGGAACCGCCGAACACCACCCAGTGCTCGATGCCCAGGTAGGCGCGGATGCGCTCGATGTCGGCGACCAGGTGCGCGGTGGTGTTGTCGGTGAGTTCGGCGAACGGGGTGGACTGCCCGCAACCGCGCTGGTCGAACAGCACGATGCGGTAGCGCGCCGGGTCGAAGAAGCGGCGGTGGTAGGTCGACAGGCCCGCGCCCGGCCCGCCATGCAGGAAGACCACCGGCAGGCCCAGCGGATTGCCGCATTCTTCGACGTGCAGCGTGTGCAGCGCATCCACGGCGAGGCGATGGGTGTGGTACGGCTCGATCTCCGGGTACAGCTCGCGCATGATCGGTGTGTCCTGCGGGGTCAGGCGCTGGCGAACTGCAGCGCGGCGGTGAGGTCGCCCGGCGGCGGGCCGCCGGCGGCGATCATCGAGGCGTCGCGCAGCTTCAGTCCGGGCAGCGGCTGGAGGCCGAAACGGCGGGTGATGAAACGCAGGATCGAGCCGGTGTCGTAGATCGTGTGGTCGACGAAGCCTTGCCTGGCGTGCGGCGAGATCACCAGCGCCGGCACGCGCGTGCCCGGGCCCCAGCGATCGCCCTTGGGCGGCGGCACGTGATCCCACCAGCCGCCGTTCTCGTCCACGGTGAGCACCACCAGCATGTTCGGCCACTGCGGACTCTTCTGCAGCGCCTCGACCACTTGCGCCAGGTGTTCGTCGCCGGCATCGAGGCTGGCGTAGCCGGCGTGCATGTTGAGGTTGCCTTGCGGCTTGTAGAACGTCACCGGCGGCAGCTGGCCGGCCTCGATCGCGGCGATGAAATGGTTGCTGTCGGCGCGACTGCCGGTGCCGGCGTCGCGCAGATGTTGCTGTCGCGCCGCCGTGCCCGGGGCGAACTGGCGGAAGTAGTTCAGCGGCTGGTGGTGCGGCTGGAAATCCGGCACCTGCGGGAACTCGCTGTGGTTGCCCTCGCCCTTGCCGTCGAGCGCCAGCTGCCAGGCGCCGGCATACCACGCCCAGTCGATGCCGGCTTGCGAGAGCACGTCGCCGATGGTCAGGTGGCTCTGCGCGGGCAGCGTGTTCGGGCTGGTCGCGTCGGCCAGGCGCGGATCGCGCGGGTCGTGGCTGAAGCCCGGTGCATAGGCCGGCCCCATGGTGTTGACTGCCCAGAAGTCCGGCGTGATGGCGTCGCGCGAGGCCCATTCCGGGCGACCCTGCATCGCGCTCGTCGGGGAGTTCTCGGCGAACTTCGGCAGGATGCCGGTGGGGTCGTCGCCCTGCAGCTGGGCGATCTGCAGTTTCGCCGGGCTCTGGTCGGCGTGGGGGAAGTACGGGGGCTGTGCGGCGATCAGGTATTGGTGGTTGAGGAACGAGCCGCCAAACGCACCCATGAAGAAGTTGTCGCACAAGGTGTATTGCCGCGCCAGTTGCCACAGGCGCAGGCCGCTGGCGCTGTCGGCATAGTGGCCCATCGGCATCGCGCCGGTGTTGCTCCAGGCCACGAAGCCGTCGTTGCGGCCACCGTTGATCTGCAGTTGGTTCTCGTAGAAGCGGTGTACCAGGTCGCGGGTGATCACGCCGTGCGGCAGCAGCTCGCCGTCGGGCGTGCGCAGCGCGAACGGCCGGTTGGGCAAGCCGGTGATGGCCTGCTCGCCGATCAGGTAGCGGCGCCCGTCGACCACCTGCTCGCGCGGCACCATGCCGCTCCACACCGGCGGCAGCGTGGCCAGCACGCTGCCGTCGCGATCGCGCTGGCGGTACTCGGGTGAATCGAGCGCCTTGAGCGGCTGCGCCAGGCCGGGGAAGCCGGCGAACAGGTTGTTGAAGCTGCGGTTCTCCGCGTACAGCACCACCACGTGCCGGATGTGCCGCCGCAGTTGCGCGTCGAGCGCCGCCGCATCGCCCGCCGGTGCGGCGGCGTGGCGTGCGTCGTCGAGGCGGCAGCCGCCCAGCGTGGCGGCCGCACCGGCCAGCGCGATGCCGCCCAGCAAGCGGCGGCGGCCGGGGTCGCGGGGTGCGTTCTCGTCGGTGTCGGGCGGTGCGCTCGGCTTGTCCGTCATGACTGGGGAAACTCCGTCAGGACCGCGGTGCGGCCTCGTCGTAGAAGCGTGCGAGATCCGCCTTCACTTGCTTCAAGGCGTCGACGTCGAAGTAGATCATGTGACCGGACGGATAGAAACCGTATTCGATGTTCCTGCTGATCGCCGGGTCCAGGCTGAGGTGGCCGAGGTCGAACTCGGTGGCGTAGAACGGCGTGGCCAGATCGTAGTAGCCGTTGGCGGAAAAGATCTTCAGATGCGGGTTGCGCCGCATCGTGTCGGCCAGGTCGCTGCCCACGTACGGCGCCTGCGGGAAGCGCTGGTGCTTCCGTTTCCAGTCCCAGTTGCGGTTGATCACGCCGTAGTTGTTGGGCAGGTAGGCGTCGTCGCTGGTGTAGTTCAGCGCGCTGCCGGCGTACTGGTTGAACGCGGCCAGGTAGGCGCCGGTGGCCGCGTCGCTGGCGGCGTCGCCGTCGGGCGTCTCGCCGGCGGCGTCCGGGTCGATGCCTTCGAAACGGCCGTCCAGACGTCCGACCGTGCGGCGCTGGTCGCGCAGCAGCTCCTTGCGGAAGCGGCTGGGGTCGATGCGCAGGTTGGCCTGCTTGATGTACGTCGTCGACAGGCCGGTGTACTGGCTCAGCTGCGCGGCAACGCGCTCGGCCTCGGCCGGCGTGATCGCGTCGCCCTTGGCCAGTGCCAGGGTGTAATCAGTGCTGGCGAACTGGCGCACGGTGGCGATGAAGCTGTCCAGGTCGGCGGGCTTGTTCGGCACCTTGTCGTGGTACCAGGCGATCGCCGCCTCGGTCGGCAGGTTGACGATGTAGCCGTGGTCGACGCCGGTGTTGGCCCACACGCTGAAGTCCAGGATCGAGGACATCAGCACGATGCCGTTGAGCTCCATGCCTTCGTCCTGCAACTGCTTGGCCAGCACCGCCGCGCGGGTGGTGCCGTAGCTTTCACCGAACAGGAATTTCGGCGAGTTCCAGCGGTGGTTGTCGCCGACGTAGCGGGTGATGAACTTCGCGAATGCATCGGCGTCCTGGTCGACGCCGTAGAAATCCTTGCCCTTGGCCTCGCCGGCCAGCCGCGAATAGCCGGTGCCGGGTGCGTCGATGAAGACCAGGTCGGACTTGTCGAGCAGGCTGTATTCGTTCGGCACCGTGGTGTACGGCGGCGGCGGGATCGGCTGGTCGCCCGCGTTGGCCACCCGCACCGGCCCGACCGAACCCATGTGCAGCCACATGCTGGACGAGCCCGGGCCGCCGTTGAACAGGAAGGTCACCGGCCGTTGCGTCGCCTTGCCGCCGCCCGCGGTGTAGGCCACGTAGAACATGCTGACCGTGGGCTGGCCCTTGTCGTCCTTGATCAGCAAGGTGCCGGCGGTGGCCTGGTAGGCCACGGCGCGGCCGTCGATGCGCACGCTGTGCGAGGTCACCACCTTGCGTTCGGGCGGGATCGGCAGGGCATCCTTCTTGCCGTCCTTGTCGGACTGGGACTTGCCGTCGTGCGGCGTGCCGTCGGCGGCGTGCAGCGGGGCGGCCAGGCCGAGGGCCAGGACGAAGGCGAGCGGGGCGATGAGGGAATGGCGCATGGCAAGAGGCTCCGTATCAGCGCTGCGGCGCGGCGAGGTCGTAGAAGCGGGCGAGATCGCGCTTGAGCTGCTGCAGCGCCTCGGTGTTGAGATAGATCATGTGCCCGGAAGGGTAGTACGCGAACGACAGGTTGCCGCGCAGCGACGGGTCCAGGTTCATGTGCGCCAGGTCGTACTCGGTGATGAAGAACGGCGTGGCGAAATCGTAGTAGCCGTTGAGCGAGAGCACCTTGAGATTCGGGTTGCTGCGCATCGCGTGCGCCAGGTCGCCGGCTACGTAGGGTAGGGGTAGCGCGCGGCGCATGCCCGAAACGGCGTGCTTCCAGTCCCAGCCCTGGTTGATCTTGCCGTAGCTGGGGCGGTAGTCGAGCAGGCTCTGGTAGTCGAGCTGGCCGGCGAGGTAGTCGTGGAAGGCGCTGACGAAGGCGCCGCTGATGCCGGTGTCGGAGGCGTCGTACTCCGGCGTTTCGCCGGCGGCGTCCGGATCGGTGCCGGTGAAGCGGGCGTCGTAGCGACCCAGGGTCAGGCGCCGGTCGCGCAGCAGCTCCTTGCGGAAACGGCTCGGGCTCACGCGCAGGTTCGCCTGCTTGATGTACTCGACCGGCAGGCCGGTGAAGCCGGCCATCTGCGTGGCGATCGCGTCGAACTGCGCGGCGGGCAGATCCTGCCCCAGCGCCAGCGCGGAGGCGTAGGGGCCGCGCGCCCAGGCGCGTGCCTGGGCGACGAAGGTCTTCAGCTCGGCGGGTTTGTTCGGCACCTTGTCGTGGTACCACGCGGCGGCGGCGAAGCTGGGCAGGTAGCCGACGTAGCTCTCGTCGTAGCCCGGCATGCGGATCGCGTAGTTGAGGATCGAGGACAGCAGGATCACGCCGTTGAAGGCCATGCCCTTGTCCTGCAGCGCGTCGACCAGCGCGGCCGAACGCGTCGTGCCGTAGCTCTCGCCGAACAGGAACTTGGGCGAGTTCCAGCGCCGGTTGAGGGTGACGTAGCGCTCGATCGCGCGGCTGAAGGCGGAGATGTCCTGATCCACGCCCCAGAAGTCCTTGCCGGTGGCCTTGCCCAGCGGGCGCGAGTAGCCGGCGCCGACCGCGTCGATGAAAACCAGGTCGGTCTTGTCGAGCAGGCTGTCGCCGTTGGCCACCAGGTGGTACGGCGCCGGCGCGGTGGCCTGCGGGCTGGCCGTCTCGATGCGCAGCGGGCCAAGCGAGCCCATGTGCAGCCACACGCTGGAGGAGCCCGGGCCGCCGTTGTAGAGGAAGGTCAGCGGGCGATGCGAGGGCTTGCCGTCGTCGACTGTATAGGCGACGTAGAACACGCTGGCCTGCGGCTGCTGCTTGTCGTCGCGGATGATCACCGTGCCGGCGGTGGCGGTGTACTTGATCGTGCGCCCGCCGATGGTGACGCTGTGCTGCGTGCGCACGGCGGTTTCGTGGGTGGGGATGCGCGGGTCGGCGCTGTCGTGGGCGGCGCTGGATGTCGCCTTGGCCGGCGCCGCGTCGGCGGCATGGGCGGCGGGCAGGCCGGCGAGCGCGATGGCACTGGCCAGCAATAGCGAAGCGAGGCGGCGCATGGGGTTCCCCTGAGTTCGAGCAGCGTTCGAGTATGCGACGCCGTGTCGATGCGCGACCGTGACAAAAGTACTGGTCGCCCCGCGCGACCGGTGGATCAGTCGCCCGACATCGCCATCGCCGCGTTCCACATCGCGCGGGTCAGGGGCCGGTTCTCGTGCGGCGTCTGCAGCACGATCAGGGTGGTGGTGCTGTTGCTGGCGCCGGTCTTGAGCAGGCGGTCGAGCACCGACTCCAGGTGCCCGGTGGACATCGCCACCACGTGCAGCAGGGCCGAGTCCTCGCCGGCCAGGCGGCGGCATTCGAGCACCTCGGGAATGTCCTCGACCAGGCTGCCGATGCGCGCGCAGGTGGCCCCGTCGCAGCGCAGGCGCACCATCGCGCTCAGCACATAACCGAGCCGGCGCGGGTTGACTGTGGCGTGGTAGCCGCTGATCACGCCGGCATCCTCCAGTCGCCGCACGCGTTCGGCCACCGCGGGCGCGGACAGGCGCACCAGCCGCCCGAGCTGGGCGAAGCCGAGCCGGGCGTCGCGCTGCAGGGCTTCCAGCAGCTGCCAGTCCTTGCCGTCCAGCGCGGGGCGGCCATCGGTCGGTTTCGATTCCAAGGTGAAGGCCTCGTTCTTCGTTTTGATCGGCGGCGAAACATCGAGATTCCGCCGCGGGGCATTATTCACCGGCGCCATCGCCGAGACTAGGATGCGCGCTTCCCCGCTGGAGAATCCCCCCATGGATACCGTTTCACGTCTCGATGGCCGCGCCCTGGTCGCCATCGCGATCGCCCTGCTCACCTGGTCGTCGGCCTATGCCGCGATTGCCTATGCCTTGCCCTCCTTCACGCCCGGGGAGGTCGCGTTCGCGCGGTTGCTGATCGGCTCGCTGTGCTTCGCCGTGCTGCTGTGGGTGAAGCGCGTGCCGCTGCCGGCGCCGCGCGACTGGCCGCTGCTGGCCTTGCTGGGCGTGCTCGGGCTGAGCGTGTACCACCTGAGCCTGAACTACGCCGAGACGCGCATCGCCAGCGGCACCGCCTCGATCCTGATCTCGCTGGTGCCGGCCGCCACGGCGGCGGTCTCCGCGTTGTGGATCGGCGAACGGCTGGCCGCGCGCACCTGGGCCGGACTGGCGGTGGCCCTGCTCGGCACGGTGCTGGTGGTGTTCGCCAGCGGACAGCGGGTGGAGGTCGATCCGCACGCCCTGCTGGTGCTGGTGTGCGTGGCCGTCTCGGCGATCTTCTTCGTTGGCCAGAAGGCGCTGTTCACGCGCAGCAGCATGGTCGGCGTCACCGCGTTCGCGATGTTCGCCGGCACGCTCGGCGCGCTGCCGTTCGGCTGGCACCTGCCGCAGGCGCTGGCGGCGTCGACGTGGCCGCGGATCGGCGCGCTGCTGTGGCTTGGCATCGCGCCCACCTTCGTCGGTTACCTGGCCTGGAACCTGGCGGTGAACCGCACCTCGGCCTCGCAAGTCAGCAGCTTCATCTACCTGTCGCCGCCGATCGCCTTGCTGATCGGCTGGCTGTGGCTGCACGAGGTGCCCAATGCGCTGATCCTGGTCGGCGGCGCGATCACCATCGGTGGCGTGGTGCTGGCCAACGCGGGGCGACGGCCGGCGGCGCCGGTGACCAGCCCGGCGCTGCCGGTGCCCTCGTGCGAGCAACCTTGAGGACGATGCGATGAGCGTGATCGATCTCCCCCGCGTCGCCGCGCAACTGGAGCAGGCGTGGCGCTCGACGCGGCTCGCCGGCATCGGCGGGGCCAACCTCAAGCTCGCGCGCATGGATGCGCAGGCCTACCCGAGCGAGACGCACGACTACGCCGAGGCCCTGCTGGTGCTGGAGGGCGAGCTGCACCTGGAACTGGCTGGCGCGCCGCGGGTCGTGCGCGCCGGCGAAATGTGCGTGGTGCCGGCCGGCGTGCCGCATGCGGTAAGCGCGGGGAGTCGCGGCACGCTGCTGATCGTCGACAGCTGACCGACGCTTCAGTGCACCGGCTCGCCGTCGAGCCGGTGCAGGCGGATCACGTCCGGGTCGTCGGCGTGCTCCAGCAGCAGGCGCTGCACGCGTTCCTGCCATGTCCGACCGAAGGCCGCGCGCCGTTCCGCGCTGGCCGCCGGATCAAGCGCGCCGCCGAGCAGCGGACGCAGGTTGGCGGGTGCCGGCACGCTCGAGAGGTCCAGCTCCACCGCTACGCTGGCGCCCGTGTCGCGACGACGGACTTGCACCGCGGCATGTTCGGCGGCGTCGGCGTAGTGCAGCAGCGACTGGCGCGTGTAATGCCCGGCGATGCCATGGAAGCCGTTGGCGCCGGCCGCGCCGGTGATCAGGGTGAAGACCTGGCCGATCACGCCGTTGACGCCCTCGCTCTCCGGCCCCGGGATGATCACCTCGACGCCGCCGCGCTCGGCCGGCCCGTCCGGGTACAGCGCCCGCAGCGCGGCGCGCGCCATCAGATACGCGCCGGCGACGGTGGGACAGGAATGGCCGGCCAGCCGCACCGCATCGATGTAGTGGTAGTCGAGCAGGCCGTCATCGGCTGCGCCCAGGAACGCCGCCAGCGGGTCGCGCATCGGGATCGGCGGCGCCTGGTCGAAGAATGCCGGGGTAGCCATCATTCGTCCGGCAGGCCGGTGATGCCGAAATCGATCACGATGGCGCCCGGTTCGCGCTGGCGGTAGGCCACGGTGAGGTGGTCGCCGAGGCGATCACGCAACTGCGCGATCAGCGGCAGCGGATCGTGGTCGTTGACGAAGCGCATGGTTTCGCCCGAACGCAGCACGCCGATCGCGCCGAAGATCGCGGAATGGCGGAAGCGGCGCGCCACGCCGCGGGCATCGAACAGGTGGGTGTTGGGCTCGGTCTCGATATCGAGGGGCATGACGGGACTCATGGTGGGAAAGACCACCCCAACATACGCCGCCGCCGGCCTGCGGCCACTGACCTGGATCAGGCTCGCCGCGCGAAATTCAGAACTTGTAGGCGCGGTGGATCGCCACGATGCCGTTGGTGAGGTTGCGCACCTCGACCTGGCCGAAGCCGGCGCGCTCCATCATGCCCTTGAGCGTTGCCTGATCCGGATGCTTGCGGATCGACTCGGCCAGGTACTGGTAGCTGTCGGCGTCGCCGGCGAACAGCTGGCCCAGACGCGGCAGGATCTTGAATGAGTGGAAATCGTAGAGCTTGCCGAACGCCTCGCTCTGCACTTTCGAGAACTCCAGCACCAGCAGCCGGCCGCCGGGCTTGAGCACGCGGCAGATGTCGGCCAGCGCCTGGTCCTTGTCGGTGACGTTGCGCAGGCCGAAGGCCATGGTCACCGCGTCGAACGAATTGTCGGGGAAGGGCAGGCGTTCGGCGTTGAGCTGCGCCCAGCGCAGGCCGGCGACCAGGCCGCGGTCGGTGAGCCGGTCGCGGCCGACGCCCAGCATCGCCGCATTGATGTCGCCGACCACGATTTCGCCTTCGTCGCCGACCACCGGCTTGAGCAGCGCGGCGATGTCGCCGGTGCCGCCGGCCAGATCCAGCACGCGATCGCCGCGACGCACGCCGCTGGTGGCCACGAAGTGGCGCTTCCACAGCCGGTGCGTGCCGAACGACATCAGATCGTTCATCAGGTCGTAGTTGCGCGCGACCGAGGTGAACACCTGGCCGACCAGCTTCTGCTTCTCGGCCACCGGCACGTCGCGGAAGCCGAAGTGGGTGGTGGGTGCGGGCTTGGGCTGTTCGTTCATGGGGGGGATGGTACAGGGGAAGGGATTCGGGATTCGGGATTCGGGATTCGGGATTCGGGATTCGGGATTCGAGATTCGGGATTCGGGATTCGGGATTCGGGATTCGGGATTCGGGATTCGGGATTCGGGATTCGGGATTCGGGATTCGGGATTCGGGATTCGGGATTCGGGATTCGGAGAGCCGGGTGGGGCGGACCTTACCCAACCCGGGGAGCGAACAAAAGCAGCGCGGCTATTTCATTGAAGCGAGGCTCTGCTCGTAGATCACGCCGTCCTTCATCACGAACTCGACGTGCTGCATGACGGTGATGTCGTCGAGCGGGTTGCCGGGCACGGCGATCACGTCGGCGCCGCGGCCGACCGCGATGCGGCCGAGCTGGTCGGACTTGTGCAGCAGTTCGGCGGCGTGGGTGGTGGCCGCCTGCAGGGCGAACATCGGCGGCATGCCGGCCTGCACCATGTAGGCGAACTCCTTCGCGTTGTCGCCGTGCGGGAAAACGCCGGAGTCGGTGCCGAAGGCGATCTTCACCCCGGCCTTGTACGCCTTGCCGGCGGTGGCCATGATCACCGGGCCGACTTCCTCGGCCTTGCGCGCGACCTGCGGCGGGTACCAGCCCTCGCGCGCCTTCTCCATCACGTACTGGCCGGCGATGATGGTGGGCACATACCAGGTGCCGTGCTCCTTCATCAGTTTCATGTCCTCGGCATCCATGAAGGTGCCGTGTTCGATCGAGTCGACCCCGCCCAGCACGGCACGGCGGATCGCCTCGGCGCCGTGCGCGTGGGCGGCCACGGTGAAGCCGTAGTCATGCGCGGCGGCGACCACGGCCCGGATTTCCTCCAGCGTCATCTGCGGGTTTTCGGAGCTGGAGCTTTCGTCCAGCACGCCACCGGAGGGCATGATCTTGATCAGGTCGGCGCCGTCCTTGTAGTGCTGGCGCACCGCTTTCCAGGCATCTTCGGGCGAGTTGATGATGCCGTCCTTCGGACCGGGGTCGCCCTGCAGGTTCCAGCGGAAGCCGTTGGTGGGATCGGCGTGACCGCCGGTGGTGCCGATGAACTTGCCGGCGCTGAAGATGTGCGGGCCAGGCACCAGGCCGGCGTTGATCGCGTTGCGCAGCGCCAGCGAGGCATTGTCGTCGTCGCCGAGGTTGCGCACCGTGGTGAAGCCGGCGAGCAGGGTGCGTCTGGCGTAGACGGTGCCGCGGATGGCGTGGTCGGCCGGGTTGAGGCGGAACTTGTCGCTGTAGGTGCTCTTGCTGAACTGCATCGTCAGGTGCGTGTGCGAGTCGATCAGCCCCGGCATGCAGGTGGCATCGGCCAGCCGGGTAACGCTCACCGTGCCGGCAGCCTGGCGATACGGCGCGAGGTCGATGGTGCCGGGATGGATCTCCCTGATGCGGCCGTCCTCGACCACCAGGGTGGTCTGGCCCAACATCCTGCCGGCGGCCGGGTCGAGCAGGCGCGCGCATTCGATCACGCTGACGCGGTGGCTGCCGGCATCGGCGCGCACCGGCGCGTCGGCACCGGCGGCCAGCGGGAGACATGCCGCGAGGGCGGTGAACAACAGGCGGCGAGGCACGGTCATGGCGGTTCCCCCGGTGGCGATGCGCTGATCCTACTCGGCGCCGTCGCGGCGCGCGGCTTCCGGCTTCGCGGCATCGGCGCCGGCATCGCCCTGGCGGCGATCGATGCCGCTGCGCCGCTCGTGTTCGCGCTGCTCGGTGTCCACGTGGCGCTGGTGCAGGTCGGATGCCGCCGCATCGCCGGGCAGCGCGGCAACCGGTTCGCGGTCGCCGCCCGGTGTGATCTTCAGGATCGAGTGGCGCACCTCGCGCGAGAGGATCACGCGAGCATCGCGCACCAAAGCCTCCAGCGCGCGGTCGTAATCCAGCTTGCCGTCGTCATCCGTCCACACCACCTTGCGCTCGCGCAGTTTCTGGATGAAGCCGCGGAACAGCGCCTTGTCGAAGAACTCCGGCGCGGACAATTCGTTGAGCAGGCCCAGCCGCTGCGCGGTGAGCGTGCAGGCGCTTTCCAGCTCGCCGGAGGTCAGCGTGTGCGGGCCGTTCTTGGCCAGTGCGGCGATGGCGATGTAGTAGCGCTCGAACGCCTGGATCAGGCTGCGCGCGATCACCCGCAACTGGAAGGCGCTGTCTTCCTGGCCGGCAGCGCGCTCCAGCGAGCGGCCGTCGTTGGTGGATTCGAGCAGGCCGCGGCGCACGAAGAAGTCGATCGTTGCCTGCAGCTGCTGCCGGAAGCCGTCCTCGTCCCACGGCAGGAACAGCTCGCCCTGGATGAACGGGTACACGATGCCGCCCAGGCGCAGGACCGCGTCGCGCGACATGCGCCGGTTGTTGAGGAAGCAGCAGGCCACCCACGCCGCGCTGGCCATCAGGTGCAGCACGTTGTTGCGGAAATAGCTCAGCAGCACGGCCTTCTCGCCGCTGACGGTGAGCACGTCGCCCAGCGGGTGCTGCACCCGCTCGATCCAGCCCATCTGCTCGCCGTAGGCGATGATCGCCGCGGGGTTCATCGGGGTCAGCGTGACGCGGTCGGAGTACGGCAGCTCCTCCAGCAGCGCCTTGCCCAGGCCGAGTTGCGCCAGCAGGTCGCTTTCGGCCATCGCGTGCTTGGGCGTGGCCAGCAGGGCCAGCGCCAGCAGGTTGATCGGGTTCACGTCGGCGGCGCGGTTGATGTTGACCTGGATGCTCTCGGCCAGCTGGCCGACCACCGTATTCAGCCATTCGGGCTTCGCCTCCGGGTCGAGTCCGGCGCTGCGCCAGTCGGTGCTGGCGGCGTCGAGCAGCGGGGTCAGCTCGATCGGTTCGCCGAAGTTCAGCGCCACATGGCCGTAGCGCTGGCGCAACACCTTCAGGCCCTTGAGCAGGCCGAGCAGGGATTCCTTCTCCTTCGGCTTGCCGGAGAGCTCGCCGATGTAGCTGTTGCCTTCCATCAGCTTCTCGTAGCCGATGTAGACCGGCTGGAACAGCACCGGCCGGCGCGGCGCGCGCAGGAACGCGCGCACGGTCATCGACAGCAATCCGCCGCGCGGCGACAGCAGCCGCCCGGTGCGCGAGCGCGTGCCCTCGATGAAGTATTCGATCGGCACGCCGCGGTCGATCAGCTGCGCCATGTATTCCTTGAACACCACCGAGTACAGCGGGTTGCCGGTAAAGCTGCGGCGCATGAAGAACGCGCCGCCACGGCGCAGGATCGGCCCGATCACCGGCAGGTTGAGGTTCACGCCGGCGGCGATGTGCGGCACTACCACGCCGGAGACGTGCAGCTGGTAGCTCATCAGCAGGTAATCGGCGTGGCTGCGGTGGCAGGGCACGTAGACCACTTCATAGCCGGGAGCCGCCGCGCGGACCTTGTCGAAGTGGTGCATCGCGATGCCGTCGTACAGCTTGTTCCAGAAGCTGGACAGCACGAACGACGCCGAGCGCACCACCGGGTGCGAATAGTCGGCGGCGATCTCCAGCAGCATCTTGTGTGCCTTGCGCCAGGCCTTGGCGTGGCTGGTCTTCTCCTTGGCGGCGTTGGCGGCGATCGCGGCACGTACCGGCTCGGCTGCCAGCACGGCGTCGACCACGGTGCGCCGGTGCGACAGGTCCGGTCCGATCACCGCGGCGCGGATGCGCCGGAAGTGGACGCGCAGCACGCGGGCGATCTTGCGCGCGAAGCGCTCCGGTCCGATCTCGCCGGATTCCTCAAGCACGCTGCGCAGCGACACCGGCGCGGAGAAATGCACCACCGTGTCGCGCCCGTTCAGCAGCAGCGCCAGCAGGCGGCCGAAGCGGCCGACCATCACCCAGTTCTCCGAGAACAGCACGCGGAACCAGCCGGTCTCCCGGCTGGGCGCGCGGCCGACGTAGATCGCCACCGGCACGACCTGGATGTCGAGGTCGGGCAGGCCTTCGAGCGAGTGCACGATCTGGCGCAGCGGTTCGCCGGCGGCGCGCTTGCGGTTGCGTCCGAAGATCCAGCCGTCGCGGCGGGTCAGCGCGAACACCGAGCGGCGCCGGCGGGTGCCGGTCAGCGGCTGCATCGGGCTGGGCAGGCCGGCCTCGCGACAGGCGCGCTGCAGGATCAGCGCGTCGGAAAAACCGTCGCGCTCGATCACGTAGCACACCGGCACGCCCGGTTGCAGCAGCGCCGCCGGCTCGGCCGGGTCGCGGCGGATGCGCACCCACGGCTGCAACAGTTGCCCGGCCAGGTTGAACCACCAGGGAGCGCGGCGGCGTACGGTGGAGTCCACCATTGGGGTATTCGGCATCGGGCTATTCTACCCGGCCGCGCGGCTCAATCCGCGCCGGCTCCGGCGCCCGGGCCGAGCCGTGTTGGCCGCACGACGGACAAAGAAAACCCCGCGGGCCCTGGGCCTCACGGGGAAATCCGGCGAAGCCGGAAGGGAAATGGCCTTGCCCGCGAGGAATCCTCGCCAAGCGTTGGCGGAGCAAATGTTACTGGTTCGTCAAAGTTTAGGCAATACTTTCCGTTTGTTTTACAAACAATTGATTTTACTGATGAATATTATTCGGAGCGTAAAGCGTTGATCTTCTGGCGCCGACGTTCCGCGGGCGGCGCGCTCCAGTCGTTGTTGAACAGCGCCGGCTCCCACGATCCGTAGGTGGGATTGGGCAGCACGAACCAGCGCGTGCCGATCCAGTCCATGTAAGGCGCCATGGCGCGACGACGACCGGCGGCGTTGTTGGCCGAGACCGTCACGAAGTCGCCGATCTGGTCGCCGAACTGCATCAGCACGCGGTACTTGCGGCTGACCAGCTGGCGCCGGCAGCCCTTCTCGCTCCCGATCTGCTCGCAGCCTTCGACGAAGGTGCCCAGGCCGAGGAAGGCCTCCGGCCCGGACACCGGCAGACCGGCCTTGCGCAGGTTGGCCAGGGTGGCCTGGTCCAGATCCTTGGCGCGGTTGGAGATGTAGATGACGGCGATGCCGTGGCTGGCCGCAAACTGGGTGAACGCGACCACGCCGGGCAGCGCGCGGGCGGCTTCCTCCTTGCACCAGGCGGCCCAGTCGGCCTCGTTGTACTCGCCGCCGCTTTTCACCAGGCGCGCCTGGTAGGGCGAGTTGTCCAGCACGGTCTCGTCGATATCCAGCACCACCGCCGGCGTGAGGTTGCCCAGCGGCGCCACGCGGTCGTCCCTGGCCAGCGCGTCCCAGTGGCGGTCCTTCAGGGCGGCCAGCAAGCGGGTCTGGGCGTCGCGGTAGGTCTGCAGGAAGATCAGGTCATGCTCGATCGCGGTCTGGGTCCAGGCCACGGCATTGAGGTTGTCGTTGGCGGCGGCGGCAGCGGGCGCCGGTTGCGGCGCGGTCGCGGCGGGGGCGGGAACGGCCTCGGGCTGCCGGGGTGGCGTGGTGGCGCAACCGGCCAGCAGGGCGAACGCGAGCAGGCTCGCGGGCAAGCGGAGTGGCATGTGGGAATCCTAGGAACGGGGCAGAACGGACCAGTGCCCGAGTTTACGACAGCCCCATGACAGTTTCGGCGGGGCTGGCAGCCATCGCGGGGTGCTGACAGACTGCCCGCTCCCCACCCCGGTTTCGTCCCGCATGGATTCCTCCCAGCCTGTCTCACGCGAGCCTTCACCCTTGATCCGCCATGCGAGCTGCGTGCTGATGGCGGCGGGCTTGCTGCTGATCGTCGACCTCCACCTGCTGCCGGCCCTGCTGGCCGGTCTGCTGGTGTTCGAACTGGTGCACTCGATGGCTCCGCTGCTGGGCCGCCGCGTTTCCGGCGAGCGGGCGCGCGTGGTGGTGGTGGCCGTGCTGGCCGCGATCGTGGTCGGCTTGCTGTTGCTGCTGATCCTCGGCGCGATCAGCCTGTTGCGACGCGAGCTCGGCAACCCCCAACTGCTCTGGCAACAGCAACTGATGCCGCTGGTGGAGAAGGCGCGCCAGCAGTTGCCGCTGGCTCTGGTGAACAACCTGCCCGACAGTGTCGACGAGCTGCGCATGGGCGCGATCGAGCTGCTGCGCAAGCATGCCGGTACCCTGCAGCTCGCCGGCAAGGGCGCGGTGCGGGTGTTCGTGCATATCCTCATCGGCCTGGTGCTGGGCGCGATCGTGGCCCTCAGCCGCGCGCGGCCGGCGCATGAGACCGGTCCGCTGGCGGCTGCGCTGAGCCAACGCTGCTGGCGGCTGGCCGAGGCGTTCCACAACATCGTCTTTGCGCAGATCAAGATCTCGCTGATCAACACGGTGTTCACGGCGATCTTCCTGCTGGGCGCGCTGCCCCTGTTCGGCGTCCACGTGCCACTGGCCAAGACGCTCGTGCTGGTGACCTTCATCGTCGGGCTGCTGCCGGTGATCGGCAACCTGATCTCCAACACCGCCATCACCATCGCCGGGCTGTCGGTCTCGCTGGGCGTGGGCATCGCGGCGCTGGCGTTCCTGATCCTGATCCACAAGTTCGAGTACTTCCTCAACGCCCGCATCGTCGGCACCCAGATCCGCGCCCGCGCCTGGGAACTGCTGCTGGCCATGCTGCTGATGGAAGCGGCCTTCGGCCTGCCGGGGGTGATCGCCGCGCCGATCTACTACGCCTACCTGAAGCTGGAGCTGGAGGCGGAGGGGTTGGTGTGAAAGCCGGATGCCGGCAGGGCGGACCTCGCGTGCCGGAGCTTCGGGCAGCGGGGGCCGGCGGCGATGCCGCGCTGTTTCCTCTCCGCCGTTGCCGTCCGCTTGCGCCGCGAACCGCAAGCATTTGATGCGTTGTCGCAAGTACTTCTGATTCCGTCACCCGCGGAAATGTCCCCGCAAGGCGCAAGCCCCCTTGCATAACGCATGACGCTCCAGTTACCTTCGCTGAACAACAAGTTAATACGGACGCAATATTTTGCGACCGCCATCGCGAAGGGGAGATACATGAGCAAGTACTTGCAACCAGGGCTTCGACGTCTGCCGCTGGCCATTGCCGTGATCGCGGCATTTCAGTTGGCACCTGCCTTTGCGCAGGACCAGTCATCCACGACGGCCGCCGGTCAGTCGAGCAGCAGCACAGATCAGAAAGACGTCAAGCAGCTTGAATCCGTCATGGTCACCGGCACGCTGCTGAAGCGGCCGGAGTACCAGGAAATGGTACCGATCCAGACGATCAGCATCGAGACCAACCAGGCGGCCGGTTCGTTCGGTACGGTGAACCTGCTGCAGACGGCCGCGGTGGCCATGGGCTCCACCCAGATCAACAACCAGTTCAGCGGTTTCGTGGTGGGCGGCGGCACCGGCATCCAGACGATCGACCTGCGCGGCCTCGGCGCCAACCGCACCCTCGTGCTGCTGGACGGTCAGCGTCCGGGCCCGGCCGGCGTGCAGGGTCAGACCGGCTCCGGCTTCGACCTCAACGTCGTGCCCGAGGTCATCCTGGGGAACATCGAGATCGTCAAGGACGGCTCCTCCTCGCTCTACGGTTCCGACGCCATTTCCGGCGTGGTCAACATGATCACCAAGAAGCGTGTCGACGGCACGACGATGCAGGCGTTCTGGGGCGTGCCGCAGCATGGCAGCGGCCAGCAGGCCAGCACCTCGATCGCCACCGGTTTCAACTTCGACAAGGGCAACATCGTGCTGGCCGCGCAGGTCTCGGAGCAGTTCCCGCTGGAGCGTGGCCAGCGCGACTTCCTGCGTTGCAATGAAGACCTGGTCTATGGCACGAATGGACAGCGCATCGACCGCGCGGACCACTCCATTTTGCAGGGCACGAAGTACGCCGGCTGCAACAACCGGCTGCAGAACGAGGCGATTTCGTACTGGTCGGGCATCCGTTACGTGCCTTCCGCGGATGGCAGCACCACCGGCCCGCTGCCGGGCATGCGCCCCGCGCAACGGGGTACCTACGCCAATGGCGGCCAGGCGTTCTACGAAGAGGTGCTCAACGGGCCCTTTGAAGACCAGGCCTGGGTCATCAACAAGAACCGCAACACCAGCGGCTATGCGAGCAGCCACTTCACGTTCGATGACGTGACCTGGGACACCCAGTTCCTGGTCAACCGGCGCGTCACCCAGACCAAGGGCTGGCGCCAGTTCTTCCCGGTCGTCTACCACCCGGTGCCGGTGGGCAGCCCCGACGATGCCAGCGCCGCGTTCGGCCTGCCCGACCAGGGCATCGGCCTGTTCCAGCCGGTGATGCCGTACCCCTCCAACAACAAGGTCATCAACGACTACTTCTATTTCCGGACCGGGCTCGAGGGCGGGTTTGGCAACAGCAGCTGGGACTGGCACGTGAATGGCACCTATTCACGCAGCGGCGGCTACTACAGCCATATGGGCATCGACACCCGGCTCAGCGGTGACCTGACCCGGGCCGCCAACGAAATGCCGGGGTTCAGCACGCCGATCAACTACTTCGACCCCGGCATCCTGAACGGCGATCGCATGGCCGACCTGGTCAATGCCGTCGGCCTGCCGACCCGCGGCCACACGGTGTACAAGCAGGCCACGGCCAATGCGCTGGCGGCCGGCAACCTGTTCACCCTGCCGGCAGGCGACGTCTCCGCCGCCATCGGTGCCGAGTTCCGTCGCTACGACATCAACGACACTCCCGATGCCAACAATGCGGCCGGCTACGAGTGGGGCTACTCGTCGGCGCAGGTGACCAAGGGCAGCGACAACGTCAAGGAGCTGTTCGGCGAGTTGGGCGTTCCGATCCTGAAGGGCCTGCCCGGCATCGAGGCGCTCACCGCCGACGTTTCCGGCCGCGTGTTCAAGTACCAGAGCGTGGGCGACTGGTCCAAGGTCTGGAAGTTCGGATTGAGCTGGCAGATCACGCCCACGTTCCGTGCCCGCGGCACGGTCGGCACCTCCTACCGTGCGCCGCAGCTGTACGAGCTGTATCTGGGCAACCAGTCCGGGTTCCAGGGCCAGCTTGCCGTTGATCCGTGCATCCGGTGGGAGGACAGCACCAACGACTTCATCCGTGCCAACTGCGCGGCGATCGGCATTCCCGGGAACTTCGCATCGACAGGCAACTCGTCCGCGGAAGTGTTCACGGGTGGCGGCAAGGGCTTCCTGAAGCCCGAAACCTCCCGCGCCAAGTCGGTCGGCCTGGTGTGGACGCCTTCGTTCGCCAACCTCAGCCTGGCGGTCGATTACTTCGATTACCACATCCGGGGTGAGATCGACACGCTCGGCGCCGGCGACATCACCTTCGGCTGCTACGGTTCCCAGGTCTTTCCGAACAACTTCTGCAACATGTTCCACCGCAACCCGGGGACCGGCGGCGAAGCGTTCAAGATCACCGACATCTACGCCACCTACATCAACATCAACCAGCAGCGCCAGCGTGGCTATGACCTGCAGGCGAACTTCAGCCAGGACTACTCGTTCGGCACGATCAGGGCCGCTGCCCAGGTGGTGTACACGATCGAGGACATCACGCAGTTGTTCAGCTCGGCGGAAGCCAGCGGTTTCGAGAACTCGAACCGCATCGGTTACGTCGGCAACCCGCAGTGGGTGAGTCTGCTCAATGCCAGCTACAAGCGCGGCGACTGGACCGTGTCCTGGCAGGGGCAGTACTTCGAGACCACCAGGAACCGGGACATCTCCGATACCTTCACCTACCAGGGGTATCCGGGCGCCCGCCGTGACATCAAGGCGGATTGGCAGTTCCTGCACGATCTCTCGCTGAAGTACGACCGCGACAACTGGGGTGTCATGTTCGGCGTGCGCAACGTGCTTGACGAGAAGCCTGACCCGATCTCTGCCGGTGTGGGCACCCGGGTGGGCAACACGCCACTCTTCGCCTCGCAGTACGACTGGTTCGGCCGCACGTTCTTTGCCCGTGCAAACTACAAGTTCTGAGCGGTTGGACTCGTAGCACTTGGGGAGGCGACGTCATGTCGCCTCCCCCTTCCTTTTTTGCGTGCGGTTCCGCGAGCAACGCGTCTTGCGGGGCGGCCTTCACCAGGTTTCGTGTTTCCATCACGCTTGCAAAGTTCCCTGTTCGCGGGCGGACATGCATCGAGGGGATGACGGGACCCGAATGCACATGGAGTAACAGACTTATGCGATGCGCACTCTTGCGACCTTTGCTTTGCGGCATGCTGGCAGCCGCCTTGGGCGTGAGCCTGGCCCACGCTTCCGAACCCATTTCCATCGAGGACCTGGCGCGCGAACCCGCGCTGCAGTCAATGAGCATGAGTCCGGACGGCAAGCACCTGGTCGGCCTGATCCCCTCGCCCACCAACAAGGACGAGACGGCGCTGGCGGCATGGGACCTGAACGACCTGACGGCCGCGCCGAAAGTGGTCACCCCGTCGGGCGACCACATGAAGTTCATCGGGGCCTTCGCCCTGAAGGCCGACAAGATCCTCGCCTTCGCCCGTCAGGAATGGACGGGACAACTGGGCGGCTGTGGTGAAGGCAAGGTGGTGGGCGCTACCAAGACCTTCGTCACCAAGACCTACCTGACCGGCGTCGACCAGAAGAAATTCGACGAGGCCTTCGCGCGCAAGAGCGTGCGCCTGGGTGGCAGCCGCAATATGGATATCTGTCTGGAGCTGGCCGGCACGGCATCGCTGGTCGACATGCTGCCGCTGGATCCGGACAAAGTGATCATCCGGCGGTTGAGCGGCATGAGCCTGATGACCAATTACTACCGCTACAACCTCAAGACGGGCGATGTGGAGTTGCTGTTCACCGGCAGCACGCGCACCACGCCTGCCCTGTTCGACTTCCGCACCGGCAAGGTGCTGGTCAAGGCGGAGATCGAGCCGGTGGGAAGCGACTACGAGCAGCGCTTCCTGATCCTGAACCCGAAAAGCGGCCAGTTCGAAGTGGAGGCACCGCTGACGACGAAGTTGTCCAAGCGGCACGAGATGGACGTGGTCGGCGTGGACGATGCCACCGGCAAGTACTACGTGCTGACCGACCAGTTCTCGGACAAGGTCCAGGTGCGCCTGTACGACGCGGTCACGCACAAGTTCGATGCGGAAGCGGCGGCGGCCGACAAGGATTACTCCATCATGGGCGTGCTGTTCAGCAAGCGGCCCGAGAACTTCAACCAGGTGGTGGGCTTCGTCGTCGGTGGCGCCTATCCGCAGACGGTCTACGTCGATCCGACCCTCAAGGGTATCCAGGCTGGCCTGGTAAAGGCGTTCCCCGGCCAGCAGGTGCACATCTCCAGCTATTCGAACGATTTCTCCAAGGTGCTGTTCACCACCGAAAGCGCGGGCACGCCAGAGGCTTACCACTTGCTGCTGGACAGGAAGCAGGTGAAGACGCTGGGCAGCACCCGACCCTGGCTCAAGCCGGGCATGACGGGGGAGGAGCGCTGGGTTTCCTACAAGGCGCGCGACGGACTGGAGATTCCCGCGATCCTGGATCTGCCGGCAGGCTGGAAGAACGGCGACGCACCCGCGCCGGCGATCATCATGCCCCACGGCGGTCCTTGGGCCCGCGACTACACGGGCTGGGATGCCAGCGGCTGGGTGCCGATGCTCACCTCGCGCGGCTACGCGGTGTTGCGCCCGCAGTATCGCGGCTCGCAGGGGCTGGGCCGCGAACTCTGGCTCGCGGGCGACGCCCAGTGGGGTCTGAAGATGTCCGATGATCTCGACGACGGCGCGGCGTGGCTGGTTTCGCAGGGCATCACCAGGAACGGCGACATCGCGATCTTCGGCTATTCCTACGGCGGCTTTGCCGCGGTGGCGGCGACCGTGCGCTCACCCTCGCCCTACCAGTGCGCCATCGCGGGTGCGCCGGTGGCTGACCTGGGACGGCTCAACACGTCGTGGAGCGACAACCGCCTCCAGCGCATCCTGCAGGGCAAGACGGTCAAGGGCATGGATCCGATGAAGAACGCCGACAAGGCGCACCTTCCCATCCTGCTGTTCGACGGCGACCGCGACGTGCGGACCCCGCCGGCGATCCACGCGCGCCCGTTCTACGAGGCCGTCAAGAACAAGGTCCCCGCCCAGTACCACGCGATCGCGGACATGCCGCACAGCATGCCGTGGTATCCGCGCCAGCAGCGCGAGACGCTCACGCTGATCGAGAACTTCCTGGCCAAGGATTGCGGTCTGGCGCGTCCGTAGCGGATGTCCGTGGCGGCGCCATCCCTCGCGGGTGGCGTCGTCACCGGCGCTTCACCCGTCCGCCAGCATCGCCTGGATCTTCGCCATGTGCGACTCGGCGGTTTCGCGGGTCACTTCCTTGTCGGCAATCGGATCCTTGCCCTGCCAGTGCAGGTCGGCCTGCGGCAGCTCGTGCAGGAAGCGGCTGGGCTGGTTGCGGTGGATCTCGCCGTAGCGCTTGGTCTGCGCGCACCAGGACAGGGTCAGCAGTTCCTTGGCGCGGGTGATGCCGACGTACATCAGGCGGCGTTCTTCGTCGACGCGGCCTTCGTCCAGCGCGCCTTCGTGCGGCAGCGTGCCGTCTTCGCAGCCGACGATGAAGACGAAGCGGAACTCCAGGCCCTTGGCTGCGTGCAGCGTCATCATGCGCACCGCGTTGCCCGGCTCGTCGCGGTCGGCGTGGCTGAGCAGGGCCAGCTGCGAGGCGAGATCGCCGGCCGTATGGCCATCTTTCTGCATCGCGCGGAACCAGTCGGCCAGTTCCTTGAGGTTGCCCAGCTTGCGCTCGCGCACGCTGGCGTCGGGCGTGGACGCGACGATCTGTGCGGCGTAGCCGGTGCGCTTGAGGATGCGTTCGACCAGTTCGGCGGCGCTTTCGTGCAGCGACGCGCTGCGCAGTTCATCGAGCAGCTCGGAGAAGCCCGCCAGCGCGGCGGCCGGTCGCGGCGTGAGCTGGCGCAGCACGCCGTCGCTGCGGGTCGCATCAAGCAACGACGAGTGCCGCGACTGTGCGATCTGGCCGAGCTTCTCCAGCGTGGTCGCGCCGATCTCGCGCTTGGGGCTGTTCACCACGCGCAGGAACGCCGCGTCGTCGCTGGGGTTGGTCAGCAGGCGCAGGTAGCACAGGATGTCTTTCACCTCGGCGCGGTCGAGGAAACTCAGCGCGCCGGTGAGGTGGTAGGGGATGCGCGCCAGCCGCAGTGCCTTTTCCAGCGGGCGCGCCTGGAAATTGCCGCGATAGAGGATCGCCATGTCGTCCCAGCGTGCCTTGTGCTTCTCGGCCAGCGTGGTGGCGATGGCGGCGACGCGCTCGGCCTCGTGCTCGGCTTCCTTGCATTCGAGCACGCGGATCGGCGCGCCCTCCGGGTGCTCGCTCCACAGCTTCTTTTCATGCAGGTGCGGGTTGTGCGCGATCAGGCCGTTGGCCGCGCGCAGGATGCGCTTGCCGCAGCGGTAGTTCTGCTCCAGCTTGATCACGCGCAGGTTCGGCCAGTCGCGGCCGAGCTGGTCGATGTTCTCCGGGTTGGCGCCGCGCCAGGCGTAGATCGACTGGTCGTCGTCGCCCACGCAGGTGATGCCGCCGCGTTCGCCGGCCAGCACTTTCAGCAGGCGGTACTGCGCGTCGTTGGTGTCCTGGTACTCGTCCACCAGCAGGTAACGCAGGCGCTCACGCCAGGCGTCGCGGCATTCGGCGTCCTCTTCCAGGATGCGCAGCGGCAACCGGATCAGGTCGTCGAAATCCACCGCGTTGAACGCGGCCAGGCGCGCCTGGTACTGCTCGTAGATCGTGGCCGCCTCCAGCTCGCGCGGACTGCGCGCGGCGGCCAGCGCCTCGCCCGGCGACAGCCCGCCGTTCTTGGCGCGGCTGAGCAGGTTGCGCAGGCCGAACAGTACGTCGGGCTTGATGCCCTTGGGCGCCAGCTCCTTGACGATGCCGCCGCTGTCGTCCGCGTCCAGCACCGAGAAACCGCGGCGCAAGCCGGCGCGTGCGTGCTCGATCTGCAGGAACTTCAGCCCCAGCGCGTGGAACGTGCTGACCGTGAGCGCGGCGGCATCTTCGCTCGACACCAGCTTGGCCACGCGCTCGCGCATCTCACGCGCGGCCTTGTTGGTGAAGGTGATCGCGGCGATCTTCGACGGGTTGAGTTTGCGCCGCTGGATCAGGTAAGCGATCTTCTGCGTGATCACCGACGTCTTGCCGGAGCCGGCGCCGGCGAGCACCAGCAGGGGACTTTCGCAGTGTTCGACGGCGGCCTGTTGTTGGGGGTTGAGCATGAATCGAGCGAGGCCTGGGACAGCGACCGATGGTAGCAGAGCGCCGCCGCGGCATAATCGGCGGCAGCATGATCGAGGGGAACAGCATGGCGGAAAAGGAAGTCGAGCAGTGCGACGTGGCGGTGATCGGCGGCGGCCCCGGCGGCAGCACTGCCGCCGCGCTGCTCGCCCGCCGCGGCTACAAGGTGATCGCGCTGGAGAAGGCGCATCACCCGCGCTTCCACATCGGCGAATCGCTGCTGCCGATGAACCTGCCGGTGTTCGAGCGTCTCGGCGTGCTGGACAAGGTGCGCGCGCTGGGCGTGTTCAAGCCCGGCGCGGATTTCGAGGCGGACAACGCGCGCGGCTACAACACCTACGCATTCGCCCGCGCGATCGGGCGCAGCCCGCCGCATGCGTACCAGGTATGGCGACAGGATTTCGACAGGATGCTCTACGGCCACGCGCGCGACTGCGGCGTCGATGCGCGCGAGGGGCACGAGGTGACGCAGGTCGATCAGCGCGGCCCGCGCGACAGCCGGTTGGACGTGCGCACCGACGACGGCCGCGACTACGCGATCCAGGCGCGCTATGTGGTGGATGCCAGTGGCCGCGACGCGCTGCTCTCGTCGAGGAGGAAACTGCGGCGCAAGAACAGCCAGCACCAGAGCGCGGCGATCTTCGGCCACTTCCGCGGCGCGCAGCGGCGCGAAGGCGAGGACGCCGGCAACATCAGCATCTACAGCTTCGCGCACGGCTGGATGTGGATGATCCCGCTGCCCGACGGCGTGATGAGCGTGGGCGCCGTATGCCGGCCGGATTACCTCAAGCAGCGCAAGGGCCGCACCATCGATTTCCTGCGCGACACGCTGCAGCTGAGTCCGGCGCTGTGGCGGCGCGTAGAGCATGCCGAACTGATCGACGACGAGGTGCGCGTCACCGGCAACTACTCCTACGACTCGTCCTGCATGGGTGGCCCCGGCTGGATCCTGGTCGGCGACGCATTCGCCTTCCTCGACCCGGTGTTTTCCTCCGGCGTGTATCTGGCCATGAGCGGGGCGGAGCAAGCCGTCGAGGTGGCCGACCAGGCCCTGCGCAAACCGCGTCGCGAAATGACGTTGATGCGCAAGCTGGAGAAGCGCCAGCGCGCCGCGATGGCCCGCTTCTCGTTCTTCATCTACCGCTTCAACGGCCCGGTGATGCAGCAGATGTTCCGCCAGCCGAGCAACCAGTGGCAGCTGGAACAGGGCGTGATCTCGATGCTGGCCGGCGACCTGTTCGACACCGCGATCGTGCTGCGCAAGCTGCGCCTGTTCAAACTGGTCTACGCCATCTGCGTCCTGCGCGACTGGCGCCGCAGCCGCGCCGAGCACAAGTACCGCCTGGCCCAGGCGCGCGCGCAGTTCACCGGCGGCAATACGTCAGTGGACCGGGAGTAGGGAGCCAGCCGGGAATCGGGAATCGGGAATCGGGAATCGGGAAGGCAGCATCTCGCGCGATCGGGTGCCTGTGAGAAACTGGCAAGCATGGGCTGGCCGCGCCGCCGCTCTCCCCATTCCCGATTCCCTATTCCCGGCTCTCCAATGGCCAAACTCTATTTCTATTACTCGGCGATGAACGCCGGCAAGACCACCACGCTGCTGCAGAGCGCGTACAACTATCACGAGCGCGGCATGCGCACGCTGATCCTCACGCCGGCGCTGGACAACCGCTTCGGCGAAGGCGTGGTGGCCTCGCGCATCGGCTTGAAGGCGAACGCGCGTCGCTTCGCCGGCGACGAGGATCTGTACGCGCTGGTCGAGGCCGACATCGCCGCGCGCGGACCGCTGCATTGCGTGTTCGTCGACGAGGCGCAGTTCCTCGGCAAGGCGCAGGTGTGGCAGATCAGCGACGTGGTCGATCGACTGAATATTCCGGCGCTGGCCTACGGCCTGCGCACGGACTTCCGCGGCGAGCTGTTCGAGGGCAGCCGCTACCTGCTGGCCTGGGCCGACGAGCTGCAGGAGATCAAGACGATCTGCCACACCGGGCGCAAGGCCACCATGGTGGTGCGTGTGGACGAGCAGGGCCGGGCGGTCACCGAAGGCCCGCAGGTCGAGATCGGCGGCAACGAGCGCTATGTCTCGGTGAGTCGCGCCGAGTTCAAGAAGATCAGCGAGGGCCGCGGCCGCATCGAACTGCAGCAGACGGTGTTGCCGCTGGACGACGAGCACTGAACCCCGCCATCGAAGGAAGACCATGAGCCATCCCATACCCATCCCCGCCTGGCAACGCCCGCACTGGCAGCCCAGCGAGGAGCAGATCGTGCTGCAGTTCTACGTGTTCGGGCAGTTCGAGGCCGTGCGCGTGCCTTCGCAGGATTACGGCAGCCCCGGCTTGCCGGCGGGCCTCACCGCGACCAACCATCGCCACGCCGACTTGCGCGGCTGGGACGGCTATCCGTTGAAAGGCGCGGCGGGGCGCATGTACAAGGCCGACGCGTCGCAGGCCTTTCAGCGCGCGTTCGATGCGCCGCAGGTGATGGTGGTGCGCGGCACGCTGGCGGACAGCCCGGCCACCGGCTACCTGCGCGATACCCTGGGCGTGCTGGCGGGCATGCTCGACATCGGTGGCGTGGCGATCCTCGATCCGCAGATCCTCAGCCTGCTCGATGCCGATGGCTGGCGTCGGCATTACCTGATCCGCGACGGTGCGCCGATCCGCCACCACCTGCTGATCCTGTGCGACGGCGAGGCCGCGCCGGGGCGCTTCTGGATACGCACGCGCGGCATGCGCAAGTTCGGTCGCCCCGACATCAGCATCCGCGACGTACCCGATGCCGCCGTCGATCGCGCCGGCGCATTGTGCGAACAGATGGCCGAACTGCAGGCGCTCGGCGCGCATTTCACCGACGGCCAGGTGCTCGAGGGCGAGGGCATCCCGGCCGGCATGGTCGCGAAACTCGGCGGCGGCATGGACGAGCCGCCCTTCAACAACAGCTGGGTCGAACTGCGCTGGAGTTGATCGTGAAAACGACGAAGCCGGCAGCAACTGCCGGCTTCGCTCTTCGGAACGCGCGTGGCGCGCGCCAGGTGACTCAACCGACCGTGATGAAGCGCTGCGCGTCGTCCATGAACGCCTTCTCGCCGAAGCCGCCCTCGTGCGATCCGAACGGCATCTGCGCGCGCAGCTTCCACGTCGCCGGCACGTTCCATTCCTGGCGGGTCGCCTCGTCCGTCACCGGGTTGTAGTGCTGCAGGCTGGCGCCCACGCCGGCCTCGGTCAGCGCCAGCCACACGGCGAACTGGGCCATGCCGCTGCCCTGCTCGGACCACACCGGGAAGTTGTCCGCATACAGCGCGAACTGTTCCTGCAGGCCCTTCACCACCGACTGATCCTCGTAGAACAGCACGGTGCCGATGCCGGCGGCGAAGCTGTCCAGCTTGGCGGCGGTGTTGGCGAACGCCTCGGCCGGCACGATCTTCTTCAGCTCCTGCTTGGTCAGCTCCCAGAACTGCTCGCTCTGCT
>Ga0209916_1000988_pt1 | contig 31658 bp, 27 predicted proteins | sample ThiBio_1000_plan_FD_183956 | JGI IMG/M metagenome (GOLD analysis project Ga0209916, IMG submission 183956) | Wastewater bioreactor microbial communities from Cape Town, South Africa - Thiocy_solids_2 (SPAdes) | ecosystem: Engineered > Bioreactor > Thiocyanate-remediating > Anaerobic-Aerobic ... | reverse complement strand
TCAGTTGGTTAGAATGCTGCCCTGTCATCCCCACAGGATTGTGGGGACGAGTTCGAGTAGCAGAAAAGATATTTGAAAATTGGATCGGTAGTTCAGTTGGTTAGAATGCTGCCCTGTCACGGCAGAGGTCGCGAGTTCGAGTCTCGTCCGGTCCGCCAGCCTTACACTTTTTGTGTAAGGCTTTTTTATTTTATGGTCTTTTATGTTTATATCATAGAGAGTTTGAAAGATGAAACCTATTACAAGGGTTTCACTACGGATTATGAAAAACGATTAATTCAACACAACAATGGTGAATCTGATTATACATCTAAAAAAATACCCTGGAAATTAGTTTATGTTGAGGAATACACTTCCAAGAGAGAAGCATTAATCCGGGAAAGAAATTTGAAAAAAGCTGATCGTCAGAGAATACTTGCTTTGATAAATTCGTCCAGGAATCTTCTCCGAAAATTAGGATAATTATCTTTCTAAATCCCGTGAATCTATATTTTTAGAATACCGCCATTTTCTGATAGGCGGGCATTAACCGATAATTAAAAATCAGATACAATTACTTTTGCAGGTGATAATAAGGGGATTTCAACCTGGGCATACAGGAATGTATCTTTTCTTTTTGTCAATCTTACTTCTTTTCAATTTTTAATTGTCACTTAAAATTATGCTGAAAAAATCTCTGAGAATTTTCCGTTTTCTGTTCTTCGTTTTAATTGTCCCGCATTTTTTGAATGCACAAAGTGTAATTTCAAATTCAGAGGAGAAGAACGGTACAAGAATTTTTTCTTTATCCAATGATAAAGTGGTTCAAAAGGTATTTGTCAAAAACAATATTTTGGAAGGTGATGTGCTCGAAGCCCGGCAAAACTGGCTTACCTTGTATCACAAGTCTCACTTTGGAGTTGTAACCGATGGAAATTTCAGATTGAAAATGATGTGGACAGACTGGTCAGCGCCGGGCAGAGAAGTGAATGGGGATTTAGCCGTTGCTTTTTCGAAAAAAGATTTTAAATATCAGTCTTTTCAATTTTTGGCTCTCCCGGATGGAGGTAAGGAATTGGAAATATTTTTTACTCCCGTTAACAGGCAAAATACCACACAATTGAAACTGACTTACCAGCTATTGCCGGAAAAGTTTTATGCAAGAAGAAAAATCTCAGTCATGGATTCGTTGAAGGAGAGTAATTGGCTTGACCGGTTTATTTCACGCACCGGGAGTGTGTTTGAAGAAAACAGAAATGAATTCCAATCTGAAAAAAGAACAGCAAAAAATACAGGTAGTTTTTCTGTTCCGGCTTCTGATAAATCTCAAACGGAAAATAATCGCATTATAAAAAAGGGCGCTTTTGGCCAGCCGGGGGCAATCGACTTTTCAAACGGTGGTGTATTTTTTGGCATTGAATATCCTGCAGCCAATACGTCAATCAGAAGAAATAATGCGCAGAGATTTGATCTGAATTGTGAAGAGATTATTGGAACTGTTGTAAAAAATAAATGGATCGATAGCAAATGGGTGGTTGAAGGATTGGCTCCGGACCATCATGTCAGAAACTGGTTTTATAGTTACATCCCTGATATTAAGTACGCGCAGGATAAACCTTATGCTCTTTACAATTCATGGTACGATTTGCGGACGCCCGTATTCAAAGGCCTGGCGCCTCAGCATGTAATGAATGAGAAAAATGTACTGGATATCATCAATGCTTTTAAGAAGAATATGATTGATCCTTACGGGATCCATCTCGATGCATTTGTATTGGATGACGGATGGGACAAGCATCACAGCGATTGGCAATTGAGGAAACCCACTTTCCCGAATGGATTGCGGCCGATTTCAGATGCATTGAAACCTTTTGGTACCACGCTGGGTATTTGGTATGGCCCAACGGGAGGATACGATTTTCGTGAAGACAGAATCAACTGGATGCGTGAACACGGATATGAAGTGATTGGTCATGGAGGAAATTCTATGATGGATATCGGGGGAACGAAGTACAGCGCACTTTTCAAAAAACGTACAACCACAATGGTTAGGAACGGTGGAGTTGGGTATTTCAAATGGGATGGACTTCAGTTTTCTTCAAGTGACCCGGCCAGCGGGCATCCGATTGGGTTGTATTCAAGAAGGGCATTGCTCGATTCCTTTTTCTCCGATTGTGAAGCGGTGAGGGCCGTAGATCCGGACGTTTACCTCAACGTGACTTCGGGTACCTGGCTCAGCCCGTGGTGGCTGGAACAGGCCAATCAGATCTGGATGCAGGGAGAAGATTTCGGATTTGCAGATGTGCCATCAGTCAATCAGCGCGATGCTTCCATGACTTATAAAGACATGGTTTTGTACAATGATTTTCATAATCAGGATAACTGGTTTCCTGTTTCAAATTTAATGACACATGGAATTATCAAAGGTGTTTTAAATGAAATTGGAGGTGCTGATGACCCGCTGAATAAATTTACGGATGATGCGATGTTTTATTTTGGCAGAGGTGTATCGATGTATGAATTGTATATTTCTCCTGATTTGCTGAATGCCGGTGAATGGAATGCGTTGAGCAAATCTTTGAAGTGGGCGGAAAACCGTTTTCCGATTTTAGACCACACTTTTATGGTGGGAGGAAATCCTGCAAAAAGCGAAGCTTATGGCTATGTTCATTATCTGAATAATAATGGAATCATTGCTGTTCGCAATCCGGTTATTCAAAATCAGACCATACATTTAAAATTAAATCCGGCAGATGGTTTAAATCCTGACGCCAATTCTCTTGTGTTGGAACGCGTATATCCTTCGCATTGGATTTCCCCCAACATTTATTCTGCCGGTGCGGAAATAAGTATTCCTCTCGACGGGTATGAAAGTGCCATTTATGAATTGTATCCTTTGGATTCGGCAGATAAACCTTTGCTTGCTGATGTAATTTTCAATCTGAAATCTGATTCCGGTAATCATTTTGAATTGAATGTACTAAGTGCAGGAAGCCAGGCCAGGTTGCTGAATCCAGAAGTTGTTTCTCAGTTGCAAATCGATGGGAGAAACCAGCTTCTAAATAATATCTCTCTTTTACAAAAGCAGCCTGATAATATTTTAAAGTCTCAGCAACTCTCTTTTAAAGGTTCATCTTTGGAAAGTACGCTTGATTTTTCGCAAAATGTTATCACGCCGAGGTTTATCGTTTTTCTGCACCCGGACAGCCTTTATGCCGGAATGGATTTTCCGGAAGGAAAAATAATGGTGGATGGTAAAGAAGTAGAATCCCCTCAGCAGAAACAAAATGGAGTTTGGGATGTATTTTCCTTTATGTTGCCTGAAAATAACAGTACAGGAAAACATACCTTCAGGTTTGAACTGAACAAAAATAAAGATGTGATTTCATGGAGCGGTGAAGCCGACATTTACCTGATTGCCCAACAGAGACATCAGGTTCAAAATGTTTCTGTTACTACAAAAAGAATTATGGATCCACAGCCTGCCCCACCGGGTCCGTTTTTTGAAAATGCTACAAAAAAAGTGGTTAAAATCGGCGGAGGGAAAATAAATTTATAAATTTTTCCAAATGTCATTTAAATGCACATCGCCTCCGGAATTGTATAAACGGATGCGAAATAAATTTTTATATCTTCGCGTTCGACAATTGTGAAAAAGCTTTTTGCAATCATATTAGCCACTCTTTACGTGTTCACCTCATCAGGTGCAACAATTGAGTTGCATTATTGCATGGGTAAGCTGACCGATCAGACGTTCATGGGCAATGAATCCAATATGTGCAGTAAATGCCCGATGCAAAAAGTTCATAAGGCCAAAGATTGCTGTCAGACACAAACGAAGCAGTTAAAAATTGACAATGGTCATTACGTTCTTGATCTTTATTCACAAAGTGCCGGTTTAAATTATACTGCGCTGCCGGTTACATTTGTTGAAATCCCCAGCTTATTTTCCAATTCATCTTTTGAAGATTTCACTTTATTTGATGACTTCCCGCGAAGCCCGCATCTCGCCCTTTTCAAACAAAACGGCGTTTTCAGAATTTGATTTTTTATTTGAGTTTTTGCCTGGCTCTATTTTAGCCCGGCCTGAGGCATTTCAGCCTTTGCCAGAGATTTCAAATAAACAATTTCAAATTTATTTTCTCATTTTTTATGGTAAACCGTATTATTGAATGGTCGCTCCGCAACCGGTTTCTGGTACTTCTGGCTTCAACCGGTTTCTTTGTATGGGGTTTTATCTCAATAAAAAAGAATCCGATTGACGCCATTCCCGATCTGTCCGAAAACCAGGTCATTGTTTTTACAGAGTGGATGGGTCGCGGACCCCAACTCATAGAAGACCAGATTACCTATCCATTGGTCACCAATCTTGAGGGCATTCCCAAAGTGAAGTATGTCCGCGGTACTTCCATGTTTGGCATGAGCTTTATTTATATCATTTTTGATGACAACACTGATATTTATTGGGCGCGCTCGCGTGTGCTTGAAAGGCTGAGTACCATTTCAAGAAATCTTCCGGATGGTGTCAACCCGCAATTGGGACCCGACGGAACCGGTGTCGGTCACATTCTCTGGTACACCCTGGATGCCCCCGGAATGGATCTTGGAGAACAAAGAGCATTACAGGATTGGTATATAAAATTTGCTTTGCAAAATGTAAAGGGGGTAAGTGAAATTGCATCATTTGGCGGATTCCAAAAACAATATCAGGTAGATGTGGATCCGAATAAACTTCTTTATTACAAACTTTCTATCAGTGATGTAATTCGTGCCATTCGCGCTAATAACGATGAAACCGGGGGGAGCAAGTTTGAGATGAGCGATATAGGTTACATTATTAAAACTTCAGGATATCTGAAATCGGCCATGGAAATTCAAAACATTCCGGTGAAAACCGTGAATGGTATCGCCGTGCGGGTTTCTGATATTGGCAGTGTGCAATCAACCGGGGAAACAAGACTGGGAATTTTTGATGAAAACGGAGAAGGAGAAAGAGTGGGGGGAATTGTGGTGATGCGCTATGGTGAAAACGCTGATGAAGTCATCGACAATGTCAAAGCAAAAATGGCCGAAGTGGCAAAAGGATTTCCGCAAGGAGTAAAATTTGATATTGTCTATGATCGCGGGAAATTGATAAAAGAATCGATTTCATCCATTAAATCCACACTGATAGAGGAAATGATCATTGTTTCCCTGGTGGTGATTATTTTCCTTTTCCACTGGCGAAGTGCGCTGAGCATCATCATCCAGATTCCCGTAAGTATCGCCATCAGTTTTATCATTCTGAATGCTTTGGGGATTTCATCAAATATCATGTCACTTACAGGAATTGCTCTGGCCATCGGAGTCATTGTGGACAATGGGATAATCATGAATGAGAATGCCTACAAACACATGGCAGACCGGTATCTGCAATGGAAACAACAAAATTCAAAAAACGAATTATGATTTGGAATAGAAATAAAAAGAAAAAACAAAAATGGATTACCGAGGAGGAACGGTTGGCCCTGATTGAGAAATCGAGCAAGCAGGTTTCCCGTGGCGTCTTTTTTGCAACGGTTATTATTATCGCTTCTTTCCTTCCCGTATTTCTTCTTACAGGGCAGGAAGGGAAATTATTTCACCCCATTGCCTACACGAAAACTTTTATCATCGTTGTAGATGCTGTGCTGGTACTGACACTGACTCCGGTTTTGATTTCATTTTTTATGAAAGGCAAATTCAGACCGGATAATGCCAATCCTGTCAACCGGATTCTTGAGAGACTTTACACTCCCATTATCCACTGGGTGATGAAATGGCGCAAGACGACGATTGCGGTAAATATTCTGGCGCTGGCGGCTTCGGTTCCTTTGCTGATGAGCCTGGGAACAGAATTTATGCCACCGTTGGACGAACAGAGTATTCTCTTTATGCCGGTGACCATGCCCGATGTTTCCAATTCAGAAATTAAGAGAATCCTTCAGGTTCAGGATAAAATTATCAAATCGGTTCCTGAAGTTGATAAAGTTTTGGGAAAAGCTGGAAGGGCAAATACGGCCACCGATAACTCTCCGATCAGTATGATCGAAACCATTATCGAACTAAAACCTCACAAGGATTGGAGACCGGGAATGACAAAAGAAAAACTGATTAAGGAATTAGATGCAAAGTTGCAAATCCCGGGTGTTGTGAATGGCTGGACACAACCCATCATCAATCGAATCAATATGTTGTCGACCGGCATTCGCACGGATGTAGGCGTAAAAGTTTTTGGTCAGAACCTGGATACCATCGCTGCAATTTCGGAACGGGTGAGAACAGCTTTGCAGGGAACGCCCGGTGTTTCAGATTTATTTGTGGAACCCGTTACCGGAGGCAAATATCTTTCTATTGATGTACGGCGTGCTGACCTTGCCAGGTACGGGTTGAATGTGGATGATGTCAACCAGACTGTTGAATCCGCATTGGGTGGAGTGCCTGTCAGTCAGACCATAGAAGGCAGAGAAAGATTTCCGATCAGCGTGCGGCTTGCACAGGATTTCAGGAACAACATCGATAAGATAAAAAGGATTCCCCTGGAATCTCCCACTTTTGGAGAAGTTCCATTAAGCTCGGTTGCAGATATTAAATTTGAAGAAGGCCCTTCCATGATTAATTCTGAAAATGCCATGCTACGGGGCGCTGTCCTTTTTAATGTTCGGGGAAGAGATTTGGGAAGTACGGTCAAAGATGCCATGCACAAGCTGGATGAACACAAAGACATTCTCCCTCCGGGGTATTTTGTAGAATGGAGCGGAGAATACGAAAACCTGATACGCGGGCAGCAAATGTTGATGTGGATTACACCCATTGTGCTGGTGATTATTTTCTTCGCTCTCTACTTTGCTTTCCACTCCATTCGCGAAGCACTGTTGAATCTGATTACGATTCCTTTTGCACTCATCGGAGGTGCATATATAATTTATTTCTGGGGGGTCAACCTTTCGGTTGCTGTAGCAGTTGGCTTCATTGCGCTTTTTGGAATTGCCGTGGAGACGGCCATTGTAATGGTTATCTATCTCAATGATGCGATGGATCAGTTGATTGCCTTGAAAGGCAATTCAATTAAGACCATTACCAAAAAAGATTTGGAAGAATACACCATCATGGGTGCGGCCAAAAGATTGCGGCCAAAGATTATGACTGTGTGCGTGGCGCTGTTTGGTCTTGTTCCCGTATTGTGGTCAACCGGTGTAGGAACAGATGTAATGCGACCGATAGTATTGCCGGTAATTGGCGGAATCATCACATCAGCCATTCACATTTTGCTGGTAACACCTTTGATATTTTTGATGACGAAAGAATATGAATTAAAAAAATTCGGAAAACTGATTATTTATGATGTGCATCATTAAAAAGAAACTCTGGATAGCATTCCTGGTCTTCCCTTTTTCTGTGGGTTATGCACAGCAAAAAGAAATTCTAAACCTGAACGAGATTTTGCAACACATAGACAGCAATAATGTTTTGTTGAAAACCTATGGCTACCGCGCTACAGCATATCAATACAGTGCGGAAGCAGCCACGGCATGGATGCCTCCGATGGTCGGTGTGGGAACATTTATGACACCTTATCCCTTTCAAAAGACGATGGGAAATAATGGAGACATCATGTTTAGGGTTGAACAACAATTTCCCAACATGAAAAAGCTGAATGCAAAGAAAAAATATCTGGAATCGTTGGGAACTGTTGAGAATATGAACAGGAGTATTTCCTTCAATGATTTGAGGGCAGAAGCGCGCCTCCAATATTTCACCTGGGTAATTGCCCTTCAAAAAATAAAAGTTCTTGAGGACAATGACAGGATTCTTCAGACCATGAAAAAAATTGAAGCGGTGAGATTTCCGTTTAATCAATCTCAACTGAGTTCGGTTTACAGGGCCGAAGCTGAGATTCAAAAGAATCGAAATATGATTCTCATGCCGCAGGGCGATATCGAAAAAGCAAAAGCTTTTTTAAATGGCATGATGAATCGACCGGGCAATGAAGATTTTACGATTGATACCACGGTGCAGTTGAGTATGATGCCGGATATGGCATTCGATACGGCAAGTATTGCTCAACAGCGCGGAGATATTTTGAAAATGGATGCCGGTATCCAATCCATGAAACTGAATATTGACGCAATGAATCTGGAGCGAAAGCCGGCGTTTAGCATTCAGTTTGACCACATGACGCCTTTGTCTGGGATGATGCCCTATAGTTTTAGTGTAATGGGAATGATGACCATTCCAATCGCATCATGGTCGAGAAAATCCTATCAATCAGAAATCAAATCCATGCAATACAACATCAGTGCGATGGAAAGTGAGAGAACCGCGATGCTTCAGCAGACACAGGGCATGCTTTACGGAATGCATGCGCAAATCATGACGATGGAGCAGAAGATAAAATCAATTGAGGAAAAAGTTATTCCGGCTTTGCAGAAAACTTTTGATGCGTCGTTCAATTCATACCAGGAAAACAAACTTTCATTGACGGTGGTATTGGACAATTGGGAAGCGCTGAACATGATGAAACAGGACGTGCTCGATGAAAAATTAAAAGTCATTCAAATGATTATTCAACATGAAAAAGAATTGTATCAATAAGATCTTATTTTTTCTGATGGCGGTGTTGCCTTTGCTTTTTTCATGTAAAGGAAAAACATCATCTGAACATGAAACTGCCGTAAACGGACATCGCGAACACGTGGAATATGTGTGCCCGATGCATCCGCAGATTATCCGCGATAAACCCGGCAAATGTCCTATTTGCGGGATGGAACTTGTGCCGATCAGTACATCCAACGAATTGCATATTGACAATGATTTGTTGCCATTGTTGAAACCTGCCAACGAACAGATCGTTTCAACAATTGCAACGATTACGCCTGAACATGGAACAAAAATTTTTAATAAAACCATCCAGGGAGTTATCAGTTATGACACCAGAAAACAGGAGAGTATTTCGAGCCGTGTGTCCGGCCGCATTGAAAGAATGTATATCAAATACAATTTTCAACCTGTTAGAAATGGGCAATTGATAATGGAAATTTATTCGCCTGACCTGGCAGTGGCTCAGCGGGATTTGATTTTTATCAGCAAAAGTGATAATGATCCTTCTCTGCTTCAACGAGCGCGTGAAAGACTGAGCCTTTTGGGAATGCAGCCTGCACAAATAAATCAGGTTTTAAAATCGGGCAAACCCATTTATCGCGTCCCGGTGTATAGCCATACGGACGGTTATATTGTGGAAAAAAGCGGAGTGCAAAACGCACCATCATCCGTTCCTTCAATGGCTTCTTCCGTTTCTTCGTCTGATGGAATGGGTTCCATGAATAATGATGCTTCTGCTTCTTCTGCGAATACGGTCAGCCAACCTGATTTTAATCCTTCACCTGTGATGATTCGTGAAGGGCAGTACGTGGGAGCGGGTGAAACTATTTTTACCGTTTATAAAGGAAACAATATGGTGGCTGAATTTTCTTTTAAACCATCGGTAAATTCAGAAATAAAAGCCGGGAAGAAACTGATGTTTTTTCCGGTTTTAAATCCGAAAGACATGAAATCAGGAGCGATCGGATTGATTGAGCCGGTACAGCAAAAAGGGAAAGACTTTTCAATTGCAAGAGTTTATTTATCTGATACGAATTTAAAACCCGGGCAATTGGTGACTGCAAGTATTCCTGTGGTTATTAATGGAGAGTATTGGTTACCCGAAAATGCTGTTCTTCAGTTAGGCAACAAATCTATTGTCTTTAAGAAACTGGACGGTGTGTTTGTTCCTGAACAAGTGCAGACCGGCATTAAAACAAGTGGGCTGATAGAAATCAAAACTCAGATCGGCGGCTGGCAAATTGCAAAGAGTGCCGGATATCTTGTCGATAATGAAAGTTTCATCCGAACCTTATCAAACGATAAACAATGAAAAACATTTTAAAAATATCATTAGTTATTTTATTCAGTGCCGTTTCGGGTTTATGGTTTTCGTCCTGCAAAAGCAAGAATGAAAATAAAACAGGAACTAAAACTGTAGTTGGGCAAAACTATACCTGTTCTATGCATCCTCAGGTGGTGAGCGACAAGCCCGGCAGATGCCCGATTTGCGGGATGGAATTGGTGCCCATTAAAAATACCATTTCATCAGATTATCTGACACTGAGTATTCCTCAGCAGGCTTTGGGAAATATAACGACAGATACGGTGAGAACGGGAACTTTCTCTTCTTATGAACAATTGAACGGGAGGCTGGATGTAGATCCTTCGCAAACACAATTTGTATCGAGCAGGGTGCCCGGGAGAATTGAGGTTTTGTATGTTAAACAAACTGGAGTGCAGGTTAAAAAAGGAGAACCACTTTATAAAATTTATTCAGAAAAACTGGCATCATTGCAACAGGAGTATTTGATAACTGTGGCACAGGCTTCCCAATTTCCCAATGATGAAAAGTTTCAACAATTGGAAGTTGCGGCAAAACAAAAATTGCTATTGTACAATCAGACCGAATCTGAGATACAACGACTAAAAAATAAAAAACAAACAAGTCCCTATGTCACATTTTTTGCTCCTTCAGATGGAGTTGTGTCTGAGCTTTTTGTAACTGAAGGCCAGTATGTGGAAGAAGGTTCTTCGATAATGAGCCTGGAATCTTATCACACCATCTGGGTGAATGCAGATGTTTATCCCGGCGAAGAAAATATGGTTAAGAAAGGCGATGTGGTGAAAGTAATTGTAGCAGGTTATGAAAACGAACCGCAGAAAATGCGGGTAGATTTTATTGAGCCTGCCATGCAAAGTGGTAGCCAGCTTTTTACCCTGAGAGGAAGTATTCCCAATCTTCACAATCAACTGAGAGCCGGAATGCAGGCGATTGTTGAATTGCCGGTTACGCTTACCTCAAAGGCCATGACATTGCCGGTGGATGCTGTAATTCAGGACAGCAAAGGCGCTCACATCTGGACAGAAATCGGGGTAGGGAAATTTGAACCAAAAATGGTAACTCTCGGCGCGCAAAATTTTAACCGGATAGAAATTGTCAGCGGGGTAAAGCCCGGTGATGTGGTCGTGGTTTCCGGAGCATATTTGCTGTACAGCGAGTTTGTGTTGAAGAAAGGAAAAAATCCGATGGATAATATGAAGGGGATGAAAAATATGAACAGCACGCCCGGAACGGATAATATGAAAAATATGCCGGGGATGGGAAACATGCCCGGAATGAAAATGTAAACAATTCAACAATCATAATTTAAAAATGAAAAAAATGATGACTCCATTATTCAAATCAGTTGTGCCTGTCGCGGCAACCGTTCTTTTATTTTCATGTGGCGGAAATAATTCTGAAATCGAAAATGAGAACAGCCATTCAGGTATTCCCGAACAAACGGAAGTGCAGAATTCTCAGGTGGCGCCGGTCTTGAAAAATGATAAACTCAATGCCGTTTATCAGCATTATGTGCATTTGACCACAGCGCTTACCAACAGTGATCCGAATGAAGCAAAAGTTGCAGCCACAGCCATTGAAGCCGGAGCTGAAAATTTGGAAGGTGCAGATAAAGTTGCTTCGCTCGCTTCCGGGATTGGTAAAGCGCCGGATTTGAAAACTCAGAGAGCTTCTTATTCTGATTTGACAAATGAGATGATTGCCATGATTAAAAAAGAGGGACTATCACAGGGTGAATTATACCAAACCTTTTGTCCAATGGCTTTTGATGGCAAAGGAGGTCATTGGCTGAGCAACAGCAAGGAAATCCGTAACCCTTATTATGGGGAGAAAATGATGAGTTGTGGCGAGGTGCAGGAAACAATAAAATAAAAAGAGGTTTTTAGTTTATTAACAACGAAGTTGTTAAATCCGTATTGGAATTAAAATTAAAATTCTGTTCGAAAGCCCATGGCGATGCTGTGGGTTTTCCGTTTTTAACCCTCACATTCTTTAGCTGTATTTTTATGATGCATTGATTTACCTTTCTTGCGGCTGGATGAAAAAAGAGTATGAAGTGAATATGATATGAAACATGAAATCGAATTTTTAATTATCGGGCAGGGCATCGGAGGTATCCTGATTGCATTTGAGCTATGGAAAATGGGAAAGTCTTTTTTGGTAATTGATGATGGTTCTGAAAAAGCAGCAAGTCTTGCGGCCGGCGCCATCCTCAACCCGGTTAACCTAAACAAATGGCATCTTTTTGAAGATCAAAAAACGAATTGGAATATTTCTCTGAAGACTTATCATGAATTGGAATTTTTATTGAAAGAGAGATTTCTGATTCCGCTCAAATTTTATTTTTTCCCTGAAAATGATTTCAAAAAAATTCCGGAAGAAATTCCATTCGTTTCAAAGCCTGATCAGAAAGACATAAACATGGTTTCTGAAATTTTTAATAATCCGGGAGATGCACTTGAAATATCTGATGTTTACAGGGTGGATATCCACAGGTTAAAGTCAGCATGGAAGAAGTTTTTGTCTCAGAAAGGAATTTATATTCAGACGGATTTTCATTTTAGTGATTGTGCATTTAAAAATAATTCTGTGGAGTATGGCGGTTACATTTTTCAAAAGATCATATTTGCTGAAGGAGCAAGAGGTATTGCAAATCCGTATTTTCATGATCTTCCGTTTATTAGAAACCTCGGGAATGTCCTTCATCTAAAAATAGAAAATATGCCCCGCGAAATTGGGTTTCATTCAGATAAGGAGAAGCTGATTCCTATGGGTGAGGGTCGGTTCTGGTTCGGAAGTAACTATGAATGGAGTTTTAATGAATTGCTTCCGGATATCCGTTGGCAGAATGAATGTATTGATATCTTAAAAAGAAGATTGAAAATTCCATTTCAAATCACAGAACATTTCGTTGCTGAACGGCCTACGACGATTGGACAAAAGCCGATTATGATTCAGTCGAAAGAACATCCTGAACTTTATATGTTCAATGGGCTTGGTACCCGCGGTTTTACAGTTGCTCCGGTTTTGGCAAAGGAATTTTATGGAAAATATTTTGGCAACAAACAAGTCGAATAGTTGGGAACGTTGGGAAAGGGAAATGATGTTTGGTTATTTATCAGACGAATTGGTTAACGATCTTTCTTTTTGAGATTTCATTCTTTTGCTGCCAACCGCTCAGCTATGGCGAATTTCCGTTTGAATAAAGTAAATTTGTAGATAGTCAAAAGAAAGTCTCAAAATTCTTTCCAGACAATGGATGTTTAACCTGAATTATCAAACGAATTATGAATATTCAATCTATATTATTTTCCGATCCGGATCTTGCCAAAGAAGTGGAGTCGAAATCGAGAAGGAAAACTTTAAAGGACGGAGATATTTTGATTGTTCCCGGCGAAATACTGGTTTTTGTACCGGTTGTGCTGAGTGGCGCACTCAGAATTATCCGCGAAGATGATGAAGGGCGCGAAGTTTTTCTCTATCATTTGTATCCTTCGCAAACCTGTGCAATGGCAATCAATTGTTGCCAGGGCAGACGGAAAAGCATGATTAAAGCTGTGGCAGAGGATGAAACAGAAGTGTTGCTGGTACCTGTTGATTTAATCGATCAATTGTACAAATACCCTGAATGGAAAACATTCATCAATAACACCTATGCTGCACGTTTTTCAGAATTGATTGACGTCATCGATCTGGTTGCTTTCAACAGTCTTGATAAAAAAATCCTGAATTATCTTGAAAAGAAAAAAGAAGCCCTGAATACTTCATTACTTAACATCACGCATCAGCAGATCGCTGATGAACTGAATACGCACAGAGAAGCAGTAAGCCGGTTGCTTCGGACAATGGAGAGGAAAGGCATTGTCAGGCTGGGGCGGAATTCAATAGAACTTTTGCAAAACCAGAATGTGGCTCTTGCCAATCTCGATAAATAGCAACTCCATTATTTGGCTGATTCAAAATTCATTACGACGGATATTTTTTCCCGAAAAAACAGATACGCGTCACCGGATATTTATTTCTTCAAAGATTGACCTGGCCTGGTTTTCATTGAATGGGTCAGCCAAATATTTTTATAAAATCAGATTCTTTTTCACTTATCCAACAAATGTTCCCATAAAAGTTTTTTGACTGATTGAATTTTGCCATTCAATTTTTAATCAGCACAATGAATATTCCGGGAAAAAAGTTTTACATCTCCGAAAGATTATTTCTTACCATCACATTTTTATTCTTGTTTTTGTTGAATGCCGGGGCTCAACAACAGCCCCAGTTTTTATCGTTGAATGATGCCGTTGCTAACGCCACCTCAGGAAATAATCAGGTACGGTCGGCCAGAATTGATGAGGCCATTGCAAAAGAAAAATATCTGCAGACAAATGCCGGATTTCTTCCTCAACTAAACTTTTCTTATTCCGGTGTGTATTCTGATAATCCGCTTAATATTTTCGGATTCAAATTGCAGCAGAGAGATGTAACTGCGGCGGATTTTAGTCCGGATAAAATGAATCATCCCTCAGCCACTTCTGACTTTACAACAAAACTGGAATTGCAGCAGCCCATCATCAATATGGATGCAGTTTATGCCAGAAGAAGTGCACAGGCCCAGATGGAAAGTTTTCAATTGAAAACAGAAAGAACCAGAGAAGGTTTGGAATTTGAAACCCGGAAAGCGTATCGACAGTTACAACAGGCTTATCAGGTAATTACAGTTTTGGAAGATGCCCTTAACACAGCAAAATCCATATATGAGTTTACAGACAATCGCGCCAGGCAGGGATTGATTCAGGAGTCAGATGTGTTGAATGCCCATGTACAGGTACTAAATATCGAGTCAAATCTGAATGAAGCCAAATCCAATGTGGCCAACGCTTCTGATTATTTGAGTGTGTTGATGAATAAACCTTCGGGAACAGTTTACAGTGTAGAAGAAATGAAAGATAGTTCTTCAGAAAAGATTTCACAAGCAAGTCTGCCGGATAACCGGGCTGATTTTCTTGCATTGGAAAAAGGCAAAGAAGCCACCGGCCTCATGATGCAATCATTAAAGAAGAAATATGTTCCGCGACTGAATGCATTCGGTTCTTACCAGTTGAACGACAAAAAACTTTATGGTTTCAATGCAAATTCTTATCTCGCAGGTATTCAACTTACATGGAACATTTTTGACGGAAATCAAAACAGAAGGCAGGCAAATCAGTTGAAACTGGAACAGGATAAACTGGATGTTCAGCTTCAATCCATGAAACAGGAAGATCAGATGAAGTTGGATAAGGGATACCGGGATTTAGAAAATGCCAATTTCAAAATCAGGACCCAAAAGGCCGCGATCAGGCAGGCAGATGATGCATTGCAAATTTTGAAAAACCGGTTTGATCAGGGCCTTGTAAATACTACAGATGTGCTCATGGCACAAACCCAGGTTGCCCAGCAAAAACTCAATCTGACGATGGCTGTTTTCAATCAGCAGGTCGCACAAGACTATATTCAATTCTTAACAAAATCAGACAATCAACAATAAAATAATGATGAGGATTAAACAAACTACCATTTTATATTTTACAGGAATTCTGCTTTTGACGGCAATGGGGTGTTCTTCAAAGAAAGATGATGCTTCTTCGGTAAAAACATCGCCTGTAAATGTTGCCGTGCAAACTCCGGCTGTGAATACCGATAATTCTCTGACAGTAACAGGGCAGGTTGAATCGGCACTGTCAGCCAATATCAGCACCCGCGTGATGGGATATATTACAAGTATCAAAGTAAAAGTGGGTGACAGGGTCAGCAAAGGCCAGTTACTGGTGACGATCAGCAATGAAGATATCCTTGCCAAGAGATCTCAGGCCGAGGCCATGATCGCAAGTGCAGACGCAGCTTATAAAAATGCACAAAAGGATTACGAAAGATTTTCAACTCTTTTCAAACAAAAAAGTGCGACGGCCAAGGAACTGGACAATGTAACCCTGCAGCAGCAGGTTGCCAAATCCAATTTGCAATCGGCGCAACAGATGAAGGCAGAAGCCAATGCCATGCTGGCTTATACAAATATTACGGCACCTTTTTCCGGTGTCATTTCGCAAAAGCTGGCTGATGAGGGTAGCATTGCAAATCCCGGAATGCCGATTCTCGTTTTGGAACAGAACAGAGAGTTGAGAGTAAGTGCAGAGGTTCCCGAAAATGAAATCAGCACAATTAAAATGAATTCGCCTGCGACTATCTCAATAGCATCAGTCAATAAAAATTATTCAGGAATAGTCCAGGAAATCAGCCCTTCCTCAATGCCGACCGGAGGCCAGTATATTGTAAAAATCCAATTGCCGGCAGAGGCTCAAAATACTTTGAGTGCAGGAATGTATGCCACTGTCAACATTCCTGTGAAAGGAGTGAAGGCGGTAAATAATACAGAAGGGATTTTGATTCCGGTGGGTGCAGTTCAGAATATTGGCCAGTTAAATGCCATATACACCGTGAGCGAAAGCAAGACGGCTATTCTGCGGTATGTGCGTTTGGGAAATACCTATGGCAATCAGGTGGAAGTCTTATCCGGGCTTGGACAGGGCGAGAGCCTGATTACTTCAGCCGAAGGTAAATTATACAATGGTGTACCTGTAACGGTTACGCATAAGTGAAAATGGAAGGAGAGTTATCTTTTCATGACAGAATGATTTATGAAGACTGTATTGTGATCATTTGATAAAATAAATTTAAGAACAACATTTAATCAACATATATGAACGAAGGAATTGCAGGAAAAATCGCAAAAGCATTTTTAAGGTCAAAGCTGACATTGCTTTTGATGATCGTACTGTTGTTGATTGGAGGTTATGCTACCTACCTGATCCCACGCGAGGAAGAACCGCAGATTGAAGTTCCGATGGCTGATATTTTTGTAGGCTATCCCGGAGCAGAACCCGCTGAAGTGGAGTCCAAAGTAGCTGAGCCGCTCGAGAAAATTGTCTCCAACATCAAAGGTGTTGAATATGTGTATTCCACCAGCATGCAGGGGCAGGCGATGGTGACGGCACAGTTTTATGTAGGCGAGGATGCAGACAGGAGCCTGGTACAGCTTTACAATGAGATCATGAAAAATATGGATAAGATGCCACAGGGAGTCACCATGCCTCTTGTGAAAACGAGATCCATTGATGATGTACCGGTATTGGGGTTGACGGTTTGGAGCCAGCACTATGATGATTACACACTCCGGCAATTAAGCGAAGAATTAAAAAATGAGATAAAGAAAATCAGCAATGTAGCACAGGTCAATGTGATTGGGGGCAGGACCCGCGAAGTAAAGGTGATATTGAATAAAAATAAAATGGCATCCAATCACGTGGATTTTATGACCATTGCTCAAAGTATCCGCGCAAGCAATTCACAACTGGTGTCGGGCAATTTGTTGAAGAGTGATACTGCATTTTCAGTTGAGACCGGAAGTTTTTTGTCATCGGCAGATGAAGTGGCAAACCTGATCATCGGCACCAATGCCAATCAGCCTGTTTATTTGAAACAGGTGGCAACCGTACAGGATGGCCCGGCTACGCCGAGGGAATACGTTTCTTTTGGATATGGAAAAGGAGAACCCGAAAAAGCCAGGGAATTTAAATCTGAATATCCGGCGATTACCCTTTCCATTGCAAAGAAAAAGGGCGCTGATGCGATGCATCTTTCTGATCAGATTCTGAACAAGGTAAACCATCTGGAAAAAGAAATTGTTCCGTCCGATGTAAACATTACGGTTACACGAAATTACGGACAGACGGCTTCGGATAAGGTTTCTGAATTGCTGTTCCATTTGTTTGTTGCCATTGTGGTTGTAACCTTGTTTGTGATGCTTGCCATGGGATGGAGAGGAGGTATGGTAGTGTTCCTGTCGGTGCCAGTTACGTTTGCACTGACACTGCTAAGTTATTACCTGCTTGATTACACACTCAACAGGATAACCTTGTTTGCACTGGTATTTATTACCGGTATAGTGGTGGACGATTCCATCATCATTGCAGAAAATATGCACCGGCATTTTCGAATGCGAAGATTGCCATTTCGCCAGGCTGCTATTTATGCGATTAATGAAGTAGGGAACCCTACCATCCTCGCAACATTTACTGTGATTGCGGCTGTGTTGCCCATGGCATTTGTTTCGGGATTGATGGGTCCGTACATGAGCCCGATGCCAATCGGGGCATCCATTGCCATGTTGCTTTCATTGATTGTTGCCCTGACGCTGACTCCTTATCTCGGATATATTTTTCTTCGCGAAAGGGCGAAGAGAGGAGTGGAACCCAGACCGGCCCTTCAATTGCACGAAAGGCCTATCTATAAAATTTATTACAGATTAATTAATCCGTTGTTAGAGTCGAGAAAGAAAAGATGGGCTTTTATGATTTCACTTGCTGTGGTTTTGCTCGGTTCGATGTCTTTGTTTTATTTCAAAGCGGTACCGGTGAAGATGCTGCCGTTTGACAACAAAAATGAATTTCAGGTGGTGGTTGATATGCCCGAAGGGACTACACTTGAAAAGACAGAGACCGTGACAAGGGAAATTGGCCAGTATCTTTCTCAGCAAAAAATGATTCGCAATTATCAAAGTTATGTAGGTACTGCCAGCCCGATTAGTTTCAATGGATTGGTTCGTCATTACGATTTGAGAAGAGGGGATAATGTGGCTGATATCCAGGTAAACCTGTTGGGCAAGGATGATCGCAAATTGCAAAGCCATGAAATAGCAAAACTGATGCGCGCCGACATTCAGGCCATCGGTAAAAAATACAACGCAAATATTAAACTGGTTGAAATCCCTCCGGGACCTCCGGTACTTTCTACACTTGTTGCTGAAATTTATGGTCCGGATTACAAGCAGCAAATAGAAGTAGCACGGCAGGTTAAAAATCTGATGGCTTCTACTCCGGACGTGGTCGATGTAGATTGGATGGTAGAAGCTAATCAGCCGGAGTATCATTTTGAAGTGGATAAAGAAAAGGCAATGCGCAATGGCGTAGCTCCTTCGCAGGTGGTGATGGAGATGAATGCTGCCTTGTCGGGAATGAATGCCGGAGTGCTGAACCAGCCTGCAAGTTTTGATCCGGTAAACATCAATCTTCAGTTGAGTGATTCAGGTAAAACAGGAATACCGGATTTGAAAAGCCTGCAGGTGATCAACCGCCAGGGAAATCCTGTGACGATAGGAGATATGGTTTCCATTACAAAACAGATAAAGCCAAAAAGCATTTACAGGAAAAATCAGAAGAGAGTGGTTTATGTGCTGGGCGATATGGCCGGATCGCTTGAAAGCCCCATCTATGCGATCAACAATATTTCAGACAAACTCGGGAAAGTTCATCTGCCTGCAGGTTATTCACTCAATGAAGAATATACACATCAGCCTGAGATGGAAGATCAGTTTTCGTTGAAATGGGATGGCGAATGGCAAATTACTTATGAAGTATTTCGCGATTTGGGAATTGCATTCGGTGTGGTGTTGTTTATTATTTACATGCTGATTGTGGGTTTCTTCCAGAATTATAAAGTGCCGTTTGTGATGTTGTCGGCCATACCACTTTCATTGATTGGTATCATTATCGGCCATTGGATGATGGGTGCTTATTTTACAGCTACCTCCATGATTGGGTTTATTGCCCTTGCGGGTGTGATGGTAAGGAATTCTATTCTGTTAATCGATTTTATTGATATCAGACTGAAACAGAAAGAAACCCTGCGGCAGGCTATTATTGATGCGGGTGCGGTCCGTACAACTCCTATTTTACTGACAGCAGGTGCAGTGGCCTTGGGAGCCGTTATTATTTTATTTGATCCCATTTTCCAGGGATTGGCCATTTCATTGATTGGCGGTACGATTACGGCAACGTTCCTTACACTTCTCGTGGTGCCATTGCTTTATTTCAGAATGATGCGGAAGAAAGTTAAATAACCATTTCAAAAACTAAAAACTTCTTTTATGAAACTTTTAATCGTAACCGGAATTAAAGAATGCAAAGAAGCAGTCTCCGGCATTTTTAAGGAATCGGGAATAGAGGTGTTCAGTGTGTCGGAGATTGCGGGTTTCAGAGATGGCAATTCTTTTGACCTCGCAGACAGTTGGTTTGGAAGTGGCGGAGATTCTTTTGATTCCATTATGCTTTTCAGTTTTACGGAGAGTGGGAAGGCAGATAAAGCTTTGCAACTAATCAGGAAATACAACCAGGAAAGCAATGCGAAATTCCCGATCAGGGGATTCATTTTGCCTGTTGAGAGTTATGCATTCTAAATAAATATATACTTATCACATCACAAATTAATTTTAAAATGAGAGAAAAAATTATCAGAAGATTTGCAGGAATTATGATTCTGGGCAGCCTTGCCTTATCCCAGTTGCACGATATCCACTGGCTGTGGCTCACTGCATTTGTGGGATTAAATTTATTTCAATCTTCCCTCACAGGATTCTGCCCGTTGGAATGGGGTTTGAAAAAAGCCGGTGTAAAATCCAGCGGAGATGTTTGTGGCACGAAATGATTTCTTATAAAGAGAAATCCTTGTGAATTATTAAACGGGGATTAACACACCATTGGGTAAATGGATGACTGATTCATTGAAGTGTGTGATGAATATTTCCCTGTATTTCTGCATTAGAAACACTAACCAATATCATTTCATTTGATGAGTGTCATCATTAATCGGGACGTTATTCTGATGCAGTTTTGGTGAAAAATGGAAGAAAAAAAATTTTCGAAAATTTTTCGCATCATGCACCGGGTAATCGCACTTTGTATTTCTTTTATGTTAAAGGAATTGTATCCGGGGCGGTTTCCGGGTGAAAAATATCTGTGTAACAAATGTACCGGAAGCAACCTTACTTATGACCGAACTTTGAAACATTATTTATAAATCATTCTAAAAACGAATAAAATGAGTTACTATTTTTCAAAAGTGTCAAACAAAGATTTTGAAAATACCATCACAGATGTTACAGAAGAATTGAAGAAAGAAGGTTTTGGTGTGCTCACCCAGATTGATGTAAAAGAAACCCTGAAAAAGAAACTGGATGTAGATTTCAGAAAATACAAAATCCTTGGGGCTTGCAATCCGCAATTTGCCTACCAGGCTTTGCAGAATGAAAGTGAAATCGGTACAATGCTCCCATGCAATGTCATTGTTCAGGAAACCTCCGGTGGAAAAATAAAAGTATCTGCCGTTGATCCGGTGGCTTCCATGATGGCAATCAAGAATGAAAAGTTAGGAGAGGTCGCTACGCAGGTGAGAGCGAAATTGCAGAAGGTCATTGAGAGTATTTAAAAATGTATAATCTATGATTGCAAATATTAATAAACCTGATAAGATTATCAGGATTCTGATAGCAGTTGTCATCCTGGTTTTATCTTTGACCCATGTTATCTCCGGAGGATGGGAAATCGCTTTGTTGATTTTCGGAGCAGCCATGCTTATCACGGCGTTTATCAATTTTTGTCCGGTGTATCATTTTCTTCATATCTCAACCCGTAGGAAGAAGGCGGATCAATAAATGCAAATGGGTTTGTTAGATTTGCCGGCAAATCAGAAATTAGAAAAAGGATTACATGTTAGAAACAATTAAGAAAATCTTTGGCATAGGGCCAAAAACAGATTATGCGGAACTGGTGAAACAGGGAGCTGTTATTTTGGATGTGAGGAGTAAGGGAGAATTTTCCATGGGGCATATTAAAAATGCAATCAACATTCCGGTAGATCAGCTTTCAAATAATTTGGGAAAGTTGAAGAATAAAGATAAATGTATCATTTGTTATTGTGCTTCGGGGATGAGGAGGGCCACCGCAAAAAGAATTTTGCAATCCAGGGGATATAAAGCAGTTTTCAACGGAGGTGGATTCCGGAGTTTGCAAAATAAATTATGAATCGATTAATCAAAAAATTATGAATGCCATGAAACAAATAATATTGACCGGTTGGAACTTCATGAGAGGGTTCCGCCTTATTGTTGGTTTGTTTTTTCTCATTTGGGGAATATTTAAAAGCGATACCCTTTTAATATTGGGCGGCGTTTTCTTTTTGATCACTGCCATTGCCAATGCAGGTTGTTGCGGTTCGGGAGGTTGCGCAGTGCCATCGAAAAAAAATTCCGGTCAGGAAATTGAGGAGATTACCTACGAAGAGGTAAAAAGTAATTAATAAATTTTCTGAAAATATTTTTTCAAGAATGTCTTCCTGTTGAATCGGGAAGACATTTTTTTATGCTGTGAGAATTGGTTGTTTCACAATTCATCACTATTCCGGCGATTTCATTTTGGATAATTTGGGTCAGACAACTTTCATGGTTTCTGTAAATTCCTCTGAGAAAGGGAAATTGTTTCGATTGTTCGGGCAACCACCGTATTAATCTTTTCAAAATCCTTAATTTGCCTTTTCTAATGTAACTATAATTTTAAATCAATGAGAAGACTTTTCTTACCTGCATTATTTTTAATAGCAACCACCATTACCTATGGACAGGATTCCGTCACGGTGAAGGATTATCAGCGCGCGCAAAGCCTCCTTTCGCGCAATACTTTCAGGTTGGCGGACAATCTTCGAATCAATCCGGAATGGATTAATGAAACAACCTTTTGGTTTACCGAAAATCTGAATAACCATATCACTTATTTTATTGTTGACGCAAAAAAGAAAACCAAATCCGCAGCCTTCAACGACCAGAAACTTGCAAAATCATTGTCAAAAGCATTGGACCAGGAGATCGATCCAAAAGATATTTTTTTGAGCGCTGTAAGTTTTACAAATAATGGAAAAGTCATGAGTTTTAGTTTTCGTAACAGGTCATGGAGTTACGAACCTTCAAAAAATAAACTGGCGGAACACGTGGGAAAAACATCCGTGCCCCAGAGAAGGACTTTCGGAGCAGTGTCGCCGGACGGTTCAAAACTCGCTTTCATAAAAGATTACAATCTCTGGATTCGGGAAACTGCCACAGGAAAAGAATATCCGCTCACCAAAGACGGTGTAAAAGATTTTGGATATGCCACCGACAATGCAGGATGGAAACATTCTGACAATGCGATTTTATTATGGTCGCCTGATTCAAAAAAGATTGCCACATATCAGCAGGATCAGAGAGAAGTGGGTAATATGTACCTGGTAACAACCAATGTCGGCCATCCGAATCTTGAGAGCTGGAAATATCCGCTGCCCGGCGACAGCAATGTGATCATGATTCATCGTGTAATCGTCAATGCAGATGAACAAAACCCTCAGATCGTTCGTTTGAAAATGCCGGCCGATTTTCACCGTGCTACGCTTGGCGATGATATTGCAGAACGCGGAAAATTTGCCGACGTTGCCTGGAGCCCTGATGGAAGTACACTTGCTTTTGTATCCAGTTCCCGCGATCACAAAATTGCGCAGTTCAGGATTGCCGATGCCAATACCGGCGAAGTACGTGATGTATTCAAAGAAGTTTCACCCACCCAGTTCGAGTCGGGCCAGGAAAGTATTTCATGGCGTTATTTACCGTTGTCGAATGAAATTATCTGGTATTCTGAAAGGGATAATTTCGGCCATCTTTATTTGTACGACAGCAGGACAGGTGAATTGAAAAATAAAATTACCGGTGGAAATTATGTCGTTGCCAATGTGGAAAAAACTGATGAACGGAACCGGAGGATTTATTTCAGTGCAGCAGGCCTTGATAAGAAGAATCCTTATTTCGAACATTTATGTGTCATCAACTTCGACGGTAAGGGATTCAAAGATATCACTCCTGAAGAAGGGACACATACAGCAGAGATTTCCCCGATGGGCGAATATATTTTCAACAGCTATTCACAACCCGACGTACCCGCTCAATTCAATGTACGCAATCTTCAGGGTAAACTTTTGGTGAATGTGGGAAGTACGGATATTTCGAGACTGAAAAATCAGACTCAATGGAAGAGTTGCACTCCGTTTAGCGTGAAGGCTGCTGATGGCGTGACAGATATTTATGGATTGATGTTTACACCTTCGAACCTGGATTCAAATAAAAAATATCCGATTGTGGATTACATCTATCCCGGGCCGCAGGGTGGAAGCATTGGCGGTAATTGGGGTTTCTCACCCGCAAGAGGTGATCAGCAATCGCTGGCAGAATTGGGATTTATTGTGGTGGCTATTGAAGGAACGAGTAATCCGATGCGTACCAAAAGTTTTCACGATATGAGTTATGGCCACATGGCCATCAACACACTGCCCGATCAGGTTGCCGGAATCAGGCAACTCGCTTCGCGATTCGGTTTTATGGATACCACAAGAATTGGAATCTGGGGCCATTCAGGTGGCGGATTTGCCACGGCTGATGCCATGTTTACTTATCCTGATTTCTTCAAAGTGGGTATTGCAGAATCCGGTAACCATGATAACCGGAATTATGAAGATGATTGGGGCGAACGTTATATCGGATTGTTGAAAAAAAATCCGGACGGTACAGACAACTATACAGACCAGGCAAATCAAATGCACGCCAAAAACCTGAAAGGGAAATTATTACTGGTGCATGGATTGATGGACGACAATGTGCCACCTTCCAATACCATGCTCGTTGTAAAAGCGCTGGAAGATGCGGGCAGGGATTTCGATCTGATTGTTTTTCCGGACAGCCATCACGGATATGGAAAATATTCCAATTATATGATGCGCCGGCGCTGGGATTATTTTGTGACAAACCTGAAAGGAGCCTTGCATCCCAAAGAATTCGATATTAATACAACTTTTTAGTTTTAAAATCCGACTTTAGGATTAAAAACAGATATTTACAACCTAAACGTTTCAAAAAAATGAAAAGACTAAACCTGTTGGCTATTGTGTTGTTTTTGGGTACGGCAACCATGGCTCAAAATCACAGTACCATTCAGTTGACCAAGGGTAAAAACTATCAGATCATGTCAACTGCAACTACCGAATCCAAGACCAATTACCAGGGCCAGAATATGGAGACCAAAATTGATGTGAAAACAGTTTATAATATGGAGGTAGCCGATGTTGCCAATGGCCAATACAAGGTAAACAATACGCTTAAATCGGTTAAGATGTCCATGAACCAGATGGGAATGGATTTGAAATATGATTCTGATGATTCTGCAGATGCTTCAAGCCCTTTGGCCGAAGGTTTTAGTTCAATCCTGAACAAAACGAAATCTCTTACACTTGACAACGGGGGAAATGTGGTGAAAGATGCAGCAACGGCAAAGGATGCGCAAGAGTCTGCGGTAATGGAACAACTTGCAGGTTCCGGATTTGGAACTGAGGAAGCCTTGGTTGCGCTTCCGGTAAATGTAAAAGCAGGCGATACCTGGACGACCACCACGGGAGATACAACCGGCACTTTGAGAGTAACCCATTATACGGTGAAATCAGTTGAAAATAATGTGGTAAACCTGGATTATACCGGAGAAGCAAAGACAAGTGTTTCTATGGAATCTCAGGGTATGCAGGTTCAGACTAAAACATCGGGAACATTTTCAGGGAATGCAGTAGTTGAGAAGTCAACCGGCATTGTGCAGAGTTCCAGGTCAATCGCCAAAGCCACCGGAAATATAGAAGCCATGGGGATGGAAATGCCCACCGAATCAAACGTGACAACGGAAACCACGGTAAAGGAACTTTAAATCTTTCTCTTTCATAATTTAGTTTTTAGGAGCCACCGGTGAGGTGGCTTTTTTGATGATATGAAGGATTTGTTTTGCGCCTGAACGCCGGGTTCACAACCCGGGGGAACTCAATTTACAGGCTATGGCGTCCTGTTAATTGGAGAAGGAGAGGGATTATTTCCGGTCAATTTCTTCCCACCGCATGGGGAAGGATTGCGCTTGAGAAATTCCGGAAGTTTCGCCATCCCGCTATCGTTGAGAGGCAGAGATGCTAAAAAAGCCCCTTTTGCAGGTTGACAAATCCCCTATGTTGATCAACTTTTCTCATTTGTCAATTGACTTTTCTCATTTGTCAACTGACAATTGCCGTATGTTGTACAACATTTCCCATTTGTTATCTAACAATTGCCATTTGTCATCTGACAAATCCCGTATGTTGATCAACTTTTCCCATTTGTCATCTGACAATTGCCGTAAGTTGTACAACATTTCCCATTTGTCATTTGACAATTGCCGTAAGTTGTACAACATTTCCCATTTGTCAACTGACAATTGCCGTAAGTTGTACAACATTTCCCATTTGTCATCTGACAATTGCCGTAAGTTGTACAACATTTCCCATTTGTCATCTGACAATTGCCGAATGTTGTACAACTTTTCCCATTTGTCATCTGACATTTCCCGAATGTTGTACAACTTTTCCCATTTGTCATCTGACAATTCCCGAATGTTGTACAACTTTTCCCATTTGTCATCTGACAATTGCCGTAAGTTGTACAACATTTCCCGTTTGCTATGTAACAATTGCCATTTGTCATCTGACAATTGCCATTTGTTATGTAACAATTGCCGTATGTTATGTAACAATTGCCGTATGTTATGTAACAATTGCCGTTTGCTATGTAACAAATCCCGTTTGCTATGTAACAATTGCCGTATGTTAGGTAACAATTGCCGTATGTTATGTAACAATTGCCATTTGTTATGTAACAATTGCCGTATGTTATGTAACAATTGCCGTATGTTATGTAACAAATCCCGTTTGCAGGCTTACAAATCTGATGAGAATTGCGGAAAATACCACTTTCATGCGGGATTTTGCAGTAGCACCTGGGTAAACTTCCTCCTGTGCTGATGGGCAGGAGGTATCCACTTTACCATCAAATCCGCTTAATATCTCACTGAAGTTTGCAAAAGAGAATCAGGAATGAGCGGGATGAGGAGAACAAGCCTGGCAATTATTTCTCCTGTCCGGATAAATGCCACGGGTTGAATCTGATTGGTTGCATGGCCCGGACAGGCACATAAAAATCCGTTGGAAAACAGAGTTAAAATCAATGAATGGAGAAATCGGATTGTCCTAACGACAATACAAAAAGTATAACGGAAAACTATTGGGAATCAATGGTAATAATTTTTGTATAATTGTGTAGAATAACATAAATGAAAATGTTATAGCCAATTTTAGGACGACAGCACCGAAACAGAACTAACAGACAAAATATGCCATTTACATTTTCACATCCAGCAATCGTTTTACCTCTGACATACTTACCCAAAAAGTGGTTTTCGCTGACTGGACTTGTAATTGGAAGTTTGACACCAGACTTTGAATATTTTTTACGAATGAAAATTAAAAGCAATTACAGCCATACGCTTGACGGACTTTTTTGGTTTGACTTGCCATTAGGACTTTTACTTGCGTTCATTTTTCACAACATTGTTCGTAACAGTTTATTTGACAAGTTGCCGACATTTTTCAAATCAAGATTTTCAGTATTTAGACAGTTTGACTGGAACGGACATTTTAAGAAAAATTGGTTTGTAGTTGCAATCTCAATTCTTATCGGTGCAAGTTCACACATACTTTGGGACAGTTTTACACACGAACACGGTTACTTCGTGCAGACAATTCCAACGCTGACAAACACAGTTGAATTATTTGGCAGACAAATACCGATTTTGAAAATATTGCAACATTCAAGCACAATAATTGGCGGACTTGTAATTGCTTTTGCTGTTTACAAACTTCCGACAGACAAGACAGAAAGTGAAAACGTCAATTTGAAATACTGGACAATTTTCGCAGTTTTGACTTTGACAATAATTGCAATTAGATTTTTAAGCGGACTTGACATCAACCAATACGGAAATTTAATTGTAACAGGAATTTCAGCGACTTTAATTTCATTAACTTTAACAACATTATTGACAAAAAGAAATAAAAACTGGCTATAACAAGGTATTGCCAAAAGCGGGGCTAAAGTGCTAAATTCAACGTTTGTACTTCCCTACCCGCCAAAAACGAATTTTATACGTTTTTTATTTTTAAATTTAACTCATAAAAAATCGTTTTGGCTAGCCTCGGTGCAAAATCGAAACTTTTCGTCTTCGATTTCCCCGCCTTCGGCAATACCCAAAACGTTACAGGACATTTAAAGAGAACAACTATGTGGAAAGAAAATTTACCAAATGATTGTCCACCCGAAACTGCAGAGGAAATTGAAGAAAAAGTTTTCCGGATTGTAAAAGATGAGGAACCTACGCCAGACGATTTTAAGCCTTATGCAAAACTCTATCCAAATAACAAAAGGTATAAAAATCTTTGTCGAGCCTATGCTGTCTCTTTTTTCGACACGTTAGAAAATGCTACAAAAGCATTTCTTTCAGCTAAAACAAGAAACCGATGCCTAGGAAAATATGTTGTCGAATACAAAATGTCAAAAAACTTTGGTTGTTGTGAATACAAGAAAGAATCAGGACACTACAGTATTTGGTTCTATTCGAATTGGAATTTTAATAATTTTGACCCCATAAGAATTATTCCAATAAATGAAAATTGACTCTAAATATCAAATACATGAGTTACCTCTTAATCTTGAGGTAATTAAGGCTTTGGATTTCAAAGATGAGCCAATCCTACTATTGGAAGAAGACGCTATTGGCAATAAGTTCCTTAGCTATCTGCTTGACCAAGACGAAGAAATAGAACAAAGAGTTTATATCCAAATTAGCAAGGAACGGTTAAGTTCGGTCTATGAAAAAGAGATTTCAGTTTTTGAAGCTTTTTCAAATCCTGAAAATCAAATAAATTATATTATTGAATTTGCCCTTAATGAAGGAGAGATGCTCGCATCTTATCTCATACCTTATACAGCATTTTCCTTAATTAACCCAATTCCCAAAGATTATTTTTTCGAAATCCCCTATATCCCACAAATTGCAAAAATTAATGAGCAGGAAATCCTAAACTACTCCAGAAAAAAGCACAAACTGATTCTTGACTTTTACTTACAAAGCGAAAATCTTTTAAATAATATTAAACCATACGCTTTTTATAAGGTATTTATTCCAACGATAGAAATCATAAAATCCATGCTGGGTTTTGATAATCGTAATTCAGATAGAATTTTAGCATTTTCAAATCTCAGACAAGGCTCTTTAGGTGTGACTATAGAAGTGAACTATTCAAATGATTTGTTTCTGGAAAAAGAAACTATTGCTTTGGATAATCTGATTAATCTTTTAAATGCACAATCAAAAGAGGATTTTGAAAAGGTTGTAAGCAATTCAGAAAATGAAAAATATTTTAAAGATTACGCAACCATCATAAAAACGATTATTGATAACAATGCTAATCTTTACACAGCTTACGCCGACCCTATAACAGAAAGAGTTTTCACTAGTAACCTTGATAAAGAAAGGGCTGAAATTGCAAAAAAGATTTTGGATGAGACTTTTGAAGCAATTGAAGATATTGAAATCATTTCAGGAACATTTTTGGAGATTAATATAGATGCTAAAGAACCGGCTTTTAAAATATATTCTTTTGAGGATGATTTTTCATTAAAAGGCAAATTCGAATCTTCAATTATTGAAAAAGTAAAGAGTGATTTCATTAACATAGGTAAAGAAGCATATGAATTCACAATAAAGACTTTATATTATCCAGAAACAACTGTTCGTTCGGAAGAAATAAAGAGATATATGATTGATTATAAAAGAAAGGAATAAACGTCCTGTAACGGCCAGTTTGCCGCAATGGCGGGAGAACGGCTTCGATTGAATATTTTGGTTTTATTGAAAGTTCGTTCTTCGATTGAAGTTTATCGCTAAAAATCCGCCACTGCGGCAAGCTGGTCAACCGTTACCTGCAAGCGTAGACAAAACCTAATGACAGAACAAGAAATAAAAAAACTACGACTATTAATTATATTGACAAGTATTGTTGGACTTTTAAGTTCGTTTTCAATTACTGTGACAACTTTTGCATATGGAATTGGAAACAATACTTTGTTTATACTATTACTTTTCCCAACTTTATTTATTTCGACAATTTTAGAAATAGCTAAAATTAGAGTTGGCTTTTTTCTGACGTTACTAACGGCGTTAGCTTATGCATACTTATTGACGAGCGAAGTTGGATATTTTTTAGTCTTTAATTTTGGTAATTCTGTTTTACTGTTAGTTCTGCTATTGCCATACATAACTTTTTTGACACTCATTCCTCTCACAACAATATATTTGACAAAGAACCTTAAACAAAAAAAGATTTTTAAAATCAGTTCGATAATTTTAGTCATTGGTATTTTTATATTCTCAATTGCAGACAGACAGAATAAAAATTATTATGATAATATATTTATTGACGCAAAGATAAATGCACATGGTCAAATTATTTTAAACTGTAAACCAGGCTTTGGAGACTCAAGAGTTTTTATCATAACTACAAAATCCAAAGGACTTGAAGAACAGATAAAGAAATATGGCGAATATTATCAAGGAAGTTATTTTCTTCAAAACACAACAATCTGTAAGAACTTTAACTTTACAAAACTCAAATCCATAACTATCAGAAAATTTGGAGACCACAAATTAAACCCTGAATTAACTTGGACGAAAAGTGAATTAAATGGAGAAACAGATTTTTTAAAACCATAAACCACAAAACTGAAAAGATTGCCAGCAGGTAACAGTAGGTTTGGCAATAGGCTGGCTGAAGGAATAACAATCGGCTGTAGTTCGCTATCAGCTTAGGTTCCAGCAGAAGAACAAATATCGGCTTTTTGTATTTACCTTCGGCTGTAGTTTTTCAATCGGCTGACGTTCGGGCGGAAGAAACATTGAATACCAGCCCATCGCCAAGCCTTACCGTTGAACGCCATACGGACAGACACTTTATGAACTTTGACCAGTCAACATATCCACTCACTGAATTTCTTACTGACAATAATTTTTCAGTGACAAAAAAAGAACAGCACTTTGTTGAGTATTCCTCAAAATCGGCAATTATAACTATAGCATACGCTAACCTCGAATACCTATTTTATACTCACGTTGGACAAGACTCAAAATCATTAGTTGAGTTGACACCGATTGTAGTAAAAGAGGTTTTTAAAGACGACAAATTCCAACTTCAATCGACGCTGACAATAGAGAATTTGATTTCATTTTTGAAAACTTCAGGAAAGCTTATTGTCTCAGGCGACAAAGAGATATTTAAGAAGCTTAACGAATTTTCGGAAAGTCAGTCAAGAGAATATACAAAGCGAATAATTCACTTGCAAAATATTCAAGGTGCGGACAAAGCCTGGATTCAGAAAGACTATGACAGTTTTATAAAGTGCATTGACAGAGCAGAAAAGGATTTGCTTCCCGAATCATATTTAAAAAAATATAAAATCGCAATGGACAAATCGCAACGACAGACAAGATAACGGCGTACAACATTCAGTTTTGCGTCAGCAGGGGGCGACGAACATATCCTCATCTTATTGCTACAATCAGTTACATATCCGGCTGACCGAACACGGATGAACAACAGAATATGTTTTCAACTTTTGTAACTTTAATCGGCTGCAGTTCCGGGCTGACGTTTTTCAAATGCCCTGCCATCGCAAATACTTACCGTTATAGCCAATTTAATTCAAACTTCAATCTTTCATATGATATTTAAAATGTAAATTCCGGCCATGTTGACCCACCATTCCGGGATGTTGACCCACCCTATCCGCGAAGCGGCAATTGGTCATATTCCATTCAGTATTTTAAAGAGCTGATGCGTGTATAAAAATAAATGTTTTTAAGAGTTTATTTAGCTTTTTCTGTTTCTGAGCGATGCCCCTTTG
>Ga0209916_1000986_pt1 | contig 31762 bp, 20 predicted proteins | sample ThiBio_1000_plan_FD_183956 | JGI IMG/M metagenome (GOLD analysis project Ga0209916, IMG submission 183956) | Wastewater bioreactor microbial communities from Cape Town, South Africa - Thiocy_solids_2 (SPAdes) | ecosystem: Engineered > Bioreactor > Thiocyanate-remediating > Anaerobic-Aerobic ... | reverse complement strand
CAAAGGGGCATCGCTCAGAAACAGAAAAAGCTAAATAAACTCTTAAAAACATTTATTTTTATACACGCATCAGCTCTTTAAAATACTGAATGGAATATGACCAATTGCCGCTTCGCGGATAGGGTGGGTCAACATCCCGGAATGGTGGGTCAACATGGCCGGAATTTACACTCAAATGTTTTGCTGTTCTTGTTTTTTGTTGTTGTTATAATTGTGGAAGTGCTTTTCTGCATTTCATTCAAATACAGAATTTCAATTTTCAATTTTTCAGCTACAACCAATGCGTCCTGCAGAAATGTCCCATCTGTTGCAATAACTGCTTTTGTACAATCAAAAAAATCTTTCGCTCCGTGAAGTTCCATTACCATTTGTCGGTTGATTTTCCTAGTTGTATGTCCGTACATTTTCGATTGTATGGCTATTTTCTGCTTTCCTTTAATTGCGAAGCCGTCAATTCCATAATCGTTGCTATAAGTAGTAAGTTCTGTTTTATAACCTTGTTGGCGAAAATGTTCACAAACAAATTCTTCAAATTGTCTTGGGTTCATTAGTCAGCAAGATTTGCAAAAGGTCGTTTAGAAAATTCTGAAACAAACTTTTTGATTAATGTATTTTCAAATGTTCTTGGGTCATCATTTAATAGAGGTTTCCAACAAACTATTAAATCATTACTGTTTTTTAGTTGCCAAATTAATCTTCCGCCCCAATGTCCAATGTTTTTGCCTTGACCAAAACCGAAATATTGTTTCAATCGAGAATTAAGAGTTGCTTTGCTTGTTTCACTTCCTGCTTTTCCGATATAAACAACAAGAGAATTTTCAACCCAATTTGATTTTAGGTCGTCAATCAAAACATTTGGATTTTTGCCTTTGAAATGTCCACCAGTTCCAATTTGTAAGTATTCAGCTTTTTTAAAGTTTGGATTTAAAACAAGATAAACACCTTTTATTTTCGGGATTGATGAACTGTCAATAAAAAGTTCGCCCATTTTTTTGAAGCCTACAAATCCCGCTTTTTTAATTTCGTCAATGTTGTTGAAGTCCATAAATTCTGTCTATTCGTTTTGTTTTAGCATGGTCGTTGTAGCCTGACCGCTAACGTTTTTGGGCTTGGCGTTCGTGCGGGATTTCAGGGCACAAAACTGTCAACCCAGCACTTAAGTTGATTTGAAAAACTGCACTTGAATTTAAGCACTTCACCCCGCATGACGCCAAACCCATGTTACCGGTTCGTGCTTCTTTTCTGTCGTGTTGTTGCCTCTCCATGTTGCAGTGTTTTGTGCGTTGGCTTGGTGGCTCTTTTGCAAAACTTGGCTTTAGCGTTGGGCTTGTGCGGTTTTGCAAATGTGCCACCAATTGCGTTGGCTAATATCTCGTTTGTTTTAAAAAGTCCTTTAATGTTATTGTCGTTATGCCGAAACCTTTTGATTTAACTTGTAAACCGTTGTCAGGTGTCAGCATGATTGGATTTTCGTCTATGTATTTTAGTGCGACCGATAAAATAAAGTTATCAGGCGATTTTTTGTCAAATTCGCTTGGTAGCAGAGTCAGGTCGGCTGTGTTCATTTTAATATTTCGTTTGTCAAAACTGTCATTGATTTGTTTGATTGCCTTTTGAACATTTTTCTTATGTTCTTCTGATAGCGTAACTTTCAATTTATCTAACTCGTCAATGACTTTTGCCGATAAAATGACTTGATATTTCTTGTCAATTTTTGAAATGATGTCAGGATAATCAACAAATACATTCGTGTCAATTATGTAGATATTTTCTTTGTCCTTTTTGATTTCTCTTTTTGGCTTTTCAAATTTTGAAAGGTCTATTGTTCCAAGAACTTTTAAACCAACATTTCTTTCAGTTTTCGATTGTGCTTCAGTAGTTTTTGTATTTTCTTTTTCAACTGGTTCTTGTTTAGCTTCGCTAATGTTTGCAATAGCCAAACCGTCAAATTGAATGTAAAATGAAAATTCTTCGTCAAGTTTTTGAAGATACGTTTTTACTTCATTGTCAATTTGTGAACGAGTTAAAACTCCTTTGTCCGTGATAATAAGTGTGTGTCGTTTTGAGCGACTTGTTGCCACATTGAAAAGTCGGTTTTCTAATGATCGATGATAACTTGAATTTGGAACAACAAAAATTGTCACGTCAGTTGTCAAACCTTGAACTCTTGAAACCGTTTCAATCAACAAATTATTATGATAGCCAATTGTTTGAAAAATTGCTTTTTGTAAAGCTTTTGTAGTTTCTACAAAGTATGTCAATACAGAAATATGTAATTTTTCATTCGTTTCTAATAAGTGTTTTACAATGTCTGTTGCAAGTTTCAAAGCATTGGTTGGTTTGAACTCGCCTGCTTTTAAATCGGTTTTTATTAAAGTCGGCCCACCATTTGGATTGAAGAGCCTTCCAAAATCAATGTCCATTTCCGAATAAGAAAGGCGAATATCTTTTTTGGCTTTTGAAATCAAACTGTCTTTATAGAAAAAACCTGAATACTTTGCAGCTCTGTCCGTCAGACGATGTGTTTCGGTTAGCTGAAATATTGGCATAGATGCTGTTTCAGAAAGTGCTTTTAAGCCGTCAACCAATGCACCGTAATTTTTACGGCTCACTTTATCATCGCTTAATGAAACAACAGGCGGTAATTGTCTTGTATCGCCAATCCAAATATTTTTCTTTCCTAAAAGTTTTGCCCCACCAAACATTCCAAGTAATGCCTGGCTTGCTTCATCAACAATAACATAGTCAAAAGGTGGCTCATTAAAAGTTTTTGCTGCTTGTCCGCTTGTTATGAAAAACGTTGAAAGAATTAAATTATAAGGTTGTGGACTAACTTCTTTTGTTTGCTGTAAATCTTTAAATGCTTTTGCTTCGTCAACTGAAAGTTTTGTTTTGAAAATTCGATGTTCTTCTAAAAGACCTTTCAATGCTGGTTTTTCAACTATTTCAATTAAAGCTCTATTGGTTAACGCTGTAACTAATACAGATTTTCCTTGATTACAAAGTCGTTCGCAGATTTCAGCAATCAAATATGTTTTGCCCGTCCCTGGCGGACCTTGAATAATTAGACTGTCTTGCAATGCCAATTGAGATAAAACAAAGTCAGCAATGTTGTTTTTATTGTTAAGAAGTGAGGGTGTCCAATCGGAAACTTGAAAATCTTGGTCAAAGATTTTATTTACCGATTCATTGTTTTGGTTTTGAACAATGCTTTGAAGATTTCCAATGTATTCAAATGGGGGTTTGTTTGGCCCCAAAAGAAGTATCATTCCTTCTGCTTCTTGTATGTGAATTGCAAATTCAAGTTCCACACCTCTGAAACCTGCAATGCTGAAATCTTTTTCGTTGGATGGTGTTTGCCAAATGCAAACAATTTCAGAATAGTTTGTTTTTGCTTTTATTAAATCGCCATAAGTTTTATTTCCCCAATCTCTGTAGTTTCTAAGTTCTTTTGGAACAGTAAAACAGTAAAGATATTCGCCTTGTCTTGGTATTCCTCTTGTGTTGGGAAATTTTAGAATCATTTCTCCGTCTTTAAACGTGAGAAATTGAGCAACAAAAAGTTCTTCACGGTCTTGCAAAAGAAAAAGGGCAGAAGTGTCTAACTTTTGCTTGTAGGCTTCAGTTTGTGCCCGAAGCTCTTCTTCTAAAAATCTTATATGTTCTTCTCGAGTGTAAATCATTAAAGCAATAGGTTTTTATCGTCCGCAGATAGTTCACTTGAACTTGGATTCCTTTCACTCAAACCAAACTGTTGCAGGTAATCTGTCGTGCTTTCTGGTGTCGTGAAAATAAAATGGGTATAAGGTAGTCCTTTAAAAAAGTTTGCAAGTATTTGTAAATTAGAAATAACGAATTGTTCAGTATTAAAACGCATATGAAATTCGTCATTTACCCTTTGAAGGTCTGCAAGTGTTACATTTCTTACTTTATTTCCTGCTGTAAGAACAAAAAGTTGAGAATCTTCTTCTGCCAATGCCAGCCATTCAAGCGTTGTAAAATATATTCTTCCTGCCTTAGCACTTTTAACGACAACCTTAATTAGTTTACCATTAGGATTTTTTACGCCTTCAAGAATGGTGTATGTGATATTACTTCTATTTTCAACAATAAAATTATTCCGTTCTAGGGTATCGAAAATAATTTCCTGTGCTTCTTCATTTATGCTTATTCTTGTTTTAATTGAAGAATTATCCATTAAAACGCCAGCATCAGAGGGCTTAATTTCTTCTTCTGTAGCTGAAACTAATTCCTCTATGAATTTAGAAACAGCGGGCATATTTTCTACCCCTTGCTTATCAATGTCAAATTTTGATTTTAGCCATTCTGCAATATTCTCAGGGTCAAGTTGCAAGAACAATCGTATTTCTTCCTGATACTTTTCAATATGTAATGCTTTTGAAACGTGTTCAATAAGCGAATACATTGTTGTAGGGCTTTCCCATTTTCCTGTGAAATACAATGTGTTTTCGTTTTCATCAAAATATGAATCAGGTTTTGAAATTACTTGTTGTTGTCCATTATAGTTATAAGCAAGCTCTAAACTCTGTGCATTAACTACTTTAAGGTTTTTGATTGATGATTTAAGATTTTTGAAAATGCTTTCAAATTCTTCTCCGCTTTTCTTTTCAATAATTGCAGAAAGGTAGGGGCTTATTGAAAATAATTCGTTTTGTAACGAATCATTGGTTGCAGTTTTATTCGTAATTAATCTGAATTCGGAAATAACACTAACTCCAAAAAGTGAAAGGAGTTCTTCAATGTTTTCATCATCATTTAACTCGTCAGGAATAAATGCTAATTCCAAATCACTACTAAAGTTGCTATTAGTGCCTTTTAACCAAAATAATTCTGTTGCATTTAAAAAGTCATCGTTCTGGCTTAGGATTTTATTTGTCTTCGACCAATTTGCAATTTCATCCTTTTCGTCTTTTGAGAAATTAGAAAGAGATGAAGCCAATTTTCCATATATTAATGCTATTTTCTTCTTTCCAATTATCTTTGAGATGTCATCATCTTCCTTTTTCTTTTTTTGATTTGCTATTTTTTCTAAAATTTCTAAATAGTCAGTGAGCTCTAAGCTCTTTTTGAACGGTAATATTTTTCTCCATTCTTTTGGTAGAGGTTCATCATAATCAAAAAAAGGCAAATAATTGCCAGCTATCTCTATAATTTCCTTATCGTTTATATAAATCTCATTTGCTTTTGAACATTTCTTGTGTTTAGTGGGAAAGATTTCCAAATTAGTAAATGCCCATAAATTATAGTCTTCAATATAACAATAACCATTGTAATAACCCATATCTAAATGGGGTCCACCGTTGAAATCACTTGGTGAATATTTATTTATAATTTCTCTCCAAAACGTTTTAGAAAATTCATAGTCTGACGCAAAACGTAAAAACGATAAAATCTTTAAGCTGTTTATACCATTGATTGGAAAGTTCTTATAGTTAGGCATAGCTTGTGCCTTTTGAAACCCTTCATTAAAATAAACTATATTCAATCCATGTGTTACAAATTCCTCTTTTCTTAACCACCGTATATAATTTAGTTGAATACTTTCTGATACTCCTATTTTCAGAAAGAGTGTTTTCCATTCACTAGTTAAATCTTCCTCTTGTTTGTAGGTAATTGAAACATAGGATCCTTCTTCATTTACTTTTTCTAATCTCAAAGAAGGTTCATAGAAATCTGATAAGTAACATTCTTTGGCCGCTCTAAAATCATTTTTCGTGGTGAATATTTTTAGGTCTTGTAATTGGTCGTAATGTAATTCACTTAATAGACCTTTTTTGTGTTGATTGAAAATGTATCTTGTCACTTGCAGATAATTATTTATATCAATGCAATTTTCAATATTCCCAATAATTTCATTTTCAAGATAGGCTTCATCCGATGGTTCTTTAACACCCAATAATTCAAGCCAACTCCTTATTCTGCTTTTGTTCTCTATTTTATTGTAAACTTGGCTATGAATAACCGAAACACCTTTACCAAACTCGGTTTCAAAGTCAATTGAAGGAAAACAAACTGATTGTGGGCTTTTCATTTTTTTACCTTCCGCATAAATAAATGGAATTGACTTTAATTTTTGATTCCATTCTTTTGATTCGTCTTTTGCTGCTTTGCTATAGAAATATTCAATTAAAGAAAAATTTTCAGAAGGTTGATGATTATTTTTGAATATGTCTGATAGAAAAAAGTCTTCAAGGTTTTCTGTTTCAAAAAACATTGCCTCAAACGAACGTAGTTTGTCTGCTCGCTGAAGCAGTGGGTTTGCAAACGAGTCCGCTTTAAAATTTGCGTTTTCTTTTTGGTTTATAAAGCTTATTACCGTTTCTGGCGTAAGGAATAATAATTCAGATAGCCCTGTTTTATCAATAACAATTTCAGTTATCTTTTTAAGTTTGGCATTTTTAGAAGGAATAAATGCTTTTTGTTTGACCGAAATTTCTATAGATTGATTGAAAGAAACTTTTAATTCATTATGTATTCCTCCAAATTTTGACGGAAGTAATTGTAGAATTTGAAATTTGAATTTGCTTTTTGAAAGAATTTCTAACCAGTCAATAATTTTTTCGGCTGTAAGTTTAAATAGCCATTGGTTCCAAATTCTATCTTCGTGTAAATCCTCTCTATCAGCTGTTGTTAAAAAACTTCCATTTACTAAAAATGGGAAATTAAATTTATCGCATTTGGTAGGTAGATATGTGAAAATTAAGGACTCATCCTTTTTCAGCTCTATTATTTTTCCTTCTTCAATTTTTGCAGCAAACGACAATTCTGTATAATCAGCTTCTTTTAGTTTTTCAGGTGTTTTTTCATCTTGCCTTAATTCCTCTTTTGTTTCTGGGGGAATAGGTATTTGCTCAAATGTTTTTGTCAGCCAAGAACTAATTTCTTTTCCGTCCTTCAACAAAGTTGCTTCATTAAAAGCAATATCTTGGTTTATGATTTTTTTCTCAATAGATGAAACAGGTTTGCCATTATGCGATACTGAAATTTTGGAAACTCGTCTTAGGAATAGTAGTATTTGGCCATTACTTAGCAACTCGTTCAGCTCTTTGAGTAATTCTTCGGGCTTTTTAATTTCTATAATAGTTGAAACTGCATAGTTATTATCTGATATGCTTTTTTGAATTGCATTACTCAATTCGTTTAATTCAGTCCAAATCGGAATTATTTGCCAAGGCAGTTTTGATTTATGAACAAATTTGTCAAACCGAAACCGATAGCCGTCCGAAAAGATTGTTACCCGCTCTGACTTTCCGAATACTGATTTAAAGCCGATTCCCTTATATCCCGTCTTTGTCGGGTCTGCTCGTTTGGTGCTCGCACCTGCACCAGTAAGTGAAATAATATCTTTTTCGTCAAACGGTTTTCCGTTGTGAGATACGATTAAACAATTTGGTAAAAAGTCAAAATGAATTTCATTGTTTGTGTTTTTTGCTGCATCGTCAGCATTTTGTATAAGTTCAAAAACAAATCGTTGGCTTTCAGAATAAATGTCACTTGAAACTGTGTCCAATAAGTTTGCAACCATTTCAGCTTGTCGTTGCGAACTGAAAGTTGAATTTTCTTCACATAAATCTTGGATAAACTTTTTCTTACTCATAGTCTAATTAGGAAATTGGATTTTGTCTTGGGGTGCTGGTAGGGCAAAATAAAATGTGCTGCAAATTGTGTCGGCTTGTGCGTTGGCTTGCAGCTCTTTTTATTTTGCGAAGGGTTGGCATTTTGTCTGTCGTTTTACTGTTCGTTTACTCTTGGTTGTGTCGTCTTTTAGCATGACCGGTAACGTTTTGGGTATTGCCGAAGGCGGGGATTTTTAGCACTAAAGTTCAATCGAAGAACGAAAGTTGAACCTTGCACAAATGTCCAATCGAAGCCGTTCAGCCCCGCTTTTGGCAATACCTTGTTAGCGGTTCGCCCTTCTTGTTTGTATGTTTGTTGTCCATTCATTTGGTCTGTCGTGGGGCTTTGGCTTGGTGGCTCTTTTGTATTTTTTGTTTGGCTTTGTGTGTTGGCAAAAATGCAAATGTGCTACCAAATGCGTTGGCTACCTTAATACCAATATTAGCACTGTTCCAATTAAAGCAATTGCACCAGTAGCAATTGCAATCATTTTTATTTGCTTCAACTGCTTTGGAAAATCAATTGCCTGAATTGTCTTGGTTAAATTTTCTGTTGCAGTAATCAACTCTTGATGTGGTTCAAGAATTGTGTCAACTGCGGCCGTTACTCGTTGCAGATGTTCTTTGAATTCTTTGTTTGTAGTGTCGGCTGCTGCAACGGCTTTTGTTGCTGCTTCTTTTGCTTGCTCAATGTGAGCAACGGCAGTTTTGAGTTTTGATACTTCTCCTTCAATTGAAGATAAGTTGTCGTTGAGTTCTTTAAACATATTGCTCTAAAAATTTTTGGTTAAACGATTGAATTTTTGAAGATGCAAACTTTGCTTGCAAAGTTGCGATTTGTTTTAAATGGTTTTCATAACTCACATGGTCGTGTCTCTGAATTTCTGTTCCCAACTTTTCAAGTTCTGCATCAATGTCAGAATAAGAATACCCGTTTCCTTCATTGTAGTAATACTTGAATCCGTTTTCAAAATACTCTTGAACCTTTTTGCTGTCTCGGTCTTTTAGCAAGATTGAACTGTAATAAACCAACCAACTGAAAACTGGATTGTCAGGATTTGATTCAAGCAACCTGTTTGCTGAACCTCTTAATTGCTGTTGTAAGTTTTTATCATCACCAACTTTGTTGATGTAGGTAAACAGAATATTAAAATCAAATTCATCTCCGCCAGATGTTGCTTGATATAACTCCTCTACATACTGCGAATCAAAATAGTCGTTAACAGTTCTGATAAATCCTTCGTTGTCTGTAATACCTGCAACAACCGCTTCTTCAATATTGTCAAGTGCTTTTTTTCGCTTATCAAAAACTTTATCATAAGTAAAGTCAATCAGATAATCAACACACTTGCGAAGCATAGTGTTTTGTTGTCTGCTCGGTGCATCCGTTCTAACTGCTTGTGCCGAAATTCTTGTAAGGTATCGTTCAACATACCTTTCAAGATTGTCAAGAATTTCTGTATCAGTTATTTTTTTACAGATTGCATTAACTGTGTTGGATGAATAGTGAATTGTGTAATCTTCAATCACTCCTAAAATTGAAAGCCGATAAATTGTTTTCAATGTGTCATTATCCAACCTGACTTTTGTGTAATGAGATTTTAGTCGGTCAATTTGAATTTGAGTGAATGTAATTGCTATTTTAGTTTTTCTCCTGTGGTAGTAAATTAAATTGGCAACAAAATCATCATCGCTTTTGCAGAAACCTGTTGCTTGTTTCACAAGCGAATAGTCAAATTCACTATACTGTTGTTGATGCAGATAGTCAACTACACTTTGAATACCATCATTCTCTAAACCAATTGTCAATGCTCTGGTTTCATTTATGGGAATGTTATGAATCAGTTGTTCTAATCCCTGTTGCTGCTGCGTTTGTTGTGTGCTGTTCAACCAAGAAACCAAATCAATGTTTGTAGGTTTTTGCGTTCTGATTTTTGAAGCAATTGCTTGCAATAAATTCACTGCTTCCGCCTCTGTAAGCATATTGTTTCCTCTTGTGCTAAGCTCCAAATTAGAAATACGGATGCTTCCATAATTCTGTCCAAATTGTTCACCATTTATGTAAATCGTATGCGGCTGATTTGCTGGGAATGGTTTTCCAAATTTTATTTCGTTTCCAGTGTCTTCAAATACTTCCAGTTCAACTTGATTTTTCTTCGGAGTGTGAGGAAAAGTAATTCGGTCAAGCAAATCAAATGTTATGTTCTTCTCAAAATATCTTCCCTTAAAACTGTTATACAAAAAATTGTCTTGAATATCTCTTGCAACGGTGCTGCCGTTAGGCAGTTTTAAGTTGTTGCAATGAAGAATGTAACAAACAGCTTTTTTTCTATCTCTACCTGCTCTACCTGCTTCTTGATAAAAACCTTCAATTGAAATGGGGTGAGTAACATGAGTTGTAAAGCGAATGTTTGGTTTATCAATGCCCATCCCAAATGCTTTTGTAGCAACAAGTAATGTAATCTCATTGTTTTTAAACTTGTCTTGAATCTTATCGTTTTCTTCTCCGCTGCCATAATACTCTCCGATTAAATGTGAGATACTTGGGTAACACTGTCTAAGATGAGCAGCAACACTCATTACACTAAAGAAAGGACCAGTAGCATAAGGGCAAAAAATTAAGCCGCAATTGGATTTCTCTCCATTCGCTTTGATAAAACTTACAAAATTATCAGCGTTAAACTCTCCCATTAGGTCAGTGTTCAATGTATTTATGAGAGCGGAGAGAGTCGCTGAATGAACTGCATTTTTAATATTCCATTCAGTTTTAGCCCCAACTAAGGTTGCATTGATATTTTTGATTTTGAATTTGAGTTCTTCCCTTTCAAGTTTTTCAGGTCTGATTATATCTGAATCATTTTGCAAACCAACTTCTCTTTGAACATCACTCAACACATCAAAGGAAGCCGTGCCTGTCAAACCAAGAGTTGAAATGTTTTCTCCTTCGTGTCCTGAAAAGCAAAACTTTCTTGAATTATCTCCCAACTTCAAATATGCTGTTCTGAAATCGTGTCCCCATTCAGAAACACAATGTGCTTCGTCAATTACGCAATACGAAAAATTGCGATTGTAATTTTGAATTGCAGAAATTGAGTTTCTGAAATCTTCAATCACAAATCTTTCAGGAGAAACAAAGGCAAACAAAAATTCACCCTCTGAATATCGCTTGATATTTATTTTCTTTTGTGCTGCAGACAAAGAGGAGTTGATGTAAACCGTTCCATCAATTGAGGCGTTTTTCAAATTTTCATCTTGGTCTTTCATCAATGCTTTTATCGGGTCAACAACTATTGTAAGTCCTGGTTGAAGCAAAGAAGCTATTTGATAGGTAAGTGATTTACCTGCTCCTGTTGGTAGAAGTGCAATGGGATTTTTCTTTTCTAACGCTTTTGAAAGGATTTCTACTTGTCCTTCTCTGAAAGATTCCTTTCTAAATAATGATTGAAGAAAGAAGTTCAATGGCTCAATACTTTCGTGCTCTCGGTCTTTTGGAGCATTTGAATATTCAATTGTCGGATAGAAATTGAACCTTCTTCTTTCTTCGGTGTGATGAGTGGAACGAATTACAATTGTATTGTTTGCTGAAATATTTGTCGGCTTATTGAGAAATGTAGAATAGTTGAGAACTGAAATATCAATGGTTAAATCAAATTGACTGAAATCAGTTGCGTTGGAAAACAACTGTGTATTGATACCTTGATTGAGTTTGCAGTTTGCAAACTCGGCTGTGTTGTATATTGTCAAATCAATTCTTGGAAGCTGTAACCTCTCACCATTTTGTAGAATAGAAAGGTTTTCAATTTGAAGAAGTAAATCATCAATAGCAGATTTGCCGCAAGGCAAATCTCTTTCTATGATGGCTATTGAGAGATTTTCTCTTTCAAGGTCAACAACGTTTTTCTTGATTGCTTTTATAAATGCTTTCTGAACTCGTGCAATTCCAAACGGTGAGAGAAACAACTGCAAATAATCTAAGCCTGTTTCAGAATTGAAAAGCGGATTTGAAATGTTTTGGTTGAAGTATTGAGAGTAGGGGTGCAGCAAGTATTGGTTAATCTGATTTTGTTTCGCTTGTGGAATGGAGTTTATCTCAGAAGTTTTTATTCTGACTGTTTGATAACCATTTTGATTTGCAAAATGATTACGCAAATTGTCCTTTGTTGCCTGTGGCTCAACATTGTGTTGTTGTCCGTCAATTTCAATAAGTAGTCCTTTGGGGAAATTTTCAATTTGTGGAAATTCCAGTAAGAAGTCCAATGTTTGATGAGCAAACAAATCTTCTCCAACTTCCTTTTCAACTACGGAACTAATATTTCTCTGCAATTGCAAAAGTTGGTTTGCCTTGTTGCCATTCTGTGAAAACCTATTTTGAAAATATTCTTTCTCAACTTCGCTGCCACCATGCAGCTCCCAAGTTTGAAATGTTGTTTCGCTGTTTAGCTCACTTGTCCTACTGTCGGCAATAACTAAGCAGCGTAAAAAATTAACTGCATCCTCGGTGAAGTCAAAACTGATAGCACCAATGCTTGAAGTCGCCTCTGCTGTCAAGCCAAGTTTGTCAGCAAACAACCTTTCAATGTTGATTGATGTAAGTGTTGGAAGTCCTCTTGAAAGTTGGTTGTCAATTACAGTAAAGATTGGATGCTCTTGCTCGTGGTCGTCACTATTTAACAAATTGTTCTTGCAGTAAAAAACAGATAAGTTCTTACATATCTGCATCCAAAACTCCTTCTTGTCAGATTGGTTTATAAGGGTTTTAACTCCGCTAAGTATTTGTCCTGAAAATAATTCTGTCATGCTACGAAGATGCGTTTTTGTTCGGTTGGGGCAACAGCAAATGTGGTGCAAAGTGTTGGCTTTGTGCGGTGGGTTGCACCTCTTTTGATTTTGCCGAAGCGTTGGCTTGTCGTTCTTTCATTTTTCTGTCCGTTTAATGTTTGCACGGTCGTCCATAGGGTGACCGCTAACGGATAACGCATTGGTGATGGCAGGGAATTCAAAGTACCTTCAGCCCGTACGTCAGCCGATAGAAGTACTAAAGTACAGATTAAGTACAAATGTTCAATAGTGAACTTTCAGCCCGAACCTCTGCCAAATTGAAATACGAAAGCTGAAGTTTATTCGTTCAGCCCTGCTAACACCAATGCGGATGTTACCTGCTGTGTAGTCTTTCTTAGTTCATGCAAATAATCTAAATACCTTAAGCCACTTAGTTAGCATCTCTGTTAATTACGTTTTAATTCTGTTCTCGTTTGGCCAGGTTCTACCAGTTTGCAAAAAATTAATTATTTAGGGTTGTCAATTATTGCAATGCCGCCTTGGCCTAAACCAATATACCGTTTATTGTCTATAGAAAAGTCATACGTCTCGTATCCAGATGAAGAAATATAAATTTCAAGACGATGCCCACTTGTCAATGAAAGTACTAAGTCAAAAGTGTCTTTAATAACTTCAATTTTTGTCAAATGTTTACCTGTCAATTTTCTTTTGAGTTCTTCAACCAGGTCAAGTGGCTTTGGTAAACCGAATTGTTGTTGATGGTCAAGCGAAACAAATTCAATCTTATTTTCTATTAATAGTCGCCAAAAACCTGAAGAACTTGCCAATATTTGGTTAGAAAAATAAAAATACCAACAGTCTGCGTTTTTGTCAAAAGCTACATTCTCAAAAAGTGAATGGGGTGTAAAAGTTAATTCATTTGTCATAGATATATGGATGTTTTTTCATAGCAGGTAACGGCCACGCATTGGCGATGGCAGGGCAATTTATGATTTTCTGCTGGAACGTCTGCCAGTAAACGAACAAAAAGCTGATTTTTTTATTCCATAGCTCAATAGAGAATTTTCAGCCCCGACTGATGATGAATAGCGAACAAAAGCCGATGAAACGCACGTCAGCCCTGCTATTGCCAATGCGGATGTTGTATGTTCGCCCTGTCTTGTTGTTTTGAATTGAAGGATGTCTCCTATAGAGTAGGGGAATTCCCGAAGAGTTAGAGAAAGGATTCCAACTGTTGAATGGAATACGCTTTATTCATCCGCTTTGCTACTCATATCTTGCAGCCGAAAGTAATTCCTACTCCTCTTGTACTTTTAATAAAAATGTTTGTGTCATCACTGAAATATTTTCGCAAACGGGTAATATACACATCCATGCTTCTTCCATGAAAAAAATCACTTTCTCCCCACACGGCATCCAGGATTTCTTTTCTTCTCATTAGCTTACTCCTGTTTTCAAAAAGGTACTTTAATAATTTGGCTTCATGGTCCGTTAATTTGTATTGAGCCTGTTCGTTAGTTAGTGTATAGTTATCATAATTAAATTGATAATTTCCAATAGAAAATAATGTTTCCGTTTGACTACTTTGCGTTCGTCGCAAAATATTCTCAATCCGTATTCTCAATTCTTCTACATCGAATGGTTTGGTGATATAATCATCCGCTAATAATTTCAATCCTTTAATCCTGTCTTCACGATTTTGGCGTGCGGTTAAAAATATAAACCGAACGTTAGGTTGAATTTCATGAATTTCTTTGGCAAGTATAAAGCCATCTTTACCCGGCAACATCACATCTAAAATGCATAAATCAAACTTAGTGGACTCAAAGGTTTTCAATCCCTCTTCAGCACTTTCACTCCATGAAACGCTAAATCCATGTTCGTTTAAGTATTGCTGTAAAAGGCCGCCCAAATCAACATTGTCTTCGACTAATAATAGCTTCGATATTTGTTTATTACTTTGATTCATTTGCTTATCGGGAATTGCAATCTAAAAGTACTTCCTTCTCCGGATTTGGATTTTACAGATACGCTGCCTTTCATCTTCCGCATATTTTCTTTTACCAAATATAGCCCCATTCCCATGCCACCTTTGTTTTCTGCAGGATTATTTTGTGAACGATAAAAATGTTTAAAGATATGAGGAATTTCATCAGGTTCAATTCCGATGCCATTATCTTTTATTGTGATGACAACGTTATTTTTATCAATAAAAGCTGAAACTAAAATATCCAAAATCACATCCGGTTTCCGGTACTTAACTGCATTATCGAGGATATTTAATAAGGTGGAACTGAACAAAGCATCATCAGACAAAATAAAAATATCATCGGATAACACGGACTGAACATTCAAAGTAAATTTCTCATTTTGATGAAACGTTTTAAAATCTTCAACTACTTTTTTTAATTCGCTTTCAACATTTAATTTAATCAAATTTTTCATTGCCCTGTTCCCCGAAGAACTATTTACCAATCGTTGCATGATTTGCTTCAGCAATAAATTTTGCCTTTCTATAACTGCGACAAAATGCTGTACCCGTGAATGTTCATCAGCCTTCTCATCTTTTAGCATTTTTGTAGCGATGGAAATCGTTGAAATAGGTGTATTAAACTCATGCGTAATTACATTTATAAAATCCGTTTTCCGGTCAGAAAATTTTTTTTGTTCGGCAACAGCCTTTATCATAAAGATTGAAAATACGATAACAAGAATCGCAATTACCAACAATGCCAGCATTTCACCCCAAACTCTTTTAAAAATAGAATAGGAAAGATTTTGAGGGGAAAGAAAATACAAAAAATCAAAATGAAAAAGATTGCCCCTTATGTGAAAGCTGCCTATAAAATCTTTTGCTGATAAACCAGCATTGGAAGTGAAAACCTGATTCAATTTATTGTTTGAATTAATGAATGAATCCATTTGATGATTTAAACTATTATATGGTTGGCCGTTAAATCTAAAGAACCCAAATTTCAGGCTAATATCAAATGTGCTGTCCAATCCAATATTCGTAGTCATCAATTTTAAGGAATCAATTCCGGGGAAAGAACTTACATAAATTTGTTTACTGTTTTGTACAAGGCTATCCAATGAGTTTGCAGAAAATTTATTTTCATGAAGTGATTGCTGATGTGTTTGGATGAAAGAAGAAAACAGAGAATCAGTCTTCTCTTTGAAAGAATCAAAAGAAGGACTGTCTCTTTTTACTATTGAATCAAGAACAATATTTGACAATTGAAAATGGTACGATGAAGACTCCCGCTTCCAACTCTGTAGTGCAATATAAACCATACATACAACTACACAGATTAGCAGAAAGGAAATCCCTGCAATAGTAGTCTTTGTGCCTGGTTTAAGCATAATGACAAATGTAAATGATACCTGAACAACTCTATAGTTTTTAACCCTCGCTTAACCGAGTTTAACCCCCGCCTAACCCTCGCTATACACCAACGCAAATACCTTTGCCTTGCATAAACAGGAAAGAAAAATGAAAACATTGTTATTGATTTTATCTTTTATTTTTTTATCAAATTGTCAATTGCGTGCACAGGAAAATAGCAATCTAAAGAAGTTGCCCGATGGCAATATTCAGGAAACCGGATATGCCAATGGAAAAATAATAGATAGCGCAGCACATAAAGGAGTTCCTTTCGCAACGACTGAAATTCTCAAAGTGAAAGATTCAGCAGTTATTAAAGGAAGTTTTTCAAAACAAAACGGTGATTTTGAAATAAGTCAGATACCGGTTGGGCGCTACATTTTACGAATTAGTTACGTGGGGTATAAAACTTTATTTTATCCGGTATCAATAAATTCAAAAAATACAATCAAAGATTTGGGTGATTTTATTATTTCGCCACTTCCTTCTACTTTGAATACCATCACTATCATTGCTTCCAAACCTGCATACATTATTCAGGCAGACAAAAGGGTATTTGATGTATCCCAAAGCCTTACCAGCATTGGCGGGGATGCAACCGATGTGTTACAGGAAATACCCGGAATCAATATTGATGTGAATGGTAATGTAACGTTGCGAAATGGTACACCGAGAATTTTCGTGGATGGTAAACTATCGCTGCTAACTCTGGACGACATTGCTGCCGGAAGTATTGATAAAATAGAGGTCATTACAAATCCATCCGCCAGATATGATGCGGAAGGTAAATCGGGCATTATCAATATTATTCTCAAAAAGAACAGAAAGCCGGGTATCAATGGAAACCTTCTGTCGGGTGTGGATACACATGGTTGTTATGACCTTGGTGCGGGTTTGAATGTTTATCACAATCCTTTAAATTTTTCTATCAATGTCGCTAAACATTTTCGGAATCCGCCTTACACAGAAAATTTATTTAGAGAAAATTTTCAAAATAATACATGGCTTGAGCAATATACACGGGGCAGAAGAGGAAGATTTTACCAGACTGCAACTATCGGATTGGATTATTTTTTAGACAACCGGAATACATTTTCATTTAATGGAACCGCCGAGGATGGCGGGTTTAACGACCATCCAGGGGTTACCGGCAATTACCTTAACGATTCAAAAATTTTGGATTCTTCTTCACTGACACATTCTGCGTACAAATCCAAATTTAATTTTTACTCGGGTGATGTCAGTTATAAACATACATTCAAAAAAGAGGGGCATGAGCTTACTGCGGATGTCAACTTAAGAAATGCAACTATACCGGGGGATAATGAAAGTTCTACGACTTTCTACAACCCGGGCGGACAGCCAATTTCAGATGCAAAGGCTCAAAAAAATGTAACGAATGGACGCAGCACCTATTTCGTGGCACAAGCAGATTATACCAATCCTGTCAACGATAAATCAAAATTGGAAACCGGCATAAAAGTTTCTTTACTGCATTCGTCAAGCGTTTATGATTTTTACAATTTTGAATCAGGAGATTATGTATATGACAACCTCTTGTCTAATGCATATACATTTCATGAAAATATTTTTGCAGGCTATCTGCAATATGCTCATCAAATCAACAAGTTTAGCTATCAATTGGGCATTCGGGCGGAACAATATATTTATGAAGGCGCTCTTTCGGATAAAGGAATAAATATTCAGCAGCAAAATAAGCCGGAATTGTATCCATCTCTTTTTTTGACGTATAAGATTTCAGATTCAAATAAGATTCATCTAAATTATTCCAGGCGGGTAGAGCATCCTACCTTTTGGCAGCGTATTCCTTATATCAACTATGCCAATCCGCTAAATCTTTCTCAAGGAAACCCCGAACTGAAACCTGATTATACCAATTCATTTGAATTAAATTATAATAAAATCATTGGGCAATCCAATATCACGTTATCCCTTTATTATCAGAATACCAAAGGATTAATTACCACGTATGCCGAGCCATATAATAATTCGATTGATACTACTATCAACTATTTTATTAATGCGCAAACGAATCATACTTATGGAAGCGAGTTAACTGTTCAAACCCGTATTGCTGACTGGTGGCATGTTATAACAGATTTGAATTTATTCAAAGTAAACATCTCTGCATTTGAAAATTCTCTCAACCTTTCAAACCGGATGTGGAGCTGGTATGCGAAATTTACATCCGATATGAAACTGCCTCATTCATTTAACCTGCAGCTTACCGGGAATTATAACGCACCTACACCTATTCCACAAGGGGAAATAAGCGGATTAAGCGCTTTGAACATTGCCGTTAAAAAGAGTTTTTTAAAAAAGAAAAATCTTTCTGTTGACCTTAGCCTGTTAGACATTTTTAATACCCGCGAGGAAATAACCGATTACGCAATGAAAGGCCGTTTCATACAAAACAGTGTAGTGAAAAGGTCGCCACGATTTTTACGTTGCACGGTTACATATACATTTGGCAGTCGTAACTTCCAATTATTTCACAGGCAATCTAATAGCAGCAGGCAGAAAGCGCTTGAAAGTGGAAAAGAAATAAATCCTGAAGGGAAAGAATAATATTAATTTGCCTTAACCGCTACACTGGAGCCAGGCTGTAGTTTTTTATATTTTCGTGAGGTCACGAGGTTTTGGATTGCTTGCAATTGGTGAAAAATTGAGAGGATTTGGGTGCTCAAAGTCATGTGAGATTGAATTAAAGTAGCATGCCGTTTAGGGTGACATACAACGGTTGGCAGCTTGGCGAAGTGGCGGGTTTAGTATTCCGTCAGCCCGTAACTGTCGCTGATTAATGATTTAAAAATTGAAGATAAGCACAAATGATGATTAGAAAACTTTCAGACGGAACCGCAGCTTGGATATGCACAGAAGATGATTGAACTTCCTTCTGCCGCCATTTTGCCAAACTGCTTGTTATATGCCGCCGTCATTCCGTTCCGCAGCCTGTTTTAATTGTGTCTGGCTGTCTTAGGAAGCGTTGGCAAGCAACACTCTTTTACAAAGGTTTGCAGTCGCGGCGTGGGTTTGTGCGCCTTTGTAAATGTGTGGTGCTTTTGTCGGATAAAAATATTTTACGAATAATTTTAGTTTTTCCATGAACTCTTGTTACTTTGTGCCATTAAATCTTGAAGCTATGCCAATTCGCCGCTCCGAAGTACACGCCTATACCTACATAGCCAACGAGCTTGTTGGCAAAAAAGGGTGGCTAAAACAGCAGGTGTACACACAACAAGAAGCCCAAGAAATACCAACTGTCTCAAAGTATTTAAAAAACCAACGTCCTGAAAATGTCGTTGAAATAAACAAGGGAATTTTATATGTAATAGAGGCGAAAAATTCACGTTCAAAATTAGAACAGGCTTTGAAAGAAGCAGAAAAAGACTATGCCGATTTACTAAATAAAGCGAAAAGCGTAAAGACATTATTTATTACTGGTATCGCCGGTAATGACGTTGAGGGTTTTGTAGCAAAAAGCAAATACTTAGAAAACGGCAAATGGAAGGTTATTACCGAAAACGAGTTTGAAGTAACTGGCTTGCTTTCAAAGAACCAAATTGATAAAATATTAGAAACAAAGTCAGCGAATATCAAAGACTTTGAAATTGACGAAAAAGAATTTTTACGAGCAGCAGAAACCATTAATCAAATTTTGCATGACGGTGCTATAAACAAGGATTATCGAGCGAGGGTTATCTCTGCACTTCTTTTGGCATTAGCAGAAGGGTCAAATATTGATTTGTCTGTCAATCCAAGCCTACTGATTGAAGCAATAAATTCAAGGGTTGATTTAATGCTTAAAAAGCACAAGAAACAGGACTTTTCACGATTTATAAAAATTGACTTGCCTTCAAGTGAAGATAACCACGTAAAGTTCAAGGGGGCGATAATAAGAACCATACAAGAACTACTTGAATTGAATATACGTTCCGCAATGAAATCGGGTAAGGATGTACTCGGGAAGTTCTATGAGGTGTTTCTGAAATATGGCAATGGGGCAAAAGAAATAGGTATTGTTTTAACCCCCCGGCACTTAACCAGATATGCAGCGGAAGTCATAGATGTTAATGAAAACGATTTAGTATTTGACCCTACCTGCGGGACTGGTGGCTTTTTAGTTGCTGCCCTTGATGAAGCAAGACGTAAAAGCAAAAGCGAAAAGAATTTTGAATTATTCAAAAGGTTTGGAATATACGGCATAGAAGAACAAGACCCCGTTGTTGCACTTGCATTAGTTAATATGATATTTCGTGGTGATGGTAAGAATAATATTATTGAAGGGAACTGTTTTAATAAATGGCTTAATTTATCAGAGACGGAAGGTGTTCCGGTTGCAGAATATTTGGATGCCGATAAGAAAACAAGAATTGCTCCCATTACCAAAGTTTTGATGAACCCACCTTTCGCACAAAAAGGTGGGCAAAAAAAGGAATTTCATTACGTTCAACAGGCACTAAATCAAATGCAGGATGACGGAATTTTATTTGCAATTCTCCCGATGTCTGTATTATTGAAAGGTGGCGAAGAATTGTCATGGCGTAAGAACTACCTTTTGAAAAACCACACTGTTCTATCTGTTGTTACTTTTCCAGAAGACCTGTTCTACCCAGTGGGCGTAAGGACACTTGGTTTATTTATTAAAAAAGGTAGTCCACATCCAAAAACTAAAAGTGTCTTTTGGGCGAAAGTCAATTATGACGGTTTTGTAAAAAGTAAAGGGAAAAGGCTAACATCTTCAAAAGCTACTGATGAATTTCAGGAAATAAAGCCATACCTTATTAAAGCCGTCAACGAAGAAAAGTTTACCGCAAACAAGCCGAAGTATTACATCAACAAGCCAATTGATTTTTCGGACAGGCAATTAGAGCTTATACCAGAAGCATATTTAGATGAGGGGATTACATCTGTTGCTGAAACTGTTAATGAGGCTGACAAAATTGCTCGTGAACTTGTTTCGTTTCTTATCATGTCAAAGCAACTTGGAAGTACATTTATCAAGTTTTCAAAAACTCAAAAAACTAAACCCTTTACTTCAAAAAGCATAAAGTACAAAATATTTGGGATAAGGGATTTGTTCAATTATGTGAACACAGGTCATTTTCATGTAAGTGGTGATTTGGATACTGGGAATATTCCATTGATTTCTTGCAAAACAATTGAAAACGGAACAGAAGGTCATTTTGATATACAAAGCCATTTGTTTGAAAACTGTGTTACAATTGCTTCTGATGGCAGTTGGCCGATGAGTTCCTTTTATCACACTTATAGGTTTGCGGCAAAGGATAATGTTATTGTGTGTCGCCCTAATAAAAATTTAAACACAAAAGCTATTTTGTTTATAACAGCGCAACTTAATAGTCAGATTTGGCGATTTTCTTATGGTCGTAAATGCTACTTGAATAAGACAGATAAAATTCAAATTCCGTTACCAGTTAAAGAAAATGGCGATATTGATTTTGATATAATTGATGCCATTATTGATAGTTGTCCGGTTTGGGATGATTTGAAGGCTATCTAAGAAGCGTCTGCAAGATTGCGGCTCTTGGGCAGGTTTGGTTTGTGTGTTGGTTTTGTGCGCCTGACCATGTGCCGCAATGTGTGTCGGCAAAAGAAGCGTTGGCGATTAAAACAGTTTGAAAATCTGTCGCTCAATGTCCGCTCGTCTGCCGAATAGCGAACGTCAGCAGGTGGCATATAACATTTTCATTTATGTTATTATATGCAATTATACAAAAATTATTGTCATTGATTCTCAATAGTTTTCCGTTATACTTTTTGTATTGTCGTTAGGTCAATCCGATTTCTCCACTCATTGATTTTACCCTTGTTTTCAAACCGGTTTTATTTGCCTGCCCGGGCCATGCAGCCAATCAGATTCACCTCGCGGTGTTTATCCGGACTGAAGAATTAATAGCCGGGCGTGTTCTCCTCATTCCGCTCTTTCCTGCCTCTCTTTTGTAAACCCCAGTGAGATATTAAGCGGGTTTGATGGTAAAGTGGATACCTCCTGCCCATCAGCACAGGAGGAAGTTTACCCAGGTGCTACTGCAAAATCCCGCATGAAAGTGGTATTTTCCGCAATTCTCATCAGATTTGTAAGCCTGCAAACGGGATTTGTTGTACAACATACGGCAATTGTTACATAGCAAACGGGAAATGTTGTACAACATCCGGCAATTGTTACATAGCAAATGGGAAATGTTGTACAACATGCGGCAATTGTTACATAACAAACGGGAAATGTTGTACAACATACGGCAATTGTCAAATGACAAATGGGAAAAGTTGTACAACATACGGCAATTGTCAAATGACAAATGGGAAAAGTTGTACAACATTCGGGAATTGTCAGATGACAAATGGGAAAAGTTGTACAACATTCGGGAAATGTCAGATGACAAATGGGAAAAGTTGTACAACATTCGGGAATTGTCAAATGACAAATGAGAAAAGTCAATTGACAAATGAGAAAAGTCAATTGACAAATGGGAAAAGTTGATCAACATACGGGATTTGTCAACCTGCAAAAGGGGCTTTTTTAGCTTCTTTGCCTCTCAGCAATGGCGGGATGGCGAAACTTTCGGAATTTCTCAATTGCAGCTCTTCTGCCTGCAGCGGGAAGAAATCGCCCGGAAATAATCCCTCTCCTTCTCCTTTTTGCCGGCTACCAAATCCTGTAAATTGAGTTCCCCCGGTTGTGAACCCGGCGTTCAACGACAAATTTTGCAGTTTACTGCAAAAGGACTTTGAAGTAGCCTTTGAGGTTACTTCAAAATCCCGGATAATGAGCAACTCATTCAGGCTCACTATGCTTAGATAAGAGATTCTGTGACAATAATTGTTCCTGCCAGAAAAGTGAGAGTGGACGGCTCAGTTCATGACATTATCAGCCCGGGCAGGTTAGCCAATTGCAGCAGTTTCCGGAGAATGTTGCTAACCGAAAGAGAATCCGGTTTGTCACGTTCACTTATCGCTATCCTTCAGAATACTTTCTGATTATGAAGAATCTTTTTTTAATTTTCCGGTATGTTTTATCTCGTCAAAGCTCCCTGGCTCATTCAAAAACTCTACCGTGACCGCGCCTGGAAATTCAAAACCCGGGAGAAAAAGATATGGTTCACTTTTGATGACGGCCCCAACCCTGAAACGACACCTTTCATTCTGGAACAGCTTGCCAAATATGATGCGAAAGCCACTTTTTTCTGTGTCGGGCAACAGGTCGAAAAATATCCCGATCTCTTTCACCAGATCAGATTGCAGGGGCACTCTGTCGGCAATCACACCTATTCTCACCTGAATGGCTGGAAGACAAAAAGCAAAAAGTATTTTGAAGATGTGCAGCGAGCATCCGCTTTGATTGAGAGCCATTTATTCAGGCCGCCCTACGGAAGGCTTACCAAATTTCAGGCTAAAACATTGACAGGAAGTGCATTGCAAATGAAGATTGTCATGTGGGACGTATTGAGCGGAGATTTCGACACCCGCATTTCCCCTGAACATTGTTATTTAAATGTGGTAAGGAACGCCGGGGAGGGAAGCATTGTGGTATTTCACGACAGCACAAAATCATTTCCCAACACCAAAGAGGCGCTTCCTGAATCATTAAAATATTTTAAAGAAAGGGGATTTGTTTTTGAATATATCTAAGATAAAAATGGGGCCCGGGTAGATACCCAAGCCCGTTTTTAATCCGTACCCTATGAAAACTGGGCGTGAAGTTAATATTTCTTTTTAACAATCTGCCAACAATTTTCTTTAGAGGGTAATATCTTTTGAAAATCCCTTGTACGATACAGTTGCCTTATTATCACAGCTTCCATCGCCATAATTCAAAGTAGCAGCATCGGTATTTTGATTCCAGTGAAAGGTAAAAATCCCCTGCCCCGGCCATCTGCAATTAAGCTTCCAGATCAACGGTGTGGTAATTTCACCTGCCCAGGTAAAATTGGCTGATGTACTGCCGCTGCCGTTTCCTGTAATCTGGTATGCATCATCAGAAAAATCTATCGGTGTGCTCATACCCGCAATCTGGGTTTCCGTACGGGTGCCATCATATTTATACCAGAAACCTGTATTTGTATTTGTAAGCTGACCGCCGCTGATTTCTTCTTTGAAACCAATATGATCTGATGTTCCGGTATTTGTAACAGTCAGATTACCTGCAATTGCAAAAGAATCTGAGGAGTATCCGTCAAGTGTTATCGAAAGAGTGGCTCCCTGCTGATAAACAGGGCTTGAGAAAACAGCAATGATTTTACCTTTTCTCACTTTACCATCCGTTCCCTGGCAACCTGTTGTTCCAAAATCAATGGTTACCGTTTTGGGCCAGGTGGTCAGATCTTTGGGTACCACATCCACGGTGAAGCATTGGGCTCCGAGCGTGGACAATTCACCTCCGGGTTTATAAATAATTCCTGCTCCCGTACCGATGCCTGTCCAGGCACCATCTGATGAATTGGCTCCCATGGCAATTCCAAAAACATCATTAAATTGTTGTGATGTTTTTGCATCATTTTGAGCCACGCTTACAGCGGTGTTGAGTTCGGGATTGTCATTGATGACATTATTGTTTTTTTTACATGAAGTAAAAGTTACAGCTCCTGCAAGAATTACGGCAGAAGCCAGTTTGAAAGAATTCATAGTTGTCAGTATTATAAGGTTTAAGATTAAAAACGTTAAAAAAGAAGTACAATTGCACAGACTCTTTGAATTTTTGAGAGTTTAACTAACAAAAGGAATTTTCATGACTTTCATTGATACGCACACTCATTTGTACTCAGAGGAGTTTGACGAAGACAGAACAGCGTGCATACAACGCGCGATTGAAAAAGGAGTAACCCGCCTCTATTTCCCGGCCATCGACAGTTCTTACACTGATAAAATGCTCAGCACAAAAAACTTATTTCCTGACCATGTTTTCCTGATGGCGGGTCTTCACCCCTGCTCGGTAAAGGAAAATTTTAAGGAGGAATGGAAGAAAGTAAAAGAGTTCATGGATAAATATCCTTTCTGCGGGATCGGTGAAACCGGGCTGGATTTTTACTGGGATACCACTTTCAAAAATCTTCAGATTGAAAACCTGCACCAGCATATTCAATGGGCAATTGAATACAAGAAACCATTGATCCTCCATACAAGGAATTCTATGGATGAGGCTATTGACATAGCGGGCCAATACAAAGGTTCTGCATTGCGGGGAATTTTTCATTGTTTTACCGGCACAAAAGAACAGGCGGAAAAAATTATTGAATTTGGATTTTTTCTGGGAATAGGAGGCGTACTGACCTTCAAAAACAGCGGCCTCGACAAAGTAATCAGAGAGATAGATTTATCGCATCTTGTTTTGGAAACAGACAGCCCCTATCTGGCGCCTGTTCCCTACCGGGGGAAAAGAAATGAGAGTTCTTACATCCCTGCCATTGCTCAAAAACTGGCTGAGGTAAAAAATTGCAAAATCGAAGAGATTGCAGAGAAGACCACAGCAAATGCACTGGCTATTTTTGGGTAAAATATGAAAGAAATCCTGTACAAACCCCGTTAATCGTATATTGCAAACTTTGAAATTCATCGAGGCGATTTATCAGCATGGCGAAATCCAAATCGAATATTGTAAAAAAATTAGGGGAATTACCGGCTACTGCTATCTGCGGAAATGACATTACCTCTTCCTGCTTTTATGTTTCCGCATTGGCGATAGCGTATGCAGGCCAATATGCATTCATCTCTCTTTTGCTGGTGGCACTGGTCTTATTTTTCTTTCGAAAAATATATGGCGAGGCTGTTGGCGCTTTGCCGTTAAATGGTGGGGCATACAACATTCTGCTCAACACTACAAGCAAAGAAAATGCATCCATTGCCGCATGTCTTACCATATTAAGTTATATGGCAACGGCTGTAATATCAGCCAGCACCGCGATGAACTATCTGCATTCTATTTTCCCGCATTTCCCGGTTATTGTGGCCACAATGCTGTTATTAACCTTTTTCATGTTGCTTACCATTGTGGGGATCTCTGAATCATCAAAAGTTGCTACCGTAATTTTTTTAGTCAATATACTTTCCATAGCCATTCTCATTATAGCAGGTATTTATTATATCACCACAAATGGAATTGAAATTGGAAAAGTGAATTTCAACACGCCCACCAAAGGAAGCCTGGCTCATGCGCTGTTCCTCGGGTTCAGCATGGGAATGCTGGGGGTAACCGGATTTGAAACCTCTTCAAATTTTGTTGAAGAACAGAAAGACGGCGTTTTTCCAAAGACATTGAAAAATATGTGGATCCTGGTTACCATCATTAACCCCGCCATTGCACTGATCGGTGTACTTGTCATGCCGATTGGTGAAATAGCCAATTATCAGGATTCGTTTTTATCCTTTCTCGGAAGAAAATCAGGGGGAGACTGGCTTGCAATGATTATTTCGGTGGATGCCGCCATCGTTCTCAGTGGCGCTGTACTGACGGCCTTTATCGGGGTCAATGGTTTGATGAAACGAATGACGCTCGACAGGATTTTCCCGCAATCTTTATTGAAAGAAAATAAGAAGGGAAGTTCACCGAGAATCATCATCGTCTTTTACCTGCTCTGTTTATCAATCTTATTTTTAACCGCCGGTGAAATCGGGCCATTGGCCGGAGTCTATACCATTTCGTTTTTATCGGTGATGGCTTTCTTCGGGTTCGGAAATCTGCTTTTAAAGATAAAGCGCGCACGGCTTCCCCGCCCCACCAGGGCCGCACCCAGCATCGTATTGCTTGGGATACTCGGAATTATTCTTGCCCTCTATGGCAATGTAAAAGTACATCCTGCCTATCTTGTTGTATTCCTGCAATACTTTATACCGGCTATGCTGATCATCTATTTCTTTCTCAAAAGAAAATCAGTTATGCATTATTCGTTACAATACGTAAATCAGATTTTCGACACCATCCAGCGCCTGAGCGCTTTCAGCCGTTTTCATCTTCAGAAAGAAATGAAAAAGCTGACCAAACAACCCTTTGTTTATTTTACAAAAGGCGACAATATAGCCACCCTCAATAAAGTGATTATTTATGTGAGAGACAACGAAATCACGCAGCAATTAAAAATTGTGGCCGTACTGAATGAAGAACATGAATTGTCGGAAACCTTTGTCCGCGATTTTGAAGCACTCGACAGGGCTTATCCCGATATCAAAATTGAATTTATCACCATCAAAGGAGTTTTCGGTCCGGAGATTATTGACAGGCTGAGCCGTGAATGGAGGATCCCGAAAAACTTTATGTTCATAGGATCCCCCGGCGACCACTTTCCTCATGCCGTGCAGGATCTCGGCGGAGTTAGGCTCATCATTTAATCGCGAAATAAATCTTTAACTCTGTCCACCCTTCTCAATAGATTTTTTATTTCCGTGTGACGAATCATCCAGCTTCAGGAAAGGTTTCAGAAAATCAATCGGAATCGGGAAAATGGTTGTTGAATTATTTTCAGTTGCAATTTCCCTCAGGGTTTGAAGGTATCTTAATGTCAGGGCGCTCGGTTGTTCACTCAAAATCTGTGCGGCATCACTCAATCTCTGGGAAGCCTGGAATTCACCTTCCGCTGCAATTACCTTGCTTCTTCTTTCTCTTTCGGCTTCAGCCTGCTTTGCCATTGCCCTCTGCATTTCCTGCGGAAGGTCTATTTGTTTTACTTCTACGTGAGTCACCTTCACACCCCAGGGTTCGGTTTGTTTATCGATAATTTCCTGCAGCCTGATATTGATTTTTTCACGCTGGCTGAGCAGGTCATCCAGTTCGGATTGTCCGAGCACACTTCTCAACGTTGTCTGGGCCAGTTGGGAAGTACCGACCAGATAATTTTCAATTTCAATAATCGCCGCCTGCGGATCTATCACCCTGAAATAAATAACAGCATTCACTTTGATAGACACATTATCCTGTGTGATGACATCCTGCGGAGGCACATCCATTACAACTGTGCGCAGGCTGACCTTTACCATCTTGTCAATGATGGGAATCAGAAGAATAATTCCCGGTCCTTTTGGCCCCTGGCCTATTACACGGCCCAAACGGAAAATAACGCCCCTTTCATATTCTCTGAGAACCCGGATCGCACTGGCGAGAATATACAGCACAATGATAACGATCACTACAATCACAATGGGAAATTGTTGCATGGTTTATTGATTTATGGTTTTAGAAAGTTTAATTTATATAGCAGTTGAATTTTCGTTTAACCGTACCTGTAAGTTCAATCCTTTTGTACCGGTCACCATGACTTCAGAATTCTCCGGGATCTCCTCTCCTTCCGAAAATGCATTCCATGTTTCGCCAAGCACCTGCACTTTTCCTGAATGGCCAATCTTTGTCATGGCTGTTCCGGTTTTACCGATTAATCCATCATTTCCGGATGCCGGTTTTCTTCTTTGAGCTTTCAAACCCATTCCCACCAAAAAGACGAAAAAAAGAAATGTCACTAAAGTTGTAGTTATGATAACTGTCATAGATAATGATCCTACTTGTTGTATGCTGGTAGATCTGAATAAAAACAAAGAACCCAGCAACACCGAGGCTGTACCCCCGATCGCCAGCATTCCGTGGCTTACTATTTTTATCTCCAGCAAATACAAGATAAACCCAAAAACAATCAAAGCAATGGATGCATAATTGACCGGCAAAGAACTCATCGTGTAAAAAGCGAGGATAAGGCAAATGACACCCACGATTCCCGGCAGCATGGCGCCCGGATTAAACAATTCAAATATCAACCCGAAGAAACCAAGCATCATCAGGATGTAAGCAATATTCGGATCACTGATCCGGCTGAGAACTTTCTGAAAGAACCCCATTTCTATCTCCGTGATCCGGGCATTTGAAGTCTGAAGCGTGACCTGTCCGGCTGCTGTATTCACTTCCAGCCCGTTTACTTTTTGTAATAATTCCCTTTCGCTGGATGCCATCAGATTGATAACATTGGAATTCAATGCCTCTGTTGCAGGGATGGATGAGCTTGTGCGGATGGCATCTTCGGCCCAGTCTTCATTGCGGTTTCTTTTTTCTGCAATGCTCCGGATAAAAGCTACTGCATCATTGGTAATTTTTTCATTCATGATCCCACTGGCTCCGCCCTGCATATCCACCGGATGGGCCGCGCCAATATTTGTTCCCGGAGCCATCGCAGCAATGTTCGAAGCCATTGTGATAAACACACCTGCAGAACCCGCTCTCGCACCCGACGGGGCAATGTACACAATCACAGGAACCCTGGAATCCATCATATTGGTAACAATTTCTCTGGTGGAAGTCAGCAGTCCTCCGGGAGTATTCAATTGAATGATCAGTGCCTGTGCATTTTGCTTCTCAGCAGTTTTAATAGATTCAGAAATAAATTCCGCGCTTGCCGGATTGATGCTTTCGTTGACGGTGATGGAATAAACCGTTTGTGCATGGGAACAAAACGAGGCTATGACGAAAAATGCAGCCAGCAGATATTTTCTATTTATAAAAAAAAAGGGGTTGAGCATTGGCCGTAAGTTACTTCTAAGTTCGATACTTTCAAAAAGGATTCATTAGATGCATAGAAGAGTAACTGATTTTTATTTACACGACCCCGAATGGCCACCTGATGGCAATGGCTCGCATTTTCCATTGCTCCAAATATTTACAAAATGTTTCATTGGCAACACATTTGATACTGCTCACATCCTTCAATTAACAGATGGTGCATCCAACTTCTACCCGTGCTGAAAAAAAACAGGGAAACCATTTATTATGATTCTAACGGAGGAACATTACCCGGGAATAATTACTACGCAATTTGGAAAATGGTGAGCGATGGGACCACAGGAACAAAGTGTCCAGCCCCGGCGCTTACGGAAGACAACCCTTTGTCGCGAGTAACCTGGTTTATTATTTTTATTATTCAAGGGTTCAACCAGAAATTTTTTCCATGAATAAAGATGGATCAAAAGAAACTCAATTAACATTTAATGGCAGGGATGGAAACAGGAATACAGCAAAATTTTGGAATGGCAACCTGTTTTTCATTGATAATGGAACATTAAAAATAGTAAAAAGCAATGACCAGTATCTAAAACTAATCAATCCATGTTCTACGTACGATATTTCAACAACCGGAGAAATCGTTTATAGTAAAATGGATTATGGATTAGGTCCGGAGACACAGAAAGGTACCCTTTGGATCATGAATACCGACGGTAGCAATAACAGGCAACTCACTTTTAATAATTTTTAAAATCAAATGCGATGAAAAGATTATTTACATTTCTATTGATTAGTATGCAGCTAAATCCGGTCTTTGGTTGTCATACAAATAGCAGGATTTACCGGCCTCTACCTTTCAGACAATATTTGTCAAACACGTAAAATGAGCGTAGCCAATTGAAACAGCTTTATTGATAAATTAAGCACGTGTTCATGACAGCTTTTTTTTACTAAATATTATATCAATATGCGTCGTATTTTACTCCTTGTGACTATTACATCTTTTTGTTTTTCATGCCAGAAAAATAATACAGATTCCCAATGTATTGTTCCTGCTATTGTTCCTTATACACCCTACTCCGACCCTGTATGGCATCCCAACGGGCAACTTCTGGGATTTAATCATACGCCACAAACGAGCGTGTTTGCCAATGGTACTCCACCCTGCACCTGGTACATGAATAGCGTAAACAGAGATTCTACCGGATTTTATCTGATGAATAAAGATGGTACTATGTTCAGAAGAGTAACTGATTTTTATTTATACGACCCGGCCTGGTCACCTGATGGCAACTGGATCGCATTTTCCAGACCACCGAACATTTACAAAATGCGTTTTGACGGAAATACATTTGACACTACAGATATTATACAACTAACCGATAGTGCAGCTAATTTTTATCCATCCTGGACACCCGAAGGAGATACAATTTTTTATGATTCTAATGCCGGCACAAACGGCCAAGGTTATTACGTATGGAAAATGGCTTCAGATGGAAGTGGAAAAATGGGATTCCCTGGTACTGGTAGAATGCCTTTTGTAGGTACAAATGAGAAGGTTTATTATGAGAGAGGGGCCTCCGGTCAGCCAGAGATTTTTTCAATGAATAAAGATGGAACCGACAAAATTCAATTAACTTTTAATGGGAAGTATGGAAACAGGGATACACCAAAATTTTGGAATGGCAACCTGTTTTTCATTGATAATGGAACATTAAAAATAGTAAAAAGCAATGACCAGTATCTAAAACTAATCAATCCATGTTCTACGTACGATATTTCAACAACCGGAGAAATCGTTTATAGTAAAATGGATTATGGATTAGGGCCGGATACACAGAAAGGAACCCTTTGGATCATGAACGCTGACGGGAGTAATAACCGGCAGCTAACGTTTAATAACTTTTAAAACAAAATACAATGAAAAAAATATTTAGCGTGAATTCTTTTAAGGAAAATATACAGATTAATAGTTTGAAAAGTGATGTATATATTCTGAAGATATTTGATGGAAGTTCCTGGCATTCTCAAAAGGTAATTGTAACACATTAAGTTGTCAATTTAAATTGAAATAATTAATACTGATAGCTAAAATCAAGGTGGTATAACTTCCGGTATTTTTGTTTTGAAATCATTTCTAATATTTCATATTCGCCGTTAATTATTATCAATTAATAATAACATCGGTTTTCTCTATAAACATTGGAAATTTCATACAATAAAATGGAAGCCATCAATTCTGAACAAACCAGGTTTTTATCAACTATTCTAAATTTGCGACAAAAACTATGTCTGTTAAAGGTTTAATCATCGTTGATGTACAAAAAGATTTTTGCCCGGGCGGGGCGCTTCCTGCAGCCGAAGGCAACGACATCATACCTGTCATCAATAAACTGATCAAAAAGTTCGATTTCATTGTTGCTTCCAAAGACTGGCACCCTGCCGAAA
>Ga0209916_1000978_pt1 | contig 32197 bp, 31 predicted proteins | sample ThiBio_1000_plan_FD_183956 | JGI IMG/M metagenome (GOLD analysis project Ga0209916, IMG submission 183956) | Wastewater bioreactor microbial communities from Cape Town, South Africa - Thiocy_solids_2 (SPAdes) | ecosystem: Engineered > Bioreactor > Thiocyanate-remediating > Anaerobic-Aerobic ... | reverse complement strand
GCGGTCGGCCTCGCGCAGAATGGTGACGATCTGGGATTCGGTGAAACGACTCTTTCTCATGACTTCCTCTCTCGAAGGAAGCCATCTTCTCAAGTTTCAAGTGGTCCGAAAATCGACCGGCAGGTCACATGTACCGTCATGGCAATCGGCAAGACCATGAGTGTCGTCACCCGCTACGTTGCCTGATAGTGCAGGACACCTTCGCGCTCAGTATTAGGTAACCAAAGTTGAGGCGAGAATTCGAGCACCGTTTCTTAGCGATTGATATCTTTCAGCCACATCCATCAATTGAATCCGCAGCCAACAACGGTCGCTCTTGCTTCTGCAGCCGAAGGACTTCTTCTGCCGAGTTCCTGCCAACGACCAAGCATCGATAAACTTTAGGTCCTAGTAGAAACAGACGTTCATTCGTTGAGATTTTCTGCCCTGACAACGACCCCTCATGGCCGGTGGGGACGGTTGAGCCAATGCTCCAAAAGCCACCTCAGGAAACTGAAATATCGTGCCAAGCCACGTGAACCGGACCGTTTCACAAAACTAAAATATGTCAATACAACTTTAGTTTAAGGTACGTTTTGGTCATGCAGCGACAAACAATTACGCACATGATCGTCACGCCATTCACTTACCTTGCCAATTTAACAATCGGATGGGAAACCACAGCCGCTGGCGCACGGCCCGGGCGAAATCTCAATCAAAGGCCGCGTCAAAGGCGAAGTCCCGCCTTATAGCCGCGCTTGGTTGCAAGTCGTCCGTTCGAGCCGACGGACGAGCGGCACTGACCGTGACAGCAACAATCATCGTTGCACTCCCCTCTTGGCTGACTTACGCCGGAGCAGGTTTTCTCCTGCGCGCGGTGCTCTCAAACTTGTGATGTCAAAAGCGGTGCTGGATCGGCGCCGCCCGAACCTTGACGACAGACCGATCCTGATTCGCGGGTGCCGCACTGACGGCACGTCGATGGACTGGATCGAGTAATTCACAGGAGGGGGTAGGGCATGGTGCCGACCGGCGTGCTGACTGGCCAGATCATGATGGTGTTGACCATCGTATTACTGGGGATATGGAGTGCCACCCAGTGGACGGCGGCTGCACTGGGATACCAGATGCGACTCGGCACGCCGTGGTTCGATCTGCTCGGTATGCCGGTCTATCACCCGTGGAAGCTGTTCGAGTGGTGGTACTTCTTCGATGCCTATGCGCCCGACATTTTCCTGCGCGGCGGTGCCATCGCGGCATGCAGCGGCTTCGCCGGTGCTGGGGTGGCCATCGCCATGTCGGTGTGGCGTGCACGGCAGTCCAGGCTGGTCACGACCTACGGTTCGGCACGCTGGGCACTACCCGCTGAAATCCGCCGTTCCGGACTGACCGGACCTACCGGCGTGTTCCTCGGCCGCAAGGATGGCGACTACCTGCGCCACGAAGGCCCCGAACATGTGATGGCCTTCGCGCCCACCCGATCCGGCAAGGGTGTCGGTCTGGTCATCCCCACCCTGCTCTCCTGGCCCGGCTCCGCCGTCATCCACGACATCAAGGGCGAGAACTGGAACTTGACCGCTGGCTGGCGCTCGCGCTTCTCGCACTGCCTGCTGTTCAACCCGACCGATGCACGCTCGGCCGCCTACAACCCGCTGCTAGAAGTGCGACGTGGCATGCATGAAGTACGCGACGTGCAGAACATCGCCGACATCCTGGTCGATCCAGAAGGCGCGCTGGAGCGCCGCAATCATTGGGAGAAGACCTCTCATGCCTTGCTGGTCGGCGCGATCCTGCACGTGCTTTACGCCGCCGATGACAAAACCCTGCGCGGCGTCGCCAATTTCCTGTCCGATCCGGCCTGCCCCTTCGAGGTCACGTTGCACCGGATGATGACGACGCACCATCTCGGTGAGGCACCGCACCCGGTAGTCGCCTCCGCCGCACGCGAGGTGCTGAACAAGAGCGACAACGAGCGCTCGGGCGTGCTGTCCACCGCGATGAGTTTCCTCGGCCTGTACCGCGACCCCACGGTGGCCGAAGTGACGTCGCGCTGCGACTGGCGTATCGCCGACCTGATCGATGCCGATCATCCGGTGTCACTCTATCTGGTGGTGCCGCCCTCCGACATCAGCCGCACCAAGCCACTGATCCGGCTGATCCTCAACCAGATCGGCCGACGCCTCACCGAATCGCTCGACGGCAGCGACGGCATCGCCCGCCGCCACAAGCTGCTGCTGATGCTGGACGAGTTTCCTGCGCTGGGTCGGCTGGATTTCTTCGAGAGTGCACTGGCCTTCATGGCGGGCTACGGGCTGCGCGCCTTCCTCATTGCCCAATCTCTGAACCAGATCGACAAGGCCTACGGTCAGAACCATTCCATCCTCGACAACTGCCATGTGCGCATTACCTTCGCCACCAACGACGAACGCACCGCCAAGCGCATTTCGGAAGCCTTGGGCACCGCGACCGAACTGCGTGCACAGCGCAACTACGCGGGCCACCGGCTGGCACCGTGGCTCGGTCATTTGATGGTGTCGCGGCAGGAAACCGCACGGCCACTGCTCACGCCCGGCGAGGTGATGCAGTTGCCGCCCGATGACGAGGTGGTGATGGTGTCCGGCCATCCACCAATCAAGGCCCAGAAGATTCGCTACTACCTGGATGCGAATTTCAAGACGCGCATCCAGGCGCCGCCCCAACTTGTGCTGGGCCACTATGCCGATAGTCCGGCACCACGACCCGACGACTGGACCGGACGGGCCATCCCCGCTGCACCAATTCCAGGTGTGGTCTTCTCCGCGCACGGTGAGGCCATCGACGACGGCGGTCACCAGCAGCAGCCGGAACTGGCCGAAGTCGTGTTCACGCCAGAGCCCGAGCACGCGGTGAATGAACTTGGGCTGTTCGATGACGACGACCTGCCACTGCCCTTGCCCGCCCAGCTCGATCCGCGCCTGCAACGCACGGCGCGGCTGGCGGCTCTCGACCCTAACGACGGGATCGTGCTATGAGCCGCACCCGCCTGAACCTCTTCATCGAACCCGAGCACGCCAGGCGGCTCGACGAGCTGGCGACCATGAAGGGCTTGTCCAAGTCCTCGATCGTCGCCGCCGCGCTGGCCTCGTTCCTGTCGCCCGATTCCGGCGACCAGCGCGAAGCGGCCATCGCCAAACGGCTGGATCGCTTGTCTCGCCAGCTCGACAAGCTGGAACGCGACCAGAACATCCTGATCGAGACGCTGGCATTGTACGTACGCTACTTCCTCACCGTCAGCACACCCGTGCCGGAAGCGCATCAGGAAGCGGCACGCGCCCAGGGCCGGGCACGCTTCGAGCAGTTCATCGAACAGCTCGGCCGGCATCTGCTGCGCGGGCGCAGCCTGGTCAAGGATGTGGTCGAGGAAATCCAGCCTGATCAGAGCCAGTTCTTCGACCAGCAACAAAACGTTCACGCCGCTACGCCTGACGACGAATCAGGAGCAGTCCCGTCATGACCAGCGCACCGCGCGATCAGGACGTGTCGGCCTCGCTGGCGCTGGAGCGTCGTGTGCGCATGCTTCGTACTGCCATGGGCCCGGACATCGCCAAGGCTTTGGACGACCCCGACGTGGTGGAGGTCATGCTAAACCCGGACGGTTTGCTGTGGGTGGATCGGCTGGACAGCGGTCGTGAACCGCTGGGCATCCGCCTCACCCCCGCCGATGGCGAACGCATCATCCGCCTGGTCGCAGCGCATGTGTGCGCCGAGGTGCATGCGGGCAAGCCGCTGCTGTCCGCCGAACTGCCCGAGACGGGCGAACGTTTCGAGGGCGCGTTGCCACCCGTGACGCCGGGGCCGGTCTTCGCGATGCGCAAACGTGCGGTCGGCCTGATCCGGCTCGACGCCTACGTGACCGATGGTGTCTTGACCGAAGTTCAGGCTGCATTCCTGCGCAACGCGGTGCGCGAACGCCAGAACATCCTGATCGCAGGTGGCACCAGCACCGGCAAGACCACGCTGGCCAATGCCCTGCTCGACGAGGTCGCCGCCACCGGCGACCGTGTGATCGTGCTGGAAGATACGGTGGAGCTGCAATGCACGGCACGCGATCACGTCCCCCTGCGCACCCGCGCGGGTGTCGTGACCATGACCGAGCTGGTGCGCTCAACGCTACGGCTGCGACCGGACCGCATTGTCGTCGGTGAAGTGCGCGGCGCCGAAGCGCTGGACCTGCTCAAGGCCTGGGGCACCGGCCATCCAGGTGGCATCGCCACCGTCCACGCCGGTTCGGCTGCGGGCGCGCTGCTGCGGCTGGAACAACTGATTCTCGAAGTCGCGGTGACACCACCGCGCGCGCTGATCGCGGAAGCGGTCAACGTCATCGTCTACATCGCCGGTCGCGGCCATGCGCGCCGCGTGCAGGAAATCGCCTGTGTCACCGGCTTCGACAGCCACGGCTACCAGCTCAGTAGCGAGCTGATGCATTTCTTCCCATCACTTTCCTCAACCCCCGGAGAACCGTCATGACGACTTCACGTATTTCCGTAAAACCTGCCTTGCAGTTCGTAGTCCTCGCCGCATTGCTGCTGGCCATCGCCATTCCCGCGCACGCCGCAGGCTCGAACATGCCGTGGGAGGCGCCGCTGCAATCGGTGCTGGATTCGATCCAGGGGCCGGTGGCCCGCATCATCGCGGTGATCGTCATCATCACGACCGGCCTTGCGCTGGCGTTTGGCGACACCTCGGGTGGCTTTCGCAAGCTGGTGCAGATCGTGTTCGGCCTGTCGATCGCGTTTGCTGCGTCGTCGTTCTTTCTGACCTTCTTCAGTTTCTCGGGTGGGGCGGTGCTGGCATGAATGCACCAACCACTCATGCAGCTGGCTTCGTGAATGGTTTCGAGATTCCGCTGCATCGCTCGCTGACCGAACCGATTCTGCTGGGTGGCGCACCGCGCACCGTGGCCATTGCCAATGGCACGCTGGCCGCCGCCGTGGGACTCGGGCTGCAACTCTGGCTGCCCGGCATTGCGCTGTGGATTGTTGGGCAGTCGCTGGCCGTGTGGGGCGCGCGACTGGATGCACAGTTCATGGCGGTCTTCGCACGGCACATCAAGCACCGGCAGCTACTGGACGTGTGAGGACGATCCCATGATGCACCTCGCCGAATACCGCAAGCGCCCCGCGCTGCTGGCCGACTGGCTGCCCTGGGCCGGACTGGTCGCGCCCGGCGTCGTGTTGAACAAGGACGGCTCGTTTCAGCGTACGGCACGCTTTCGCGGGCCGGATCTGGACAGCGCCACACAGGGTGAACTGGTCGCCACATCGGCGCGCTTGAACAATGCGCTTCGCCGGCTTGGGTCGGGCTGGGCGCTGTTCGTAGAAGCCGAACGGCGCAAAGCTGCGGACTATCCAAATTCTACGTTTCCCGAGCCCTTGTCATGGCTGGTCGATGAAGAACGCCGTGCTGCGTTCGAGGAAACCGATAGCCACTTCGAGAGCGCCTATCACCTGACGCTGCTGTACCTGCCACCCGAGGAATCGACGGCCCGCGCCGCGAAGCTGCTGTACGAGAACACCAAGGTCGAAGGCGTGGATTGGCGTGAACGGCTGGAGGGCTTCGTATCGGAGACCGAACGCGTCTTCGGTTTGCTTGAAGGGGTGATGCCCGAGATCACCTGGCTCGACGATGGTCAGACCCTGACCTATCTGCATGGCTGCGTATCCACCCGTCGGCATCCGGTGGCCGTGCCCGAGGTGCCGATGCACCTCGATGCGCTGCTGGCCGATGAGCCATTGACGGGTGGCCTCACACCCATGCTTGGGAATCAGCATCTGCGCGTGGTGTCGGTGCGTGGCTTCCCGACCTCGACCTGGCCGGGTCTGCTCGACGACCTCAATCGCCTGGGCTTTGCCTACCGCTGGAGCACACGCTTCCTGTGCCTCGACAAGGCCGAGTCCGAGCGCGAGTTGGGACGCTTGCGCCGCCAGTGGTTCGCCAAGCGCAAGAACATCGTGGCGCTGCTGCGCGAGACCCTCTTTCAGCATGAGAGTCCGCTGGTCGATTCCGATGCGTCGAACAAGGCATCCGATGCCGACGCGGCTCTCCAGGAGTTGGGCAGCGATCAGGTTTCGTTCGGCTACGTCACCGCAACCGTGACGGTGCTCGATTCCGATGCGACCACTGCAGACGAAAGGTTGCGCGCGGTGGAGCGAACCATTCAGGGCCGTGGCTTCGTGACGATCCCCGAGACCTTGAATGCGGTCGATGCCTGGCTGTCGTCGATTCCGGGACACGTCTACGCCAACGTGCGCCAGCCCATTGTCTCGACCTTGAATCTGGCCCACATGATGCCGGTCTCCGCGGTGTGGGCCGGACAGGAACGCAATACCCACCTCGATGGCCCACCGCTGATCGTGACGCGCACCGATGGCGCGACGCCGTTCCGGCTGGTGACACACATCGGCGACGTGGGCAACACGCTGGTGGTCGGTCCCATCGGCATGGGCAAGTCGGTGCTGCTCGCGACGCTGGCCTTGCAGTTCCGCCGCTATGCCGGATCACGTATCTTCGCCTTCGACATGGGGCGTTCGATTCGCGCCACCGTGCTCGGGCTCGGCGGCGAGCACTACGACCTGGGCGCAGAGGGTGCCATGGCTTTCCAGCCGCTGGCCCGCATCGACCAGGACAGTTACCGGGCGTGGGCGGCCGAGTGGGTCCAAGGCCTTTTGCTTCACGAAGGCGTGATTGTCGGGCCGACCGAGAAGGAGTCCGTATGGTCGGCGCTGAACAGTCTCGCCAGCGCGCCGCTCGATCAGCGCACCCTGACCGGACTGTCGGTACTGCTGCAATCGAACACACTGCGCCAGGCCCTGCAACCCTATGTGCTGGGCGGCGCACACGGCAAGCTGCTCGATGCCGACCATGACCGCCTCGGTTTCGCCGACGTGCAAGCGTTCGAGATGGAAGAGCTGATGCACAGCAAGGCGGCGGCGCTGGCGGTACTGCGTTACCTGTTCGCGCGCTTCGAGGAACGCCTTGATGGTGCTCCGACATTATTGATCCTCGATGAGGCCTGGCTGTTCCTCGACGACCCGGTGTTCGCCGCGCGCATTCGCCAGTGGTTGAAGACGCTGCGCAAGAAGAACGTGTCGGTGATCTTCGCCACGCAGTCGCTGGCGGACATCAAGGATTCCAGCATTGCACCAGCCATCATCGAGAGCTGCGTGAACCGTATCTTCCTACCCAATCCGCAGGCGACCGAGCCGCAGATTCGCGTCATCTACGAAGGCTTCGGTATCAATGCGCGGCAGATCGAGATCGTGGCGCAGGCACAGCCCAAGCGCGATTACTACTACCAGTCGCGGCTCGGCAATCGGGTCTTCGATCTGGGGCTCGGGCCGGTGACGCTGGCGTTTGCCGGTGCGGCTAGACCTGAGGACCAGCGCGCCATTGATGTCGTTTCCGCGTCGGTGCCGCCTGCTGACTTCGCGGCCGCCTGGCTGCGCCATCGCGGCCTCGACTGGGCCGCCGACCTGATCCCCTCTTATCCGTCGTTCCCCTTCACCACCCAGGAGAAGCTCCCATGAAGAAAACCCTGCCTGCCATCGCCGCCGCCATTCTCATGACCGTGATGCCCGCTGCACAGGCGCAATGGGTGGTGATCGACCCCACCAATCTCGTGCAGAACATCCTGACCGCCGCCCGTGCTCTGCAGCAGATCAACAACCAGATCCAGCAACTGCAAAATGAAGCGCAGATGCTGACCAACCAGGCGAAGAACCTGACCAGTCTCCCCTTCAGCGCGCTCAATCAACTGCAATCTGCGCTGTCCGCGACGAACCAGCTGCTGCAGCAGGCGCAGGGGCTGTCAATGAATCTGACGCAGATGCAGACCCAGTTCGCGCAGCTCTATCCCGCTGCCTACACCGCCTCGACCCCGGCAAACCAGATGGCGCTCGACGCCAGCCAGCGTTGGCAGAACTCACTGGAGGCTCTGCGCACCGCGGCCAAGGTGCAGTCGCAGTCGGTGCAGAATTTCGCCTCTGACGAGCAGACCTTGAGCGACCTCGTGAACAACAGCCAGTCGGCGGTGGGCGCCTTGCAGGCCACCCAGGCAACGAACCAGTTGCTCGCCTTGCAGGCCCGGCAGGCGATCCAGGCGCAGCAACTCCAGGTCACGCAAGACCGCGCCGTCGCCCTCGAACAGGCGCGTCAGGTCGCGGTGCATGCGCGTGCCGCCGAGGTACGCAACCGCTTCCATGGTGCCGGCACACCGTATACGCCATCTCCCATCAACTTCTACGGCAACTGAGGAACCCATATGAAAACCTTCCTGACCACCATCGCCTGCGCCCTGCTGCTCGCCGCATGCAACAAGCCGGCACCCACCGAATCCGTCGAATCGCTGCTGGCGAATCCTGAGCGTTTGAAAGAGGTCCGCGCACAGTGCAAGGCCGACCACGACAAGGCGGGCGATGCCCTGTGCAACAAGGCGAGTGAGGCCACGCGGCGGCGCTTCATGGGCAGCGGCACGCCGTACACGCCCGCGCCACCGGCTGCACCCGCTTCCGCACCGAAAGATTGAGCCATGAACGACCTGTCGGTCATCGACCACTTCCTCGATGTCTTCTCGCACTACATCGACTCGGGTTTCGGCCTGCTGCATGGCGAGGTGGCGTTTCTCACCGCCACGCTGGTGGTAATCGACATGACGCTGGCAGGGCTGTTCTGGGCGATGGGCGGCGAGGACGTGATCGGCCGGCTGATCAAGAAGACGCTGTATGTCGGCGCGTTCGCGTTCATCATCGGAAACTTCAACAATCTGGCCGGCATCCTGTTCAATTCGTTTGCCGGACTCGGGCTGGTGGCGTCAGGTTCCACGCTGACGCAAGCCCAGTTTCTGCAACCGGGCCATCTGGCCAAGGTCGGCGTCGATGCGGCGCAACCGATCATGGCGCAGATCAGCGACCTGACCGGCTTCCCCGAAGTGTTCGCGAACCTCGATGTCATCTCGGTGCTGTTTCTCGCCTGGCTGGTGGTGATCGTGAGCTTCTTTGTGCTCGCGGTGCAACTCTTCGTCACGCTGATCGAATTCAAGCTGACCACACTCGCGGGCTTCGTGCTGGTGCCGTTCGCGTTGTGGAACAAAACCGCGTTCCTGGCCGAGCGGGTGCTGGGCAACGTGGTGTCGTCGGGCATCAAGGTGCTGGTGCTGGCGGTGATCGTCGGCATCGGCACGGGACTGTTTGCACAGTTCCAGGTGCCGCCCGGCACCGAGCCCTCTATCGACCTGGCGCTGACCATCATGCTGGCCTCGCTGGCGATGCTGGGACTCGGGATATTCGGGCCGGGGGTTGCGACGGGTCTTGTTTCAGGTGCACCGCAGCTCGGCGCCGGTGCGGCAGCAGGGACTGCGTTGGGTGCGGCTGGTTTGGCGGTGGCCGGTGGTGCGGCACTCGCCACTGGGGGTGCAGCGGTGGCCGCTGGCGCACGCATGGCACCGGGCGCTGCGCGCGCGGCCATCGGTGGCGCTGCATCGGCTGGGCGTGCGAGCAGCGCGATGGCCAGCGGTGCGAAGACAGCCTACCAGACGGGTGCTGCAGCTTCAGGGTCGGGTGGTGTTCGTGCTGCAGGTGCTGGCCTCGCCAATGTGGCCAGGAGCGGTGCCGATGCTGTCGGCCAGCGCGTCGCATCCGGTGCGAAAGCAGTCAAGGATCGCGTAGCGAACTTCGTCGCGGAAGCTGCTGCGCCTGCGGCAGGCAGTTCTACCGAATCAGCCGAAGCCAGGCCCCCTGCGGCAGAGCCCGCCTGGGCCAAACAAATGCGGCGCAAACAGCAGGTGAGCCATGCAGCCACCACGGCGGCGCACACCCTGCGTTCAGGCGATCACGGTGGCAGCGGCGCCAGCCCGAGCCTGCGCGACGATTCGAACCCTTAAAAATTTAGTTTAACGGAGATCAGTCCATGCGATTCAAACGACCGCAGGTGCGCTACTCGGACACGCCCGAGCCCGTCACCCCCTACCAAGCTGCCGCGCAGGTCTGGGACCAGCGCATCGGCAGTGCGCGCGTGCAGGCGAAGAACTGGCGGCTGATGGCCTTCGGCTGCCTGTCGCTCGCTTTGCTGATGGCGGGTGGGCTGGTGTGGCGCTCGGCGCAGTCCATCGTCACCCCTTATGTGGTCGAGGTCGCCACCGGCGGTCAGGTGCGTGCAGTGGCTGAAGCAGCCACGCCGTACAAGCCGAACGATGCGCAGATCGCCTACCACCTGGCGCGCTTCCTTACCGACGTGCGCTCGCTGTCGATCGATCCCATCGTCGTGCGGCAGAACTGGCTCGAAGCCTACGACTACACCACCGACAAGAGCGCAGCCACGCTGAACGACTACGCGCGCACCAATGATCCGTTCGCGCGCATCGGCCAGACCTCGACGGCCGTGGAGGTCACCAGCGTGGTACGCGCCAGCGAGTCGTCGTTCCAGGTGCGCTGGATCGAGCGCACCTATGTGAATGGTTCGCCCTCGGGCATCGAGCGCTGGACGGCTGTGCTGTCCATCGTGCTGCAACCGCCGCGCACCGAAGAGCGACTGCGCAAGAACCCGCTGGGCATTTATGTCAACGGCCTGTCCTGGAGCCGTGAATTCGACGCAACCGAAGGAACCCCAAAATCATGAAAACCCAAATCCGCAATTACGCTTTGCCGTTGATCCTGAGTGCCACCATCGCGACCGTCACCGGTTGCGCCACGCACGGCAAACCGCCGCCTGACATCACACTGGACGAACCTATTGCGGCACAACTGCTACCGGAGCTACCCAAGCCCATCGAGGTGGTGGAAGTGCCCAAGCCTCTGCCCTTGCCCGAGCAGTTGAAGGCCTTTGGAAATCTGCCCGAGGACAAGCCCGCCCCGGAATCACCTGACGAGAAAACTCGCGTGGCGCGTGCCAATGCCGAAGCACGGGTGGCACCGAGCCGCGAAGGCTACATCAACGCCATCCAGGTCTGGCCCTACAGTGATGGCGCGCTGTATCAGCTTTACACGAGTCCGGGGCGCGTCACCGTCATCGCCCTGCAGCAGGGTGAGGAACTGGTGACGGTCTCGGCCGGCGATACGGTGCGCTGGATCGTCGGCGACACGGCGAGTGGCGCAGGTGTAAATCTGCGCGTGAATATTCTGGTGAAACCGACACGCGTCGGGCTGAAGACGAATCTCGTCATCACCACCAACCGCCGCACCTATCTGCTGGAATTGTCCTCGACGCCGCAGGCGTGGATGGCATCGGCGTCGTGGGACTACCCGAAGGACCGCATGCTGGCCTTGCAGAAGCAGGCGCAGCAGGCTCAGGCGGCAGCGCCGGTGGACTCGGGCTTGTCGCTGGAGCGGGTCAAGTTCCGTTACGCAATCACCGGCGACAGCCCACCGTGGAAACCACTGCGCGCCTTCGATGACGGCGAGCGCGTCTATATCCAGTTCCCCGCCGGCATCACGCAGGGTGAGCTGCCGCCGCTGTTCGTGATCGGGCAGCAGGGCGATGGCCAGCTCGTCAACTACCGCTTCCGCTCTCCCTACTACGTGGTGGATCGGCTGTTCGGTGCGGCCGAGCTGCGGCTGGGCGCGGACAAGGCCGCTGTGGTGCGCATCGAGCGCACCGATGGCGTGGTCAGCACGGCACGGAGTCATTGATCTTGAGCGCGCCCGCCACCCCACAATCTCCACCGGCCGGGACGAATAAGGTCGACCCTGACACCTTGAGTCTGCGCGCGCCGCCGCGTCCGGTCACGCGTCTCAACCGTCGCATGCTGGCGGTGCTTTCAGGGGCGCTCGGCATCGGCATCCTGGGTGCCACGCTCTGGTCCTTGCAGCCGCACAAGCGTGAGCGCAACCCGGCCACCGAGCTGTACAACGTGGATCGCGTCTCACGGGCCGATAGCCTCGACCAGTTGCCCAAGGACTATTCCAAAGTGGTGCCAATGGCTAAGCCTGTGGTGCCGATGTTGGGTGAGCCGTTGCCGGGCGACTTGGGGCCGGCCATCGTGCATGCGCAGCGCAATGCCAATACCGGCACGAGTGCGTACAGTAACCCGACTCAGATGGCTGGCGTTCGCGATGCCGAGGAAGCGGCGAGATCGGGAGTGTTCTTTCGCGGCAGCGGTGCTGCGAAGGCGGCGACGGCTGCAACAGCAAACACTGCAATGCCAGATCCGGTATCCGGCAATCAGCCATTCAATCCGATGGTTTCGGTATCGGCACAGCCTGCCGATCCGACGGCCGCGCAGAACCGGCAGGATCAGAAGCAGGCTTTCGTCGCGAATGGCGGCGACACCGCCACCCGCAATCCGGCCAGCCTGCAACTGCCAGCCTCGCCCTACCAGGTGATGGCGGGCACCATCATTCCGGCGGCGCTGGTGACGGGCATCAACTCCGACCTGCCGGGGCAGGTCATCGCCAATGTGACGGAGGCGGTCTACGACACGGCCACGGGTCGCTTCCTGCTGATTCCGCAGGGCTCGCGACTGATCGGCCGCTACGACAGCCAGGTTTCATTCGGTCAGCGACGGGTACTGCTGGTGTGGACGCGCTTGATCCTGCCCGATACCTCGTCGATTTCTCTCGACCGGTTGCCCGGCATCGACCCGGCTGGTTATGCCGGGCTGGAGGATGGCGTCGATTGGCATTGGGATCGCATCCTCGCCGGTGCTGCGTTGTCCACGCTGCTCGGCGTGGGTGCGGAACTGACTGCGCCTGATCGTGGCGGCAGCGATGGCAAGGTCATCATCGCCACGCGCCAGAGCGCGCAGGACACAGTGAACCAGGTCGGTCAGGAGATCACCAAACGCAACGTGAGTATCCAGCCGACGCTCACCATCCGGCCCGGATTCCCGATGCGGGTAATGGTGAACAAGGATCTGATCCTGCGTCCGTACCAGCCGCTGTTCTTCCAGAGAGGATCGTCGCAATGAATATACCCACCAGCAAGCTGCGGCTAGGGCCGCTGCCAAAAACCGAGACGATAAAACTCACGATCACACTGACGGTCACGCTCAAGGCTGATTTGGAGCGCTATGCCGCGCTGCATGCTCAGACCTATGGCGAACCGATTGAGGCTGCGACGCTGATCCCGCACATGCTCGAAGCGTTCATGGCGCGGGATCGGGGATTCAGGAAGTCCAGGGGGGAGTGATTCACAGCGACACCGCACAAGCGCTATCGGAATACGCCCATGCACGCCTGAGCGAGTTTCCAGTCAAGACCTTCTGAGTCAATCTGAGGGCATGGTCACTTTCTTAGGACTTTCCATGCCGCTCACACAACCTACCGATCACCGCGACACCCGTCACGTGTCCAAGGTGCCTCCAGCATTCTTCCGCATGACCGACGTGATACGCATTACAGCGTTGAGCCGTGCCACTTTGTACCGTCGTATCGCTGAAGGGAAATTCCCAGCCCCCGTTAACCTCGGGGGACGTGCGTGCGGTTGGACACCCGCAGCGCTACAAGCCTGGATTGACGATCCCGCAGGCTATTCGATCGCGATTTCCCATCCCGACGCGTGATCGATTGACATTGGCTCGAACTTGCCGAGCAGCGGATCATTCGTGACGCCCTTCATGGGAAAGGGCTGGCACTGCCCGGGCAGTGATCCGGTTTTTTCGTCAGATGGTCGTAACTCAGCGCGATGTCGTCGCGCGTAAACGAGCGCCGCAAGACCGATCCCGAGTAAGGGGAGCGTGGCGGGTGATGGAACCGTGGGCAAATCTACCCAAACTCCCGGGGTAGTGACTTCAGCGAAACTGTTTGGAAGCCCGAACGCATTAAAGCTCCAACTATGGCGCCAACTCTTTGTTCATGATTTTCATTTTAAGTTGTATTGACTCCGTACCGTCCCTGATTACAGCCTGACAACATCATGCTGTAGTAGCGTGAGCGCCGACCCATACCCTACGGGGGTACCATGAAACGAATGCGTCTTGGAAGGTGCTCGGTCTGGCCCGAACGGCTTATAACAAACAGGAGGCCATGTGGCTCAACGTTGGGATTTTTTCGTCAGGCGTCCGGGAATTTTGCGGGAATCCTGCGGTAGAATGCGCACAGGTTGCCGAGGCGGTCAGCCAGAGAAAAACGGCCAAGCAGCCGCCAATTGATGGGTGAATAGATGGGCAGGATTCCAAAACTGCTCGGAAACCCACATCAACACTGGCTGTTCGGCAGACTCCGTCTCCGCCAAATTATGAGTTGTTGCATCTGCCATCGACGCAAAAAATGCGTATAATGCGCAACCTTCAAAGCGCCCGTAGCTCAGCTGGATAGAGTACTTGGCTACGAACCAAGGGGTCAGGAGTTCGAATCTCTTCGGGCGCGCCATATAAGACAAGGGGTTAGCTTCGGCTAACCCCTTTTCATTTCAGGCACCGTAGCCAAATCGTAGCCCCCTACCCCGTCAAGCGTCCGAAGGCCTGACAGCCGGTCCACATAATCGGCCAAGTGTTCACTGGATAGGTGAGCATAACGCCTCACCATTTCCACCGATTCCCAGCCACCCAACTCCTGTAAAACGTGGAGTGGGGTCCCTGCCTGAACATGCCAACTTGTCCAAGTATGGCGCAAATCATGCCAGCGGAAATGCTCGGTGCCAGCACGCTTTAACGCCTTCTCCCAAGCGCTATTGTTTGGGGCAACGATCGGATTACCCCGATAGCTGAAAACATGCGCTGAATGTTTCCCGACCTGCCCCGTATCACCACCACGGCGGCATTTGAAATGCGGCACAGCAATCGCCTTGCGCGCTTTCACTTGATCAGGATGCGCCCATACACAACGGCGCCCCAAACCCACTTGTGACCACAGCAAGCCAGTCACGTTGGCTTTTCTCAGCCCGGTTTCCAAACTGAACCGCGCCATTACTTCAAGGTGTTCGGGCAGTTCAGTAAGCAGGCGCGTGGCTTCTTCGTGCGTCAACCAGCAAATGCGGCGGGTTGGTTCAGACAACAATCGAAAATACGGTGTCTTGTCCAACCACTCCCATTCATTGGCCGCTTTACGCAGTATTGCCCGCATCACTTCCAACACACGGTTGACGGTGACACAGCCTTGGGTGGTGTGATAGTGGAGGCGAACCAGTCGATATGGCCGAGTATCGCCGACGGCTGTTGAGGAATTCCGGGAGGAAAGGGGCTTTCCCCCCTAGCGACTATACGGGGGGGGGGGCCGCAGACTGCGCACCAGTGCCGCGCGCCTGCGCGCTCCCCTCTTGCGCGCTGTCAGCTCTTGCGTGATTGTGTGTTGGATAAGGCAGCCATCGGGACCAGAGGAAAATCTAAATCGAGAGGTGAGCCAGACATGGCAACTCCACACGTTGGTTAACTATGAAGTCACAAGACAGGGTTCACCTACTGTGCTCACTTAACCTATCTTCATCCTTGCAACCCACCCGACGTCCCCCCGGTTTTCAGTAGCACTCGGCTTTAGAGTCCGGGGATTAATGTAGCCGATTTGCCGGCCAGTTGCCTGGCGTAGGCCGACGGCGTCAGCCCACCCAGCGATCTCTTCGGTCGCTCCTCGTTGTATTCGCGCCGCCAGGCCTCGATCACCGTCCTGGCGTGCGCCAGACTGACGAACCAGTGCTCGTTCAGACACTCGTCGCGCAAGCGTCCGTTGAACGATTCGATGTAGGCATTCTGGTTGGGCTTGCCAGGCTGGATCAGGAACAGCCTCACACCCCGCGCGTGCGCCCAGGTCAGCATCGCCCGGCCGCAGAATTCCTTGCCGTTGTCGGTGCGGATCGCCTGCGGCAAGCCACGCTCCACGGCCAGCCGGTCGAGGATGCGTGTCAACGCGTGACCGCCAATGGCGCGCTCCGGCACGATGGCAACCGATTCATGCGTGGCGTCGTCCACCACCGTCAGGGACTTGATGACGCGCCCCTCGGCTGTGCGGTCGAACACGAAGTCCATCGACCAGACCTGTTTGGCGGACAGAGGCCGTCCCAACGGCTGCCGATCTGCCACCGGGACCTTCTTGCGCCGGCGACGCCGCACCTGCAGGCCCGCCTCCGCATACAAACGGTCCACGCGCTTGTGATTGACCCGCTGCCCAGCTTGCCTGAGTTTCAGATAGATCATGCCGGTGCCATAGCGGCGGTGCCGGTGCGCCAAAGCCAGGATCTCTTCGCGCAGGGCTGAATTGCGATCCGCCACAGGCTGGTAGCGGTAGGCGCTGGCGCTCATGCCGACGACACGCAGGGCATGTCGCTCGCTCAACCCGCGGCCTGCCAGATGACGCACCAGTTCGCGGCGGGCAGGCGCCTTCACCACTTTTTTCTCAGCGCCTCGCGCGTGACCTCGTTTTCCAGCATCGCTTCGGCGAGCAGTTTCTTCAGGCGAGAGTTCTCGGTTTCCAGCTCTTTCAGACGCTTGGCGTCCGATACACTCATGCGCCGAACTTGGATCTCCAGAGGTAGTAACTGGCTTCCGAGAAACCGTGCCTGCGGCACAGTTCCTTGACCGGCAGCCCGGCTTCCGCCTCCCGCAGGAAGCCAATGATCTGTTCTTCCGTGAAACGCTTCTTCATGTCCAACTCCTTGAATGATGGAATTGGACTCCAAAGCTACGTGCTACTCAAACCGGGGGGACGTCGCACCCATTGCGAGGATGCTTACGCTCTCGTATTTAGCGTCCTTGTGGCAGACGGGTCGAAAGTTATCAGACCAATGAAATCCAAGCCAACAGTCCAACCAGATGCGCCGCGTTACCCGCATACCCACCCACCGCGCTTCTCGCCTCCGGCATCAGGATTGCCCTAGGGGACACCCCGCCGAGGCTTCGGGCGCGTGGATATATGGATAACGCTATCTCGACGGCACAAGACCCAGCCCCAGAAAAGCCAACAACACGCATACGAACGCCCAACAGCACGTTTATTTATAAAACTCTATCATGCTGATATTGCTGATATATATCATAATTACAACAAACAGACTTATTTCAAATTTGCAATAGACTATTTTATGTGCCACAATTTCGACACCCTGTTTATAGGAGTACTGAAAATGGCCACCCCAATTGTCCGCAAACGTAGCCCGAGAGCCCCCTTAATGTCACTTAGGGAGGCGGTGGATCGTGCTGGCAAGGTGTATGAAAAAGAAGGTATGCACCCAGCTAGCGTCGATATCGTTGCACAGCATCTTGGTTACAAATCGGCAGACAATGGGGCCGCGAAGAGGACACTGGCCGCTCTTGGATATTACGGGCTATTGGAACGCCCTGCTGATGGGATGCTGGCGGTTGTGAAAAGTTTTCAGGAGTTTACGTTCGCGCCCTCCGAAGAACTCCGCACCAAGATATTGAGGCAATGGCTCCTGACCCCGGGTGTATTTGCCGAGTTGCTCGAGAAATTTCAAGACCGGCTTCCATCTGACGCCTCACTGAAATATGAGCTCATTCAAAAAGGATTTAACCCAGATGCAGCTGATGAATGCCTCGCTGCTTTTCTCGAGTCGGTCCAATACGTCCAGTCGCTAACGTCCAGTTTCGACGTAGCAGCTCCAAAGACCGCGGGCGAAATGACGGACGCCGGTGCCGAGTCAGTTGCCGACCAGCGTGTGATTGACGCTAGCGCCCACCGCAGCGAGTCTGGAACGCGAATGACCCCAACAGTAGCTACGCGGGATACCGTGGGGGATGAAAACAATGACCAAATTCCAGTGCGGCTAGCCGGCGGACGGCGCGCATGGCTCGTAATCCCAAGCCCTTTTTATGCCGCCGACAAGAGCCGCCTAATTTCGCAGATTCAGCTGTTGCTCGCTGATGATGATGAGTAGAAGCACCAAGAAAAAACCCAGCATGGCGCCAACCGTGCTGGGTTCAATCTCCCCGGACAAGTGGACCGTCCTAAGGGGGGCCGGGAACTACAACGACCCCATTGTTGCTCTGCGGAACGGGCATTCTGTGGTTTTGAGTAGCCGGCGTCAAGGAGTCCGTCATTCATGAGGATTAGACATCATGGGACCAAAAATCGTCCGCGTGGTTGCTTATCATCGGTTTCGCTTAGGCAAGTGGGAGGCTGTTTGCACCCATCTCCGTAGCCTGCCGCGTTAACAACTGAAGTAGTAGCCCAAGAGGGGGCCAGACTAGGCTGACCCCCCTCTTACTTCCAACCCGTAGCTAAAACGTAGCTGCCTCGAAACGCTGTCCCCGATTTTTGAGGCTTCGCGGGACTTCATATCAATGCTGCGGGTGATGCAAGGCATTGATTTAACAAAGATAAAGTTTATGGGTTGCGCCTACGAACCAAGGGGTCAGGAGTTCGAATCTCTTCGGGCGCGCCAAAATACCAGAAAGGCCGGTTCCATCAAGGGGCCGGCCTTTTTGCATTGCGGCCGCGGGGAGTGGCTCCGACGCCAAACGCCTGATATCGAAAACGCAAACCGCCCCACCAGAACCGGCCCAGGCGTGTTTGCGGAACGCCCGCACACAAACGGTTGCGGCACGCCCGGCACCGCAGTTCATCTCCTGGCGCACCCATTCAAAAGACCCGCATCGCTGCGGGTCTTGTTCGTTTGCACGGCCTAAGTCTTCATTAGCCTCCGGCACGGCAACGCTTGCGCCACGCGCACGTCCCTGTGCGCGCATCGTCGACCGGCAATCCGCTTCCCGCCGGATTGCCCGATCCGCTCCTTGCTCCATGGACGCGCCTTTCGAACCTTGGCAGCGCGAAATCACGCAGGCAGACGCGATAGCGGTTAACGGTCATGTGTTAACAATAAACGTACGCTTAACTGTTTATTGTTAACAAAAAACATCGCGCCCATCGAACAAAAACACAATCCCATTAAAAATCAAAGATATAAAACCTGGCACGACTATCGCTTACAAGGGTGTGTGAACTGATCGATCCAATGCCATGAAAAACACTCGACCGCTTGAGAAGGAAACGCCGATGCCACAAAAGTCCACCGCATTCACCGCTGCATCCCATCTGAAGAACATGGCCTTCGTCCTTGCCGTGTTGGCAGCGCCCACTGCGAGCTGGGCGGAAAAACGGACGTTCGACATGACGATCGAAGACACCAGAATCATGCTGGTGGACAAGCAGGCATTCCACACGTTTGCCTTCAATGGCCAGGTTCCGGGGCCGCTGGTCCACGTCAAGGAAGGCGACGAGGTCACGGTCAACGTCAACAACCTCACCACCCTGCCGCACACCATCCATTGGCATGGCTTGCTGCAACGCGGCACCTGGCAGCAGGACGGGGTGCCGGACGTCACGCAGATGGCGATCAAGCCCGGCGACAGCTTCACTTATAAATTCGTGGCCGAGCCTTCCGGCACCATGTGGTACCACTGCCACGTCAACGTCAACGAGCACGTGTCGATGCGCGGCATGTGGGGCCCCTTCATCGTGGTCCCGAAAAACCCCAATCCGATCGAGAAGAAAGTCACCAAGGATTTCATCATGATGCTGTCGGGCTGGGACACCAAATGGGCGTCCAAGCCGGGCGAAGGCGGGGTGCCGGGGGACGTGTTCAACTACTTCACCATCAACGGCAAGGCCTTTCCCGATTCCCAGCCGCTGCGCGTGAGCCGGGGCGACGTGATCCGCATCCGCCTGATCGGTGCCGGCGAACTGACCCACGCCATCCATATCCACGGCCATGTCTTCAAGGTGGCGTTCAAGGACGGCCACGCGCTGCCCTATCCCTACGATGCCGACACCATCATGGTCGGGCCTGGCGAGCGCTACGACCTCATCCTCACCATGGACAATCCCGGGCGCTGGGCGATTCACGACCACGTGGATGTCCATACCGTCAATGGCAGCAAGCCGATGGGCGGCGTGATGACGGTCATCGAATACAACGAAATCAACCACAACGACCCGCTCTACGCCTGGAAAGGCAAGCAGTTCGTCCCCGATTTCTACTATGAGGAATCGCTGAAAAAGCCCTACGGCATGCACGACGCAGCCGTGTTCAAGGGACAGGCCATTCAATAAACGAAAGGATCAATGATGAATCGACACCTCCTGGCCGCATTGGGGTTGGGGTTAATCGCCGGCCCGGCGCTTGCCGCCGACGGCATCGGCGCCGGCCTCCTGAAGTCGCAATGCATCGGCTGCCACGCCATCGCAAAACCGGAAAGCACCAGCCTCGACCGCCTGTGGGAACGGAAGGGTCCGGACCTCTATTACGCGGGCAGCAAGTTCAACAGGCCGTGGCTGGAAAAATGGCTGCAGAACCCGGTGCGCATCCGCCCGGCCGGCGAGCTTTACGCCCGCCATGTGAAAAGTGGCGACAAGGAAGACGTGGTGGACGAGTCGGGCATGGCGCCTCATCCCAAGCTGTCCAAGGCGGATGCCGAAGCGGTTGCCGCAGCGCTCATGGCGCTTGTCGCCCCGGCCGAGCTGGTGAGCAAGGGGGCATTCAAGGGCGAAAAAGTCAGCATGGCGATGGGGGGCATGTTCTTTGGAAAGCTGCGCGGCTGCGGCGCGTGCCACATGGCCAAACCCGGCTTTGGCGGCGCATCCGGCGCCGAGCTCTACACCGCCGGCGAGCGCCTGCAGGGGGATTACATCTACAGCTACATCAAGAACCCGCAGCAGTTCGATCCGCGCATCTGGATGCCCACGCTCAATCTTGCCGAACCCGATCTGCAGCGGCTGACGGGCTACATCCTTCAACTCGGCGCAACGGAGGCCAAATGATGACGAATAGCAGGCAACTCGCTTCCGCGTTTTCCCTGGCGGGACTCGCCCTGGCTTCCTGTTTCATGCTACCGGCCAATGCCGCTGCCGCGGACGAGCCACACGCCAGGGCTGCGCGCAACTACGACACCTATTGCGCCCAGTGCCACGGCATCAACCGCAACGGCCGCGGCATCAACAGCCGCGACATGTCGGTCCAGCCGCGCGACCACACCGACGCCAAGGGCATGGGCGACATTCCGGAAAACGAAATCCTCAAGGTCATCAAGGAAGGCGGCCTGGCGGTGAACAAGTCGGTGCTCATGCCCGCCTGGGGCAATGTGATGAGCGATACGGAAATCAGGGAAATGGCGGCGTATCTGCGCCATGTGTGCAACTGCGGTTCAGGTAAATAAACAAGGAGTTCGATCACATGAAACAAAAAAAACTGATGGGCCTGGCCCTGGCTGGATTGACGGCATTGTCTTTGCTGGCATTCCAGGCCCAGGCCAAAACGGTGAAGGTCACGCTGCATGCGACGGAGGTGGACTTGCCGATCGACAACAAGGGCACGCTGTACAAAACCTGGACCTTCGACGGCAAGGTGCCCGGCCCGGTGGTGCGCATCACCGAGGGCGACACGGTGGAATTCACGCTGATCAATGACAAGAACAGCAAAAACTCCCACTCGATGGACTTTCACGCGGCCAGGCTGGATGTGGTCAAGGATTTCGGCTCCATCAAGCCGGGCGAATCCAAGACCTTCACCTACACGGCGGACTACCCGGGCGTGTTCTTCTACCATTGCGGTTCCGATCCGATGATCCAGCACATCGCGCGCGGCATGTTCGGCGCGATCATCGTCGACCCCAAGGATCCGAAAGCCATGCCCCAGGCCGACCGCGAGTACGTGATCGTCCAGTCCGAGCTCTACGCCAACCCCGACGCCAAGGAAGACATGATGGCGAACAAGTGGAGCAACGTCATGTTCAACGGCGGCATCTTCAAATACGATCCGGTGCATGACCCGGCCGCGACCCGCTGGCTGCAGGCCAAGCCCGGCGAGCGCGTGCGCATTTACTTCGTGAATGCCGGCCCCAACGAGTTCTCTTCCTTCCACCCCATCGCCGGCATCTGGGACAAGGTCTACGCGAGCGGCAATCCGAAGAACGTCCAGCACGGCCTGCAAAGCTTCACCGTCGGCCCGGGCGACGCCGCCACCTTCGATCTGATTTCGCCGGTGGAGGGCGCCAACGCGATCGTCACGCATTCGCTGAAAGGCGCGCTGACCGGCGCGATCGCGGTGCTGATGTACAGCGATGACGCCGATCCGAAAATGGGCCGCGGCGAGCAGATCCTCGTGCGATAAGCCGGGGCAAGCGGAGGAAGCAAACCGTTTCCTCCTGCCCCGCCGTCTTCAGGCCATGCGGCCTACTCAACATCGGCCGGCCCGTGCAGCCGTACGGCTGGCCTGGCAGGAACCAAGAAATGAATTGCAAACGTACATACAAAATGCTCACCGGCATTTTGGCGCTCTGCTTGTTGCATGCCGGCGGCATCGGCCTTGCATCCGCTGCGCAACCCGCTGTCGCGCATGCAACGGACGGCAGCGCCGCCGGCAAGACCAGCGTTGCCGCCAACGGCCAGCTGGACTCCCTGTCCCCAAAAAACGCCGGGAAGGGCTGGACCTGCCCGATGCACCCCGAGGTGCACAAGCACGAGCCGGGCAAATGTCCGATATGCAAAATGAATCTGGTGAAAGCGAAAAGCCGGAACAGCTAGCGTGATGAACAAACCCGGTTCGAGCGGGGCCGCCCGGTTGCCGGCAGGCCACCGCTTCACCCACGCCATCCGGCTGCCGCCGCACTCCGCAGGTCGCGACGCATGACAAGGCCAGTCGCCAGGCTGCGCCGTTTCGGCCTGCTGCTGGTCATGGCTGCCGGCGCGGCCGCCAGCGGCTATTACGCCGGACACCGGCCGCACCATGACGCCCCCCGCACGCTGCCGCACGCCCATGCGGCGGGCAGTCTCGACCGCCTGGACGAGGGGGCGCCCGCGAAGAAGCTTTGGGTATGCCCGATGCACTCGCACATACTCCAGGACCATGCGGGCTCCTGTCCCGTTTGCGGCATGGATCTGGTCGAGTCCGGCGGCACGCAGGGGCACGACAGCGGCGGCGTTCAGGTGGATGCGGCCTCGTTGCAGCGGATGGGCGTCAGGCTGGCGAGCGTGGAGTCTCAGGAACTCAGCCGCGAGGTGCAAACCTACGGCAATGTGGCGATCGACGAATCGTCGATCCGCAACGTCAGCCCTAAGGTCGATGGCTGGATCCGCAAGCTGCACGTCACTGCCGTGGGGCAACCCGTTCGTGCGGGACAAGTCCTGTACGAGATCTATTCGCCGGAGCTGGTGCAGCGCCAGCGCGAATACATCGAACTGCTGCAGCGGCGCGATCAACTGTTGCAGCGCATGACCGAGCTGTCCGGGCAGAACGCCCAGGTGGCGGCGAGCCTGGCGCGGGAGCGGATTCGCAGCCGCGAACGGTTCGGCCACGCCGATGTCGGCGCAGACATCCTCGACAGGATAGAAAAAACCCACCGCACCGTGGATGTGGTGGCCGTGCGCGCGTCCGCCTCCGGTTTCGTCACCCAGATCGGCGCGCGCGAGGGCAGCTATGTCGGTCCGGCGACCAATCTGCTTTCGCTCGCGGATACCGCCACGGTCTGGATCGACATCGTGCTGTATCCCGATCAGCTGGCCTGGGTCAGGGAGGGCGACGAAGCGACGGTCAGGCTGCCGCACTCCGATGAACCCTTGCTCAAGGGGCGCCTGAAATTCGCCGGCCCGACGCTGGACAATGCAAGCCGCACCGTGCGGGCGCGGCTTGTCGCAGACAACGCGCGGCAACGGCTGCGGCCCGGCTCCTTCGTCGACGTCGTCGTCGCCGCCCGCCCGCACCAGGCGCTGGCGCTGCCGCGCTCCGCGGTGATGCGAACCGGCAAGGGCAACATGGTCATGCTCGCCCGCGGCAACGGGCACTTCCTGCCGTTTCCCGTCGAGACCGGCATTGAAAGCGGCGACCTGATCGAAATCACGGAGGGGCTGCAGGAAGGCGCGCAGGTTGCCGTGAACGGCCAATTCCTGCTGGATGCCGCCGCGTCCCTGAGCGACGCGGCGCAGCGCATGCAGGGCGACCGCTAGGCATGGTACAGCGCCTGATCGAATGGTCGCTGCGCAACCGCTTGCTGGTGCTGCTGGGCACCCTGCTGCTGGCGGGATGGGGGGTTTATTCCGCGCAGCACATGGCGCTCGACGCCATCCCCGACCTGTCCGACACGCAGGTCATCGTCAAGACCGGCTACGCCGGCCAATCGCCGCAAGCGGTGGAAGACCAGGTGACCTTCCCGCTTGCCTCGGCGCTGCTGTCGGTGCCCGGCTCCACCGCGGTGCGTGGTTTTTCCATGTTCGGCGAGTCCTACATCTACATCATCTTCAAGGAAGGCACCGACCCCTACTGGGCGCGTTCGCGGGTGCTGGAATACCTGAGCCAGGTGGCATCGCGCCTGCCCCCGGGCGTGGCCCCCACGCTCGGGCCGGACGCTTCCGGCGTCGGCTGGGTATTCGAATACGCGCTGGTCGACCGGCACCACCGCTACGACGCCGACCAGCTGCGCGCCACCCAGGACTTCTTCCTGAAATACGAATTGCAAAGCCTGCCCGGCGTGGCCGAAGTGGCCAGCGTCGGCGGCATGGCGCGCCAATTCCAGATCGAGGTGAATCCGAACCGGCTGGCGGCCTACAAGCTCACGCTGGACGAGGTAGGCCAGGCCGTGCGCGACAGCAACCAGTCAGGCGGCGGTTCGATCGTGGAAATGGGACATGCCGAGTACATGGTCAGGGCGCGCGGCTATCTCAAGACGCTGGACGATTTCCGGCAGATTCCGCTGGGAACGGACGCCGCGGGAATCCCGGTCCGGCTGCAGGACGTGGCGCACATCCAGACCGGGCCGGAAGTGCGGCGCGGCGTGGCCGACCTCGACGGCGAAGGCGAGGTCGCCGGCGGCATCGTGGTCATGCGCTACGGCCACAATGCGCTGGAAACCGTGGAGCGCGTCAAGGCCCGCCTCAAGGAGCTCCAGGCAGGCCTGCCGCCCGGCATCGAACTGGTGGTCACCTACGACCGTTCCGGCCTGATCAAGCGCGCCATCGGCAACCTGCGCAGCAAGCTGGTGGAAGAATCGCTGGTGGTGGCCCTGGTCTGCCTGCTGTTCCTGTTCCATCTGCGCTCCTCCCTGGTGGCGGTGCTCACCCTGCCGGTCGGCATCCTGACCGCGTTCATCCTCATGAAGCAACAGGGCGTCACCGCCGACATCATGTCGCTGGGCGGCATCGCGATTGCCATCGGCGCCATGGTGGATGGCGCCATCGTGATGATCGAGAACATGCACAAGCATCTCGAACGCGCCGGACCCGGCTGCGACCATTGGGAAGTGGCGCGGACGAGCGCGGTGGAAGTCGGCCCCGCGCTGTTCTTTTCCCTGCTGGTCATCACGGTTTCCTTTCTGCCGGTGCTCATGCTCGTCGGTCAGGAAGGCAAGCTGTTCGTGCCGCTCGCCTATACCAAAACCTATGCCATGGCGGCCAGCGCCGCCCTGGCGGTGACGCTGACGCCGGTATTGATGGGATATTTCATCCGCGGCCGCATCACGGCGGAACACCGCAACCCGCTCAACCGCATCCTGCAGGCGCTTTACCGGCCGGCCCTGCTGGCCGCCCTCAGGCGGCCCGGGAGCGTGCTGCTGCTGGCCGTGCTGCTGCTCGCCAGCGTGGCCTGGCCGGTTTCCCGCCTGGGCAGCGAGTTCATGCCGCCGCTGTACGAGGGCGACCTGCTGTACATGCCCACCACGCTGCCCGGCGTGTCGGTCGACGAGGCGGCGCATATCCTGCAGATCACCGACCGCCTGATCCGCCAGATGCCCGAAGTGGAACGCGTATTCGGCAAGGCCGGGCGTGCCGACAGCGCCACCGATCCGGCGCCGCTGTCCATGCTGGAAACCACCATACTGCTCAAGCCCAGAAGCGAATGGCCGGCCGGCGAAACCGTGGAACAGCTGATCCAGAAGCTCGACCGGACGGTGCGGCTGCCGGGGCTGACCAATTCCTGGGGCTATCCGATCCGCACCCGCATCGACATGCTTTCCACCGGCATCCGCACCGCGGTCGGCATCAAAATCACCGGCCCCGACCTGACTGGCATCGCCGCGCTGGCGGAAACGCTCGAGCGGGTGTTGCAGCAGGTACCCGGGACGCGCACGGTATTCGGCGAGCGCGTGACCGGCGGGCGCTATCTGGACATCGACGTCGACCGCGCCCAGGCCGCGCGCTACGGCGTCACGGTGGCCGACGTGCAGCGCCTGGTGCAGAGCGCCATCGGCGGGGAAAACATCAGCACCGTGGTGGACGGGCGCGAGCGTTTTTCCGTCAACCTGCGCTACCCGCGTGCCCTGCGCGACTCGCTGGAGGCCATGGCCGCCAGCCGGGTCGCGACCCCGGCCGGCATCCAGGTTCCGCTCGGCACCCTGGCGAAGCTGAGCATCAGCGACGGACCGGCCGAGATCAAGAGCGAGAACGGGCGGCTTACCGGTTATGTCTACGTCGACATGGAGGGACGCGATCTGGGGGGCTACGTCGACGCCGCCAGGCGGGCCGTCGAAGCGCAGGTCAAGCTGCAGCCGGGCTACGCCATCGCCTGGTCGGGACAGTACGTGAACATGCAGCATGCCAGGGAGCGGCTGCAATGGGTCATCCCGCTTACCCTGCTGCTCGTTCTGCTGCTGCTTTACCTGCATTTCCGCCACCCCGGCAAGGTGCTGCTGGTGGCCATTTGCCTGCCGTTCTCGCTGGTGGGCGGTTTCTGGCTCACCTACTGGCTGGGCTACAACCTGTCTGTCGCAGTGGGAGTCGGGTTCATCGCGCTGGCCGGGGTGGCGGCGGAATTCGGCGTGGTCATGCTGCTGTATCTCGACAACGCCATCAGGGAAGCGCGGCAGGCCGGGCAACCGCCCGACCGCGCCGCGCTGCGGCAGGCGATCGTTCAGGGGGCGTTGCTGCGCGTGCGGCCCAAGATGATGACGGTGGCGGTGATCGTGGCCGGCCTGCTGCCCGTCATGTTCAGCGACGGCGCCGGCTCCGATGTCATGAAGCGCATTGCGGCGCCGCTGGTGGGCGGCATGCTGACCGCGCCGCTGCTATCGCTCTTCGTCATCCCCGCCCTGTATTGGTTGTGGCACCGGCGCCAGCCGGTTTAGGCGTTCTGCTTGAGCCGCTTCCATAACGTGGTGCGCGACATTCCCAGCCGGCGTGCCGCCTCGGCCTTGTTCCCGCCGCTTTCGGCGAGCACGCGGGAAATGATTTCGGCTTCGTTTGCAGGCTGCCGCTGCGGGCGGTAATAGGGCCGCGCCAGCAACGGCTGCGGCGCCGCAACGCCGGGGACGGACTGCGCAACGTACTCGATCTCGGGCGGAAAATGCTGCGGCAGGATGGTCGGGCCATCCGCGTGCACCAGCGCATATTCGAGCGCATTGAACAGCTGTCTGATGTTTCCCGGCCAGTCGTAGGCTTCGAGGGCGAGCAGCGCTTCGTGGGCGAGCCGCATATTGTCCCGCTTGTAGCGCTTTCCCAGATCGCCAAGCAATTTGTTGGCGAGCATGGAAATGTCCTCCTTGCGCTCGCGCAGCGGCGGAACGTGCAGAGGAAGCACGCGCAAGCGGTAGTAGAGGTCTTCCCTGAATCCCCCGCGCTCGACCATTGCCGCCAGATTCCGGTGCGTCGCCGCGATGACGCGGACATTCACCGGGCGGGCGTGGTTTTCCCCCAATCGCACCACCTCTTTTTCCTGCAGCACGCGCAACAGCTTGACTTGCGTGCCGAGCGGAATTTCGCCGACCTCGTCCAGCAGCAGCGTCCCGCCCTCGGCGGCCTCGAAGCGGCCGATTTTTGCCACGCTCGCACCGGTGAAAGCGCCCTTGGCATAACCGAACAATTCCGATTCGAGAAGATTTTCGGGAAGCGACGCGCAATGCACCGGGATGTAAGGCCCCTTGCAGCGCTCGGAATTGTCGTGCAGCGCCTTGGCGACCAGCTCCTTGCCGCTGCCGCTCTCGCCGGTCAGCAGCACGCTGGCATTGCTCGGGGCCGCCCGCAGAATTTGCGAATAAAGCTTCTGCATCGCGGGGCCATGCCCGACCATGCTGCCTAATTGCAGGCGTTCCGTGACTTTCTGCTCCAGTTCCGCCTCGTGCGAGCGGTCCCGCAAAATGATCGCGCAGGACAGCGGCAGGTTTTCCGACGGCGGCAGCAGCCTGGCCCACATCCGCAGGAATACGGAGGTGTTGTCCGGGCGCTGCAGCACGATGTCCTGGATGACGTCGCCGGCCTTCCAGTCGTGGGTCAGCGCACACCTCCCGCGTTTTTCGCATGCCTGGGCGCACACCGTTCCCTTGAAAATGCTGGGGCAGAGCAGATTGACCAGGTTTTCGCCTTCGCGCCCGACCATCTGCATGGCCGCCCGGTTGACCGCCAGCACTTTCCGGTTGCTGTCCAGAAACAGCACCCCTTCTTCCAGGCTATCCAGAAACAGGTTGAGCATGGGAATTGTCATCATGGTTATTTCACCGCCGTTCACAATCGACGTAAAAGATAACGTCGATTGTGAACGGCGGCAATGCTTTTCCGTGGCGGCAGCCTCCCGCCCCCCTGGAAGCCCGATGCCGCGCGCCGCCGCCTGGCCCGCTTCCATTACGGCAAACCGGCCGGGGGCACGGGTTCAGCCGGCACAGGTTTGATGTCGGCAGCGATACCGGTTCGCCAAGCGTGGCGGCTCCGGTAAAATGCCGGGTTTTCCCGCCCGCACCCCCCCATGGAAACCACGTCCGCATCGCCCCTTGCGCGCGACGTCAAAAAGCGCCGCACCTTCGCCATCATTGCCCACCCCGACGCGGGTAAAACCACGCTGACCGAAAAGCTGCTGCTGTTCGGCGGCGCGATCCAGATGGCCGGCACGGTGAAGGCGCGCAAAAGCGGACGCTACGCCACCTCCGACTGGATGGAGGTCGAGCGCGAGCGCGGCATTTCGGTGGCCAGTTCGGTGATGCAGTTTTCCCACGGCGACTGCGTCTTCAACCTGCTCGACACCCCCGGCCACAAGGATTTCTCCGAGGACACCTACCGCGTGCTGACCGCGGTGGACGCCGCCATCATGGTGGTCGACGCTGCCAAGGGCGTGGAGGAGCAGACCATCAAGCTCTTGGAAGTGTGCCGCCTGCGCGACACCCCCATCATCACCTTCATCAACAAGATGGACCGCGAGGTGCGCGAGCCGCTGGAACTGCTGGACGAGATCGAATCGATCCTGAAAATCCACTGCGCGCCGGTGACCTGGCCGATCGGCATGGGCAAGCGCTTCCAGGGCGTGTACCACCTGATCAACAACGAGATCCTGCGCTTCAGGGCTGGCGAGGAAAACGCCGACCAGCCCTTCGAATCGCTGCAGGGCCTGGGCGACGCGGCCCTGAAAGCGCGCTTCCCGCTGGAAGCCGACGCCCTGCTGTCGGAAATCGAACTGGTGCGCGGCGCCGGCGCCAGCTTCGACCTCGATGCCTTTCTCAAGGGCAGACAGACGCCGGTGTTTTTCGGTTCCGGGGTCAACAATTTCGGCGTGCGCGAAGTGCTGCGCGCGCTGGCCGACTGGGCGCCCTCGCCGCAGCCGCGCGAGGCGGTCGAACGCACGGTCGCCCCCACCGAGCCCAGGTTCACCGGCTTCGTGTTCAAGATCCAGGCCAACATGGACCCGCAGCACCGCGACCGCATCGCCTTCTTCCGCGTCTGCTCCGGCCGCTACAGCCCCAACATGAAAGTGCGCCACCGCCGCACCGGCAAGGACATGAAGATCGCCAACGCCGTGGTGTTCATGGCCAACGAGCGCACCCGCATGGAAGACGCGGTGGCGGGCGACATCATCGGCATTCACAACCACGGCCAGCTGCACATCGGCGACACCCTCACCGAAGGCGAGGCCCTGCAGTACAAGGGCATTCCCTACTTCGCCCCCGAACTGTTCTCCAAGCCGCGCCTGCGCGACCCGCTGCGCGCCAAGCAGCTCAACAAGGGTCTCTTGGAACTCGGCGAGGAAGGCGCGGTGCAGGTGTTCGAGCCGTTCGCCGACAACACCCTGCTGATCGGCGCAGTCGGCCAGCTGCAGTTCGAGGTCGTCGCGCATCGCCTGAAAACCGAATACGGCGTCGACGCCAGCTTCGAGAACGCCGGCATCCACACCGCGCGCTGGGTCACCTGCCCCGACGCCCAGCATCTGGCCGAATTCACCAAGGCCAATTCGCTCAAGCTGGCGAAGGACGTCGACGGCAACCTGGTGTATCTGGCGGACACGCGGGTGAATCTGACGCTGGCGCAGGAACGCTGGCCCAAGATCGCGTTCCACGACACGCGGGAGCATGGGCAGGTGATGGGCTAGATGCCGCCGACTGCCAATCATGCGAATCCGCTTCAGTACGGATGGGTTAATGGACACCAACAAAGGACCTTATGCAGGACAGCTATGAAATACTGGGCATCTCGCCCACCGCAACGGCGGACGCAATCAAAGCCGCCTACCGGAAAAGGGCCGCGCAGTACCATCCCGACAAGAACCCGTCTGCGGATGCGTCGCTGCGTTTCAGGGAAATCCAGGAAGCCTATGAAGTGCTTTCCGACCCCGCGCGCCGCAAGGCCTACGACGAATACCGGCAGCGCAATCTGATCGAAGACCCTTTGGCTGTCGCCTGGGATATTTCAGGCAAATACGTCCAGGACGCCCTGCAGTGAAAAAATCCCCTTATTTTTCCGAACTCATCAAAAGCTACATCGACGAGGTCGATGATCTGGTGACGGACTCCGAAGGCAAGTCGGTGCTGCAAAAGCGCCTGAACGAGAAGCGCCGGGAGATCGATGCCATCCTGCCGATGATCGAATTCAGCCCGGAAATGGTCGCGGTTGCTTTCTACGGCGCATTTGATTTCAACTCGGCTGAAATCATGCAGCAGGTGGTGCTGAGCGAACCCGGGAATAGCGCTTTCTTCGCCTGGTCCGAGCTGGAAAGCGAGCTGACCGTGTCGAGCTGGGCCCGGCCCCTGATCGAATCGTCGCTGAAGGTGGATGGCGGCGACGCCTTCCTCGTCACCACGGCCGCGCTGGAATTCATGCGCGGCAGGGATTCGGCGTCTGCGCCGATGCGCGAGTCGGAGCCGGAAGCCGATCAGGGAGAGGGCGACGAAAACCGCGACGAGGACGGAATGGATGACTTGAATGAAGCGGGCGCGGACTGGCTCGCCGAGCAGGGATTTGATCCGCTGGATCGCTAAGCGCAACTATTCATCGAGAAGGACATGGCATGCATCCGGTTGTTTTGAAATCCTCGCAGCTGATTTTTGCCGGCGATATCGCCGGCGCCGAGAACGCGCTCGCGACCATCGCCGACGAACAGGGCGATCACGCGCTGGTGGAGATCCTCGACGAGCTGCAGCCCAAGGATCTGCTTGCGGTCATGCGCGAATTCGATTCGTCCAGGGAATCCGTGGTGAACATGCTGGTCACGCCCGAGCAGTTCGCCCGCTCGATCGTGCTGGAAAAGAAGTACGGCGATCGCACCAGCGAAAGGCTGCGCGCCATGATGAATGCCGTCATCCACCGCGACGCGGAAAGCGTCCACGAGTACCTTGAAGCGATGGCCGACATCGAGGGGGGCAGCGATACGCTGGCCGACTATTTTGCCGACCATTACGACGAAATCTTCAGCTTCGCCTCCAGCGGAAGTTTTATGCCGCAGCTCGATCCCGATTCCGACGCCAAGACCCACAACACCTGGCTTATGGAAAAAATCGAGGAAATCGACCATGGTCTGGCCTTCGGCAACTTCATCGAAGATACGCGGCCCGCGCTTTCCCGTTCGGAAATCGCCGATGGCGACTGGATGGAAACCGCATGGGTGCTTCGCTACGAAGTGCCCGATGCGTTCGAGGAAGTGATGATCATCCTGCGCGACCGTGCGCAAAAAACCCTGGAACAGTCCGATGTGGCGTCGATTCCCGAGGCAGCGGGTGCCGAAGCGGCGACGGGCGACGAAGAAGAATCCGCCATTTAAGGGCGCGCTGCATGGCCACCGCACTCACGACTTTCGACAACCGGCCGTTTTTCGATAAGGCCCTGCGTTACGGTGCCCAGCAGGGAATACTTGCGCCTGCGCAGTTGCAAGGCATCCAGGAAGGCTTTGCGAAGGGCATCGTCCAGATCGCCAATTTTTTCGGCACCGCGCATTTGCGGCCGGAACTCGAACTCGCGCTGCACCGCATGGTGAACCTGATCAGCCTCTACCTGGAGGACCTGTCTGAGGGCGACCTGCAGATTGCTGCGGCCTCCCTGCGCGACAAGACCTTGCTGTCGCACTCCAAGGCCGGCTCGGACATGCTCAAGCGGCTCCATGCGATGCCGGACAGCACGCTGATCGTCGGCCG
>Ga0209916_1000973_pt1 | contig 32342 bp, 29 predicted proteins | sample ThiBio_1000_plan_FD_183956 | JGI IMG/M metagenome (GOLD analysis project Ga0209916, IMG submission 183956) | Wastewater bioreactor microbial communities from Cape Town, South Africa - Thiocy_solids_2 (SPAdes) | ecosystem: Engineered > Bioreactor > Thiocyanate-remediating > Anaerobic-Aerobic ... | reverse complement strand
GTCCTGGGCTCCTCATGGGGGTCCTGGCAGGCTGTGACCCCCATGAGGAGCCCAGGACGTGAGGGGTGCGTGGGAGAGGCGTCACAGGGACGTGAGGAAGTCGGACTTACGTGACGATCGGGTCCGGAAGCCTCCACACCTCGGCCCGAACGGTCACAGAGATGCCGGGAACGTCACACTTTCCGGCCCCCGGAGGCCCTTTTCGGGCCTGAATCAGGGGGCCGATAACGCGCTGCGTGATTTAGGGCCCCTATAGGGGGGTCAATACACGCAGCGCGTAGGTCGGTGTTGCACAACACGGGAAGAAGACCGGAGTTCTCGACATCTCCGTGACGAGGTCTGACTCCCGTCACGGATCCGTGGACCTCCCGTGCGCCTCCCGCCGGTGTCCCTCCACACCTTCCGCACACCCGCCCCTCTCGCCACGGCCACAGCCTGCCCGGGCCGTGGCGAGAGGGGCGCGACCTTCCCCGGGCGACAGCTTGCGGGCCCTGAACCCTCCCGGGCGCCAGCCTCCGAGAGCCACATCGAATCAACCGTCTCCGCCTACCTCGCCTCGCCGGCGAGGATCTCCTCGCGGTGCTCCCATAGCCACTCGACCGTTTCCCGCAGTGCGTCGTCGGGGTCGGGCTGGTCGGGACCGACGCCGAGGGTGTCGCGCAGGCGACGGTCGGAGGCGAGGACCGGGTGGCCCGTCTGCCATGGGTGGTCGGCGTCTTCGAAGGGGACCTTTCGGGGCTCCCACTCCCAGTCGAGGATCTCGGCGATCCGGCGGGCGAGCCCGGAGTAGTCCCGGTCGACCGGATCGACGACGTTGCAGGCCCACGGCTGGTCCGTGGGCCTCTCGGCGGCGGCGAGGATCGCACGGGCGAGTCGGTCCACCGCGACCCGGTGGATAGCTGGACGCCGCCGTCGGGCAGCGGCAGGTGGTAGTCGCCGAGGACTATCCGGCGCACCAAGGTCCACTCGCGGGTCGTCGGGTGGGGACCGTAGATGGCCCCCGGCCGCAGCATCGTCGCCGGGCAGCCCGCCCGCATGAGAGCGTCCTCCATCGCCACGTTGTCGTGCGCCGGGCTGCCGCCCGGATACGGCCCGACCCGGCGGCGCGCGTCCTCGCGCAAGGGGATTGGATCGACGCTCATCGCCAGCATCCCACCGCCGTCCGCGACCCCGGAGTCGACCCCGTGCTGGTAGACGTCCGCCGAGCTGATCGCCACCACATGCGCTCCGGTCCGTGTCGCACAGCCGGCGAGCTGCCCGCCCTTCTCGGCGGTCGCGCCGCCGGGGAACGTGTCGACGAGCACCTCGGGCCGCCATCTGTCGACCATGCCGCCGGGCGAGAGAAGGGCGTCCCGGTCACCGTGCAGATGCTCGACCGCTTTGACCGCCGGATGCTCGTGCGCGCCGCTGTGCGCCACCGCGACCTCATGTCCTGCGTCAAGCAGCCGACCCACGGCCGCCGGCCCGACGAATCTGGTTCCCCCGATGACGACGACCCTCACACGCCACCCCCTCCATTTGGGACGCAACCGAATGGTTGCACAAGTGGCCTGCAGGGCTTTGGACGACCCGGCCGATTCCACCCCCGGAAACCTCCACAACAGAAAACGCCCCGGCGGGGAGCCGGGGCGCTTCTGGGGTTACTACAGGGAGGAGAGATATGTATCTCTATATATGTGGATCTGTGGGAGGTAGGTGAGCCCAGTTGTGTCGCGGGCGCCAGATGTGGGAAGCATCTAGGGCCATATTTACGACGCGGGACTCGACCAAAAAGTTCTCTGTTTGTTTCCTATCGGTTGCTCCGACTGAATCCTTGAACAGCGTACGAACGTATGTGCTGGTTGTCTGTGAGGGGGGTCACAGAGGCCTTCTTTTTTTGGGGTTTTCCCCTGCTCTGATGCCGGATTTGGCTTGAACAGGCGAAATAGGAGGCATTCCTTGTATACCAGGCTGGCAGGGTCGGGTCGGCACGAGCGTTAAAAGTCCGTAAACGGGTGGCGGGGGTCATGCGGTTGCGGGGGATGGGTACCCGGGGGCGCGGTTTCGGGGTCGCTGTAGCTTTCCGACGATGAAGAAGGCCCGGATAGACGCCGTGCTGGCCGAGCGCGGGCTCTTTCCTTCGCGCTCCGCCGCCGCGGGCGCGGTGCGGGCCGGCGAAGTGCGGGTCGGCACCGACGGGCCGGTCGCCCTGCGGCCGAGCCAGCTGGTCGAGCCGGAGGCCGAATTCGTGCTGGAGGCGCGGCCGCGCTTCGTCTCGCGCGGCGGGATCAAGCTGGAGAACGCCCTGGAGGCGCTCGCGATCGACGTCGCCGGCCGCGATTGCCTCGACGTCGGCGCCTCGACCGGGGGCTTCACCGACTGCATGCTGCAGCGGGGCGCGGCCCGGGTCGCCGCCGTCGACGTCGCCTACGGCCAGATCGACGCCCGCCTCCGCAAGGACCCCCGCGTCACCGTGATCGAGCGCCTGAACGCGCGCGCGCTCGGGCCCGCCGATCTGCCGTTTCTCGCCTCGCTGGCGACGATCGACGTCTCCTTCATCGGCCTCGCCAAGATCCTGCCCGCGGTCGCCACCTGCCTGGCGCCGGGCGGCGAAGTGCTGGCGATGGTGAAGCCGCAGTTCGAGCTCGAGAAGGGACGCGTCGGCCGCGGCGTCGTCCGCGACCCCGCCGACCGCCAGGAGGCGGTGCTGAAGGTGGCGCTCGCCGCCCGTGAGCTCGGGTTGCCGGTCCGCGGCATCGCCTCCTCGGGGCTCCCCGGCCCGAAGGGCAACCGGGAGACGTTTGTGTGGTGTGGGGGAGAGGGTCAGGTGGTGGAGGATCTGGAGCGGGCCGTCGCCGAGGCAGACATGGCAGGGGTCGACGGAGAGGGCGAGGAGTGAAGACCGCGGCGCTGATCACCCACTCGCACCCGCCCGCCGCGACCGAGGCGGTGCCGATCGCCGCCGCGGCCGCCAAGGCGGCGGGGTGGCGCTTGGTCGCCGACCAGGGCGAGCTGGACAAGCACGGGGCCGAAGCGGCCGGGGTCGAGCTGGAGCGGGACGGCGAGACGCCCGACCTCTGCATGGTCCTCGGCGGCGACGGCACGATCCTGCACGCGCTTCGTCGCTTCGCCGGCACGAAGGTGCCTGTCTTCGGCGTCAACTTCGGCACGGTCGGCTTCCTCGCCGCGGTCGAGCGCGCCGACGCCGAGGAAGGGATCACGCGCGCCTTCGCCGGCGAGGTCGAGACGATCGAGCTGCCCGCGATCCGGGTCGAGGCCGGCGGCCGCAGCGCCATCGGCTTCAACGACATCACCCTGCAGCGCCGTCCGCACGACCGCGTCGCCGAGCTGAGCTACCGCGTCGCCGCCGACGAGGTCGGCCACGTGCGCTGCGACGGCCTCGTCGCCGCCACCCCGGTCGGCTCGACCGGCTACAACCTCGCCAACCACGGCCCGATCCTCGCCTGGGGCGTGAAGGGCTACGTGGTCAGCTACATCGCCCCGCACTCGCTCACCGCCCGCGCCCTTGTCGTCGCCCCGCACGACATCCTCACCGTCGGCAACGCGCCCGACCGCGAGCCGGTCGAAATCGGCCTCGACGGCACCTCCTTCGGCGAGCTCGAGTCCGGCAAGGAGCTCGAGGTCAGCTTCCTCGACGCCGCCGGCTGCCTGGCGCAGCTGCCGGGGACGAGCTTCTACGGGCGCATCCGCGACAAGTTCGGGCACCTCGCGGTCTAGCCGACCGTCCGCTTTTGAAAGGCTGCGCCGATGGAGCGCAAATGGTGGACCCTCACGCTCGTCTCCGTGGCGACCTTCATGATGTTGCTCGACGTGACGATCGTCAACGTCGCGCTGCCTGACATCCAGCGCTCGCTGCATGCCAGCCTCTCGTCGCTCCAGTGGGTCGTCGACGCATACGCGCTGACGCTCGCCTCGTTCCTCCTCACCGCGGGCAGCCTCGGCGACCGGCTGGGACGACGGCGCGTCTTCACGATCGGCTTCGGCGTTTTCACCTTCGCCTCGTTTCTGTGCGGGATCAGTAACGACCCGACGCTGTTGAACCTCTGCCGCGGCCTGCAGGGGATCGGCGGCGCCGGCATGTTCGCCACCGCGCTCGCCCTGATCGGCCAGGAGTTCCAAGGCAAAGAGCGGGCGACGGCGTTCGGCGTCTGGGGCGCGACGGTCGGCGGCGCGGTCGCGGTCGGGCCGCTGATCGGCGGCCTCATCACCGAGAGCTTCGGCTGGGAGTGGATCTTCTTCGTCAACGTCCCGATCGGGATCGTCGCGATGTTCCTGACCGAGCGGAAAGTTCGCAACGTCTTCGGCGCGGAACCGGAACCGCTCGACATCCCCGGCCTCGTCACCTTCTCCGCGGCACTCTTCCTGCTGATCTTCGGGCTGATCCGCGGCAACCCGGAAGGCTGGGGCAGCCTGCCGATCGTCGTCTGTCTGGTCGGCGCCGTCGCCCTGCTCGCCGCTTTCGTCGGGATCGAGATGCGCAGTCGCCACCCGATGCTCGATCTGTCGCTGTTCCGCAACCCCGCCTTCAACGGGGTCTCGGCGGTGGCCTTCACGCTCTCCGCCAGCATGTTCGCGCTCTTCCTCTACCTCACGATCTATCTGCAGGGTGTGCTCGACTACTCGCCGCTTGAAGCCGGCGTGCGCTTCCTGCCACAGACCATCCTCGCTTTCGCCGCATCGATCCTCGCCGGGCCGCTTCTCAACCGGGTCGCGGTGCGGGCGTTGTTCGGCGTCGGCATGGCGCTGGTGGGCATCGGCCTGCTGTTCATGCACGGCATCACGGCGTCGTCGACCTGGACGGCGCTCCTCGTCGGCTTCGTCGTCAGCGGGCTCGGCGTCGGGATCGTCAACCCGGCGATCGGCCAGTCGGCGATCGCGGTGGTCCCGCCGGAGAAATCGGGGATGGGGTCGGGGATCAACTCGACCTTCCGCCAGGTCGGGATCGCCACCGGCGTCGCCGCGCTCGGCGCCGTCTTCCAGTCGCAGATCAACTCGAGGCTCGGCGAGCTGCTGCCGCACGCGCCGCACGGGCTCGGCGAAATCGTCGCCTCGGGCGGCTCGCGCGCGGTCGCCGCGTTGAACCTGCCCCCGGGCATCCACGCGAAAGCGGTCCACGCCTCCGACGTCGCCTTCGTCGGCGCCCTCAACTCGATCCTGCTGATCGGCGCGATCGTCTCGATCGTCGGCGCGATCGCCGGTTTCGCCCTCACCCGCTCCTCTTCTTTCGTGCAGCACGGCGAGGCTCCGGCCCAAGAGCCCGCAAATAGCGCCCCTGACGCCGCCTGATCCGCCGCCGGCACTGCTAAACCGGTTGGGGTGCTGCGCGAGCTGCGGATCGAGAACCTGCTGCTGATCGAGCGGGCCGAGCTACGGCTCGGCGAGGGGCTGAACGCGATCACCGGCGAGACCGGGGCAGGGAAGACCGTGCTCGCCCACTCGCTCGACCTGTTGATGGGGGGCAAGGCGAAATCCGGGATCGTGCGGCCCGGCGCGGCGGAGGCCTGGGTCGAGGGGGTCTTCGACCTGCCCGCCGGGCTGCTCGACGACCCCGAGCTGGCGGAGCTCGCCGAGCGGCTCCCCGCGGGCGCCGAGGAGGTGGTGCTGGGACGGCGGGTCTCGGCGGGCGGGCGGACCAGCGCATTCGTCGCCGGGCGCGCCGCGACGGCGGCCGACCTGAAGGCGCTCGGCGGCCGCCTTGTCGCCTTCTTCGGCCAGCACGAGCACCGCAAGCTGACGATCTCCTCGACCCAGATGGAGGTGCTCGACGGTTTCGCCGGGGCGAAGCACCTGGCGCTGCGCGAGGAGTATCGCGAAGCGCACCGGGAGGTCGGGCGGCTCGCCGGCGAGCTGGCGGAGCTGCGCGAGCGGGAGGGCTCGCGGGAGCGTGATCTCGACCTCTATCGCTACGAGCTCTCCGAGATCGAGGAAGTCGAACCCGACCCCGAGGAGCGGGCGGCGCTGGCGGCCGACCGCGAGCGCCTGCGCCACGCCGAGGGCCTGCACGCGGCGGCGGCGGGAGCCCACGCCGGGCTGGCCGGGGCCGACCTCGAAGGCGGCGGCGCGGCGGCGTCGCTGGCCGTGGCCGAATCGAACCTTGCCGCGGCGACCGGGGTGGACCCGACGCTCGACCGGATCGCCGAGCGGGTGGCGGCGCTGAACGTCGAGGTCGGCGACGTGGCGGCGGAGCTTCGCGACTACGCCGAGAGCATCGCCGCCGACCCGGGCGGGCTGGTCGCGGTGGAGGAACGACTGGAGGCACTCGACCGGCTGGAACGCAAGCACGGCGGCACCGTCGAGTCGGTGCTCGCCCACGCCGAGCGCTGCCGCGCGGAGATCGCGCGGCTGGAGGGCGCCGAGGTGCGCGGGGCGGAGGCGACCGCGGCGTTGGCCGAGGCGGAGGCGCGCCGGGCGAAGCTCGGCAAGAAATTGAGCGCCGGGCGCGAGAAGGCGGCGGGCCCGCTGGAGGAGCGGGTGGCGAGCGAGCTGGCGAGCCTGGCGATGGACGGCGCGCGCCTCGAGGTCGTCCTCGATCCCCATCCGGACGACTACGGCGCCTCGGGCCGCGAGACGGTCGAGCTGCGCGTCGCCCCGAACCCCGGCATCGAGCCCGCGCCGCTCCGCGACGCCGCCTCCGGTGGCGAGCTCTCGCGCGTGATGCTGGCGCTCAGCGGCCTCGGCCCGGCGGCGGGCGCCGCGACCCTGGTCTTCGACGAGATCGACGCCGGTATCGGCGGCAACACCGCCCGCGTGGTCGGCGAGCGTCTCAAGGCCCTGGGCGCCGACCACCAGGTCCTCTGCATCACCCATCTGCCTCAGGTCGCCTCCCTCGCCGATGTCCACTTCCGCCTCGAAAAGGACACCGACACCGACCACGCGGTGGCGACGGTAGAGCGCCTGTCCGGCGAGGCCGTGGTCGAGGAGATCCGCCGTATGCTCGGCGGCGAGGGCGGCGACGAAGCTGCGACCCAGCACGCCCGGGAGCTGCTCGCGGCGGCATAGGGTCGGGTCTGCGGTCAGCGGGCCTCGGAGATGGCGCGCGGCGGGAGGGATGGGGACCGGAGGCTGGCGCCCGGAAGGTCCAGGCCCCGCAGGCTGTCGCTCGGAGGGTCCAGGCCCGGCAAGCTGTCGCCCGGTCAGGGACCCGCCCCTCTCGCCACGGCCCGGGCAGGCTGTGGCCGTGGCGAGAGGGGCGGGTGTGCGGAAGGCGTGGAGGGACTCGCGCGGAAGCGTCACGGGGGTGCGCCGGGTGTGCGCCAGAAGTGCGGCGGGGCCGTCACCGAAGGGCGCCGAAGGCGGGGCCTCGAACGGTCAGGACTCTCCCCGGTTGGAAATCCGCGTATGGCGCGGGTTTCCAACCACGCGGATCCCCGGCCGTCCTACCGTGGTTCGAAATCCACCTCATACGTGGATTTCGAACCACGCGAGCTCCCGGCCGCCGGATCCGTGACGGAGATGCCGGGAACTCCTCACTTCCTCCCGTGTTGCCCAACGCCGACGGGGGCGCGGTCGACCTGAGGTCCGGCTACCGGACCTCAGGTCGACCGCGCGCTCCGGGCCCTCGATCCCGGCCCGGGAAGGGCCTCCCGGGGCCGGGAGGTGTGACGTTCCCGGCATCTTCGTCACGCATCCGGGCGAGGTGTGGAAGCTCTCCGACCCGATCGTCACGTAAGTCCGACTTCCTCACGTCCCTGTGCCGGCCTTTTCACGCACCCCTCACGTCCTGGGCTCCTCATGGGGGTCACAGCCTGCCAGGACCCCCATGAGGAGCCCAGGACCATCCTCGGACGGCCACCAGCCCCCGGACCCCCGCCCACAGCGCCATAAGGACCACCCAAGACTCATGCGATTTGGCTCCCCTTAACCCCGTCGCATAACCTGAGCGCGTGGCAACCACCAGTCGTCGTCGCCTGCCCGCCTTGCTCGGACGTCGCGGCGCAACCAGGGCCAGTCCGGTCCCGATCGAGGGGACGGCGCGGCTCGGCGGGCGCACCAAGCACCTGGTGAAGCGGCTGCGTCCGGGGGATGTGGCGGTGATCGACCACGTCAACGTGGACCGGATCGCGGCCGAGGAGCTGATCGCTTGCGGGGTGACCGCGGTGGTGAACGCCTCGCCTTTCTCCGACGGCAAGTATCCGAACGCCGGGCCGCTGATGCTGGCCCGCGCCGGGATCCGGCTGGTCGACGCGCCGGAGGTGCCGGTCTTCGACCTGCTCCGCGATGGCCAGGCGGTGACGGTCACCGGCGAGGGCGCCGTCGAGGCCGGGGGCAAGGAGATCCTGCGCGGCACCGTGCTCACCGTCCCCGAGCTGGAACGCGAACTTGCCGCCCAGCGCGAACGGATCGACGAGGTGCTCGCCGAGTTCGCCGAGAACACGGTCGAGCACATCCGCCAGGAGACCGACATCCTCACCGGCTCGATCGACTTCCCGCCGACGCGGGTCTCCTTCCGCGACCGGCAGGTCCTGATCGTCGTCCGCGGGGAGCGCCACCGCCGTGACCTCAAAGCGCTGCGCGCCTACATCCGAAACGTGCGGCCGCTGATCGTCGCGGTCGACGGCGGCGCCGACGGCCTCCTGGAGGCAGGCCTGCGGCCCGACGTCATCCTCGGCGACATGGACTCGGCCTCCGACGCGGCGCTCTCCTGCGGCGCCGAGCTGATCGTCCACGCCTACCCGGACGGCGGCGCGCCCGGGCGCCGGCGCCTCGTCGACATGGGCCTCGAGCACAAGGTCGTCCCCGCCGCCGGCACCAGCGAGGACGTGGCGATGCTGATGGCCTTCGAGAAGGGGGCGGACCTGATCGTCAGCGTCGGCGCCCACTTCAACCTGATCGAGTTCCTCGACCGCAAGCGCGGCGGCATGTCCTCGACCTTCCTCACCCGCCTGCGGATCGGCGAGAAACTGGTCGACGCCAAGGGGGTGAGCCGCCTCTACCGGCCGAGCTCGACCCTGATGCCGGTGATCTTCTTCATCGTCGCCTTCCTCGTCCTGCTGACGATCCTGATCATCACCTCGCCCGCCCTGAACGACGTCTTCGAGCTTTTCTGGCTGAAGGTCAGGATCTGGCTGGGGATCTGATCCGGCTCGCCGGACGGCCCGCCGATCTCTAGCCTTTGCAGGTCAAATGGGCTACAGCGCTCGCTACCACGCAACCTCCCTGATCGCGGTCTTCCTGGCTCTCGCGGTCGGGATCCTGATCGGCGCCGAGTTCGGCGGCGACGCGCTGACCGAAACCCGCAAGAACCTCGAGCAGAGCCTGGTCGGCAATCTCCAGGACGCCCGCTCGCACGCCGACGACCTCTCCGGCGAACTCAGCCGCGCCAACGAATTCGACGAAAAGGTCTACCCGGTGCTGACCCGCGAACGGCTGCTCGGCAAGCGGATCGCGGTGGTCGCGCTGGGCGGGCTGCCGGGCGAAATCACCGCCGCGGTCGAGGACGCGCTGGGGCCGACCGGGGCGAAACTGGTCGGCGTAGGGGTCGTCCGCGAGCCGGTCAACCTGAGCGGCCTCGCCGAAGAACTCGCGGGCACGCGCTTCGAAGAAATCCGCACCGAACCCGACCAGCTGACCGAACTCGGGGTCGGGGTCGGGCGCCAGATCGTGATCGGCGGGACCCTGCCGGAACTGGTGCGCGGCCAGCTCTTCTCGCGGGCGAGCGGCGAATTCGGCCCGCTCGACGGGGTGATCGTCGTCCGCGCCCAGCCGGAAAGCATGGGCCCGGTGCAGCGCTCCACCGCCAACCAGCTGGAAACGGCGATGCTGAAGGGGATCACGGCGACGCGCGTGCCCGCGGTCGGGGTCGAGTCGACCAGCACCGAACCGTCCTCGATCTCCTTCTTCCAGTCCAACGGCCTCTCGACCGTCGACGACATCGACAACACGGCGGGCATGGTGGCGCTGGTGTCGGCGCTGAACGGGGCCGAGGGCAGCTTCGGCGTGAAGAGCTCGGCCGACCGCCTGCTGCCCGAGCTGCTGGCGCCGGGGGGCTAGGTGCCCGGCCGGGAAAGGCACTGAGTTGCACTGGGTGGGATTCCCGCTCGCGATCGCGCTGGCGGTGCCGATGCTGCCCGCCGGGGCGCGCGGCCTCCGCGACGCGGGGCTGGTGCGGACCAACTACCGCGGCGCCTCGCTGGCCTTCCCGCTGGGGGCGATCCTGGCGACGGTCGCGCTCGTCGCGCTGGCGCCGCTCGCGGTGCTGAACGACCGCGCGGGACTCGATCTGCTGGCGCCCGAACTGCGCCGCTGGCTGCCCTACGTGCTGGGGGTCGCCTTCCTCGGCTTCCTCGACGACGCGCTCGGCCAGGGCGAGGCGGCGGCGACGCCGCGCGGCTGGCGCGGCCACTGGGGGGCGCTGCGCGAAGGGCGACTGTCGACGGGGGCGATCAAGGCGATCGGCGCGGTCGCGCTCGCCGCCTACGTCGTCTCCGGGCAGGGACTCCCCACCTGGCGCTACGTCGCCGACGTCGTCCTCTTCGTCCTCGCCACCAACCTCTTCAACCTGCTCGACCTGCGGCCGGGGCGGGCGGAGAAGGCGCTGGCGCTGCTCGGTGCCGGGCTGTGCCTCTGCGCCTGGACGCTGGCGCCGATCGAACTGCTGGGGATCTTCGCCGGACCGGCGCTGGTCGGCGCCTGGCTGACGCTGGGCGAGCGGGCGATGCTCGGGGACACCGGGTCGAACCTGATCGGGGCGATCGCCGGCGTCTGGCTGCTCACCGTCCTGTCGCCGGACGCGCGCCTGATCGCCCTCGGCGTGGTGCTCGTTTTGACGGTTTATGGGGAGTTACGCTCGATCTCGGCGACCATCGACCGGGTTCCGCCCCTCCGCTGGCTAGACTCGATCGGCAGAGCATGAGGTCATCCACGCAAGGCGACACCCGATTCATCTTCGTTACCGGAGGTGTCGTCTCGGCTCTCGGCAAGGGTGTGAGCGCCGCCTCGATCGGCCGGCTGCTCGTCTCGCGCGGCTACCGGGTCCAGCTGCAGAAGTTCGACCCCTACATCAACGTCGACCCGGGGACGATGAGCCCGTTCCAGCACGGCGAGGTCTTCGTCACCGAGGACGGCGCCGAGACCGACCTCGACCTCGGCCACTACGAGCGCTTCACCGACGAAAACGCCTCGCGGGCGTCGAACGTCACCGCGGGCGGCGTCTACAACTCGGTGATCCGGCGCGAGCGGCGCGGCGACTATCTCGGCGCGACGGTCCAGGTGATCCCGCACATCACCAACGAGATCAAGCAGAAAATCCTCATCGTCGCCGAGTCCCAGGCGGTCGACTTCGTGATCACCGAGATCGGCGGCACGGTCGGCGACATCGAGTCGCTGCCGTTCCTCGAGGCGATCCGCCAGCTCCATACGGACCTCGGCCCGAAGCGGGCGATGTTCGTGCACCTGACGCTGGTGCCGTACGTCGGCCACGCGGGGGAGCTGAAGACGAAGCCGACCCAGCACTCGGTCAACCAGCTGCGCGGGATCGGGATCCAGCCGCACGCGCTGGTCTGCCGCTCCGAAGGGCGGCTCGACCGCGAGATCCGCGAGAAGATCGCGCTTTTCGCCAGCCTGCCCGTGGAAGCGGTGATCTCCGCCCACGACGTCGACAACATCTACAAGATCCCGCTGGTCTTCCGGGCCGAGGGCGTCGACGACCTGGTGCTGGACCACTTCGGACTCGAGGCGCCGTCGCCGGACCTCTCCGACTGGGAGGCGATGGTGCGGCGCGCCGACGCGGCGACCGGCAACGTGCGGATCGCGATCGTCGGCAAGTACGTGCAGCTCGAGGACGCCTACAAGTCGGTGATCGAGGCGCTCGAGCACGGCGGCATCCACCACGGCGTCAACGTCGACATCCAGCTGGTCGACTCCGAGCACCTCGACGAGGAGGCGCTCGAGGGGCTCGACGGGATCCTCATCCCCGGCGGCTTCGGCGAGCGCGGGATCGAGGGCAAGGTCCGCGCCGCGCAGATCGCGCGGGAGCGCAAGATCCCGTACCTGGGGATCTGCCTCGGGATGCAGATCGCGGTGGTCGAGTTCGCCCGCCACGTGGCCGGGATGGACGGCGCCAACTCCTCCGAGTTCGATCCCGAGACGCCCTACCCGGTGGTCGACCTGCTGCCCGAACAGAAAGAACTGCGCGACATGGGCGGCACGATGCGCCTCGGCGCCGACCCGGTGAAACTCCACGAGGGCACTCGGGCGCGCGAGATCTTCGGCGAGGCGGTCATCTACAAGCGTCACCGCCACCGTTACGAGGTCAACCTCTTCCTGCGGCGCAAGCTCGAAGACGAGGGTCTGGTCGCCGGCGGCACCTCGCCCGACGAGCGCCTGGTCGAGATGGTCGAGCTGCCCGACCATCCCTTCTACGTCGCGTCCCAGTTCCATCCCGAGTTCAACTCCCGCCCGAACCGCCCCGAGCCGCTCTTCCGCGAGTTCGTCGGCGCGGCGGCGATGCACGCCGGCGAAGTCCCCGCCGACGGCGGCGAGCTGGCCGAGCCCGAGGGCAACGGCGCCGACATCGGCATCAGCCGCTCCAGCACCGAGCACCCGGCCTAGCCGCCGCCCGCCCCACCCGGCGAGTTCGCAGAAAGCCGCGGTATGCGCGGAGAACTGCGAACTCGCCCACGAAGCCCCGAGGTCCGTCCAGATCGGTTGACCCGCGTCAAGTGTCGTGCCAGCCTCCGCGCCTCCCGCGGAGGAGACCGTGGGACGTCACCGATGAAGACCGATCTGAAGGAGTGATCGATGAAGTTCCTTGGGCTGATGGTGCCGGTCGCCGCCCTGGCGGCCGTTTTCTCGTTCGGTGGAGGCTCGGCGCTCGCCGCCAGTTGCCCTTCGGCCCAGTCGGTGCTCCCGTACTCGAAGAACGACCCGCCCTACCAGTGCGCGCAGGTCGCGGCGTCCGGGAAGAAGTCGATCGGCGCCTGGGACACCAAGAGCTGGACCAACTCGACCGCCTTCGGCTACAACGTCAAGTCCCACTGCAAGTGGCGCAGCAACGGTGAAGTCTCGATCACCGAGGCCTGGGAATACTCCAGCTACACCGCCACCGCGACCAACTTCGCGACCAGCAAGAGGCACTGGGCGGCCGGCGTCCTGTTCACGACCGGCGCCGTCGACAGCGGCGGCTACAGCAACGGCTGCGAGGACCACGACGGCCACATCGAGAACAGCATCCAGAGGATCACCTCGGCCCTGAAGCTGACCGGCGGCTACGCCGAAGGCGTCGCCGGGCAGCCGATGACGATCACTGCCTCGATCTCGCCCTCCGAGACGCGGGGCAACATCGCCCTTCTGGTCAACGGCACCCCGGTCGCCGTCGCGCCGATCGCGAGCGGCACGGCCACCCTCGCCTGGACGCCGCCCGCCGCCGGCACCTACCAGCTCACGGCGGCCTATCAGGGCGACACGTCGGCCTGTCCGTCGACGAGCTCGAGCTGTGGCTTCACCCCCGAGCAGTCCGGCAAGTACACCGCGACCGTCGCCGCGCCGACGGCGGCGACGGCGTCCTCCACGGCGACCGCGTCCGTCGCAGACCTCGCCGCGTCCGCGCGCCGCGGGGCGACCCTGGTCGGCGACGCGCGCCCGTTCGCCGATCTCGCGGCGCGGGCCGGCACCCACGGCGTCGACCTTCGCCTCACCACCCTGACGCGGAGCGCCACGCTGCCGGCGCCGCTCGCCCTGCGCTGCCCGGCCGGCTCGGTGCTGATGAACGCCTCGCTTCTGGCCGGGCCGGGCGCCGCCGAAAGCCTCCTGCGCGAGACCCGCCGCGGCGCCGTGCTGCCATCCCGCCGCCTGCCCGCGGGCAGCGAAGCGACCCTGCAGATCACCTGCCGCCAGGCCGGCGCGCCGCTGGCCATGCGCCTGCTCGGCTACGGGACGCCACGGCCCGACCGGATGGTCAGCGGGCGGCGCTCGGCGACGCTGTTCGGCGGGCCGGGTGCCGACTGCCTGCGGGTGCGCGGCGAAGGCGGCGTCGCCTTCGGCGGCCTCGGCGCGGACCGCATCGTGGTTGACGCGAGCTCCGGCGCCGGCGGGCCCGGGGACGATCGCCTCGTGGCGCGGACGACCGGGCGGGCGCTCTTGGTCGGAGGATCGGGCCACGACACCTTTGTCGCCTCCGGCGGCCGGACCTTCGTCAACGCTCTGGACGGCGAACGGGACACGATCATCTGCCGCGGCGCCGCCGGTCACGTGCTCGCCGACCCCGAGGACACGGTCAAGGGTCCATGCCACGTCTGGCGCCGGAGCGCCGACTGAGGTCGGGGCGCGGGTCTCGCGCGCGCTCGGCGGCGGCTGATCGCCCATAAGCGCCGCGCCGCCGTCCCGTCTAGCCTGTCGATGGTGGGGAACGAGAGGCTTTATGACACTTTCGTGCGGCTCTGCGAGATCCGCTCGCCGACCGGCGAGGAGCGCGAGGTCACCGACACGCTGGCGGCCGAACTGCGCTCGCTGGGACTCGAGGTGGCCGAGGACGATGCGGCGGGGCCCGCCGAAGCCGGGGCGGGCAATTTGCTCGCGCGCGTGCCCGGGGAGCGCGACGAGTTCGTGATGTTCTGCGCGCATATGGACACGGTCCCGCACCGGGGTCGGGTCGAGGTCGTCAACGACGAAGGGGTCTTCCGCAGCGCCGGCGACACGATCCTCGGCGCCGACAACAAGGCCGCGGTGGCGGTCTTCATGGAGCTGGTGCGGCGCGGGGTGGAGCGCACGCCGCCGGTCGGGATCGAGTTGGTCCTCACCGTCGCCGAGGAGCAGGGGCTGCGCGGCGCCAAGGCCTTCGATGTCGGCGGGCTGCGCGCCGAGGTCGGCTTCGTCCTCGACCATGCCGGGCCGGTCGGCGAGGTGATCACCGCGACGCCGACCCAGCACAAGATCCTCGCCGACTTCGTCGGGGTGGAGGCGCACGCCGGGGTGCGGCCGGAGGACGGCTCGAGCGCGATCGAGGCCGCCGCAGCGGCGATCGGGCGCATGGACCTGGGGCGGCTCGACGAGGGCACGACCGCAAACGTCGGGATCATCCGCGGCGGCACCTCCGGCAACGTTGTCGCCGGCCACTGTGCGATCCACGCCGAGGCGCGCAGCCTCGACGCCGGGCGGGCCGCCGAGGTAGCCGGGCAGATCTCCGACGCCTGCGCCTGGGGGGCGAGCGAGTTCGGCTGCGATGTCGACGTGCGGGTCGAAGAGCTGTTCCGCGGCTACAAGGTGCCGTCCAGCTCGACCGCGCTCGGCCTCGCCGAGGAGAGCCTGCGGGCCGCCGGGGTCGAGCCGCGCCGCGAGGCGATCGGCGGCGGCAGCGACGCCAACGTCTTCCGCCTCGCCGGCTTCGACAGCCTCCTGCTCGCCAACGGCCCCGACGGCGTCCACACCGCCGACGAGCACGTCGCCGCCGCCGACCTCGACAGGATGCTCGAGGTCTGCGAGGGCATCCTCGCGCGAGCGTGAGCGGCCGGCTCGACCTGCGGCGCGGGGTCGTCGCCTCGGCCGACCCGCTGGTCGTCGAGGTCGACGGGGAGCGGCGGCAGGCCTGGGCGGATGCGGTGCTGCTCGGGGAGATGCGCGAGGGCGACGAGGTCGTCGTCAACGCGGCGGCGCTCGACCTCGGCCTGGGGTCGGGCGGCTTCGACGTCGTCCACGTGAACCTGACCCGTGGGCTGGGCGGTGGGATGGAGGGCGACGCCCACGTGATGAAGCTGAACTACACCTCGCTGCAGCACCCGGTGGAGCCGGTGGAGGGGTTGGACGCGGGGGAGCGCGAACGCGGGCCGGGCGGGTCTGCTGGGGGTGGCGATGCCGGGCCGCCCGGAGCCCGCGCCATCCCGGTCGCGGTTCTGCCGCTTCACGGCCACCTGGCCCCGGCGGCCTGGGCGGCGGCGCAGGCGTGGCCCGGCACCCGCGTCGGCTACGTCCAGACCGCCGGCGGGGCGCTGCCGGGCTCGCTCTCCCGCGACGTCGCCGAGCTCCGCGAGCGCGGCCTACTCGCCGGCCACATCACCGCGGCGCCGTCTTACGGCGGCGAGCACGAGGCGCTGAGCACGGTCGGCGCCCTCGACGCGGCGGCGCGCGCGCTCGGTTGGGACGCGATCCTCGTCGGTCCCGGCCCGGGCATCATCGGCTCCGACACCGAGTACGGACACGGCGGCATGGAGGCCCTGAACAGCGCCCACGCGGCGCTGTCCCTGAAGCTGCCGACGATCCTCAGCCCGCGCCTGTCGTCCGGTGACCCCCGCGAGCGCCACCGCGGCCTCAGCCACCACACCGCCACCGTCCTGGCGCTGCTCCTCGCCCCGGTCACGGTCGCGATCCCGGAGGGGGCGCCGGAGCTCGCGTCCCAGGTCGGCGGCGCCAGCATCGGCCTGCACCGCGTCGAGACCGCGCCCGTCGACCTCGACGGCTACGCGGCTTCAGGCCTGCCCACGACCACGATGGGACGGCGGCTCGCCGAGGACCCGCTGTTCTTCGAAGCCCCGCTGGCCGCCGGTGCGTTCGTCGCTTCGCCGGCATAGGCCGTCAAGCGACGAACGCACGGTCCGTTGCGCCCGGAGGTTTCCTCCGGGCCGGGCCGAATGACCGGGCCATGGCCATCGCCGTGCGACACGACGCCCCCGCTGCGCCCGCCGACTCCGGCGCCGACGCGCGATTCAAATCGCTGACGCTCGATTTTCTCTCCTACCTGGAGCTGGAGCGCGGCCTGTCCCGCAACACCTTGAACGCGTACCGGACCGACCTCTTCCAGTACGGCGAGTACCTCTCGGCGCACCACCTCGACGCGCTGAAGGCGCGGCCGGCGGAGGTCGGCGAGTTCCTGGCCGAGCTGGCGACCGGCAGCGAGGAGCGCCAACCCTGTTCCTCGGCGACGATCCACCGGAAGGCCGCCTGCCTGCGCTCCTTCTACAAGCACCTGCGCCGCGACGAGCTGATCGGCGACGACCCGACCGCCAGCCTGGCGGCGCCGCGCCGCTCGAAAAAGCTGCCGCACGTCCTCAACTACGCCGAGGTGCAGAAGCTGCTGGAGGCGCCGCACGGCTCCGAGCCGACGGCGCTGCGCGACCGGGCGTTGCTCGAGGTGATGTACGCGTGCGGGCTGCGGGCCTCGGAGGTGATCGGCCTCGAGATGGCCGACGTCGACCTGCACGAGGGCTTCGTGCGGGCGCGCGGCAAGGGGTCGAAGGAACGGCTCGTGCCGCTGGGACGCCAGGCGATCGCCGCGATCCGCGCCTACCTGCGCGGCGGCCGCCCCGAGCTTCTCCACGGTCGCGAAGAGCCGCGCCTCTTCCTCAACTTCCGCGGCGGCCCCCTCACCCGCCAGGGCCTCTACAAGATCGTCCAGCGCCACGCCCGCTCCGTCGGCCTCGACGGCAGGATGAGCCCCCACACCCTCCGCCACAGCTTCGCCACCCATCTGCTCTCGAACGGCTGCGATCTGCGCGCGGTCCAGGAGATGCTCGGCCACGCCGACATCGCCACGACCCAGATGTACACGCACCTGTCGGGCGAACGGCTGAAGGAGGTCTACTACGAGGCTCATCCGCGGGCCAAGGCGGATTAGGGGGTTGGTTGGGCGGGTGGCCGTCGGACGGGGGTCCGGGGCGCTTGCGGCCGTCCGAGGTGGCGGGTGCGGGTGTCCTGGGCTCCTCATGGGGGTCCTGGCAGGCTGTGACCCCCATGAGGAGCCCAGGACGTGAGGCGTTCGTGAAAAAGCCGGCACAGGGACGTGAGGAAGTCGGACTTACGTGACGATCGGGTCGGGGAGCCTCCACACCTCGGCCCGGACCCGTGACGAAGATGCCGGGAACGTCACACCTTCCGGCCCTCAGAGGGCCATTTCGGGCCTGACTTCGAGGGTCGAGAACGCGCTGCATGAGTTTGGGCCCCCATAGGGGCCCGAAAGTCGACAGCGCGTAGGTCGCTGTTGGACAACACGGGAGGAAGCGTGGAGTTCCCGGCATCTCCGTCACGGATCCGACGGCCGTGGGCTCGCGTGGTTCGAAATGGTCGTATGGCGACCATTTGGAACCACGCGGGACCGACCAGGAGTCTGCGTGGTTGGAAACCCGCGCCATACGCGGATTTCCAACCGGGGAGATCCCTGACCGTTCGGGACCTGGCCCTCGGCGCCCGTCGGAGGCGTCCCGAGCCACTTCCTTGACCCTCCCGTGCGCCTCCCGCCGGTGTCCCTCCACACCTTCCGCACACCCGCCCCTCTCGCCACGGCCACAGCCTGCCCGGGCCGTGGCGAGAGGGGCGCGTCCGTTATCCGGGCGACAGCTTGCGGGGCCCCGTCCCTCCCGGAAATCGGCCATCTAGGCCCGCGCATCGCCCGTCCCACCTGATCTCGGGTAGAACTCCGGGCGTGCCCGAGCTGCCTGAGGTCGAGACCGTCGCACGTCAGCTCGAGCCGGAGCTCGAAGGGCATGGGATCGAGAAGCTGGAAGTTCGGGATGCGCGTTGGTCGCGGCCGGTGCGCCCGGCGACGTTGGGGAAGAAGGTCGACGGGCGCACGATCCAGGGGCTCGGGCGGCGTGGCAAGTACCTGCTGTTGGGACTTGATGGTGATCAGACGCTGGTCATGCACTTGCGGATGACCGGCAACCTGGTGCTGGTCGAGCCCGAGGGGGAGATCATCGACCCCTCTGAGGGGCGCATCCTCTACCAAGGCGAGCGCACCACCGAGGAGAAACATCTTCGTGCCCGCTTCGTGCTCGATGACGGGCGCGAAGTCTGGTTCACCGACCCGCGGCGCTTCGGCGAGGCCTTCCTGATCGACGACGCGAAGCTGCCTGAGCGCTTCTCGCGGCTGGGGGTCGAGCCGCTCTCGCCCGAGTTCACGCCGGAGAAGCTGGGCGAGATCGCGGCGGGGAAGAAGGCGCCGTTGAAGTCATTTTTGCTCGACCAGTCGGGGATTGCGGGGGTCGGCAACATCTACGCCGACGAGGCACTCTTCCGCGCGCGTCTGCACCCGCTTTCGCCGGCCGGGTCGATGAAGCCGGAGCAATGGGTGGCGCTGCGGGACGGCGTCGTCGCCGCTCTCGAAGCGGGGATCGACGCGGGCGGCTCCTCGATCGACGACTATCGCGACGGGCGCGGCGAAAAAGGCCGAATGCAGGAGCGCTTCCTCGTCCACACCCGCGAGGGCCAGCCGTGTCCCGACCCGGACTGCGACGGAATCGTCGAGCGGATCGTCGTCTCCGGCCGCTCCACCTACTTCTGCCCGAGTTGCCAGGTCAAGCTGCGCCGCAAACCGAAACGCCGGAAAGCCGCAAAACGCAAGGTCGCCAGCAGTCGAGTTCGCAGTTAGCCGCGGATAGCGCGGCAAAGTGCGAACTCACCCGGAGTGTGGCGCTGAGTTCCGTCCGGTCCGTCCCGCACACTGGTCTCAATGGCGGGATCTACGGTCAAGACGGAAGCGGTTGTCTTGAGGAGCATTCGCTACGGCGAGGCTGACCGGATCCTGCACATGTATTCGCCGACGCTGGGGCGCTTCGGGGCGATCGCGAAGGGCGCTCGCAAGCCGAAATCGCGCTTCGGCGGGCGGCTGGAGCCGTTCTTCCGCCTCGACCTCGTCCTTCACCAGGGACGCAGCGACCTGATGACCGTCACCAGCGTCACCACGCTCGACGGATACCCGCGGCTGCGCTCGAACGGGGCCGCGATCGGCGCCGGCGCCCGCGCCTGCGATGCCGTGCTGCGCCTGCTCGACTCCACCGAGCCCAACCTGCCCGCCTACAACCTGCTCTGCCGTTACCTCTCCTTGCTCGACGAACCGGGGCAGCCGCGGGCGATCGGCCTCGAGGTGGCGCTCTCGTTCCGGCTCAAGCTGGCCTTGGTCGCGGGATTCGCCCCCGAACTCGCCTCCTGCGCCGGCTGCGGGGAGGCGGAGCACCTGGCGGGCTTCTCGGGCGCCTCGGGCGGGGTCGTCTGCGCCAGCTGCGAAGCCGGTTCGTTCCCGCTCACCGAGGAAGCCCACCGCTTCATGGTCGAGGCCCTGGCGAAGCCGCTGGCCGAGGCGCCGCCCGCCGAGCCGCCCGCCCTGCGCCAGGTCGAGCGGGCGGTCGGAGAGACCCTGGAGCACCACGCCCATGTCCAGTTACGCGCAGCGGCATAAGGAAGGTCCCCGACCGGCTGCCGGCCACCGAGCGCCCCCTAAGATCGATGCGATGCCTGCAACCGTCGCATTCGAGGACCGGGTCCGCGCCTGGGAGGACGAGTTCCTCGCCGCCGACGCCACCCGCTCCTACCCGGCCGAGCGCGCCGTCGCCGAGCCCGACAGCCCGCTGCGCACGCCGTTCCAGCGCGACCGCGACCGGATCGTCCACTCGAAGTCCTTCCGCCGGCTGAAGCACAAGACCCAGGTCTTCGTCGCGCCCGAGGGCGACCACTACCGCACCCGGCTCAGCCACACGCTCGAGGCGTGCGGGATCGCCCGCACCGTCGCCCGCGCGCTGGGGCTGAACGAGGACCTGACCGAGGCGATCGGGCTCGGCCACGACCTCGGCCACCCGCCGTTCGGCCACGCGGGCGAGGAGACGCTCGACCGCTGCCTGCGCGAGCGCACCGGCGGCGGCTTCAAGCACAACGAGCACTCGCTGCGGGTGGTCGAGGTGCTGGAGCGCGACGGGGCCGGGCTCAACCTGACGGCGCCGGTGCGCGACGGCATCCTCAACCACACCGGCCCGAACAAGCCGGCGACGCTGGAGGGCCGGATCGTCCGCCTCGTCGACCGCGTCGCCTACATCAACCACGACATCGACGACGCGCTGCGCGCCGGGATCCTCCGCCCCGAGGATCTGCCCGCCGCCGAGATCGAGCTGCTCGGCCCGACCGGCTCGATCCGCATCGACACCCTCGTCGCCGACATCGTCGAGAACTCCCGCGGCGCCGGCGACATCCTCCAGTCCGAGGAGGTCGGGATGGCGATGCTGCGCCTGCGCAAGTTCATGTTCGACCGCGTCTACCTGGGCGAGACGGCGCGCCGCGAGCACGCCCGGGTCGAGCACACGATGACCGACCTCTTCGACCACTACCTCGCGCACCCGGACGCGATCCCGGCGCTCGACCCGACCGCCGACGACGCCCAGCGCGTCACCGACTACATCGCCGGGATGACCGACCGTTACTGCATCGCCCGCTTCACCGAGCTGGCGATCCCCGAGGCGGCGCACATCTGATGGCGCGGATCTCCTCCGACAGCATCAACGCCGTCCGCGATGCCGCCGACATGGCCACCGAGGTCGGCCGCTATACGGATCTGAAACGGAACGGTGCCCAGATGATGGGCCTTTGCCCGTTCCACGACGAGCGCTCGCCGTCCTTCTCGGTCGACCCCCAGGACAAGCTCTACCACTGCTTCGGCTGCGGGGTGGCGGGGGACATCTTCGGCTTCGTGATGGAGAAAGAGGGCCTCACCTTCGCCGAGTCGGTGGAGGCGTTGGCCGACCGTTATGGGGTCGAGCTGCAGCGCGAGCAGGAGGACCCGCGGGCGGAGGCGCGCCGCCAGGCCCGCCAGCGCCTGCAGCAGCTGCTGGAGCGGGCGGCCGCCTACTACTCCAACTACCTCTGGGAGTCGCGGGAGGCGGCGAAAGCGCGCGATTACCTCGCCGGGCGCGGGCTCGCCGAGGGGACCCTGCGCGACTTCGGCGTCGGCTTCGCGCCCAGCGCCTGGGACAAGATCCTCGTCGCCGGCCAGCGGGCGGGCTTCACGGTGCCGGAGATGCACAGCGTCGGCCTCGTGCAGCGCAGCCGCCAGGGACAGGAGTACGACCGCTTCCGCGCGCGCATCATGTTCCCGATCCGTGACGCCCGCGGGCGCGTCCTGGGCTTCGGCGGGCGGGCGACCCGCGACGACCAGAAACCGAAGTACGTCAACACCTCCGAGACCGACTTCTTCCACAAGTCGGAGATCCTCTACGGGCTCGACCGCGCCCGCGCCGCGATGGCGAAGGAGAACCGTGCGCTGGTGGTCGAGGGCTACACCGACGTCCTCGCCCTGCACCAGGCGGGGCTCGCCGGGGCGGTCGGCGTGATGGGCACCGCGATCACGCCCGACCAGGTGAAAACCCTCTCCGGCGTCGTCGACGAGGTGATCCTGGCTCTGGACGCCGACGAAGCCGGCCAGGAGGCGATGCTGCGCGCGCAGCGGGTGGCGGGCGGGCGGCGGATGCGCCTGCGCGTCGCCTCGATGCCGAAGGGCGTCGACCCGGCCGAGCTGATGGCGGAGGCCGACGGCGCCGAGCGCTTCCGCGGCTACGCCAGAGACGCCGCCGAGCTGACCGACTTCCAGGTGACCCGCGTCCTCGACCGCACCGACACCGCCTCGCCGGTCGAGCGCGACCAGGCGCTCGCCGAGATCGCCCCGATCCTCGCCGCCATGGAGGAAGGGGCGAGCCAGTCGGAGCTGGTGCGCAAGGTGGCCGACCGGCTCGACCTCGAGCCGGCGATGGTGATGGGACGGGTGGTGGCCGCGACGCCGGCGACCGGCGGCCCGGGCCTGAGCAACGGTCCCGAAGAGCGTCGACCGGCCCCGAGCGCGCCGTCCCAGCCGGCCCCGGCGCAGCGTCCGGCCGAGCTGACCTCCCGCGAACGGCGCGAGCGGGCACTGCTGGCGATGTGCATCGCGCTCCCCGAGCCCGGCGCCGATTACCTGGAGCGGCTGGGGGAGAGCCACCTCTCGCGCTCCGGCCAGGCTGCCGCCGAGTTCATCCGCGCCCACCCCAAGGACCCGGCGGAGCACCTGCCGCGCGAAAACGGCGCCCTCGCCGCGCTGGTCACCGAACTGGTGATGATGGCCCGCGAGGAGCCCGCCTCCGAGGAGGCGATGGAGCTGAACTTTCTCCTCCTCGACCAGCGCCGCCTCGAGGACGAGATCGCCGCCGCGGGCGAGCGCGGCGACTACGAGCGCCGCGCCCGCCTCTCCCGTGAGCGCGCCGCCCTGGTGGAACGAATCGCCCACGCGCAACGGGTCGGCTCCTGACCCGGTAAATTCCCCCATCCGGCCCACCGGGCCGTCGCCGTTCCGGGGTAGCTCAATCGGCAGAGCATTCGGCTGTTAACCGAAGGGTTGTGGGTTCGAGTCCCACCCCCGGAGCCTTCGCAGTCGCTTTCAGGGCCGAAAACGCTGCCTTTCGAGGGCGGCGTTTTTCGTTCGAGGCAACGCTCAGGGCAACAAGCGGATCACGCAGTGCCCCTTCGCTCGCCAGGTAAGGGGTGGTGGAGGACGGGTCGCGGCTAGGTGCTCAGGGCCGACGTCAGCTCGCCAGCTGACACGTCGCTCGGCACCGGCAGGGTGATGCGCAGACCGCCGCCCTCGTCCAGCAGATGCTTGGGGCGGACCAGCGTGATGCCGACCAAGTTGCCCTCAGCGTCGAAGCGGAGCGCATGACCCTCTGGGGTCTCGTCGAAGTCGACCGCCGTCGACGGGTCACCGACGTGAAGGTAGAGCACGTCGGCGCCAGCGTCGTACTCGACGCGGTCAAAGGTGATGTCGGCGATCGTCACACTCATGGCTTCCTTCGTCGTCCGAATGCAGTGATGATACGCCCGCTGCCCGTCCGGTCGAAGACCACGACCACCTTCAACCAGCGGCTCGGCCCCGCTCCCTCTAGGTAGAACCATTCTTCATCCGACATCCGCCCCGCCAGGATCTCGCTCGGCGACTCCACTGCGCGCAGAACCTCATCCTGTATGTCTCGCAACTCGGGATGCCCGTCGATGATGTGCGCCCAGCGCTCGGCGTCCAGGGATATCTCTCTGCCTTGTCGGTCGTGCACGCTTGGCACCCAGCCTCCATTCCTCTCCAGCCCACTGCACTTTCTTGGCCGGACTCCTCGGCCCCAGGGTGGCGAGCCCACTCCGGCGGACCCTACTGACGGTCGATGCTCCATTTTGTTCAGACCGCCCGTTTTCGGGCAGGCTCACGCCGGACCTGCCCGAAGGCCCGGTTTTTCACGGCTATCCACGCATGAGGGCGCAGGGGTTTTCCCTAGCGGTTGCGGCGCCGTACCCTCTCAGTCGGGCGACCAGGCGGCAGGCAAGGTCGGCGATCTGGAGAACACACAGCACGGTTTGCAGATCTGACATTGGCAGACCCTTCCGTGGCTCGTTAGTGGACAAGAAAAAACCGCCTCGCGGGCGTAGGGGGACAGGTCGGTCGGATCTGGTCTAGAAATAGGCTCAATGTCCGCATAGCGGCCAAAGGTGCGAACGCGCTGGGGGTGGGGGCCGGAGGGCTGGGCTCAAGCCGGGCGACGGCGGGCCGCGAGGGCCTCGACCAGCTCCGCGCCCCGCTCGGCGCCGTCGTGCTCCTTGCCCCAGGCGGCGATCTCACCGGCGCGGGCGCGGAAGCTCGGGTCGGCCAGGGGGCGGCGGGTCGCCCAGCGCAGGGGGCCGGGACGGCAGAGGCGCCAGGGGAGGGAGAGGCCGGCGCCGGACCAGGCGACGCGCATCGCGGTCTCGCCCATGTCCCCGGTGATCGGCGAGATCAGGACGGGGGTGCCGGCGCCGAGGGCGCGGGCGACGGTGCCGTGGCCGCCGTGGGAGATGACCAGGGCGGCGATCGGCATCAGCTGGCTGTAGCTCAGCCAGTCGACGAGGACGGCGTTGGCGGGCACCGGGATCGGCCTTTGCGGGCGCACCCGGTTGGTGGTGGCGACGACGCGGACGGGCTCGGTGGCAAGCGCCGCCAGGGCGGTCCGCACGAGGTGGTTCTCGGAGTCGTGGGCGGTGCTCGGGGCGACGAGGACGAGCGGCGCGTCGCCGGGCGGGAGCTCGATGTCGGGGTGGGGGACCTCGAAGGCCATCGGCCCGGTCACCTCCACCGAGGCGGGCCAGGCGCGCGGGTACTCGAGCTGCGGGTAGGTGGCGACCAGCGCCAGCTCGGGGCTGATGCCGCCGTGGAAGCGCTCCAGCGGCGGCAGGCCGAGGCGCTCGCGCTGCCCGTTCAGGTCACGGCGCCCGTGCTCGAGCCCGACGTCGAGCGCCCGCTGTCCCGCCTTCCAGACCGCCCGCCCGAGCGGCGTGCGCGGCTTGCGCAGTCCCACGGCGAAGAAGGGGAGGCCGGGCTCGACCACCGGGTAGATGTGGGGGATCAGGGTGGCGAGCGGCACCCCGGCCGCCTCGGCGGCGAGGGTCGGGGCGAGCGTGAGGATGTCGGAGACGACGACCGCCGGGTCGAGGCGCTCGATCAGGGGCAGGAGCGCGCGGGCCGCGTCGGCGGCGTGCTGACCCTCCTCGGTCCCCGGCTCCGGCGGCGGGAAGGTGCGGTATTCCTCGGCGGCGGCGAAGTCGAGCCCGGCGCCCTCGACCGCGGCGCGGCGCTCCTCCCAGGTCTCGATCGTCACCGCGTGCCCGCGGCGCGCCAGCGCCCGCCCCAGCGAGATCGCCGGGTAGACGTGGCCCGGGTCGCCGAAGGCGGCGACCAGCGCCCGCACTAGGGCGCGCCGATCGCCTCGCCCGGGCGGGTGAAGACGATCTCCGGGATGTGACAGTTGGGGGAGACCTTCAGCAGGTAACGGACCGCCTCGCCGATGTCGGACGGGCGGATCATCGCCTCGGCGGGCACGGCCTCCCGGACGAACTCGGTCATGTCGGTGTCGACGAAGGCGGGGGCGAGGGCGGTGCAGGCGATACCTTCGCCGCCGACCTCGCGCTCGGTCGCGACGCTGAAGTTGACGACGGCGGCCTTGGTCGCGCCGTAGATGGAGAGCCAGGGCTGCCCGGACTTGCCGGCGATCGAGGCGGTGTTGACGATCAGCGCCTTGCGGTGCTCGGCGCCGGCCTTGCGCAGCAGCGGCAGGCCCTCGCGCGTCCCGAGGATGATCGAGCGCAGGTTGACGGCCAGCTGCATGTCAAGGAACTTGGTCTGGATCTCGGCGAGCGGCGCGCCGATCCCGACGCCCGCGTTGTTGACCAGCACGTCGAGGCGCCCGTAGCGCTCCTCGTGCGCCGCGAAGACGGCCTTCAGCTGGTCCTCGTCGGAGACGTCGGCGGCGACGGTCTCGACTTCGTGCCCGGCCTCGCGCAGATGTGCGACGGCGTCCTCCAGTTTCTCCGGGCGCCGCGCCGAGAGCGTCAGGCCGTGGCCTTCCTCCGCCAGCACCGCGGCGATCGCCAGTCCGATCCCGCCCGAGGCGCCCGTGATCAACGCAGCCCGCTCCGCCATCCCATCACTCCCTCCGCTCGACGACGGCGCCAGACTACCTGCGAACATGCCGCCGATGCGTGCCCCCCGTAACGCCCTGGGCCTCTTCTGCCTGCTCGCGTGCGGGGCGGTCCTCGTCGCGGGCTGCGGCGGCGGCTCGGACTCCGGGTCCCACGTCAACCCGGAAGCCGAGGCGGGGAAGAGCAGGCCGGCGCCGCCGAAGAGCGCCTTCCCGGCGCCGCAGGGCCGGACGCTCCTGAAGCTGTTCGAAGACGTCGCCGAAGTCCACCCGTCGGCGAAGATCACCCCCTCGGCGGAAGCCTTCTATCCCGGTCCCAACCGCTACCCGTTCCTGGTCAGCGAGAAAGACACCAAGGCGGGCACGGCGGGCAAGGAGATCCCCGACGCCGAAGTGGCGATCTACTACGCCAAGGTGCCCTCGAAGGCGGCGCAGGCGAAGGGGGAAGCGTTCAAGCAGCTCGCGGTCGGCCCGTTCCCGGCGCGGATCGAATCGCTGGCGACGCAGCCGCCCTTCCAGGGCAAGACGACGACCGAAAACCCCGACGTCGCCGGTGTCGTCTACTCCGCCGAGATCGACTTCCCGAGCAAGGGCGAATACCGTCCCCTGGCACTGATCAAAGAAAAGGACGGCTGGGCGAAGGTCGGCCTTCGAAGCATCAAAGTGGGTGAATTCGCGAAGATTCCGCGACCAGGCGAGAAGGCGCCACTGATCCAGACCCCGACGGCGAAGAGCGTCGGCGGGAATCTCGCGGAACTGTCGACGAGGGTGCCGCCCGACACGCAGAACACGGTCAATTACGCGGAAGTCCTCGGAAAGGAACCGATCCTGCTCTTGTTTGCGACCCCCAAGTTCTGCCAGAGTCGGGTCTGCGGGCCCGTCGTCGACGTCGCCCAACAGGCCCAGCACGAATTCGAAGGCAAGGCGAACTTCATCCACATGGAGATCTACAACGAAAACGACCCGTCGAAAGGGGTGCGTCCCCAGGTGCGTCGATTCCACCTGCCTACCGAACCGTGGCTGTTCGCGATGAACGACGAAGGGATCGTGAGCGCGGCGATCGAGGGACCCTTCGGAACCAAGCTGATGCGTAAGACCGTCGAAAAGGTGATCGCCGAATGAGCGACAAAACCACCTCCGAGGACGAGCTGCTCGTCTCCTTCGCCGAGGAGGCGCGGCGCCGCTGCGACGTGATCTCGGCCGGGCTGGCGACCGCGACGACCGACTTCGAGACGATGCGGGCGGAAGCGCACGCGCTGCGCGGCACCGCCGGGGTGGTGGGACTGCGCCGGCTGGCGGAGCTCGCCGGGCTGATGGAGTCCGACCTCGCCGAAGCGAAGAAGACCGGCACGATCCGCGGCGGGCGCGACCACCAGATCGCCGACGCGGCCAAGGCGCTCGCCGAGGGCGCCGCGGCGGCGGCGAAGGGCGAGGAAGAGCCGCCCGATGTCGGGCGCAGCCTCGCCCAGCTCTTCAGCGCCTGAGCGGCGCCCGGTCGTCACCCCGTGTCCCTGCGCGCCTCGCTGACCCTGCTCGTGCTCCTCGCCGCTGTCGTCGTGGCGGGATGCGGCGGCGGCTCGGGTGACCAGACGGCCACCGTCGGCGACGAGACGATCACGGTGCCGAGCGACACCCACGGCGTCTACGGCGAACTGGAAGCGATCCTCGCCCAGCTGCCCTACGAGGCCTGGTACGCGAAGTGCGTCGTCGCCCAGGTCAAGAAGAACCTCGGCCCGGCGGGAGCCGAAGCACTTGCCAAGCTTCCCGAAGACGAACGCGACGAAAAGGCGATGCAGATCACCTCGCGGGCCGGCCCCGTCTGTGAAGCCCGGCATCACCTGCCGGTGGTCGACCCGAACGCCTCGCGCAAGAAACTGGACCTCCTCCGTGCCGGCTACGTCTCCTCGATGAAGGCCGTCGCCGAATCCAAAGGCGCCACCGCAGAGCAGGCCGCCTGCGTCGAACGGGGCTTCGAGGACCTCTCGGACGACGAACTGATCGCCGTCATCAACGGCGCCAAGACCGTCCGCGAAGGCATACTTCTCTCAGTCTTCAAGCCCTGCGCCACGGGATAGCCGTAGAGCAGGGCGCGAAGCCCGGGGCGGTAGCTCAGTTGGTCAGAGCACGGGACTCATAATCCCTTGGTCGCTGGTTCGAGTCCAGCCCGCCCCATTCAGCCCGCCCATCAGCTGAGCACGCGGTAGCGCAGGTGGGTCACGCCCGGCCCTTCCACGTTCCGCGTCAGCTCGAACTCGTGCGGCTCGGCGCCGATGCCTTCGAAGAGGCGGCGGCCTTCGCCGAGGATCGTGGGGACGAGGTGCAGTTGGACCTCGTCGAGGACCCCGGCAGACAGGGCGGCCGCCGCGGCGCCGACCCCGTGGACGAGGACGTCGCGGTCGCCCGCCGCCGCTTTGGCGCGGGCCATGGCCTCGGCGACGTCGTCGAGGACCGTGATCAGCGGCCACTGCTCCACGTCGGCCGCGGTCCTGGTGCGGGAGAGGATGAAGATCGGGACGCCGTCGTGGTGGTCGCCGTCCCACCAGCCCGCCGGCTCGACCGTGCCGCGCCCCGCGACCACCGCGCCGGTCCCCATCAGTTCGCCCATCACCTGGGCGTTGACCCCCTCGGGGTCGGCTTCGGCGTCCTCGCGGAACCACCAATGCAGCCGCCGGCCGTTGTCGCCGAGGCCGTTGTCGGGGGTCTCGTTCGGCCCGCAGACGAAACCGTCGAGGGACACCGACATGTCCAACACGCTCCTACCCATCGCTTCTCCTCCTGGCGTCGATCGGCGCGTCCTCCGCACCGCATTTACCCAGACGACGAACCGGCGGCGCCGAAATCGACAGGGTTCCGTCGGGGTCCGGTGCCACTTCGGCCGGTACCCACCGGTGAGTTCGCAGAAATCCGCGGATAGCGCGGAGAACTGCGAACTCATCTTTTTGACCGGCCCCGCGGTCACCCCGGGTCGGCCGGGTCGGCCCTGGACCCGCTACTTCGTCTCGGGCTGGAGGCGCAGTTGGCGGCGGGGGGCGGCGTAGGTGATGCGAAGGTTCAGCTCGGGCTGCTCGGCGGGCCAGGCTTCGTAGACGCCGGGCTGTTCCTCGAGCGGGCGGGAGGACGCGACGGCGACGATGGCGTGTTCGGCCGTTTCGGCCGTGACCTGGTGCAGCTCGCGTTCCCGGTGGCGCCGCCGCTCCCACGCGGCTACGACGAAGTTCCGCATGGGCGGGCACTCTACCCGTTGTGGCGGATTATTTAACTGACGTTTGTTCGGCTAATTTCGCGCAGTCGGCACTATTTCTCCTCTTCTTCGGCCGCGCCGATGCCGAGCATCACGGCGAGCAGCCCGCAGGAGAGGACGAGGATCACGCAGCCGATCGCCACGAAGGCGCCGGTCGCGAACCCGAGGAGGCCGACGACAGCTAGGACGAGCGCAACAACGATGGTGACGTTGCGACGCATCGGCCGATCTTATGGGTTTGGGGTCCTCGCCTGATTCGATACGGCGGATGCGACGCGTCGCCGCGACAGCCTTCGCCGCCCTGGTGGGCCTGGCTCCCTGCGCGTCCGTCGCGCACGCGCAGGGCGAAACCGGCAAGAAACCGCGGCCCGACCACGTGCGTCCCGGCGTCACCTTCGCCGCGGTCGGCGACACGATGCTCGGCAACAGCCCGGAACTCCCCGCCGACCCCGGCTCCTACCTCGATGCCGTGAAGGGGCAGCTCCGCGGCGACGTCGTCTTCGGCAACCTCGAGGGGACCCTCACCGACGTCACCGCCTCGCCGAAGTGCGGCGGCGCCTCCGGCGGCGACTGCTACGCCTTCCGCACGCCGCCGAGCTACGCCCGCCACCTCGCCGCCGCCGGGTTCACGGTGATGAGCGACGCCAACAACCACTCCTACGACTTCGGCCAGGCGGGCCTGGAACAGACGATTGTCGCGCTGCACCGGGCGGGGATCGCCCAGACCGGCCTGCCCGGCGAGATCACCGTGGTGAAGGCGAGCGGGGAGAAGGTCGCCTTCGTCGGCTTCGCGCCCTACTCGCTGACCGCGTCGCTGCTCGACCTCCCGGCCGCCCGCAAGCTGATCCGCCGCGCGGCGCGGCGGGCCAAGATCGTCGTCGTCACGATCCACGCGGGCGCCGAGGGGTCGGACGCACAGCACGTCACCGGCGCCGAGGAGCACTACCTCGGCGAGGATCGCGGCAACCCGCGGCGGTTCGCGCGGATGGCGGTCCGCTCGGGCGCCGACCTCGTCCTCGGCTCGGGACCGCACGTCCTGCGCGGCATCGAGATCTACCGCGACCGCCTGATCGCCTACAGCCTCGGCAACTTCAGCGGCTTCCACAACTTCGCCACGGCGGGCGTGCTGGGCGCCTCGGCGGTGCTCCACGTGACCCTGGGCCCCGACGGTGCGCTCCGCTCCGGGCGCGTGGCCTCGGTGCGGCTGGTCGACGCCGGCCGCCCGGTCCCGGACCCGAGCGGCGAAGGCGCGCGGCTGATCCGCCAGCTCTCCCGCGAGGATCTGGGCCACGGCGCCGCGCGGATCGGCGGCAAGGGCCGCATCCTCGGCAAGGTGGGGGAATAGGTTGGTGGCGATGCCGAAGCGCGCCCGTCACCTCGCCGGCTTCCTGGCGGTGCTCGCACTGGCGCTTGCCGCGTGCGCCGGAGCGGCGCTCGCGGCGCCGACCGCCGCTCCCTCGCCCGCCGCCGAACCGGCCCCGTTGCACCCGAAGCTCCACCGCTGCGACCTCGGCATGCCGCGCCCCTTCCGCTGTGGTCACATCACGGTCCCGATGCTGCGCTCCGACCCGGCGCTCGGCCAGACCAAGGTCGCCTTCGCGATCCGCCACCGCCGCGACACGAGCCGGCCCAGCCTGGGGACGATCTTCGCGATGGACGGCGGCCCCGGCTACGCCTCGACCGCGAAGCCCTACGCCGCCTCGCTGGTCGCCGCGCTCGGGCCGATCCTGCGCCGCCGTGATCTCGTCCTCTACGACATGCGCGGCACCGGCCTCTCCGACGCGGTCGACTGCCCGGCGCTGCAGGGCGGGCTGATCCAGGAACCGATCGCGATCGGCGAGTGCGCCAACCAGCTCGGCCCGACCTACGCGGGCTACACCTCCGCCGAAGCGGCCGAAGACATGAACCAGCTCCGCCGGGCCCTCGGCCTCGGCAAGATCTTCTTCTACGGCGACTCCTACGGGACGTTCTTCGGCCAGGCCTACGCCGTCCGCCATCCGGGCACCCTCCGCGGCCTGATCCTCGACTCCGCCTATCCCGGCGACGACCCCTACTACCGCACGCTCCTGCCCGCCGGCCTCCACGGCCTGCGCCTCACCTGCCGCTACGCGCCGAGCTGCGGCGGCGACCCGGTGGCGCGCCTCGCCCGCGTCGTCGGCGCCTTCCACCGGGAAGGGCGCTCGACCGAGCCGCTGATCGGCTTCCTGCTCGAGCGTTTCGCGGCGGTGCCGTCGTGGGTCCCGCTCGCCGCCTACGTCGGTGCCTATGCGTTCGGCGGCTGGTTCACGGCGCGCGAGGCGATCGACAACCTGCGCATGAAGCGGTTCGAGATCGACACGCTCATGCTCGTGGCGGCAGCGGGCGCAGCCGCGCTCGGCGAGTGGGCGGAGGGCGCCCTCCTGCTGTTTCTCTTCAGCTTCGGGCATGCCCTCGAGCATTACGCCATGGGGCGCGCGAAGCGGGCGATCGAGGCGCTGGCCGAACTCGCGCCGCGGACCGCGACCGTGCGGCGTGGCGGGGCCCTGGTCGACATCCCCGTGGAGGAGCTCGCGCTCGGCGACGTCGTGGTCGTCAAGCCCAATTCGCGCCTGGCGGCCGACGGCTTCGTCGTCGCCGGCGACAGCAGCATCGACCAGGCGCCGGTGACCGGCGAGAGCATCCCCGTCGACAAGCGCGCGGTGACCAACCCGGCGGCGGCCCGCGCGAATCCGGACGGCATCGACGCCGTGCACCGTGTCTTCGCCGGCACGATCAACGGAAGTGGCGTCATCGACATCGAGGTCACCCGCAAATCGAGCGACAGCGTGCTCTCGAAGGTGGTCCGCATGGTCAGCGAGGCGGAGACGGAGAAGTCGCCGACGCAACGCTTCACGGACCGCTTCGAGCGGATCTTCGTGCCAGCGGTGCTCGTGCTGGCGGTGCTGCTGTTGTTCGCCTGGGTGATGGTGGACGAG